>Ga0136846_1216068_pt1 | contig 12409 bp, 12 predicted proteins | sample HopSoiMetagenom2_FD_96841 | JGI IMG/M metagenome (GOLD analysis project Ga0136846, IMG submission 96841) | Grasslands soil microbial communities from Hopland, California, USA - 2 Assembly 2016 (version 4) | ecosystem: Environmental > Terrestrial > Soil > Grasslands | place: USA: Hopland...
ACCTTCCCGGTGCACTCGCCGTCGATCGCGAAGCTCGAGCTGGTGCAACGAGGCCGCGTACGGCGGGCGAAGCTGTACTACCTGCGCGACCTCCGCGGGAAGAAGGCCCGGATCCGCGAGCGCCGGATCGACGACGCCAAGCTGGCGGCGATGGAGGCCGCGGCTGCCGAAGCCGCTGAAGCGGCAGCCGCCGAGGCGGAGGCCGAGCTGGCCGAAGCGGACGCGGACGCGACCGAACCAGAGGCCGCCGGGGCCGACGCCGAGATGGCCGAAGGCGAGGCCGTGGCCGCCACCGACGTCGCCGACGACCCGGAGGCATCGACCGAGCCCGACGGGCAGCCCGCCGAGGGCTGACCGTGCCGGACGACGCGGACGACGACGTCGTCCCGTCCGACGCATCGACCGTTCCCGACGCTGCCGACGCGTCGCGAACGAAGAAACCCGATCGGTTCTGGCGCGAGCTTCCGATCCTTCTGCTCGTCTCGCTCGCGATCGCGATCTTGATCAAGACGTTCCTGATCCAAGCCTTCTACATCCCGTCGATCTCGATGGAGCCGACGCTCGAGAAAGGCGATCGGATCCTCGTGTGCCGGATCTGCCTGCACGTGAGCGACATCCGACGGGGCGACATCGTGGTGTTCTCCAATCCGCACCCGGCGCCCGGCCTGGAGCGGGGTTCGGTCGGCGCGGCGCTGCACTGGCTCGGGCAGGGCCTCGGTGTCGCGCAACCAGAGAACAAGGACTACGTGAAGCGGGTGATCGGATTGCCGGGCGACGTCGTCGAGCTCAACAACGGACAGCTCTTCGTGAACGGCGCCGAGGTGGACGAGCCGTACCTGAACAGCGAGGTCGATTCGAGGCCCTTCGGGCCCGTGACGGTTCCCGATGGCATGCTCTTCGTGCTTGGAGACAATCGGGCGCACTCGGGCGACTCGCGGTTCCCGCCGCCCACCGGGCTCGGATACGTGCCGGAGGACACCGTGATCGGGAAGGCGTTCGTTATCGTGTACCCGCCGTCGAGGTGGGGATGGTTGTAGACGCCGGGCTCGACCGGTACGAGGAGCGCCTGTGGGCGCAGGGGTTCGCGAGGATCGCCGGCGTGGACGAGGCCGGCCGGGGAGCGCTCGCCGGGCCGCTCGTCGCCGCCGGTGTGGTGATCCCGCCGGGCTTCGACACCGACGGGATCCGCGATTCGAAGCTGCTGTCGGCCAAGCAGCGCGAGGAGGCGTTCGAGCGGATCGTGACCGCGTGCGCGTTCGCCGTCGCCAAGGCCGAGCCGCCGGTCCTCGATCGTCGCGGTTTACACCGGTCGAACATCGCCTTGCTGCGACGCGCCGCACGGGCGCTGGAGCCCGACTACGCCCTGACCGACGGGTTCCCCGTGCCGCGGATGCCGTGTCCGGCCCTCGGGATCAAGAAGGGCGACATGGTGAGCGCGAGTGTCGCCGCGGCGTCGATCGTCGCGAAGGTGACCCGCGACCGGATCATGCTGCGCCTGGATCGTCGGTATCCGGTCTTCGGGTTCTGCGAGAACAAGGGGTACGCGACGAGCGAGCACCGTCGCATGATCGAGCTGCACGGGCCCTCGCCGGTCCATCGGTTGAGCTTCGCGGGCGTCGGCCAGCCGTTCCTCCCGGGGTTCGGGCAGACCGATACAGCCCCCGCGTGAGAGCATGACCGGCGATGGACGACGGGGACATCGAGCGCTTCGAAGAAGAACGCGAGATGGAGTTGTACCGGGAGTACCGCGACGTGCTCCCGATGTTCGCCTACGTGATCGAGACCGAACGCCGGTTCTACCTCGCGAACAAGGTCGACGTGCTCCCCGTGGAGGAGGGGTGGGTGCAGGTCCGGCTCACCGACGCGTGGGTCTGGGACATGTTCCGGCCGGCGCGGTTCGTCTCGAGCGTGCAGGTGATGACGCGCCGCGACGTGAACGTCGAGGAGCTCCGCCGCGACGACACGACGATACCCGACGCGCCCGACATCGACGCGTAGCGGGCGCTCACAGCGTGAGCCACATGCCGGGCCGATCGTCGCCGCGCGGCTGGAAGCCGAACCGCTCGTAGAACGGACCGGCGCCCGTGGCCGCCATCAGCCCGACGAAGGTGCCGGGGCCGCCGAGCTCCCCGGACATGATCGAGCAGCGCCTCGGTGATGCGGGTGCCGATGCCGTGGTTCCGCCATCGTTCCAAGACGATGACGTCCTGCAGGTAGAGATAGACGCCGCCGTCACCGACGATGCGGCCCATCCCGACCAGCGTGCCGTCGACGTCGCGAGCCAGCATGGACGCGAGCGATGCGCCGAGCCCCTCGACCCCCTGTGCCGGATCCACCGCCGGCCATCGAACGTGCGCGCGGAACGCGGCGTACTCCTCGGCTGTCGGCGTTCCCTCGGCGGTCTCCACCATGTCGGTCATGTCGGTCACCGACCCTATCGTCGGGCGATGGACCCTCGCATCGACGTCGGTCGGCGCGGTGAGGCCGCGGTCGAACGGCATTACGTCGGGCGTGGCTACCGGGTCGTGGCGCGCAATTGGCGGTGCCGCCTCGGCGAGCTCGATCTCGTGCTCGCCCGCGGCGAAACGCTCGTGATGTGTGAGGTCAAGACGCGCCGCGGCTCGCGATACGGCGGCGGCTTCGAGGCGGTCGACGCCCGCAAACGACAGAAGCTCCGGGCGCTGGCCGAGACGTTCTGTCTGCAGCATCCCGTGGGATCGGCGTCTATCCGGTTCGACGTCGCGAGCGTGCGCCTGCGCACCGACGGCTCAGCGGCGATCGAGATCTTCCACGACGCCTTCTGACAGGCGCCGCAGCGCGTCGAGCATCGTGTCGGTCTCGGCACGGCCCGCGTTCGGGTTCACGATCCCCGCGCGCAGGTGCATCGCGCCGCGAAGCGTCGTCACGCTCACCCATGCGGCGCCGTCGACCTCGAGCGCGCGCTGCAGCGCGGCCTGGTATCGATCGATGTCCTCGGGCGCGCGGCGCGCGATCGTCGTCGGCAGGTGGCGGAAGCACACCACCGAGAGCTCGGGCTCGCACGCGAGATCGAAGTCGTCGGCCGCTCGGAGCCGCGATGCCAGGTACGCCGCCAGGTCGTCGTTGTGCTCGATCAGCCCGCCGAGCCCAGCCGTGCCCAGGTGCTTCCAACTCATCCAGAGCTTGAGCGCGCGGAACCGCCGCGTGCCCTCGATCGAGTACTCGTACCAGTTGAGCGGCTCGTCCTCCGGACGGCTCGACGCGTAGTACTCGGGCGAGCGACTGAAGGTGGTGAGGAGGTCCTGGCGCCGCCGGACCAGCAATGCGCCGATGTCGTAGGCCTGGAAGAACCACTTGTGCGGATCGATCGTCACGGAGTCCGCGAGCTCCAAGCCCGGGACGCGGGAGGCGTCGCGCGCGGACAGGCGGGCGGCGCCGCCGTATGCGGCGTCGACGTGGAACCACAACCCCTCGCGTCGCGCGAGCGACGCGAGCCCCACGACGTCGTCGACCGAGCCGGTGTTCGTCGAGCCCGCGACGGCGCTGATGGCGAACGGGGTGTGCCCCGCCGCGCGGTCGGCCGCGATCGCGGCCTCGACGGGTTCGACCCGGAGCCGGAACCGGTCATCCGCTGGCACGACCTGCAGCGTGTCGGGCGGGAAACCGAGCACGTCGAGTGCGCGTCCGACCGAGAAATGCGTCTGATCGCTCGCGTAGACGCGGGTTCCTTCGAGCGCGCGCCCGCGCGGCGCGTCCTCGAGCGCGAGGACGGCACGCAGGTGCACCTCACGGGCGAGCGCGAGCGCCATCAGGTTCGCCATCACGCCGCCGCTCGTCAGCACGCCCCAGCCCTCGGCCGGCATCCCGACGAGATCCGCGAGCCAGCGCGTGACCTCCTCCTCGACGAACGCGCCCACGGGTCCGGCATGCCACACGTCGACGCCCTGCTGGAGCCATTGGGCGAGCGTCTCGCCGGCGACCGACATCGGCAGCGGCGGCGGGGTGAAGTAGCTGAACGCGGCGGGATGCTGCGCGTTGAACGTCATCGGCGCGACGCGCTCGCGGAAGACACGGAAGACCTCGTCGACGGGCGTTCCGTCCCGCGGTGCGGACGCCGGCCTTCCCGACGGCCCGAAGAAGCGAGCGCGCGACTCCGGATAGCTCTCCGGATGGATCGGCCGGTCCAGGGCGCGGCCGAACAGCCAGTCGAACGCCTCGCGATGTGTGTCGGCGGCGAGGGCTTCAAGTGCCTCGCGGGCGCCGTCGGCGCGAACGTCGAGGAGCGCGGGATCTGGTATGTCCGGGAGGTCGTCGCGCATCGCGGGGAGGCTACTAAGGGCGATCCGTGATGGGACGCACACATCGCGATCGTCGGCGCGCGTACCGTCCGCGCGATGTACGGACGCGCGATGGGGATGACGGTCGTCGGCGTCGGCGGATGGCCGGTGACGGTCGAGGCGTTCGTCGGACGAGGGCTGCCGTCGCTGATCGTCACCGGCTTGCCGGGCGCCACGGTGCAGGACGCCCGCGAGCGGATCCGGCCCGCGGTCGAGCACGCGGGGCTCGAGTGGCCGCTTCGACGCGTCGTCGTCAACCTGGCGCCGGGCAACCTTCGGAAGGACGGCGCCGGGCTCGACCTTCCGATCGCGGTCGGCGTGCTCGCCGCCACCGGCCAGGTGCCGTCGAACCGGCTCGCCGGCGTGGTGCTCGCCGGCGAGCTCTCGCTCCGTGGCGAGGTGTTGTCGACGCCCGGGATCCTGTCGATGGTGATCGCCGCGGTACGCGCTCGGTACCGCACCGTCGTCGTGCCCGAGGCCAACGCGGTCGAGGCGGCGCAGGTCGGCGGCATCGACGTCGTGCCCGTCGCGACGCTCGAGCGCGCCGTTGCCTATCTCCGTGGCACGTGGGAGCCGCCCGAGGTCGGACCGGCGACGACGGATGGCTGGCGGGCGCCCGACGTCGACCTCGCTGACGTGCGCGGACAGGTGCAGGCGCGGCGAGCGCTCGAGGTTGCGGCGGCCGGGGGACACAATCTCTTGCTGGTCGGGTCGCCGGGCGCGGGCAAGACGATGCTCGCTCGTAGGCTGCCGTCGATCCTGCCGTCGCTCACGCGCGACGAGGCGCTGGAGGCCTCGCAGCTCCATTCGATCGTGGGCCTCCTCGCCGGCAGTGGATTGCTGCACGCTCGCCCGTTCCGGTCGCCGCATCACACGATCAGCACCGCGGGGCTGCTCGGCGGCGGGTCCACACTCCTGCGCCCCGGCGAGGCGAGTCTCGCCCATCGAGGCGTGCTGTTCCTCGATGAGCTGACCGAGTTCCGCCGTGACGCGATCGAGGCGCTCCGCCAGCCGCTGGAAGACGGGGCCGTGGTGGTGGCTCGGGCGGGCGGGTCGGTCACGTTCCCCGCGAGGTTCACGCTGATCGCGGCCGCGAACCCGTGCCCGTGCGGGTTCCGTGGCGACCTCGTCCGAACCTGTACCTGTCGCGACGATCACCTCGGTCGGTACCGTGCCAAGCTCTCAGGCCCGCTGCTCGATCGGATCGACCTCCGCCTGTCGATCCCGCGGCTGACGAAGCACGAGTTGCTCGGTGCGAACGACGGTGAGGCGTCGGCGGCGGTTCGCGCCCGCGTCGTCGCGGCGCGTGAACGCCAGCTCGAGCGGTACGCGGACATCGGCATCACCTGCAACGCGCATCTCCCGGGGCCGATCGTGCGCCGCCATGCAGGCCTCAACGGCGCGGCGGAGCGATATCTGGGACGCGCCGTCGACACGGTCGCGCTCTCGGGGCGCGGGTTCGACCGGGTCCTGCGGGTTGCCCGAACCGTCGCGGACCTCGCCGGCTGCAACCGCGTAGACGTCGATCACGTCCGCGAGGCGCTGTCGTATCGCGAGGCACTGGACGAGATCGGCCGGGTGCAGAGTGCCAGCTGACGAGCTGAGCGAGGATCAGACCGTGCCGAGCGGATTCCCGTCCGGCTTCGGGGAGGGCCCAGAGGAGGCGGACGCGGTGTTGCTGCTGCGTTGTCTCCTCGGCATCTCACCGCGTTCGTTGCACCGGCTGGTGTGGCGCGAGGGCAGCGCATCGGCGTCGCTGGGCGCGATCGTCGCAGGGTCGGCGGGTTCCGGCCGCGACCGCGAGTGGCTCCGAACGGCCTCGGCCCCGACGGTGCGAGCACAGCTCATCCGCGCCGGGGCGCGCTTCGCGCGCCCCGGCGACCCCGAGTACTGGCCCGCCTTGCTTCGCCTCAACGACCCGCCGGTCGGGATCTTCTGCCGCGGCCGGACGCTGTCACCCGAGCACCGTCGCGTCGCCATCGTCGGTTCCCGCCGTCCGTCGCCGGCCGGTATCGAGGTGGCTCGAGCCCTCGCCGCCGGCGTCGTTCGCGCCGGACTGGTTGTAACGAGCGGCGGCGCGCTCGGGATCGACGCCCGTGCGCACGAGAGCGCGCTCGACGCCGGCGGCTCCACCGTCGCGGTGCTCGGCTGTGGGATCGATCGCGACTACCCGGCGACGAATCGCGACCTGTTGCACGAGATCGAGGCTCGCGGCACGCTCGTCAGCGAGTATCCGCCCGGCGTGCCCGCCGAACCGTTCCGCTTCCCGGCGCGCAACCGGCTGATCGCCGGCCTGTCGATCGGCGTCGTGATCGTTGAGGGCGTCGCACAGAGCGGCACGCGCAGCACCGCCGACTTCGCCTCCCAGGTGGGGACCGACGTGTTCGCGGTGCCCGGCGCCGTCACGAGCCTGCTCGCGCAGGCGCCCAACGCCTTGATCCGTGACGGCGCTCGCTTGATCCGCTCCGCTACCGACCTCCTCGACGATCTCGGGATCGAAGCTGCGGATCGCGCGGTCACGCCCGAGGGTCTGCCGCCGAGCGAGTCGGCCGTGCTCGCCGTCCTCGAGCACCCGATGATGGCGGAGGAGGTCGGCGCCGCGGCAGGCCTGACGGTGCCCGAGACGATCACCGCCCTGATGGAACTCGAGCTCCGGGGCCTGATCACCGGCGAGGGCGGCCGCTACCGGCCGGCCGCCGCGCTTGCGACCGCGCCGATACCCGAACCCGAGTAACCGCGGCCGCCCACCGGCATCTGCCGGCGACCGGCGGGTCGTGGGCGACGCCCATCCGGGTGATTGCGTCGCCCCCGAGCCGCTGGGACGATACGCCTCGGCAGCGGCCGGACCCGCCGGCGCGCCTGGAGAGGTTCGTGTCGCTCGCATCCGATGACCGTGCGCTCCCGCGACCCCAGCGGACGCTGATCGACGCGTTCACGGCGCACGTGCGCCTGGAGCGGCATCTGTCGCCGAACACGGTGGCCGCCTACCGAACCGACCTGATTCATCTCGCAACGTTCCTGCATCGATCGTCGTCCTGTCTCGAGGACGCCGACCACGCGATCCTGCGGCGGTTCCTCGCGCAACAGCACGCGCTGGGCTACGCGCGCGCGTCCATCGCCCGGCGCGTCGGTGCGATCCACACCTTCTATCGCTGGGCTGTCGACGAGGGCCACATCGGACAGGACCCGTCCCTGTTGCTCGGCCGGCCCAAGGTCGCGAACCGGCTCCCCACGGTCCTGCGCGCGAGCGACGCGGCCGATCTCGTCGAACTGCCCGACGCCGGCGATCCCGACGACCCGATCGAGCGGGCGATCGCGCTGCGCGACCGTGCGATCCTGGAGCTGTTGTACGGCTCGGGACTGCGGGTCGGCGAGGTCACGGGGCTTCGACCCGATGACATCGATCTGACCGGGGCGCGCATCCTCGTCCGCGGCAAGGGTTCGAAGGAACGGCGCGTACCGGTCTCCGAGGACGCCGTGGCCGCGGTCCGGGCGTGGCTCGGGGACGGCCGGCCGCTCCTGGTGGTCGATGCCGGTGGGCCGCTGTTCTGCAACCGCAGGCGCAAGCCGATGTCGGCGCGCGACGTCCGAGCCATGGTCAATGGGTATGCTGGTGGTCTGTTGCCGGGACGACGGATCGGACCCCACACACTCCGTCACTCGTTCGCGACGCATCTGCTCGAAGGAGGGGCGGACATCCGCGCTGTGCAGGAGCTCCTCGGACATAGCAGCGTCGCGACGACGCAGCGCTACACACACGTCTCCCGGGCACGGCTGTTCGAGGCCCACGAGCAAGCGCATCCGAGGGCATGACGGTGAGCCCGGCCAAGAAGCCCGCGACCGCCGCCGCGACGCGCGCGAAGCCGACCACCGCAACGGCGACCAAGACGAAGACAACGACCAAGGCGAAGCCCAATACCAAGGTCGTCGAGAAGGACCCGCGCGCCGTCTCTGCGACCGTGCCACCGCAGGTCGACGACGCGCTCGCCGCGATCTGGCACGGCTTCAAGTCCTCTGGCGACGTCGATTCGCGGGAGCGGTTGATCTTGCACTACGCGCCGCTCGTGAAGTACGTGGCCTCGCGCGTCGCCACCGGCTTGCCTGCCTCGGTCGATCAGGCCGATCTCGTGTCCTACGGCATGTTCGGGTTGATCGACGCGCTGCAGAAGTTCGAACCGCTCCGCGGGAACAAGTTCGAGACCTACGCGATCCCACGGATCCGAGGCGCGATCATCGATGAGCTTCGTGCGATGGATTGGGTTCCGCGCTCGGTACGGTTCAAACAGCGCGAGATCGAGAAGGCGCTCACCGACCTCGAGTCGATGCTGAAGCGTCAGCCGACGGAGAAGGAGCTCTCCGAACGTCTCGGGATGTCGATGCACGAGCTGCACGAGGTGATCACGCAGATCTCGTTCGTCTCGGTTCTAGCGCTCGACGAGACCGTGTCCGTTGGAGCCGATCGCGGCGAGAAGGTGTCGCTCGTCGACACGCTCGCCGACAAGGGGTTCGATCCGAGCACCGGCGTTGAGTCGCAGGAGACGCGTGGTTTGCTTGCGGCGGCGATCAACGAGTTGTCGGAGCGCGAGAAGATCGTCGTCACGCTGTACTACTTCGAGGGCCTCACGCTGGCCGAGATCGGCGGCATCCTCGGCGTGACGGAGTCGCGTGTGTGCCAGATACACACCAAGGCCGTGGGGGTGCTCCGCGGCCAGATGACCGAGTACGACTGATCATCCAGTGTGATGCCCGTCACGGGAACGGGCCGGCGTGACCGCTAGCGTCGCCTCCGTGCGACGCATCCTGTCTCTCCTCATCATCGTGGCGGGGGCTTTCTCGTTCACCGCAGCGCAGGCCGACGCTGCCACACCGTGGACGTGGCCCGTCACCGGCGCGATCGTCCGCGGCTTCGATCCGCCCGACGATCCGTACGGAGCCGGTCATCGCGGCGTAGACATCGCGGCGGCGATCGGAACCGTCGTCGTTGCACCCGACGCGGGTGTGGTGACCTTCGCCGGCAAGGTCGGCGGTCGGCTGTTCCTCACCATCGACCACGGCGGCGGCATCTCGAGCACGTGCTCGTGGCTCTCGAGCGTCTTGGTTCACAAGAACGATCACGTGGTGCGGGGGCAGCCAGTCGCGACAACGGACTGGGGCCACGCCGACCTTCCCGTTCCGCATCTGCATTTCGGGGTGCGGCTGAACGGCGCCTACGTTGACCCGATGGCGTACCTCGCGCCGCTGTCCGTCACGGGTTTGATCCGGCTCGCGCCGCTCGGCGGCAACGGGAGTGCGCCCCTCGGCGCAACGGCGGTGGGTAGGATGACGGGCCTTGCGAACTCGCCGTCTCCTTCTCGTGTTGCCCTCGTTGGCGCTCGCCGCCTCGATCATGCCGGCCGCCGCCCAGGCGGCAGCTTCGGACGCTCCCTGGCCGCAGTACCAGGGGTCCGAGACGCGCGTTGGAGACGCAACGTCGGCGGCCGCGCCGCCGTACCGCATCGCCTGGTCCGCCGCGACGGACATCGGTGACGCGAGCCACGCGGCAGGCATCCCGGCGCCGGTGGTCGCCAACGGCGATGCCATCGTCGTCGGCCGGCAGACGGTCGACGCCGTCGATGTGACCGACGGCAGCGTCGCCTGGAGCGCGCCCCGATCGCTGGGGCCATCCGCGCCGGGCGCTGTCGTCGACGGCATGGTGCTGTTCGTCGAAGGCGGCGGCGACGAGTCGGCGTCGGCTTCGAACTCGCCGACCCCATCACCGAGCGCGACGGCATCTTCCAGTGCGACACCCGGCAAGGCGGCATCGTCGACGCCGAGCGCGATCGCGTCCCCGTCGGCGACGACCACGACGTCGACGCTCGTGGCGATCGACGCCGGAACCCAAGATCGGGTCTGGACCGTCCCTTTGCCGGATGTGAGCCACACCGGTGTCGTCGTTGCCGGGGACCTCGCGATCGTGGGCGCCGACGACGGCACGGTCACGACCGTCGACGCCGCCACCGGGAAGCAGGCGTGGAGCGTCGACGGCGGCGATCACGTCCTCGCGCCGATGGCGGCCGATGGGACGCAGGTCTACGTGTGCGTGCGACCGGAGACCAACGGCAGCGCGCAGCTCGTGGCGCTGAAGCTGACCGACGGGTCGGAGGCCTGGCGGTTCCAACCCCCCGGGTCGGTGGTCGACCTGGGTGCGCCGGCCGTCACCACCGACGGGGACGCATCGACCGTCTACCTGGTGAGCTCCGACGCGTCGCTTCGCGCGATCGGGGGCGATGGCAGCCAACTGTGGGCCCAACCGCTGTACACGGCGACGTCCGGCTCGCCGCCGGCCGTTTCGAGCGACACCGTCTACGTGGCGGATCAATCGGGGATGGTGTACGCGTTCGATCGGTCGACGGGCCACGAGCGCTGGCGGTTCGCCACCAACCACGGCGCGGTCGGCGCGCCGATCGTCACGGCGACGGCGGTGCTCCAACCGACGAGCGACGGGTTCGTCACCGCGCTCGCGCCGGACTCGGGCCACCAGATCTGGGACGGCTCCGTCGCCGACAGCGCCGTCTTCGGCTTGGCCGCGACCCCTGATCTGATCGTCGCGGCGCACACCGGCTCGACACCCGGCATGACCGCTCTCCAAGTCGATCCGGGGGGCGCGCTCACCGACATCGCGAGCCCGACCACCGCCGACCCCGGCGGCCTCGCGCTCGGGTGGTTCGCGGCGGCCGTGCCGCTCACAGCCGCGCTGGTGTTGATCGGCCGCTCCTGGGACCGTCGCCGCGGCGCCCCGTTGCTCGCGCCGGCCGCGGACGATGACGAACCGGTCGACCCCTGGGAGGCCGACGTGGAGGACGAGTCGTGAGCAACGCCAAGAAGAAGCGCAAGCGGCCGTCGGGTTCGACCTCTACGTACCGCGCGCCCGCGCCGGCCGAACCCGCGCGCAAAGGCTTGCTGGACGGGCTGCTCGCTCCGCGCACCCCCGGCGCCTCTCCGATGCCGAAGCTCCGAACCACGATCGCGAAGGGCGCGATGACCGCGCTCGGGATCCCCGGCTTGTTGATCGCGGTCCCGGTCGTTCTGCTCGTGGCATGGCTGATCCTCACCGTGTTCGGCTTCCAAGGTCCCTTCACCGCGCTGAACGTGACGTTCGCGATCCCACCGATCACGACGTTCGCCGACGCGCAGATCGCGGGCAGGACCTTCCGGGCGGCCGTCGATGCGTCGGGCCTCTCGGCGACGCTGCCCGGCTTCGCCGGTCTCGCCGGTCTCCTGCTGGTGCACGCGGCGCTCGCCGCGGTCATCGCGACGCTCTGCGTCGAGCAGCTCCGCACCGGAGGGACGAGCACCTGGGCGCTACGGCGCGCGCTGCGTGTCCTGCGGACGACGGCCGCGGTTGGCCTGCTCGGGCTGGGACTCCTGGTCGCCGGCAACCTCGTCGCCGCCGTGTTCGGAAGCATCGGCGTGATCCTCGGGCTCGTCGGGTCGATGGTGGTCGGCGTCTACCTGTTCGGCTTCGCGCCGGCGATCGCCGCCGACGAGGACCGGCGGGTCGCTGACGTCTTGATCCGGAGCGTCCGAGCTGCTCGCATGCCCGGCTCCGCCAACCTGTGGTTCGCGATCGGGTACGTGTTGATCGGCCTCGTCACCGTGGTGGCGCCGTTGCCGGGCTCCGAGATCGGTGTCACGCCGACCGCGATGGCGTGGGCCTCGTCCCTCCTCGTGAACCTGTTCGGCGTGATCGTCCAAGCGATCCTCGTCTACCGATATCTCGTGATCGCCGACGAGGTGCCGGAACAGCCGCCCCCGCGGGAGCGCGCGGCCTCGCGCCGAGCCTGAGCCGAGGCCGTCCGACGCAACGCCGCTGGTAGACTCGCCGCGCCGGCGCATCTGCGCCGAGCTCACACGTCCGGGGATCGTTCGCCGGGGTCCCGCGAGGGCCGGCGAACGAGGAGATCCGGGCGGCGGACACAACCGAAAGGAGCACCAGCCATGCCGGTCGTCACCCGGCGGGAGCTCCTCGAAGCAGGCGTGCACTTCGGCCACCAGACCCGCCGGTGGAACCCGAAGATGAAGCCCTTCCTGTTCGGGGAGCGTTCCGGGATCTA
>Ga0136846_1219396_pt1 | contig 12408 bp, 13 predicted proteins | sample HopSoiMetagenom2_FD_96841 | JGI IMG/M metagenome (GOLD analysis project Ga0136846, IMG submission 96841) | Grasslands soil microbial communities from Hopland, California, USA - 2 Assembly 2016 (version 4) | ecosystem: Environmental > Terrestrial > Soil > Grasslands | place: USA: Hopland...
TCGCCCTCGCCTTCGGCGAATGCAGTGCCGATTGCATCACTCAGGCGGCCCGCGCTGTCTGCTGAAACTGAAAGCCGATCGACAACGACCAGCACTTCCTTCGCGCGAGTGAGATCGCGCTTCGATTGCGCGAGCTCGTCGAGATGGAACACGACACTGTCGAGAGCGACGCGGAGAAAACCCTGCGCGCGCAGATTCTCAACCACGACGTCGTGGGTGACTTTGTTCGAGAGCCGCAGCGGGAAAGTGAGGTAGAACCGCACGCCTTCGGGCAGCTTCATCACGCTGTCCGTTACCGACTGAACTGTGTCGGGCTTGATCTCGAGACCGCAGTTCGGACAAAAGGTGTGACCTACGCGGGCCCACAGCAGGCGGAGATAATCATAGATTTCCGTCGCGGTGCCGACAGTCGATCGCGAAGTCTTGGTCGGATTTTGTTGCTCGATCGCGACGGCGGGCGATAGACCTTCAACGAGATCGACGTCGGGTTTTTCCATCCGCTCCAGGAACTGCCTCGCGTACGATGACAGCGACTCTACGTAACGTCGTTGTCCTTCGGCGTAGATCGTATCAAACGCCAGCGACGACTTTCCCGATCCCGACGGCCCGGTGATGACCGTCACCGTGCGACGCGGGATTTCCAGATCGAATCCTTTAAGGTTGTGCTGTCGCGCTCCGCGGACGATCAGACTGTCTTTCACAGGTGAAATGTAAACGACAGACCGAACAGCGGCCGAAATTCCGAGCTCGGCTGTATGGGACGATTGAGGCGTTCGGACAAAACTGCCAGGCCAGCGGAGTTCGGATTAAGTGAGGGATGGCGGATTTCCGAGCTCCTCAATTAATCCGCACTCCGAACTGGTAGTTGGTCCGAACGCCTCACTCGCTAGAGACGTCGGACGAGCCTGCCGAGGAGTAGAAGAACGATCGCTCCGACGGTGGCGATTCCAATCGAGCGGAAATCAAAGATGCCGGCGGTCACCGTGCCCCAGCCGAAAAATCGAGTGCCGAGCCAGCCGCCAATGAAGGCGCCGACGATTCCCAGCAAAATGGTGATGATGCAACCAGAAGGGTCCCGCCCTGGCACCAGAAACTTCGCCAGTGTTCCGGCAACGAGGCCGAGCAGTATCCAGTAAAGCCAGAGCGGCAAACCCTTGTCCTGCTAAGACGTTGCTGCTTTACGGAACGCGCGTGGTCGTGCGTCCTCTGGTGGCCATGCGATAGATCCAGAGGAGAATCAGCGCGCCGACAACTGCCAGGATGATGCTTTGAATCGAGAAGCCGTTGAGTCCAACGCCAGTGAGCATGTTCCCCAGAAAACCGCCAATGAACGCGCCCACGATTCCGATGATCATCGTCACGACGATACCGCCGGGATCATTGCCCGGCATGATTGCCTTGGCGATCGCGCCGGCGATCAGGCCAAGAACGATCCATGCGAGAATTCCCATCTTCCCTCCAGTGTGGTGTGTGCTTCAGCCGACAGGATGGAACATCGGTGCCCCGAGCAGGTGCAACCTGCGTACCATGGGTGGATTGGCGGCGTAGCGTCGCACTTGCAACACGGCTAGGATACGGCTCAATGACTTTACCCGCAACCCACGCGCGCGAAGACGACGTTTTAGGGAAGGCATATGACGGACGACTGATGCGTCGTCTGTTGGTTTATGCACGTCCGTATCGCGCGCTGATGTACAGCGCTTTTGCTCTCCTTTGCGTCGAGGGCGGTGTCCAGGTCGTAGGTCCACTGCTGACGCGTCGTGTAATCGACGTCGCTGTGCCGGCGCGGGATGCACATACCGTCGTGATCTGCACGGTTCTCTTCTTCGGCGCGCTCGTTATCGAGTTCCTTACATCGTATGGCCAGACATGGCTGACAAGCTTGCTGGGTCAGCGAGTGATGCGCGATCTGCGAATGGAAATCTTCCGTCATTTGCAGCGACTCTCGGTGACTTACTTCGATCGCAATCCCGTAGGGCGACTCATCACCCGGGTGACGTCGGACGTCGAGACTCTCAACGAGCTTTTCACGTCGGGCGTGGTATCCGGCCTCGGCGATTTGTTCACACTCGTTGCCATCAGCGTCGCGATGCTGATCATGGATTGGCGGATGGCGCTCTGGTCGTTCGCTGTAATTCCGTTCGTAGTTCTGGTATCGGGACTATTCCGAAAAGGGGTACGAGAGACTTATCGCGACATCCGCGTCCGGATCGCTCGCATCAATGCTTTCATGCAGGAGCGCCTCACCGGCATGCGCATCGTCCAGCTTTTCGGACAGGAGAGCAGGGAGGCGCGCCGTTTCGACGAGCTCAATCGCGAACATTTGGACTCGCAACTCAAATCGATCACCGTTTATGCGCTCTATTTTCCCGCGATCGAGCTGCTGACTTCGATTGCGCTGGCGGTCCTCATCGTCGCTGGCGCGTCGCGCGTCCATGCGAATCTTCTGACGGTCGGAACCGTCGCCGCCTTCCTTCAGCTCGTAAGGCGATTCTTCCAGCCGCTGCAGGACCTATCGGAGAAGTACAACATTCTGCAGACCGCGATGGCGAGCTCGGAAAGGATTTTCACGCTACTGGACACGGTGCCGTCCGTGCCGGATCGAGGTCAAACGACCGGCGTGCTGCAACGCGCCGGCGGCGTCGAGGTGCGTTTCGAGGACGTCTGGTTCGCCTACGACCTTGCTCACCTGGCCCGACAGAAGCAGGGAGCGCCCGCGGAGAATGTTCCCACCGAATGGGTTCTCAAGGGTGTCAGCTTCGTTGCGCGACCGGGCGAGACGATCGCGCTCGTCGGCCACACCGGTGGCGGAAAGACGACGATCGTCAACCTGTTGATGCGATTCTATGATCCGCAACGTGGGCGGATCACGATCAATGGCGTCGACATCAAAGACATGCCGCTCGCCGAGCTGCGGGCGCTGATCGGGTACGTGCAGCAAGACATTTTCCTGTTCGCGGGCGACGTCACCACCAATATTCGACTTTCGAATCCGCTGAGCGACGACGAAGTGGCCACTGCGGCGAAGCGGGTTGGTGCGGACCGGATTATTCGCGGCTTCGCTCAGGGTTATCGACAGGTCCTCGCCGAGCGTGGGGCGTCGATCAGCGTCGGCGAGCGGCAGCTGTTGTCCTTCGCCCGCGCAATCGCCGCCAACGCGCCCCTGCTCATTCTCGATGAAGCGACCAGCGCCGTCGACAGTGAGATCGAGGCAGAAATTCAAGCCGCATTGAGCGAGCTGGTCGCGGGCAGGACCACGATTGCAGTGGCCCATCGTCTCAGCACCATCGCCAACGCCGATCTGATTCTCGTTCTCCATCACGGAGAGATCGTCGAGCGCGGCACGCACCGTGATCTACTCGAGCACGGCGGGCTTTACAGCACGCTCTGGCGGCTGCAGGCAGGTGACGCAGAGCCACTCCGACGGGCGGGCTGACGCTTGCCGCTCTTTTCACGCTTCCGTACTTTGAGGCAAGAAGGTCCTTCTTCGGTTGGATTTACCCAACAGATCGTTCATTCCAATGAGCAACTGCTAGTGCACCTTGCTGTTGCGGCGCGCACGGATGTGGGCCGAATCAGAAAGGGCAATGAAGACTCTCTGCACGCATCGGCCAACGCATATCGCGGTCTATTTATAGTCGCGGACGGAATGGGTGGGCACGCCGCCGGCGAAGTTGCCAGCGAGATGGCTGTGGAGATGGTAAGCCACCAATTGGCCGATCTGAACGAGCTGCAGTCGGGCGACTCCCACAAAAGAGTTGCCACCGCGCTACGCGCCGCCAACCGCGCTGTATTCGAGCGTACGCGTACGGAACGCGACAAGCTGGGGATGGGAAGCACGGTCTCCGCGCTCCTGTTGTCGGAGACGCGCTATCTCGTGGGCCACGTTGGAGACTCGCGAATTTATCTCGTCCGCGATGGCCAGATGCGCCAGCTCACCAAGGACCACTCGCTGGTTCAGGAACAAGTCGACGCGGGCCTGCTTACGCCGGAGCAGGCAAGGCGCCATCCGCAAAGCAACGTCATCACGCGGTGCATTGGTATGGCTGACGACATCGACCCCGATGTGTTCGACGGCGAAGCCCGCGTCGGCGATTCCTTTCTGCTGGCAAGTGACGGCCTGACTGGAATGGTCGACGACCGGCGGATTCAGCAGCTGTTGCTATCCCGCGCCAAGCCTGAGCGCATCGTCGACGCACTGATCCAGGAAGCGAACGTAAACGGCGGAAACGACAATATCACCGCCGTCGTAGTACGCGTGCTCGGCGCGCAGGCGAACGGCACAGACCGCGACATCACGCCGATCCCTCCGCCTCCAGCATCGGCGCATGGGTGACGAGACCGAGACTGTCTCTTCTGTCGCTCAGCTGTACCTCGGAAATATTCTTTATGCGCTGGAGCTGGCGGCGATAAGTCTGGACGAGCAGCGAAAAACCACTGACGCTGCGTTCTATCGAGGCATCGCCAGAAAGCTCGCCGAAGCGCGAGGGAAGGAAACGAAAACATGACCGCAACAAGACTCATCGTGCTCATTGCCGCCTTAGCATGCTCCTCCGGCAATTCGGGCGGCAGCAAAAGCGCGCAGTCATCGGATTCATCGTTCGCGAAACTGCAGCAGCGTGGAGCGACGGTGATGGGCGTCGACCAGTACACCTCGCAGCACGTCTTCGAGCCGCTGCCCACCGGCAGGCGAATCGTTCTCCAGCGCAAAGAAGCAGACTCGGCGGGGAAGCCGTGATCCGCGAGCACATGCGCACCATCGCCAAAGCCTTCGCCGCCGGAGATTTCACGCTCCCCGGTGTTGTGCACGCGATGGAAGACGTGCCCGGCACCGAGCAGATGCGCGCGCTGCACGATGACATTACCTACACGCCCCGGGATCTCCCGCGTGGTGGTGAGGTGATAATTGCGACGAGCAATCCGACAGCCATAGAGGCCGTTCACGAGTTCCTCGCCTTCCAGCGAACGGATCATCGAGCCGGCATGCATATGGAGTAAGCATGCCCGTCAGAAAAACAAAAGCGAAGGCGAAGAAGAAGCCGGAGCCGAAACCAATCCGGGCGTTCAGGACTCAACGGGATTTCGAGACCTGGCTCGAAAAGAATCAGGACAAAACTGAAGGCGTGTGGATCCGTTTTGCAAAGAAGGGGTCGGGCATCAAGTCCGTCTCACATCAGGAAGCGCTGGACAGCGCGCTGTGCTATGGGTGGATCGACGCGTTGGTACATCCGGAGAGCGAAAGGACCTATTTGCATCGCTTTCTGCCGAGAAGACCCAAGAGTCTCTGGTCGGTGATCAATCGCGGCAAGGCGCTCGCGTTGATCGAGAGCGGACGGATGCGAGCGGGTGGACTGGCGGAAATCGAGCGCGCGAAAAAAGATGGTCGCTGGGAATCGGCGTATGATTCGCCGGCCAACGCGATAATGCCACCCGAGTTCGAACGCGAGCTCGAGGCTCGTCCGAAGGCAAAGGCGTTCTACGAAACCTTGAGTCGCGTGAATCGCTACGCCATCATATGGCGGTTGGTGACTGCCAAAAAGCAGGAAACCCGTGACAAACTCTCGCGCAAGTTTCTCGACATGCTGGAGAAAGGCGAGACACTGCATTAGATCGTGAGCATGTCGGAATCGCAGCGGCTGATGATCCGCATCAAGAAGACCGCCGATGGGCGCAGCTCACTCTCCTGCACGCGCCCCGATGGCAGTGCCACCTGGCAGAGCATGAAGAACGCGCAGGCGGCTTTCTTTCCGCGACATGATCTCACTCATTACGCGGTCGAAACTGTGCTTGGCCATAGCAGGGGTTTTTACGGTCTCGTCGCCAGCGGTTGGGACCTGACCGATTTCGGCACGCCGTGGCCTCGCGGCCCGTTGCCCGGCGAATCAGTGTTGTCCGAGATGATCGTCGGCTTCCTCGATCTGGAGCGAGCCAGTGGCGAGTTCGCTCGAGCCGACGATGCCAATCAGCGGCTCGAAGAATTCTGCGCGGAGAATGGGCTCGCGGATCCGCAGGTCCTGACCGATGATGACCTGGCCGCGGTCCGCCAGAAACGCGGGGAATTATTCGCGGCGTGGGACGCGGTCGAGCCGGGCGGTGCACTGGAGCTCGTCTTCGAGCTGGTCTGAACTCCCCGCTCGGGCGTTCTATTTGCTAATTTAGAGACTCGACCACCGATCCCACTCAGGAACGGTAGTTGTCAGCATAGTGTAAAAGCCGATACCAACATCGCGTCGAACCGGAGAAGTCATGGGAACCGCGACACTTACGGCACCTGAGCAGGTTACCGACACCTTCCCGATCAACGGAACGGATTTCATCGAGTTTTACGTCGGTAATGCAAAGCAGGCCGCGCAGTTCTATAGACAGGTTTTTGGGTACAAGATCCTGGCTTACCGGGGGCCTGAGACGGGCACGCGGGATCGCGCCAGCTACGTCATAGTGCAGGATAAAGTCAGAATCATTCTGACGACGGCGCTGAGACCCGACAGCGAGATTGCCACTCACGTCCACAAACACGGCGACGGCGTAAAGGACATCGCTCTCTGGGTCGATGATGCGCGCACCTCGTTCAAGCTGGCGGTCGAGCGTGGTGCTCAGCCTGCATATGAGCCAAAGTCGCTAACCGACGAAAGCGGCGAAGTGGTGATCGCGGGAATTCGCACCTACGGCGAAACGATCCACAGCCTGGTCGAGCGCAGGAATTATCGGGGCGTGTTCATGCCCGGGTTCGTTCCGTTCGCCGGTCGCGGCGACTCCGACGGTGTCGGACTTAAATACGTCGATCATTGTGTCGGCAACGTCGAGCTGGGAGCGATGAACAAGTGGGTGAAGTACTACGCAGACATCCTTGGATTCAAGCAGCTGATCTCGTTCGACGACAAGACCATCTCAACCGAGTACTCGGCGCTGATGTCAAAGGTCGTCGCCAACGGAAACGGGCGAATCAAGTTTCCTCTCAACGAGCCGGCCAAAGGCAAGCAGAAATCCCAGATCGATGAGTATCTCGAGTTCTATCAGGGTCCTGGTTGCCAGCACATCGCAATCGCCACCGACAACATCGTCGACACGGTGACCAGGCTTCGCGATAACGGCGTCGAGTTCCTGCGCGTGCCGGGTACCTACTACGACACGGTCGAACAGCGCGTTGGCCACATCGACGAAGATGTGAAGATGCTGCGTGAGCTCGGCATCCTCGTTGATCGCGATGAGGAAGGCTATCTGCTGCAGATCTTCTCCAAGCCAATGGAGGATCGCCCAACGTTGTTTTACGAAATTATTCAACGGAAAGGGGCCAAGAGCTTTGGTGCCGGAAATTTCAAAGCGCTGTTCGAAGCTCTCGAGCGCGAGCAAGAGCTGGGCGTGAATCTCTGATCGATGCCGATCTATCACACCCTTGGCCGGATTCCGCGGAAACGCCACATCGCGTTTCGTAAGCCTGATGGCGGCATCTACGCTGAGGAATTGGTAGGCCACGAGGGTTTCACCGGCACGGCGTCACTGCTGTATCACATCCATCCGCCGACCACGGTTAAATCGGCGCGACGGATCCGCGAGTCCCGGATCGAGGCGGACCCGGATCAGACGCTGAAGCACCGCCATTTCCTGACGTCGCGCGTGAAGAAAGGCGGCAGCGCCACCCTTGACCGGATTCCGCTCCTGTTCAACGCGGATATCGCGATGCTCTACGTCGAGCCCGACGAGAACGACGCGCACTTCTACCGTAATGCGCAGGCCGATGAGCTGGTCTACATCAGCAAGGGCAAGGGCACTCTCGAGTCGTCATACGGAACGCTTCCGTTTCACGAAGGCGATTACCTGATCATCCACCGCGGAATTCTGCATCGCTATCGGTTCGACCTTGGCGGCGAGCAACCCAAGGTGGTGGTTTTCGAAAGTCGCGGACACGTAAGATGGCCGAAGCGATATCGGAACGAGTTTGGGCAGCTCAAGGAAGGCGCGCCCTACTCTGAGCGCGATATTCGGCTGCCGACTTTCACCGAGCCAATCGATCAGATGGGAGACTTCCCGATTTTGGTGAAGCAGTACGACGGCATCAACGAGATCGTGCTGGATCATCATCCTCTCGACGTCGTCGGCTGGGACGGCTACTTCTATCCGTGGGCGTTCAACATCAACGATTTCGAGCCGATCGTCGGACGAGTGCATCAGCCGCCGCCGGTGCATCAGACTTTCGAGGGAGATGGATTCGTCGTCTGCTCGTTCTGCCCGCGGCCCTACGATTTTCACCCCGAAGCGGTGCCTGCTCCGTACAATCACAGCAACGTCGACTCGGACGAAGTGCTTTACTATGCGTCGAGCGAGTTCATGAGCCGCAAGGGAATCGAGTTTGGGAGCATCACGCATCATCCGGACGGTATTCCGCATGGCCCGCATCCGGGGCGCGCCGAAGCAAGCATTGGCGCCAAGTACACCGACGAACTGGCAGTAATGATGGATAGCTTCCGTCCGTTGAATGTCGCGAAGCCGGCACTCGAGATCGAAGATCCGAACTACCACAAGTCGTGGCTGCAGGGCCAGCACGCCCAATTCAATCCGCCAACTAGCTAAGGGCGAGGCAAAGCTGCAAAGATGAGCGACGCGCTCTGGACCCCGTCACAAGAGCGCATCATCAGGGCTAACATGACCGAGTTCCTCCGCTACGTGGAGGAGCGCGGTGGTCCGCCGGTGCCCGACTACACCCCCGATTCGTATTGGGAGCTGCACAAGTGGTCGATCGATAACCCGGAGCGCTTCTGGTCTTTGACCTGGCGCTTCTGCGGGATTATTGGCCATCGCGGTACGGGTGGTGGCGCCGAGCGGGTGGGGGTTGGTCTCGACAACATGGGGCCGCCCGATCCGGAGCGCGGGCCAAAGTGGTTTCCCGATGCGAGTCTCAACTTCGCCGAGAACCTGCTGCGCTTTTCGGACGACGAGCCTGCGCTCTCCTCGTGGAACGAGGAAGGTCACCAGCGCACGATCAGCTACAAGGCACTGCGAGAAGCAGTCGGCACACTCGCGCTCGCTTTGGATGCCGCCGGCGTGAAGCCGGGCGATCGTGTCGCTGGATGGCTTCCGAACATTCCCGAAGCGGTGATCGCGATGCTCGCCGCGACTTCACTCGGCGCAATCTGGTCATCGTGCTCGCCTGATTTTGGCGCACAAGGTGTGATGGATCGCTTCGGGCAGATCGAGCCCAAGGTCCTGTTCGCATCCGACGGTTACCTGTACAACGGCAAGGAAATCGATCTGCTTCCGCGGCTCCGTCAGATCGCGTTCCGTATTCCCTCGCTCGAGCACGTAGTCGTCACGCCGTATCGCCGGCAGATGCCGGATCTCGATGGCGTTCGCAAAGGAATACTTTGGTCGCGTTTCATCGCTGCTCAGTATGCGGTAGCGGTGAGCCAGAATACTCCCACCGAGGGGTTCCGCGCCACGCCGGTCGATGTGTACCGGCGAACGCCACCGGGCGGATCGCACGCTATCGACCCGGCGTCAATGCGCACGCCGATCGGTGGCGTACGCGCGATTCCATCTCCGGTGCCGGATGCCCCGGATCCGAAAGCATTGCCGTTCGAGCGTTTTCCGTTCGACCACCCGCTCTACATCATGTATTCGTCGGGCACGACCGGTTTGCCGAAGTGCATGGTGCACAGCGCAGGCGGAACGCTGCTGCAGCATCTCAAGGAGCTTATTCTCCACACCGATCTGAAGCGGGAAGACTGCATCTTCTACTACACGACGTGTGGCTGGATGATGTGGAACTGGCTGGTCAGCTCGCTCGCCGTGGGGGTGAAAGTCGTCCTGTACGACGGTGCGCCGCTGGCGCCCACCCACACAGTGCTCTGGGACATGGCGGATCAGGAAGGAATCACTGTTTTCGGGACCAGCGCAAAGTATCTCTCTGTGCTCGAGAAGTCCGGCGCGGAGCCGAAGAAGTCTCACAGCCTGACGAAGCTCAAAGCCATTTTGTCGACTGGCAGCCCGCTCCCCGACAGCAGCTTCGACTACGTCTACAAGAAGATCAAGAAGGACGTACACCTCGCCAGCATCAGCGGCGGTAGCGACATCATTTCCTGCTTCGTGCTCGGCAATCCGATATTACCGGTTTACCGCGGCGAGATTCAGACGCCAGGATTGGGAATGGCCGTTGATGTCTTCGACGATCGCGGCCGTCCGGTGAGGCTTATTCCCGGCGAGCTCGTTTGCCTGAAGCCGTTCCCAAGCATGCCCGTCGCATTCTGGGATGATCCAGACGGATCGAAGTATCGGACTGCGTACTTCGATTATTACCCAGGCATTTGGCGCCACGGTGATTGGGCGGAGGTCACCCGTCATCGCGGCTACATCATCTACGGTCGAAGCGATGCGACGCTGAATCCCGGCGGCGTGCGGATCGGCACCGCCGAAATTTACCGGCAGGTGGAATTGCTACCGGAAGTTCTCGAGAGTGTGGCAGTGGGGCAGGAGATCGACGGCGAAGCTCCTGGCGATGTCCGGATCGTCCTGTTCGTGAAGCTGCAGCCTGGGGTGACGCTCGATCAGGCTCTTCGGGATCGCATCAGCGGCCAGTTGCGTGAGAACACCACGCCGCTGCACGTGCCGAAGAAGATCATCCAGGTCGAGGATATCCCGCGCACGATCAGCGGGAAGATCAGCGAGCTCGCGGTTCGCGAAGTGATTCATGGCCGGCCGGTCAAGAACACTGAAGCACTGGCCAACCCGCAGGCGCTGGAATTTTTTGCCCACCTTCCGCAACTAAGAGATTAAAAAAAAGGCCGCCCGTTCGGGCGGCCTTTTTTCTTGAGAGGTCTAGTGCTGCGCGACGGTCGGTTCTTTGCGTGCCGATGCGGCCAGGGCCTGAACCATATCCTGCAGCTTCGGTCCGCGACCCGGCTCGGGGGCTCCGAAAGTCAGCGCGGTCTTGTAATGCGAGACGCCGTAGATCGTTCCAGAGCGGCGCTCGACGGTGATTCCCCAGGTCTCGCTGTCGTCCTGAGCTTCAGCCGTTGCTGCAGTGGACTGCGGCAGCGCGTGCGCCTCGACCTCGCTAAGGAATGCCTTCCAATCTGGTGAACCCTTCAGATTCGCCTGGCAAATCGAGCTGATCCAGCGATCCTCGCCGAACTGTGAGTCGCGCTTCGAGATCTGCCCGCAATCGTAGCCGTGGCGCACGAAGTTATCGACGCGTGCGTCCGCGGATTTGGCTGAACCCTCGTAGTACTGATCCCACCAAAGCAACAATCGTCCCGTGACATTCGCGCCGTTCTGGCGAATGATCACCAGGTACCGTGGGTTTCCGAATCCGGAATACCAGATGCGGACTTCGCGCTCGCCTTTGTGGAGGTCGGATTTGGCGAGTGGAAGGAGTCCTGCGGTCACGATCGCGGCGTCTTTCGTCTCGAAGATCGCGTCTGGAGAGGGACCGCTGTCAGCTGAAGCGAATGCCTGCTGAGCGACGGCAGGAGCGGAAATGGCGAGCAGCAGGGCGCTCGAGAACATGAGTCGGCTCATGCCTATAGGACGGTAACAGGCAGGAGTAAGTCACAATTTTGGGGCGGTTGTGCGGTAGCGCTATAAGTCGATGTGGAACAAGGAGTTAAACTGTGAACAAGCCTCTTGAAACAGCCGTTCCTAAGCTCTACAGTGCCCCACCGACTACCATTTGACGACCGAACACCTGGCAGTAGTACAGCCCGCCAGTCGCGGACCGCGCGATCGCGATTCCCGTCTCAATGACACCGGCATCCAGAATGTTCTGACGATGCCCGTGCGAGTTCATCCAACCCTCGACAACCGTCTCGGCATTCGGATATCCCAACGCCACGTTCTCGGCAAGACGCATGAAGGGGTAGCCTACGTACTGCGCACGGTCGCCGAGTGTGGGCAACGTCGCGTTCGGCAGCACGTGCGCCATTTTCTGGTAGTAGGCCATGTTCTGCGCCTGAATCCTCGCCATCTGATTCAGCTGCGCATTGAACACGAGGGGACGGAGTCCCTGGTGTCGTCGTTCGGCGTTGATCAAATCGAAGATGCGTGCTTCAGTCGCCCCGTACGCGGACCCCGTAGCGTGCGCTTCGGCCGCCGTTGTCGGTGATGCTCGCACGGCGCCGCCTGATCCCGTTGAAGTAACCGGATAGGCGCACGCGAACACTGGCAGCAGAGAGGCTGCGAAAAGTGTCTTCGAAGGCATGCCCTTTATCTCACACGGTCAGAGTGATCGTTCCAGCGCTCCCCGCAGGCGGCCGGTGTCCAGTGTCGTCCGTCGTGCGGTAAAGACGCGGAGCCAGCGCGCGCTCTCGTACAACTCTTCGGACAGCGACGGCAGATTGATGGTGCCGCTCCATCCCTCGCTGGTCAGTCGCTCTACGTCTCCAGCTCGCCGCAGTACGGGAAGGTCGAGGCCGAGCA
>Ga0136846_1239440_pt1 | contig 12406 bp, 11 predicted proteins | sample HopSoiMetagenom2_FD_96841 | JGI IMG/M metagenome (GOLD analysis project Ga0136846, IMG submission 96841) | Grasslands soil microbial communities from Hopland, California, USA - 2 Assembly 2016 (version 4) | ecosystem: Environmental > Terrestrial > Soil > Grasslands | place: USA: Hopland...
CGCCGAGCCGGCGGGCGGTGGGCTCCGTGATAATCGTGCTCTCGGCGCCCGTGTCCACGACGAAGTCCTGGGGGCTCGCGTCGTTCACGCGCGCGCGCACGACGACCTTGTCGTTCACCAGTCGGAAGTCGACGGTGAAGATCTGATCGTCCGTACCCGGATCGGCCTGAAACGGCACCCGCTGGGCGAACGATCGCAGGAAGCGGATTTCAGCCCTCGACCACGCGGCTTTTTCGCTGGTGTCCTTGTTCGGGAGCAGGTTGACGTAGTTGCCGTACGCGGCGGCCGCCTCTTCGTACTTGTGCATCCGCTCGTAGATGGCGCCGACGGTGTGGTGAATCTCCAGGTCGCGCGGCGCCAGCTTCAGCGCAGCCTGCGCCTGGTTCATCGCTTCTTCGAGCTGGTTGCGCGCCAGCAGCGACCGCGCCATGCCGTGAATGCCGCGCGGCAGATTGGGGACGAGCGCAAGCGCGTCCCGGTAGCGTTGTTCGGCTTCTTCGAAGAGTCCTGACGCCCACAGCGAATCGCCGTAGAGCGCGATCGCATCGGCGTCCCGCGGAGCGGCCTTGGCGAGCGCCTCCCCTTCGTTGCGGGCCGTATCGAACTCGGCCACCCGCAGGGCGGCCTGCACCACGCCGGCACGCGCGCCGCGGAGCAGCAGCGCATCCTGCGACTTCAACGCATTCTGGAAGGCCTCGAGCGACTCGACGTAGCGGCCCTCGGAATAGAGGAGCGATCCCAGCTGGAACTGGACCTCGGCGGCCTGCGAGGGCGGCGGACCGTCGGCGTGAATCACCAGCGATGCGGCGGCGACGACGATGGGAACAACCGACGACCGGAGCCGCACCCGCATGGTCTCCCTCCAGACGAAAGCCTCAGACAGAACGATAAGGCCGCGCGGCCTATACAAGATTCGCGCCTGCCAAAAGGCTCGTCCGGATACTCTAACTGGTCGGGAGGCTTTCGGAAAACGAAATCCTTATTTCACCGAGTGTACTGCTCGATCGGGACGCCGTCATACATCTGGTCCACCCGGAGGATCTGGGTGTCGCGGCTGTAGCTCCCCAGCTCGTAGTCCTCGCTCATGATCAGGGCCTTGATCGGCTTGGTGGGGCAGACTTCGGAGCACAACCCGCAGAAACTGCACCGCGACAGGTTGAAGTCGAAGTAGTCGAGCACCTTGATCTTCATGCCCGGCTCCCGGTGGCCGCCGAGGGCGATGAGGTCGTCAGGGCACGCCTTGGCGCACTGGTCGCAGACAATGCAGGTCTGTGCGCCGCTGGCGGGTTCGACCTGCAGCCGGAGCACCCCCCGGAACCGCGGCGCCGTCGGGCGTCGCTCCGCCGGATACTGGAACGTAAACGCCGGCTGTGGCGTGTACTTCATCGTCAGCCACATGCCCTTCAGCAGGTCGACGAGGAAGATGGTCTTGAAGAACCGAATGATGGTCTGCATCAGGCCCGCTCGCCGATGATGGTGGGTTCGGTGTCGCCCGACATGATGATCCGTTCTTTCCTGAGCACGGTGCCCTCTTTGCGGATCTTGTCCTGGAGCCGCATCAGTCCGTAAAGCAGGGCTTCTGGCCGCGGAGGGCAGCCCGAAACGTAGACATCGACCGGGACGACCTTATCCACGCCCTGCAGCACGCTGTAGGTCGGAAATGGACCGCCGGCATTCGAGCAGCTGCCCATCGAGATCACCCACTTCGGCTCGGGCATCTGGTCGTACAGCCGTCGCAGCACGGGCGCCATTTTCTTGGTGACGGTCCCGGCGACGATCATCAGGTCCGATTGCCGCGGCGAGGCACGGAAGACCTCCGCGCCGAACCGCGCGATGTCGAAGCGCGACGCCGACGCCGCCATCATCTCGATCGCGCAACAGGCCAGCCCGAAGCCCATCGGCCAGATGGACGATTCGCGCGCCCAGTTGAGGACACGATCGATGCTGGTCGTGATGAAGTTATCTTCGAATCGATGGTCGATCAGGCCCATTCAGACTCCGTGGTTCGTAGGTCGTGGCTCGTAACTCGCTCAATCAGCTCTAACCACGATCATAGTATGCGGCGTTCGTCGTGATAAAGCTCGCCCACTTGCCCGGCGTTTCGTCGAGGGCGAAGATAGCCTCGACCGGACAGGCTGGCACGCAGGCGCCGCAATCGATGCACTCGTCGGGGTGGATGTACAGCATCTCTGCCGCGGCGAACGCCGGCTCGTCCTTGCGCGGGTGAATGCAGTCCACGGGGCAGACATCCACACAGGCCGTGTCCTTGGTTCCGACACAAGGCTCGCAGATGATATACGCCATCACTACATTCTACTAGCTGGCCTGGTCATCCTGCCCGCCTGTCACCTCGCGCAGGATGCAGCGGGGACCGGAGGCGTGGCGGGCCGCGGCAGGTCGCACGCCGATCGCTCCTGCACAACGCTTGAGCCGGGCACGCTGGCGATCGGGTACAGGGTCAAAAGCGGAGACTATAATTCGGCTTTGGGATGAAGACGGCTCTTCGCGCCACGCTCGCCTGCGTGCTGACGCTCGGCTGCATTCCTTCAGCGGGTGCCCAGGCGCTGCCGTCCGAACCCGTGTCCCTGGTGGACGGCCACGTGACCGTCAGCGGTGACGTGTCGGCCTCCATCGGCACCAGCGATACCGGGTTTTTCAACTATTCGGATTACGAGCACTCGCTGCTCCGGCTCTTCCGGTTCGATCTCGCGTCCGCCGTCAAGCTCAACGACCGTCTGTCGGTGCTGGGCGAGGTGCGCACGGAGAACGTCGGACCGCTCCGCGTCTATGCGTTATACGTGCGCGTCCGCCCATGGAGGACGCGCGCCATCGACATCCAGGCCGGTCGTGTGCCACCGACCTTCGGCGCGTTCACACGCCGGACGTACGCGTCCGACAACCTGCTCATCGGCTATCCACTCGCCTATCAATACCTGACCTCGCTGCGTGCTGATGCGTTGCCGCTGAATGCGAATGAATTGATCGCGATGCGCGGGCGCGGCTGGCTGTCGAGCTTCTCCATTGGCAATCCCGTGCCTGATAACGGCCTGCCGATCGCAAGCGGGTTCCGCTGGGACACCGGGGTTCAGGTGCACGCGGCTGCCGAAACGGTGGACGCGACCGTGTCCGTCACGAGCGGCACGCTTTCGAATCCCCTCTTCCGCGACGACAACTCGGGCCGCCAGATCGCAGCGCGGGCGAGCGTGCACCCGCGGGAGACGCTGCAGGGCCTGGTCATCGGCGTCTCCGCGGCACGCGGTCCGTTCGTGAGCGCGACCGCGGCGCGCGGTGCGGTCGGGGACGGCCACGACGGCGAATTCACGCAGACGGCGTGGGGCGCAGATATCGAGTACTCGCGCGATTACTACCTCGTGCGCGCCGAAACCGTGTTCAGTGAGTGGAGAGTGCCCGCTGTCGGTGCGCCGATCATCGACGTGCCGCTGCGCGCGCTCGCCACGTACGTCGAAGGGCGATACAAGATCCTGCCGGGTCTGTATGCCGCGGCCCGTCTCGATCATCTCGGCTTCAACGACGTCACGGGTACCCGCGGTCCCCAGACGTGGGATGCGCCCGTCACGCGCGTCGAAGTCGGCGGCGGCTACTCCATCCTGAGGAATCTCCTGCTGAAGTTTTCCGGCCAGCACAATTCGCGGGACGGCGGCCGGGTCACGAGCCTGAACCTGGTGTCGGCGCAAATGGTGTACTGGTTCTAGCAATGACACCACGCGTGCTTGTCGCCTTCGTGGCGGTCGTCGCTGCCGCATGCCTGCTGTCGCAGGACGCCCGAGGTTCGGCGGCCGTCAGCGGTTCCATCCGCGGCCGCGTCGAATTGCGCCGCGCGGCGACGCCCCCTGAGCGCAGGCCGAACGTCGCCGACCTGGGCTCCCCCGCTGCCGCCCGGGACATCTCCGATCGGCTCACGTCCGTCGTTTACATGGAGGATGCGCCGAAGACAGCGGCAGTCGTCCCCGGCCACGCGGTGCTCGATCAGCGCGACGAACGATTCGTGCCGCACGTCCTGGCCGTCACCACGGGCACGGTCGTCGATTTCCCGAACAGCGACCGGATTTATCACAACGTGTTTTCGCTGTCGAAGACACGGCCGTTCGATCTCGGCCGCTATGCCGCGGGCCGGTCGAAGGCGGTGACGTTCGATCGACCGGGCATCGTGCGCGTGTTCTGCGACATCCACTCCCATATGAACGCCTTCATCCTCGTGTTCAACCACCCGTACTTCGCGCTGACCGACATGGACGGCCGCTACCGCATCGACAACGTGCCGCCCGGCACCTATAACCTGGTGGCGTGGAACGAGGGCGTGGCATCGGAACCGCAGGCGGTCGTCGTGCCCGACGGCAGCGAGGCGGAACTCGACTTCGCACTGCGATGAGACTCGTCAGCTCGCTGCGCGGACGGATTTTCCTGGCGAGCGCGCTGCTCGCGGTCCTTTCGATAGGCGCCGCCATCTACGTCGTGAACGAGCGGGTCACGCGGCAGGCGGAAAGCGCGCTGCAGCGCGAATTGCGGGCCACCGTCGCGCTCGTCGATCAGCTTCGCAAAACCCGGATCGACACGTACACGCTGATGGCCCGGCTGATCGCCGACCTGCCGAAACTCAAGGCCGCGGTGTCGACGAATGACCCTCCCACCGTAGAGGACATCCAGGACAACCTCCGCGATTACCAGGAGCCGCTGAAGTCGGCCAACCTCCTGGTCGTCACGAACGCGACCGGCCGTGTGCTCGCAACGTCTGGCGATTCCGCTCCGGCCGGCGTGCAGGCTGGCGACTGGCGGGCCGTGCATGACGCGCTGCTCGGGCACGAAACCGTGGGACTGCTGCCGCAACGCGACGGCATCATGCAGATCGTGACCGTGCCCATCGCCATCGGCCTGACGCAGCCCCAGATTCTGGGCTCGGTCACGGTCGGATTCCTGCTCAACGAAGCGCTGGCCAGCCAGCTCAAGGCCATCACCGGCAGCGACATTGCGTTCGCGGCGGACGGCGACATCGTGGCCACGACGCTGCCTGCCCGGTTCAGCCACGCGCTTGCCGCGCCCGTGCTGCGCACCGGCGTCTCGACCGTCGCGCTCGGCCCGGACGAGTACGTCGCGCTGCCTCTGCCCTTGACGCCGGAGGGCGCCGACGGAGGAACGGCTCCCGTCGCGCTGATCCTGCGGTCCCGCACCGAGCAGCTCCGTTCGCTCGACGCGATCCATACCGGCCTCGCGGTCACGGCTCTTGTCGCGGTCCTGCTCGCAACGCTCCTCAGTTTCGCCGTCGCGCGCACGATCACGCGGCCGCTGGCCGCCATCACCGACGTCATGCGCGAAGTCTCGGCGACAGGCGACCTCACGCGCAAGATTGCCCTCGCCAGCGGCGGGCGCTGGCAGGACGAAGACGCGCAGTTGCTGGCGACGACCTACAACACCCTGACGGACTCCGTCGCCAGGTTCCAGCGTGAGATCTCGCAGAAGGAGCGGCTCTCGTCGCTCGGGCGCCTCTCGACCGTCATCGCGCACGAAGTGCGGAATCCGCTGATGATCATCAAGGGATCGCTGCACGCGCTTCGCCAGCCGGACCTCACACCGGCCGCGGTCCGCGAGGCGGTCACCGACATCGACGAGGAAGTCGAGCGTCTGAACCGGATCGTGAACGAGGTCCTGGATTTTTCCAGGCCGATCCGCTTCCAGCTGGCGCCGGCCGACCTGAACGCGCTGTGCCGTGAATCGGCGGCCGCCTCGCTGGCGTCCGGGCCCGGCGCCCAGGTGCACCTGAAGCTCGATCCGCACCTGACGGCCGTGAACACCGACGCCGAGCGCCTCCGCATCGTGCTGGTCAACATGCTCGTGAACGCCCGCCACGCCGTAAACGGAGCTTCCGCGAGCCATGACGCGGAAGACGCGAGCCCCGGCCCCCTCATCACGCTCACGACCGCCGGCAGCGACGGACGCGTGGCAATCGTCGTCGCGGACCGGGGCCCCGGCATCGACCCCGCGCACCTTCCGCACGTGTTCGATCCATACTTCACGACGAAGCGCGGCGGCACGGGCCTGGGCCTGGCCATCGCGAAAAACATCGTCGAAGGGCTCGGCGGAACGATCGGCGTCAACAGCACACCAGGTGCCGGCACCGAAATCCGTATCAGCCTGCCCGGCGGATTTCCGGACAGTCCATGATTCACGCGCGCGGTTCGATTCTCCTCGTCGACGACGAAGAAAAAATCCTGAAGTCCATCGGCCGCGCGCTGCGCGAGGCCGGCCACGCCGTCGTGGACACGACGAGCCCGCGGCAGGCGCAGCGGCTGCTCGCCGAACGTCCGTTCGACGTGCTGCTCGTGGACAACATGATGCCCGAGTTCAGCGGCCTCGATCTGATCCGCGAGTATGTCGGCTCGACGCCCGAGGGCGAGCGCGCGCAGATCCTGATGATGACGGCCCACGCCACCGTCGAGAGCGCGATCGAGGCGATGAAGCTCGGCACGCTCGACTACCTGATCAAACCCTTCGAGATCGACGAGCTGATCGTCGTCGTCCGGCGCGCGCTCGACCACCAGCGGCTCCGGACCGAACACCGGTATCTCATCAACGAGCGTGACGAGCAGTTCGATCACTACGGCATCATCGGGCGCAGCCGCGCGATGGAAGAAGTGATCCGCCGAGCGGAGCTGGTGGCCGAGACGAAAAGCACCGTACTCATCACCGGTGAAACCGGCACGGGCAAGGAACTGGTCGCCCGCGCCATCCACGACCGAAGCGCCCAGCGGGACATGCCGCTCATCAAGGTGAACTGCGCGGCGATTCCCGAGACATTGCTCGAGTCGGAGTTGTTCGGCCACGTGCGCGGCGCCTTCACGGGAGCCACCACCACGAAGAAGGGCAAGTTCGCGCTGGCCGACGGCGGCAGCATCTTTCTCGACGAGATCGGCACGATGAGCCCGCCGCTGCAGTCGAAGCTGCTGCGCGTGCTGCAGGAGCGCGAGTTCGAGCCGCTCGGCTCCGAGCGCACCGAAAAAGTGGACCTGCGCGTCATCGCCGCGACCAACCGCGACCTGCGGCAGATGGTCGCCGACGCCAAGTTCCAGGAGGACTTGTTTTACCGCTTGAACGTCATTCCGATCGAAATCCCGCCGCTTCGCGAACGCCGCGACGATATACCGTCGCTCGTCGAGCATTTCATCCAGAAGCACGCGCATCGGGTCGGACGGCGCATCGAGCGCCTCGACGAGACCGTGATGACCGGACTGCAGCAGTACGATTGGCCCGGGAATGTCCGCGAGCTCGAAAACACGATCGAACGCGCCGTGGTGCTGTCGACGGGGCCCGTCATCGGCGCCCGAGCCGTCTCGGTGCTCGGCGCGGCCGCGCCTCAGACCAACAGCCTGCCGTCGCTGAAGCTGAGACAGAACATCGAATGGGTCGAGCGGGAGACGATTCGGCGGGCCCTCGAGAGCTCCGCCGGCGTGAAGAAAGACGCCGCCGAACTGATGGGCATCAGCCAGCGCGCTCTTTCCTACTACCTGGCCAAGTACCGCCTCGACTGAACCTGTTACGGGGACGGAAAACCGCTGTTACGGCTTCTGTAAGCCAGGCGTCGCGGCGGACGTCGTTCGCCCGGGCGGTGCACTGGCCCGGTCGGCATCCCCCTTGCGTAGGAGGCGTAGCGACGTGCGCTTCTCCCTTTCCATCGGCGTCGTACTGGCCGTCACGGCGTGGGGATGCAGCGGCGACAGGAGCGGATCAGGCATGATGGGCATGACGTCTCCTTCGTCCGCCAACATGTCGATCGTTACTATTGTCGGACAGAAAGGCATGTCGTCGTTCGAGCCCAATCCGGCAGCCATCGACCGCGGCGCGCTGGTCGTGTGGCGTAATAGCGACAACGCGACGCACCGCATCGTCATGAACGACGGCTCGTTCGACAGCGGCTACATCGCGCCGGGGGCCTGGAGCCCGGTGATGCGCCTGGGCTCGAGCGGCAGCTATCACTGCACGATTCACCCAACCATGATGTTCGGCAGCATCAACGGGGCGTCCGGCGAACCACCGATGTCGGCCCCCATGTATTGAGGCGCGTCTGCCGACGACGCCTCCCTTCTTCAATCTATGACCAAGATGCGCATTCTGTTCTCGCTGTTTGTCTGTTGCCTTGCCGCCACTGCCGCCTACCCGCAGGACAACGATGACAAGGTCCTGAAACTGGCCGAACCCGATTTCACGCTCATCAGCCTGCCGACCTCGCTGAGGCTGCCCGAGCATGGCAGCGCATTTCGCGTGACGCATCGGTTCACCCGCCCCCTCAATTGCGACGCGTGCCCGAACAGCCTCGCAGCCGACGCGTTCGGCCTTGATTTCGGCGCGCGGATCGGCCTCGAGTACCGATACGGGATTCTGCCCAATACCGAAATCGGCGTGCACCGCGCGAGCGACAAGACCATCGAGCTGTTCGGCCAGTACGGGTTTGTGAGACAGAGCCAGAAATCGCCGGTCGATTTGTCCGCGCTGCTCGCGATAGAGTTCAGCGCAGTCGGCCAGCAGAATGTCGACAGCGAGAGTCAGCCGACGCTTGGCTTGATTGTCTCGAGACGAATGGGGGAGAAGGCAGCGATTTACGCGGAGCCGATCTGGGTCCACAACACGAACCTGTTCGACACCTCCACGACAAGCGACGATACGTTCATGGTGGGACTGGGCGCGCGCGTCCGCATCCTGGAAACCGTCTACATCGTCGGCGAGTTCTCGCCGCGCACGGGCTACGCTCCTGGCGCGAATCACGGCGGATTTGCCATCGAGAAGCGCGCCGGCGGACACGTGTTTCAGCTGAACTTCACGGATTCGTTCGCGACGACTTACGGTCAGCTTGCGCGCGGGGGCACGCGCAGCCCGAGAGCAAACGGACCCGACGGTACGGACTGGTACCTCGGATTCAACATCTCGAGGAAGTTCTACTAGAGCATTTTTCATTTCGGTGTAGTGCAGGCCTGCAGGCCTGCAAGAGCTTGGCGCGCGGCAAACCTGAAGGTTTGCGCTACACACAAATCGAAATGGCTCTAGAGGCACTTTGTTACGATCCGGCGCAGCGGCTGTCTAAGGGGAGATGACGATGGGACTACGCATCGCAGGCGCGTTTTTCGCGGCGTGCGGGCTGGCGTGTGTGCTTGCCGCATGCGGCGGAAGCGACGCCGCCCCGACGCCGCCGCCAGCGACCTCGGCGGCGACGATCACGATCGCGAACAACACGGTGACGCCGAAGAACGTCACCGTGCCGCTCGGCAGCCAGGTGACATTCGTCAACAACGACAACCGGTCGCACGACATGGAGTCGAACCCGCACCCGGAGCACACGGATTGCCCGGCGCTCGGCCAGGTCGGGTTTCTGAATCCGGGCCAAAGCCGGACGAGCGGAAACCTCACCGTCGCCAGGGTCTGCGGCTTTCATGACCACGGCCTTGCCGAGGTGACGGCGCTTCAGGGCACCATCACTATCCAATAGATACGGTCGTTATTTGGATTTGCCGCCCTCGAGCTGCTGGCCGAGATATCGCTCGTAGCCGAGTTGCGCGATCTGATGCATCTGCGCCTCGAGAAGCGAAATTCAACGCTAGCGCGCCACGGCGATGACCGTTCCGCCGTAAGCAGGGTTGCCTTCGTGGTTGTGATCGTGGAATCCGCAGGGTGTGAGGTGGGTAATCGGATCGGTCGCGCGCGACTGGCCCGGAACAAGGTAGCCCGCGACGTTGATCTCCGGACAATCGTTGTGGAGCCCGAACGGGCTGGACAAGACATCGTGCGGGTCGTTGTCGCTGTTGATGAACGTGAGCCGCGCGCCTTGATACACCTGGAGGGCGTTGATGTCGAAGAGCGCGGCCGATGCGGCATCGAGCCGGAATCCGCTCGACGTGATCGTGATCGTGGCGCCTTCGAGCGGCTTCGGCGGACCGGCGGGCACGGCAGGCAGAGACGGAGTCGGCGCGGCCGGGGCCGCCGGCGCCTGGCCAGCGTCACTGCAGGCGACTACCATTACGAGCAGGACGACAGGAGTCAACCTCGCCAAAATCATGGCTGCCAGAAGCCTCCGACGCACGTTGGTCATAATTTCTAACCTCTAACCTCTAATCTGTAACCTCTGCCCTGACATTGCCTCACCCGCCCTGCTTACCCGATCCGCAACGGCTTACCCAACGCGTAAGCTGGTCGCCGGCCGCCCCTCCACGTGCCTTATCGATTCATACTGACACTCTGCGGCACTCGCATTGCGTGGCAAGAACCGGTCCGTCCGTGATGCGCCTTTCACCGGCTCCCCTCGTGCTCTCAATCGTGCTCCTGACTTCATCTGGGGCAGCCGCGCAGGAGCCCACACCGGTTCCCGCAGAGCACGTGCACGTGCACGACGCCGCCAGCGGCCCTGCGCCTTCGGACGCGGCGGCGTGGTCATGGTCGCCGGACGCCAACGTCTTCGTCGGCTACAACTACCAGCAGCGGGAATTCGCGGACCAGTCCGCGTTCGAGTCGCAGAACTGGTTCATGCTGCACGGCACCAAGCCGATCGGCCGCGGAACCGTGCAAGTCGAGGGCATGCTCTCCCTCGAGCCAATGACGATGCAGCCGATCGGGTCGCCGCAACTGTTCCAGACCGGCGAGTCGTATCAGATGGGGCCGCTGATCGATCGGCAGCATCCGCACGATCTGTTGATGGAGCTGGGCGCCACGTACCGGCGGCCACATAAACGCATCGCCCTTATCGGATCGGCCTATCTGGTCGGGCCGGCGGCGCTCGGACCAACACCCTTCATGCATCGCGAGTCCGCGCGCAGCAACCCGCAGGCGCCGCTCACGCATCACCAGCTCGATTCGACACACATCACGCCGGGTGTCCTGACCGGCGGCGTCGAAGTGGGCACCCTCACGTTTCTTGGATCGTGGTTCCGGGGACAGGAGCCTGACGAGAACCGCTGGGATGTCGGGCGGCCGTGGCTCGACTCGTGGTCCGTCCAGGGGAAGTGGCGTCATGGTCCGTGGCAGGCTCAGGTGTCCGGCGGCATCCTTCACGAACCGGAATGGTTCGAGCCGTACGACATCCCCCGGATCACCGTGTCGATCGAGTTTACCGGAACACTACAATCGCATCCGTTCGCGGCAACCCTCGCCTGGGGCGAGAACCGCGAGATACACGCCATCCTCGACGGCTACCTGTTCGAGTGGGACGCGGGCCTGACCTCGCGCGGGCATTTTTACGGACGCGCGGAAGCCGGCGCCAAGGATCTGCTCGACCTGGGCTTTCCGGATCCCCCCGGCTTCGTGTCCTTTCACCGCATTTCACACGTCGCGGCGGTCACGGCGGGATACCTGTATGACTTTGTGGAGGCGCCGTGGGGGCGTCTCGGCCTTGGCGGAGACGCGACGTTCTATCACGTCCCGGAAAACATGGTCGACTACTACGGCACATCTCCCCATTCGTTTCACGTGTTCGTGCGGTATCGGCCCCGCCCGCACGATTCGATGACTCACCAGCACTGAAATCCTGATACTCTTGGAGAGTCAACGCATGCGGGACTTTCATCAATGTCGCTCGTCGCGCTTTCCGAACTGCTCGGCGCTCCCGTGCGCGGTGCCACCGGCACCGTCCTCGGACGCGTACGCGAAATCGCGATAGCTCCGCAGGACCACCCCACCCGCATCGCCTATCTCATCGTCAACACCGCCAACGGCGAACGCGTCGTTCCCTCAGCTGTGCTCAAGTCGTGCGGGGCGACCGTCCGTACCGCCGACGACGGCTCCTCGTGGGAAAGATACACGGCTTCTGACGGCGTCCTGCTCCTCAAGCGCGATCTGCTCGACCAGCAGATCATCGACGTTCACGGGCGCAAGGTCGTTCGCGTCAATGACGTCGAGATCGACTCCGTCCCCGTGAACAGCCACGTCGTCCTCAACGTCGTCGCGGTGGACGTGGGCGCGCGCGGCGCCATCCGCCGCCTGACGAAGGGCATCGTGCCCTCGTTCACGCTGCGTACGCTGCTCGGGCGGATCCCGCCGCGCGTCATCCCGTGGGCGTACGTCGATCTGCTCGAGACCGACCCCGCCCGCCGGGTGAAGCTGAAGATCGTCTACAAGGGGCTGTCGAAGCTCCATCCGGCCGACATCGCGAGCATCGTCGAGGATCTGCCGCGCGCGGAGCGCGAGGCCGTCTTCGAAACGCTCGACGAAGAAGTCGCCGCCGAAGCGCTCGAAGAAATCGATCCCAAGGTGCAGGTATCCATCGTCGAGTCACTGGATTCCGATCGCGCGGCGGACATCGTCGAGGAAATGGATCCGGACGCGGCCGCCGACCTCCTCGGCGAGCTGCCGGAAGATCGATCCGGCGAGATCCTCGAGGAGATGAACCCGGCAGAGCGCCAGGAAGTCCGGCATC
>Ga0136846_1212780_pt1 | contig 12405 bp, 11 predicted proteins | sample HopSoiMetagenom2_FD_96841 | JGI IMG/M metagenome (GOLD analysis project Ga0136846, IMG submission 96841) | Grasslands soil microbial communities from Hopland, California, USA - 2 Assembly 2016 (version 4) | ecosystem: Environmental > Terrestrial > Soil > Grasslands | place: USA: Hopland...
CAGCACTTCGCGCACTGCGCCGGCGAGCCCTATCGGCTCGAGGCGACGCCGACGTACTGCTACGGCGGCCGCCCGCTGATCACGGCGATCCGCACCGTGCTGGGAGAGCCGAAGATCATCATCAGCCTCCGCGATCCCGCGGACCGCCTCTGGTCGGCCTACACCTTCCAGCACTCGGTGGGCCACAACGCCGGGATCGGTTCCTACGCGGAGTACCTCGACCTCCTCGAGCGGCGGCGCCGGGACGGGGCGGAGCTGGTCCCCGGAGACGGCTTGCACGGGCTGCACATCGGCTTCTACGCCGAGTACCTCCCCGACTGGTTCGACGAGTTCGGCGAGGACCTGCGCATCGTTTTCGCCGAGGACCTCCGGCGCGACCCGCAGGCCGTCGTCCAGGGGCTCTGCACCTGGCTGGGGATCGACACGTCCGTCGTGGCCTCCGTCGGCTTCGACGCGCGCAACGTGACCAGGCCGCCCCGCAGCAAGCGCCTCGCCCGGGCCGCCCGCGCCGTGAAGCGGCGCGCGGAGAGCGTGAACCTCCTGCCCCCGGCGGCTCAGCATCGCCTGCGACCGGTGTACGCCCGGTTGAACGCCGGTGAGCAGAGCGAACGCCCCGACCCCGCGCTGCGCCGGCACGTGGAGGACCTCTACCGCAAGTCGAACCAGGTCACGGCCGAACTGCTCGTCGTCCACGGGTACCGGGACCTGCCCGGCTGGCTCCGCGGCGGACCCGCGTCATGACCACGCTCCCCCGCTCCACGGGCGAGCCGGGGCCGGGCGACCCGGCCCGCTCGACGTCCCCGCCCCCGCCACCGCCATCCGAGATCGACGCCGGAGCGGCTCCGCCGCCGCCGGCCGACGACCCGCTCCGCGACCCGGACATGACCGACACCCACCGGATGCGGCGCAAGCAGGTCCGGGGATCCTCCCTGCTCGTCGTCGGACGGGTCGTGACGCTGCTGATCACGACCGCGACGCAGGTCGTGGTCGTGCGCGCGCTCACCAAGGAGGAGTTCGGCGCCTTCGCCTTCGCCCTGGCCGTCTCCGCGGCGGGGCGCACGGTCCTCTCCCTGGGCCAGGGCCGGCTGCTGAGCCGGTTCATGGCCAAGTACGAGGAGCGCCGCGACTACGACCGGATGTTCGGTGCGATGGTGCTGGCGGTCGGAACCATCCTGGTCACCAGCACGATCGGGATCCTGCTGATCTTCCTGCTCCCCGAAGCCCTGTCCGGGGTGCACGACCCCCAGACCGTCGACGTCGTGCTGGTCCTGGTCTTCCTCGCCCCGCTGGAGGCGCTCGACCAGGTGTTCGTCTCGATCTTCGCGGTCTTCAGCGCCCCTGGGGCCATCTTCTTCCGCAAGTTCCTGTTCACCCCGTTCCTGCGGCTGGTCGTCGTGCTCGCCCTCGCGTTCACCGGCTCGTCGGTCATGTTCCTCGCCATCGGGTACGTCGCTGCCGGCGTCGTCGGCCTGCTCGTCTCGGCGATGGTCCTGATCAGGGTGCTGCGCGAGCGGGGGTTGCTGCACAGGTTGCGCCCCCGGCGGCTGCGGGTGCCGTTCCGGGCGGTCTTCTCCTTCTCCACGCCGTTGATCACCGGCGAGCTGCTCCAGCTCTCCCTCACCGTCGGCGGGGTGATCGTCCTCGCCCACTACCAGCCCGCGACGGAGGTGGCGAGCTACCGGGCCGTGTTCAACCATGCCCGGCTCAACACGGCCGTCCTCGCCGCGTTCGTGCCGTTGTTCCTGCCGCTGAGCGCCCGGCTGTTCGAGCGGGCCGACATCGACGGGCTGCGCCGGGCCTACTGGCACACCGGGGCCTTCGTCGCCGTCCTGACGTTCCCGATCTTCGTCCTCACGGGCCCCTGGCGCGGGACACGACTGTCCTGCTCTTCGGCGCCCGGTACGCCGAGTCAGGGCTCGTGCTGGCCCTGCTCTCGATCGGCTACTACTTCAGCACCGTCCTCGGTTTCAACGCCTACACGCTCCAGGTGTGCGAGCGGTTGCGCTGGCTGGTCGGTGTCAACGGGTTCATCGCGCTGCTGAACATCGGGGTCAGCCTCCTGCTGGTCGAGTCCTACGGAGCGGTCGGCGTCGCCGTGGCCAACCTGGTGGCGCTGGTCCTGCAGAACGTCCTCAACCAGTGGGCCCTGCGCTCGTCCATCCGCACCACCGTCATCGACCGCAGCTGCCTGCGCTGCTACGCCGTGATCACGGTCTGCGGAGCCGCGCTGTGGGCCTTCCAGTGGCTGGTCCGGCCGGGGCTGGTCATCGGGCTGGCCCTCGGGACGGTCGCCTCGCTCGCGGTGCTGGTCACCAGTCGCAGCGCCATCGAGCTCGGGGAGACTTTCCCCGAACTCGGTCGCGTCCCCGTCCTGCGCCTGCTGGTGCGCTGACCCCTGCCGGCGCGCTGACCCGGGAAGCCGTTCCCCGCCTCGGCCGGCCCCCGCGGTTGGCCGACTCGGACCGATGCCGTCTCACCACGTGCGAAGGCCTGACCATCCGGCACCGCTCGTGACATAGTCGGCCGGCAACGTCGAGCGACGCGGAGACGGCTGATGAGTGCACCGGGTAGCGATGCGGTCAGCGTGATGGCCTGGGGGGTGCGGCGCTACGGCCTGTTGTTCTGCGCGTGCCTGCTGCTGGGCGCCGTCGTCGCGCCGATCGTGGCGGCGAGGATGGCTCCACCCGCGGACGCCGACGCCCTCGTCATCGCCCAGCGACTGGACACCAGCCTGCCCGCGGTCCCGCGGTACGGGGAGGCCGTGTTCGACAACGGCCAGGTCGCGCAGGCGCTCGTCGCCAAGTTCGGCGATCTGGGTCCCGTCAAGGACATCATCCCGGACAAGGTGTCGCTGACCGCCGACGCGGACTCCATCGTCTTCCACGTCACCGGCCACGACCGCGACCCGCAGCGGGCGGCCGACATCGCGAACACGGCGGCGGATGCCTTCGTCCAGGGCCTCAACGCCCCGGGCGTCGGGGTGGGCGCGTTCGCGCTGCAGAGCCCCGCCGATCCGCCGGCCGCGGCCCCGGGTGGCCTGGGGCGGCTCGAAGCCGTCGCCATCGGGATCGTCGGCGGGATCATGCTCGGCCTCGTCGTCGTCTTCCTCGTCCTCCTCGTCCGCCGACCGGTGTTCGACGCCGCCGGGGTGGAGGAGGCGACCGGTGTGCCGGCTCTCGGCGCCGTGCGCGTCCCGCGGACCCGGCGAGGGCTGTTCGCCAACCCCGAGGACTTCTCCGGCCTGGCGCCGGCGTGCCGGCGTCTCCTCCGGCTGCCGACCTCGACGGTGGTCCTGCACAGCCGGCCACGGCAGGCGGAGGTCCGAACGCAGGTCGCGGTGGCGCTCGCCACCGTGCTCATGCGGGTCCGCGCCGTCACGTTCGTCGGGCCCGTGGAGCTGGGGGACGGCGAGGACCGGATCGGGGACGGCCGCGAGCGGCTCACCGTGGTGGACAGCGACGAACCCTTCGACCTGATGCACCCACCGGAGTCCACGGCCGCGGTCCTGGTCGTCCGGGAGGGGATCAGCAGCTCCGACCTGCGGACGGCGGTCGTGGAGCACCTGGGCGGCAGCGCGGAGGCCCGGGTGCTGCTGGTCGGGCCGGGACGCCGGGTGCGCGGCGAGCCGGTCCCGCCCGCGGCCGCGCTCGCCCGGCCGGACGACGACCTCGACGTCGCGCTCGCCGACCGACGCTGAGCCCCCGACGCGGAGCCCGCGCCCTCCTTACGGTCACAGTGAGATGGGTGGGCCTCCGGCCGGCGATCCGGGGCCGGCGGCCTGGCTCGCCGCGCCGCGGGCGGCCTGCGCCATCTGGGTGATGTGCTCGGACATCGGCCTCGGTTCGATGCCCAGCTGGCGCAGCGCCGCCGGCGGCACCCGCGCTCCCTCGAGGTCACGCACGAGCGCGATCCCGAGGACCGACGCCAGTTCCGGCCTCCGCCGCCGCAGCGTCTGGGCCCCTGCTCTCAGCACGGCTCGCGGCACGGAGAACCGCCGGAACCGCCCGCCGTAGGCACGCTCGAACACGTCGATCACCTGGTGCCGGGTCAGCTCCTCCGGACCACCGAGCTGGATCGCCTCCGGTGGGTCGGCCATCGTGGCCAGGCGCACGCACGCCTCGGCAACGTCGTCCATCGCGACGTCGCTCGACGGCGACCGCCCACGCCCGAACACGACCGCCCGCCGCTTGTCCGGCCAGATCCCGGTCTCCGGCGAGGTCCAGGTCTCCTGGAAGGGGCCCGGCTGGACGAGGACGGCACGCAGCCGGGACCCGCGCAGCGTCTGTTCGGTCTGCCGTTTGGCGGCCAGGAACGGCGACAGGCCCACCATCAGGTCGGTCATCCCGGCGGAAGAGACGAACACGAACCGCTGGACGCCGGCCGCCTCCGCGGCCCGGATGAGGTTCTCGTTCCCGCCCACGTCCACCGCGGCGAGCGAGCCGCTGCGGTCCCCGGCGAGGGCAGACGTCATCGAGTTGGCGGTGGTGACGACGGTCCGGATCCCTCCCATCGCGCGGTCGAGGCTCGCCCGGTCGATGAGGTTCCCGACGCTGAGCTCGGCCCCGAGCGACTCCAGCCGGGTGTTGTCGCTGGTCGGCCGGACCAGGGCACGGAAGGCGATGCCGTGCTCGGCGAGGCGGGCGGCGATCCGGCCTCCGAGGTCCCCGGTGCCGCCGCACAGCAGCAGCTCGGTCGCGCTGGTGACGTCGGGCATCTCCGGCCCTTCTGTTGCCATCGAAGGCGAAGACGACGCGGCGTGCCTCCACGTGACATCCGCAGGCACGGTCGTCCCAGTCGAATGATCACGCTTTCCCCGTAAGGGGGGCCCGCGCTCAGCCGGCCGGACCCCGTCCGCGGCCGCCCCGAACGACCTGGCTGGCCGCGGCGCGGAGCTCGCCCGGGACACCGCTCACCCGGCGCTGCACCTGCCGCGCGGCACGACTCCACCGCACCGCACGGCTCGAGTGCACCCGGGCCAGCGCCCGCTCGGCCTTCTGGAGCCGCTTGGCGAGCTCCGCCGGGCTCATCTCCGGCACGACCACCGGCACGGCGTCGCCGGTGAGCGGCACGGCGCCGCTCCCCTGCTGCCGCTCGGCCAGCACCCCTCCGCTGAGCAGCCGGCGCCAGGTCCCCGACCCCGGCGGCACCAGCGGCCCGGGAACACCCGGCCGGCTCGGGTCGTAGCCGAGGAAACAGGCCAGCGGGCCGGCGGAGGTGACGAGCAGCTCGCGGTCGGCGGGGGCCAGGGCGGTGGCCCACCGGTCCGCGAGGTCGGTCGTGATGGCGTCCCGGGGTCGGGTGCTGCCGGCGGCGACCCGCGGGGCGCCCTTGGCGGCCTGGACGTCCTGGTGGCGCAGCAGATCGTCCGACCAGGGCTCGTCCAGGAAGTCGACCAGCTCGCGCAGCGTCTCCTCCGGTCGCTCCACGAGGTCCTCGTACCGCAACAGGACGAACCGGTCGTTCCCGAGCTCCATCCCGCGCCGCAGGATCTCCTCGTTGGTGCTCTTCCAGTAGGTCACCGCATCGGCGACCGCGTAGTGGAACTTGCGGACCAGCGAGTGCACGACGGCGCCCGGGTGGCGCACGATGGCGACGAAGACCGCATCGGGGAAGATCCTCGCCATCTCGGGCATGTGCTCGGAGTGCATGGGTGTCTTGTCGCCCCACCGCTGCTTGCCCTCGGCCCGGGCGTGCCGCTCGAACAGGCCCGAGTAGAACTCCCGGAGCCGGGCGTCGAACTCCTCCTCGCTCCAGCCGAGCCGCTCGTACCAGCCCTCCCCGTGCATCCAGTTCGGGATGCGCTTGGCGGCCACCAGGCCGCCCATGAACCCGGTCTCCTCGCTGATCGAGATGTGCGGGTGCGCGTCCAGGATCAGGCGGAGCAGCGTGCTGCCCGAGCGCATGGTCCCCACGACGAAGATGGGGCGAGCCAGCATCTAGCGAGTCTCCCGTCCGGCCGGCATCAGGTGCAGAAGCGCGGGTGTGCTGGGGGCGCCGGCCCGGCGCAGGCCGGCGGCGACCGTCTCCGAGACCGCGGCGTAGGTGAGCACGGCCCAGAAGAACTTGAACTCCAGGTTGGAGAGGAAGAACGACGAGAGCATGGTCCCGAGCAGGGCTGCGACCGGCGGGGCGCGCAGCGCGGCGGGCAGGCGCAGCGCACCGACCAGCGCGGTGATCAGCCCGGTGATGACCAGGAGCAGGCCTGCCACCCCCACCTCGATCACGGCGAGCAGGAAGATGTTGTGGGGCTCGAACGTGCTCCCCCGCTCCTGGATCCGCGCCTCAGGCGTCGACGAGAGCTGCTCCGCGTAGACCTCGGGAAAGGCGCCTCCTCCCGCGCCGGTGAGGCAGTAGCGGTCGCAGGCGTGCAAGCCGACGGCCCAGATGTCGGTCCGCCCGGAGGAGCTGCCCTCCCGGTCGACCTGTCGGGCCCCGAAGCCGTTTGGCTGGACGATGAGCACGAAGGCGAGCAGCGCGGCCGCGGTCAGCGCCAGGCCGGCCTTGGTGGCGCGCCGCGCGCCGCTGAGCCAGAGGACGACCGCGAGGACGAGGAGGGTGGATAGCAAGCCGCCCCGCGAGCCGGTCATGAGGACGCCGAAGACCAACAGCAGCGTGGCGGCGCCGTTGAGCAGCCGGCTGCGGCCGGACTCGCTCAGCGCCCGGGCGGCCACGATGGCCAGCGGCAGGAGCAGGGCGGCCGCCTGGTTGTTGGCCCCCAGCAGGTCGTCGCCGAACCTGGCCCGGCCGCTGATACCACGTCCCGGCGGGCCACCGAAGAGGGCCAGCTGGACCAGGCCGTAGCACACCACGAGCACCCCGCCCGCGACGATCGCCGAACCGAACCGCCGGAGGGTCCGCTCGTCGAACCGGGTCAGCACGATGGCGACGAAGAGCAGGACCTGGCTGGCCAGATCGGTGAAGTCGCTCGCGGTCCGCTGGGGCGCGATGCTCCAGAAGAGCGAGAGCCCGCTCAGCGCGAGGAAGCCCAGCCACACGGGCACGGCCACAGGGATGAGGGGGCTCGCCCGCCGGGTGGTGATGAGCCGGACCAGGAGGGTCACGCCGAGCAGCAGGCCCAGCAACGACGACACGGAGCCGAACCGGCCCGGTCCGATGGAGAGCAGATCGCTGAACGGGATGAGGACGGCGTACGGCGTCAGGGCCCACCGCAGCGGATCCCGGAAACAGGCCAGCACGTAAGCGACGACGGCCGGCGCCAGCAGGACACCGACGAGCAGGGTGGTCGTGGTCGTCACGACGGGTCACCTCCCCCCGGGATCCGCGGGATCATTGCACAGGTCCGTGCCGCTCGGCCCGGTACGGTGCGCGGATGAGCCGCACCAAGGTGCTGTCGATCGTCGGCCCCGGGCGCAGCGGGACGACGGTGCTCGCCGGCGTCCTCGGGGAGGTCGACGGGTTCGTGGACGTCGGCGAACTGCGCTGGCTCTGGCAGCGCGGCCTGCTCGAACGCCGCAGCTGCGGATGCGGTGTCCCCGTGGCCGAGTGCCCGCGCTGGTCCCAGGTGGCGGCCAAGGTCGTGGCCGGCAGCGGCGAGACCCCCGAGACGTTCGCCGCGCGGATCGCGGCCGCGCAGGAGGTGCTCGCCTCCCGCCGGCGCCGGCTCCGGGTTCTCCGCCGCGCGGCCGGCGGCGCGAACTGGCCTCCGCTCGAACCGCTGCGCGCCGTCAACGGCCGGCTGATCCAGGCGATCACGGAGGTGACCGGCGCGCGGGTGATCGTGGACAGCTCCAAGCGCGCCCAGGACGCCGCGCTGCTGGCGGCGCAGGACGACATCGACCACTACGTGCTGCACATGGTGCGCGACCCTGGTGCGGTCGTGTTCTCCTGGGGCAAACGGGACAAGACGATCCGGGTCGCCGAGGGCACCCGGGCGATGGGCACCCGCGGACTGCTGTCGAGCGTCACGCGCTGGACGGAGAACAGCCTCGGTGCCGCCGTCCTGCGTCGGTACGTCCCACCGGAACGGTGGATGTTCCTGCGCTACGAGGACTTCGCGACGCAGCCGCGCGAGGCCCTCTCGCGGATCCTCGCCTTCCTCGGCGAGGGTGGCAGCCTGCCCTTCGTCGACGACGACAGCGTGGTGCTCGGCGTCAACCACACCGTGGCCGGCAACCCGAACCGGTTCCGGGTGGGCCGGGTGCGCATCTCGCTGGACAGCGAGTGGCGCCGGCGCATGCCGAGGTCCCGGCAGCTGGCGGTGCGCGCGTTGACGTGGCCGCTGCTGCTGCGCTTCGGCTATCCCCTCACCAGCCGGCCCGTCGTCTCCCGGCCCCGCTGACCCGGCTCACCGCCGGGGCCTCAGCCCCCGCACGACCCGCTTGGCCCGCTTGGCCCGCTGCGCGCAGGCCGCGACCGGAGCCGAGGTCCGCACTCCCAGGTACGGACGCGTCGCCTTCACCCGGACCGTGAGGCGGCCGTTCCCGCGGTAGATGCCGACCCGCGGGACGGCGTAGTCCCCGGGCTCCTCGGCGGTCTCCGGGAGCGCGAACGCGTGGGTGTAGCCGGCCGCGGCGGCGGCTTCCCGGACCGCGGCGTCGTGCAGGCCGCGGGGATAGGCGAGGAGCGTCACCGGGCGGCCGAGCAGCTCGGTGAGCATCTCGCGGCTGTCCCGCAGGTCGCGCACGCACTCGTCCCGGGAGAGCTGCGTGAGGTCGTGATGCGCCCAGCTGTGCGACTGGAAGTCGACCCCGGCGTCCTGCATCTCGAGGACCTGGTCCGGCGTGAGGGTGGTGAGGCAGCGCGTGCCGGCCGTGTCCACCCAGTCCACCGGCCGACCGGCCGGCGTGAGCGTCTGAGCGACGAGGAACACGGTGGCCGGCAGGCGCTGCCGCAGGAGCACCGGCAGGACGTACCGGTGCAGGGCGGCGAACCCGTCGTCGAAGGTCAGCGCCGCCGTGCCGCGGGGCAACCGGCCGCGCGCGTCCATCCGGAGCAGCGCCTCCTGCACGGGCAGGACCCGCCGGTTGCGGCGCAGCCAGGCCGCCTGCTGCGCGAACGCGTCCGGCTCGACGGCGAGCGGCGAGCTCCACTCCGGCTCGACCGAGTGGTAGCACAGGATCGTCATCTGGCGCCTCCGAGGTGGACCCGTCTCGTCCGCGTTCGCCGCAGCTCGTCGTAGAGGGCGGACACCTGCGCGGCGGTGACCTCGCTGGAGAACAGCTCGAGCACCCGCGCCTGCCCGGCCGCACCCATGCGCCGGCGCAGGTCGGCGTCGGTGAGCACGTGTTCCAGCGCCTCGGCGAGCTTCTCCGGGTTCCGTGCCGGGACGACGTGCCCGGTGACCCCGTCGGCCACGGCCCGCCCCACGTCCCCGACGTCCGTGGCGACCACGGGCAGGCCGGTGCCCATCGCCTCGAGCACGGACAGCGGCATCGCCTCCCACCAGGACGGGAGGCAGAAGACGTCCGCGGCGGCGAACTCGGCGGGCATCTGCTCGGGGGGCCGGGTGCCGAGCAGGCGCTCGGACCCGTCGAGCGCCGCGCGGACCTCGGCCTCGGCGGCCGGGCCCTCGTCCGGTGTCCCGCCGAGCAGCCAGAGTTCGTGGGCGACACCGCGTTCCCGCAGCAGCCGGGAGGCCGCCAGCAGGTCGAGCACGCCCTTGCGCGGTGTCAGCAGGCCGACGTAGAGGACGCGGGGTGGCTCGTGGTCCCCCTCCTGCCTCGGACGGCCCTCCACCGGTACGCCGTTGTCGATGAGCAGCACCCGGTCCTCGGGCAGCACCCGGCGCAGGGCCTCCTGGCCGGCCGTCCAGACGGCGACCACGCGGTTCGCCGGCAGCATGGCGACGCGCAGCAGCATCCGGCGCAGCGGTGTGGTCAGCCAGAAACGGATGTTGCCGCCATGGGCGTGCACCACGACGGCGCAGCCGCGGGCGCGGCCGGCCAGCGCCAGCAGCGCCGCGCGGAGGACGGTCACGGCCGGGGCGAGCGCCGAGTGGATGTGCACGACATCGCACCCGCGCGCCGCGCGCCACACCGCCAGCGCGTCCCGCAGGGTGCGCCGGACGTTCCCGACCGTGGCCCGCCCGCCCTCGGGGGTGTCCGCGTGCGCCACGTTGAGGAAACGCAGGTCGTGTTCCTGCGCCAGCCGGCTGCCCAGGAGCGTCTCGAGAAACGTCGGGATGCCACCTCGATCGGGGGCCCCCTTGCCGACCAGCAGCACCTTGCTCATTCGCTCACGGCTCATTCGCTCGCTCATCGTCCGGTCGCTCCGGCGGATGTGGGCGGCCGAACCGCCGCCGAGGAAGGGCGCACGATACCGGATCCACAAAGACCGGGTCAGCCGCTATCGTGGCGGCTCCGCTGCCCTGGCAGACTGAGGACGGGAACGATCTCGGTGAGTACCGATCGACCGCGACACGGCCGCAACCTGGTCTGGTGCCTGCGTCACTTCGGATGGGTGGTTCTCGCCTGCGGCCTGGTGGGAGCGGCCGCGCTGCTGCTCGTCGCGCCGAACGCGCCCACCTACCAGGCCGACGCACTGGTCGTGGCGCGCCAGCTCGCCGTGAATGCGCGGGTGCTGCCTTCGCTCGCCTCGTCGGTCTTCTACGACGGTGCCGTCTCGACGGCCGTGAGCGCGGATCCGGCCCTGACCGGCGACACCGGCCCCGACCGGCTGTCCATGGTCACCGGTCCGGACTCGATCACCATGGTGGTCCAGGCCCGGGACGACGACCCGGCGACCGCGGCACGGCTGGCAGACGTGGCGGCGACCGCCTTCGCCGCCGAGCTCAATCGCGGCGGTGCCGGGGTGGGCGAGTTCGCCGTCCAGGCCCCGGCCGTCGTGCCCACCACGGCGCTGAGCGAGACCTCCGACCCGCTGCGGGCGGCGCTCGGCGCGCTCGGCGGCCTGGTCCTCGGCCTCGGGTTGGTCGCGCTGATCGCCGCGGTCCACCGACCGTGCGTGACCTCTGCGGACGTCGAGGACGCGGTCGGGGTGCCGCTGCTGGGGACCGTGGAGCTGCGCCGTGCGGCCCCCAACACCTACCTCGGCCCCCGGGGCGTGCGCGGCATCGCCACGGTCACCCGGTGGCTGGCCACCGCCCCGTCCGGCCGCCTGGCGCTGATCAGCTCGCCGTCGGTGGCCGGGATGCGGCAGCGCGTCTACGTGATGGTCGCCATCGCGATGTCGACGGTGCGGTCCCTGCGGCTGCAGGCGCCCCGGGAGCTGGTCGAGGTGGTGCAGCGGCACGCGCCCGGCGGCCGGGAGTCGTTGGTCGTGCCACCTCCTCGCCCGGAGGAGACCGGCGAGCTCTTCCTCGTGGACGGCGGTTCCCCGTTGGAGGTCGTCGATCCCGCCGCCACCACGGTGTCCGTCGTCGCCGTGGCACCGCTCGGTATCGCCCGGCGACGGCTGCGCGCGCTGGCCCTCGACTACCTGGACGGCGGGCTGGTCGGGGTCATCCTCGTCCGGCGCCGGCTCGGGCTGCGCCGGGCGCCCGGGCTGACGGGAACCCGCCCCGCAGGAGGCTGGACCGTCCGGCGGCCCGGGGGCGTGCCGGAGCCGGAGCGGGCATGAAGGTCGGGCGCCGCGGGGCCACCGGACTCGGGTTGGCGGTCCTCGTCACCCTCGCGCTCGGAACCGGCGGGGTCACCCCCGCCGCCGCCGACGACACCACGGCACGGACCTACCCGGGGCCGACCTACAGCGCGGACTACCCGCAATCACCGACGCAGGCGGAGAACCAGAGCAAGCTGTGGTTCCACGCCGGCGCCTGGTGGGCGCTGCTGGTCGAGCCGACCGGGAAGACCTCGCGTGTCTTCCAGCTGATGCCCGACCACACCTGGCGCCCGACGTCCGCCGTGGTCAGCACCGACGTCGGTGACGTCGGCGACGCGGTCGTCGGCCAGCAGGTCGCCCTTGAGGGTTTCCTTGTATTCGAAGCCGGCATCATCGGATCCGACGACGATTCGCAGCTTGGTCATGAGGGGTCTCCCTTGGTAGTAACGGCAAAACAGTCGGCGACGGTGTGGACGCACAACGCCAAGGACGTCGCGCCGGCATCGGGCGTGCCGACACTGCGTTCGGCGAGCGGACGGGCCCGTCCGACCCGTGGCCGCATGTCCGCGGTGGCGGCTGCCGCGTCGGTGGCCACGTCGGCCGCCGCGCGCCAGGCGTCCTGCCACGCCTCGCCGCCGGTGACCCGGCGCTCGAGCTCCTCGACGAAGGGCAGCATGGCATCCAGCATCGTCTTGTCCCCCGGTGCCGCGCCACCGAGCGAGGTCAGCGCGTCATAACCGGCGCGCATCCCGGCTGCGACGGTGGCGTCGTCGGGGCGGCCGCCGTTGCCGAGCCGGTCGCCCACCGCGGTGAGCAGCGCGCCCCACAGCACCCCGGAGGTGCCGCCCGCCTTCGCCGCCCAGTCCTTGCCGGCGGCGGCGAGCA
>Ga0136846_1224226_pt1 | contig 12403 bp, 11 predicted proteins | sample HopSoiMetagenom2_FD_96841 | JGI IMG/M metagenome (GOLD analysis project Ga0136846, IMG submission 96841) | Grasslands soil microbial communities from Hopland, California, USA - 2 Assembly 2016 (version 4) | ecosystem: Environmental > Terrestrial > Soil > Grasslands | place: USA: Hopland...
CCGCCAGGTCGGCAGCAGACATGCCCTTCGGCTGCTTCGGAGCACGCACCTTGACGACGCCGTTGTCGTTGTCGGCCATCACGGTGACGCCATCCGCCAGCGCAATCTTCGTGCTAGAGGTGACCATGCCCGTAAAGGTCAGCGGCGTATTCGAACCGTTGAGTACGCGCCCGTGCCGGTTCGAGTGCATCACGTTGATCGTGATCGAACCGTTGGCGGGCGTCACCGAGTCGAACGCCGTGTAGGCCGAGAGCTGACCACGGAGGATGAACTGAACCTTTGCCTTGCCGTGGTTCGTGTGCGTCGCCTTGGTCGGGCTTGTCTTGGCGAGCGCAACCCCCGGAATCATGAGGGCCGCAATCACGAACGGAAGAAACCTCTTCATGAACTTACTCCTTCTTCGACCAGTTGGACCCTCCCCAAGCCAAGTCTCGAACCTGCCTGTAAACGCACCACCACGCGACTGTAAGCGGCACGTAAAAGCAATCCGGCTTGTGTGGGTTATTTGAAGTTCGCTCCCCACGGCGCCTGTGCAGTGCGAACCACCCATGTCCTTCACGGAGCCCGCTCTAAAGATGTCCATGTTTGCTACCGATGCTGGGGTTGCCAGGGGGTCGGCACATAACCCCTCGGTTCCGCAGGGCCGCAATTGCGGGACCGACTCCCACCCCGGCCTCCTGGTCCCTCGTCTAGAACCGAGTATGACGCGACGCCTGGCCGAGCCGCCACGCCCATCCGGGGGATTTCAAAAGATCCGCTAGCGATCCGGGCTCAATCGGGAAGTTTCTACTCTGCCGTCGTGCACGCGAGGACTGGTATCGCGGCGGCCGTCCTGCTGCTGATCGTCGGGGGTGTGGTCACTGGGCTGGCCTACGGGAGAGCGGGTGAATTGCCTGTGCTGCGCGAGTTGATCGGCCGCTCGGTCCGCGGACGCCCGATCTACGCGTACGTCCTCGGCCCTCCTGGCAGCAGGCCCGTAGTCGTGGTCGGCTGCACCGACGGCGACGAGTCGGCCGGGACGGCGATCGTCACTGCGCTGCGCAAGTTGCAGCCGCCGATCGGCGTCGACCTGTGGCTCATTCCCACGATCAACCCCGACGGAATGGCGGCCAGGACGACGGGCAACGCGCACGGCGTCGACCTGAACCGGAACTTCCCCTACGGGTGGCGACACCTGGGCGGGCGTGGCCACTTCGACTCGGGGCCGCGGCCGCTTTCGGAGCCGGAGACCCGCGCCGTGCACCGGTTTCTGCTGCGCGTGAAGCCGCGCCTCTCGATCTGGTTCCACCAGCCGCTCGCCCTCGTCGATGAGTCGCAGGGCTCACGCCGTCTGGAGCGCACTTTCGGGCGTCTGGTCGGGCTACCGGGGCGGCGCCTGACCGACTATCCCGGCAGCATCACCAACTGGGCAAGTCACAGCTTCCCCCGGTCGACTGCCTTCGTCACCGAACTCCCACCGGGAAAGCTCACCCAGCTCGAAGCACTGCGCTACGCGCGCGCGATCCTCGCGGTCAGCCGGTAACGGCAACGCGCGAGGTCTCGGACGAAACGCGCCGACTGGACCAACGGATCGACTCACTTCGCGAGCTCCTCCAAGCGGAGGGACTCGAGGCAACCACGTCCGACTCGTCGCTCGGTGCTCTCGGCAACTGGTCCCGAATCTCCTCCGACCTCGCCACAATCGGCGACGCCTCGGCGGAGGAGGCGGAGCTGTAATCGGCAGTGAGCCGACGTCTGTGACACTTCCCCGATGAGCAGACGCCTACGAGGGCTGGTTCGTCGCTTGTCAGCTTTACGAAGGAGTGACGCTGCAGCCTCGTCTTCGGATCGCATGCAGGATCCGCTCGTCTCCCTCACTTTCGACGACGGCGTGGCCAGTCAAATGATCGCGGCGGAGTTGCTCGCTGCGCGGGGCCTCAGGGGCACGTTCTACGTCTGCAGCGGATCCGTCGGACGCGAGGGCTACCTCGGCTGGGACGACCTGCGGGCTCTGGCTGCCCAGGGGCACGAGATCGGGGGTCACACAACCGGCCACCCCCATCTGCCGGCGCTGCCTGTGAGCGAGGCGCGGCGGGAGGTCGAGTCCGACCGGCTCGCTCTGCTCGAGCGCGGCCTCAACCCGGTGACGTTTGCCTACCCGTACGGCGAGAGCAGCCCCGAGGTCGAATCGATCGTTCGTGAGGTGGGGTACGTCGCGGCGCGGAGCATCGGCGGGGTAGTCGAGAGCTTGCCGCCTAGAAATCCCTTCCGGCTGCGCGCTCCGCACAGCCCACGCACCTGGACGACGCCCGAGCAACTCATTGCCCTGGCTCTCGTCGGCGCCCACGAAGGTGGCTGGATGATCGTTCCCTTCCATCACCTCGAAGCGGACGGTCTGGCGGTTTCGAGCTACACGACCGAGCCGTCGCAGTTCGCCGAGTTCCTCGACTGGCTGATTGCGCGGGCCGTCCCGGTCGTGTGCGTTCGGGATGTCATCACCGGCGGTTCGCCAAGCTGATCCAGTAGCGGGGCTCGGCCGTTCCTTGTGGCGCTCACTGCAGCCAGGGGTCCAGAGCGCGGGCGAGATCGCGCGCGGTGTCCGGAGAGACGATCCGTCGCGCTACCCGGTGGCCCTCGATCACCAGCAGGGTCGGCACCACGTCGATCCGGAAACGCTCAGCCAGGTCCGGGCGCTCCTCCACGTTCACGCGGACCAGCGCGAACGTCGAGCGATTCTTTCGACGCTGCAATATTTGCGCCAAACTCGCCTCGACTCGTCGGCAGTGACCCGAAGTCGGCGAATAGAACAGGACCAGGCGCGGCCTCGCCGCAGCATCGGCCGGCTCAGCCTGCCGCTTCGAGCTTTCGGACGACCCCGCCTCAGCACTCATGCTCACCATCGTCATAGGTCGAGGCGCCCTCCCTTGCCCCCATCGAAAGAGGGGGAACGCCCAATACGTGATCGCTTCGGCGTGGCGAATTCCCCGCCGCATCGGGTGGCTTGCAGCTAGTCGACGTCGCGGCCCTCGGCGGCCCCCTGCCCGGAGGCCCCGTCGCGGGCATCCCCGTGGATCCGCTCGAGCGCGGCGCGCAACGCTTGCTCTGCGCTTTGGATTTCGAACTCGACCTCGTGGCCCGTTCGCACCCGGTGAAGGCTGCTTCGAAGCCACCGGGCGGCCTCTTCGGCGGTGCTCGCTGCGAACCTGAGCCGCGCGAGTTCTTGGTCCTCGCGTGACCGCTCGTTCCCGTCACTCTGAGTCACGGTGATTCAGCCCCCTTGACTGGCACGAAATAGGCCCGACCTGCGCTACTCGCCCTCCCCTGGACGGCCAGCTCCACCCACACATCTAGCTGGACAAAGCGTTTGCGGGGCGAACTCACCTGGGAACAACCCACGGGACTGTGTTGAGGGTGCTGTGAGCGCAGGAAACCTGGTCCGCTCAGGCGCGGTCCGTGACCGCCTGCTCCCGCTCGCGGCTGTGGGCGCCGCCAGCATCGCGGCGGCCGAGTCGATCGCCGGCTTGGGCACGCGCGTCCCGAAGACGCTCGTGGCGGTGCTCGCGCTCGCCGGGGCCGCTGTTCTCCTGTCACTCGACACGGTGCAGCTCTTTCTCGGCTGGCTCCTCGTTGCCCCGATCTTCCAGGAGTCCACGTCGAACAGCGGCCTCGGCCACGCGCTGGCGCTCGCTCTCTATACGGCTCCGCCCCTCGTGCTCCTCGCCAAGCATCTGGCCGCGGATGGCACCCGTCCGCACGCCGAGTGGTTCGACTTCTTCCCGGCTCTCTTCCTGACCTACCTCGTCGTCTCGCTCGCGGCGACCGGCGGGGCGAACCTTCGCACTGCGGGCACGGTGGTCACCGTCCGGACGCTGTACCAGGACGTTGCGATCGGCATCATCATCTACTACGTCGTGGCGTTCTGGCGGGGGCGCGGCCCGTCGCTCGTCGCCACTGCCAGAGTCCTGCTGATCGTCGCCGCGCTGCAGGCCGTGCTCGCGATCATCGAAGCGCCGACGCACTGGAATCTGTGGCACGACACGAACTGGCAGCGGGCGGGCGACTACCGGTCGATCGCGACGCTCGGAAATCCCGCGGTCACCGGGGCCGTGATCGGCGTCGGCATCGTGGTGGCACTCGCCGTTCTCTGCTGGCGCGGACCGTTCGAGCTGCGCCGCCTCGCGCTCGTGATGCTGATCCTCGGCTTCCCTGCTCTGTATGCGACGAAGACGCGGGGACCGATGCTCGCCACCCTCGTTGCAGCGCTACTGGTCGTCCTTTTCAGCGCGCGATCGCGGCTGGTCGGCGTGGGGGCGATCGCACTGGTCGCCCTTCTCCTCGTGGTGTTCTGGCCGCGGATCCAAACCTCGTCCGTCTACCAAGCGCGCATCACCCAGAAGCAGAACATCCAGGCTCGGCTCGTGTTGCAGGAGGTCTCGATCAAGCTCATCCAGCAGAAGCCGGTGCTGGGGTGGGGCTACGACTCGTTCGATCGAGTCAAGTACGACGTGGCCGTCCCCTCGCCGCAGCTGCCTCTGTCGCAGGCGCTGCAGTCGACGAGCCACGACACCTACCTGACGATTCTCGTCGAGTACGGTGCTGTCGGTTTCGCCATTTTCGTTCTGCCCTGGGTGGTGATCTTGCTGCGGGGACTGGGGCGCGCGCGGAGGCTCGCTCCCGACCGGTGGTTTGTCGTCGCGATGCTCGCGAGCATCCTGCTCCTCGCAATCAACGCGGCCACGCTCGACTATCGCTTCTTCTCATTCGTCCCCATGTTGGGGTGGCTCTCGCTGGGCCTCCTCCGGCGGCGCCTCGCCGAGCCTGTACCCGTCTGAGCGGGCGGGATCTCGTGCGCGTCGCACTCGTCGGCCCTTACTCCAGCCCCGGCCGCGCCAAGGGCGGCGTCGAGTCGTCCTTCCAGAACCTGCTCGCCGGCCTTGCCTCGCTCGGAGACCTAGAGCTCGACGTACTGACCTTCAGGGAGGCCCTCACGCCCGAGCGCGAGGGCGGCGAAGACGGCGCCCGCGTGCACCGTCTTGCCGCCCCGACGCGATTCAACAACCTGACCTTCCACCGCGGCTGGCGGCGCGTCCTCGCCCGAGCTCTCGAGGAGCTGCAGCCGGAGATCGTTCATGCGCAGGACGCACTGGTACACGGGTACGTCTGCTTGAGGGCCGCGCGGCAAGCTCCGGTCGTCGTCTCGGTTCACGGGATCGTCCGTGAGACCCGGAACTTGCTGAGCAGCCCGCGCGACCGGGTTCAGGCCACCATCGCCGGGGCGGCCCTCGAGCGCTACTGCGTCCGACACGCCGAGTATCTGCTTCAGCCCACGCCGTATCCGCAGGAGTACTTCGGCCGGGAGATCCGAGGGCGGACCGTCGATGTCGGGAACGCGGTCGCCGACGCGCTCTTCGAACTCGATCCCGCTCCGGAGAGAGCTCGCATTCTCTACGCCGGAGGCATCACCCACGGCAAGCGGGTGCTCGATCTCGTCGAAGCGGTCGCGCGCGTCCCCGAGGGCGTGCTACGGCTGGCCGGAGGGCCGCCCGAATCCGCGTACGCCGCCGCGGTCAGGGCGCGTGTCCGAGAACTCGGGCTCGAGGGCCGCGTCAAGCTGCTGGGGCAACTCGACTCCGGGCAGATGCTCGACGAGTACCGCCGGGCGGCGGTGCTGGTTCTCCCGTCTGCGCAGGAGACGAGTCCGATGGTGATCGCGGAGGCGATGGCAGCGGGTGTGCCGGTGGTGGCCACTCGAGTCGGGGGGGTCCCGCACCTCGTCGAGGAGGGTCGTACCGGGTTTCTCGTGGAGGTCGGCGACATAGAGGCGCTCGCACAGCGAGTCGCCGAGTTGCTCGGCGACGCACACATCCGCCGATCCTTCGCGGCTGCCGCCCGCTCACGCGCTGAGCAGTTCCGGGCCGCAGCCGTGGCTTCGCGTGTTCGCAGCGTCTACGAAGAGGCAGTCGGATGACGCGGGTCCTCTTCCTTTGCTCGACGCTCGGCGTCGGGGGCCGCGAGCGCCAGCTTGCGCTGCTCTTACCTGAGCTGAGGTCACTCGGCTTCGACCCGTATGTCGTCACGCTCCGCCATCGGGGACCACATTTCGAGGCCCTGGAGCGCCAGGGCCTGAAGACGAGCTTCGTCGGGATGCGTTCCCGGGGCGACCTCCGGCGAATGTCACGGGCCTACAAGCTCTGGCGTCTGAGGCCCGACATCGTCTTCACGTCCAGCGTGGACGCGCAGGTCATCGGCCACCTCGTGGCCAGGCGTGCGGGAGCCCCCCACATCACGGTCGAGCACGGCGGCGCAGGCTTGCCCAGAGCCCCCCATCGGCGCTTGCTCGTCCGAGCCGTCGCTCCTCGGATCGACCGCGTCGTGGCGGTCAGCGCAACCCAGCTCGAAGAGCTCCAGAGCCTTGGCTTCGGGACCGAGCGGATTACGGTGATACCGAACGGAATTCCACCCCCCTCGCCGACGCGGCCGCGGGAGGCTGTACGCGCGGAGCTCGACCTAGACAACGACGACGTCCTTGCGCTGCTCGTCGCGACACTGCGGCCGGAAAAGCGAGCCGACGTCTTCGTGGAGGCGGTGCGTCGAGCGCACGGACGCGCGCCTCGCGTGCGCGGCGTGATCGCCGGGGGCGGACCTGAGCTCGCGCGAGTGCAGTCACTCGCGGCGGAGGCGCCTGGGGTCGTGCGCGTCCTCGGCGAGCGCAGCGATGTCCCTGACCTGATCGCCGCCGCCGACATCGTTTGTCTCACGAGCTCGTTCGAGGGCCTTCCGATGACGATCCTCGAGGCGATGGCCCTCTCGCGTCCGGTGGTGGCGACGAACGTCGGCGGCATCCCGGACGCGATCACGGACGGACGCACGGGGCGGCTCGTCCCCCCGGGAGATGCCGAAGCGTTCGCAGAAGCGCTCGTAGCACTGGCGGAAGAACCTGCCTTGCGCCGCATTATGGGAGACGCGGCGAACGTCGACTATCGGGAGCGCTACACGCTGGAGTCCATGGCGGAACGGTACGGGAGCGTGCTCCGCACGCTCGTCGCCAACCGTGACGGTCGTACGCCACGTCGCGGACGGGTGCAGAGCGGGAGCCCACTGTCGTGGCCCCGCTGAGCGAGATACGCGCCACCAAGATGGCGGCGGCGGCGCTCTCGCGAGGCCCGGGATACGAGCCTCAGCCGCTCGGCACCCGCTTCGGGACCAACGACGTCCGCGGCTACTACCTCGACCTACGCGCGAAAACAACGTCCTCCAGCGCAGCGGCTCCGGAGCAGCTCGTGCCAGCCGGCCTCGCACAGCTGGCGCTCGGCTGGTGGGAGCGCAGCCTCGGCGGCGAGGAGGAAGCGCTCGAGGCCTTCGACAACGCTTGTCGCCTGCTGCTCGACCAGGCCGTTTCGCAGGACGACGCGCTCCTTTGGCCCTACGACATGGCCGTGGCCAAGTACCAGCTGCGGCCTCCCTGGTTCTCAGCGATGGCGCAGGGACAGATCGCTTCCGTTTTCGTGCGGGCGGCCTCACGCGACGAGAAGGCCGCGGATACGGCGTTGCAGGCCCTGCGCCCGTTGCTCGACCGCGCCGAGCCCTGTGTCGTCAACTTGAAGGCCGGCCCGGTGCTCGAAGAGGCTCCGACAACCCCGCCGAGCTATGTCCTCAACGGCTGGATATACGCGCTCTGGGGAGTCCGCGACGTTGCCGTCGGACTCGATTCCAGGGAGGCGTCAGCCCTCTTCGACGACAGCCTCGAAGCGCTGCTGGCGACGCTCGACGAGTACGACACCAGCTGGTGGAGCCGCTACAGCCTCTGGGCGAACGGCCGCGATCTCGCGAAGCCCTTCTACCACCGAATCCATGTCGCTCAGCTGGAGGTACTCCACGCGCTCACCGGCGTGGCCGAGTTCGCGACCGTCGCCGCAAGATGGCGGAACTACGACACCCGAACCGCAACCGCGCGGGCCGTTCTCGCCAAGGGGCGCGAGGTGCTGACGCGGTGAACCTCCTCGTCGTCACGAATATGTACCCGACCGAGGCCGAGCCCTGGTTCGGCTCGTTCGTCCGCGACCAGGTCGAGGACTTACGGACGCTCGACATCGACGTGGAGGTGCTGTCCTTCGACGGACGAAAACACCTGCGCGAGTATCCCCGCGCAGCCCGTCGCGCACGGCAGCTCGCGCGAACCGGGAGATTCGACGTCGTCCATGCGCACTACGGCCTCAGCGGCGCTGTCGCACTCGCACAGCGCTCGGCGCCGGTGGTCACCACATTTCACGGCAGCGACACCGGCGGCGTCGCCTGGCAGCGCGTCGTCTCGGCCGCAGTCGCTCGCAGGGCCGTGCCGATCTTCGTGAATCGGCACGGCGCCCGACTTCTCTGGTGCCGTAGCGGGCACGTGATACCGGCCGGCGTCGACACCGACCTGTTCGCGCCGGCCGACCGAGGCGCGATTCGACGCGATCTCGGCTGGAAGGAGGACTACTCGTACATCCTCTTTCCCAGCAGCCGGCGAAACCCCGTGAAACGCCCGGACCTCTTCGCGGCGGCCCTCGAGGCGTTGCGGGCTGCGGGCGAACGCGTGGAGCCCGTGTACCTGGAGAACCTGTCTCGCCCAGAGGCCGCTGCGACAATTGCGGCCGCGGACGTGACCCTGATGACCTCGGACTGGGAGGGCTCGCCCGTCACGGTGCGAGAGTCGCTCGCCTGCGAGACCCCAGTCGTGTCCGTTCCTGTCGGCGACGTGGAAGAGACACTCGAAGGGCTCCCGAGCTGTCAGATCGCACCGCGAGATGCTGCGGCGCTCGCCGCGGCAGTGCGACGGAGTCTCAAGGGAACGCGGTCGAGCGCGCTGAGGGACCGCGCCCTCGCGACATCGCGGCCCCGGACCGCTCGGCGCGTTGCCGCGGTCTACGAGGAGGTGCTGGCGAGCTGAACCGTGCGATCTGCATGCTGGTCCACGGGCCCTTTCCCGTGGGAGAGCCCCGCGTCGCGCGCCAAGCTCGTGCTGCTTCGGCCGCGGGCTACGAGGTGGACGTCATCTGTATGCGACGTCCGGGGGAACCTCGCTGCGAGCTTCTCGACGGGATCCGGATCCATCGGCTGCCGCTGGAACACGAGCGTGGCATTGGGTTCCGGGCGATCGTGTACGAATACGTCGGCTTCACCCTTCTGGCCGCGTGGACACTGTGGGGGTTGGTGCGGCGTCGCCGGTATCGGGTCGTTCACGTCCACAACCCACCCGATTTCCTGCTGCTCGCTGCGTTGCCCGCGAAGCTCGGTTTCGGCTCGCGGCTGGCCTTCGACGTGCATGACCTCGCGCCCGACATGTTCGCGGAGCGATTCGGAGTCGGAATCGTCTCGCGGATGGCGAACCGCCTCCTGTCGGCCATTGAGCGGCTAGCGCTGGGCCTCGCCGACGCGGTGATCACGGTGCACGAGCCGTATGCGCGCGAACTCCGAGCGCGTGGCGCGCGCGACGTAACCGTCGTCATGAACAGCGTCGATCCCGACGTCCTCCCGCCGGAGACGGAGAAGGTGGCCCGGGAGTCGGGGTTTCGAGTCGTGTATCACGGGACGGTGACGCCCTGGTACGGCGTCGATCTCCTCGTGGACGCGGCCGGGAAAGCCGCACCGGAGGTGCGCGACCTGGTCGTCGAGATCTACGGGGAGGGCGACGCGGTTCCTAGCCTTCGTGCGCGGGCGGAGCAGCTGGGGCTCGACGGGCGGGTGCAGTTCCACGACCGATGGCTCCCGCAGACGGAGGTGCTGTCGCTCGTTCGCTCCGCGTCGGTCGGAGTGATTCCGAATCGTCCTACGCGCCTGAACCGCTACGCCCTGTCGTCCAAGCTCCTCGAGTATGTCCAGCTTGGCATTCCGGTCGTCGTCGCGGGGCTCCCCACGCTGCGGGAGCACTTCGCCGAGGACGAAGTCCTGTTTTTCACGCCGGGTGACGCGAACGCGCTGGCCGACGCGCTCCTCGCGACCGCCCGCGATCCGGAGGCGGCGCGGACACGGGCCGAGGCCGCTCTTCGGCGTGCGGGCGCGTACGCGTGGGGCACCAATGCCGCCCGCTACGTGCGGCTGCTCGACGACCTGTCGGGCCCGCGCTAGCCGGGTCATCCGTTTTTCTGCCGCCGGCGCGGGTATCACGCTCGCCATACCGGGAGGCGGAGGTATCCAAGGAGCTGAACGTCGGCGGCTCGTCGACGGCGTGCCGGGCCTGGGGCAACTGGCGCTCGACGCGTTCACCGAGCTCTACGCGGCTCGCCCGGATCAGACGCCTCAGGTCGAGGCAACCCTGCGCTACCTCGACCACTTGATCGATCTCGAGCAACGCAAGAAGATCATGATCGTCGGCTGCGGGCCGCGGCCTGAGCCATTGCGGTTATTGCGCGAGCGGGGATTCGACGCTCTCGGCGTTGAGCCTGTCACCGACTTTGCGGAGGCGGCGCGCCGACACCTGGAAGACGACGCTGCAGTGGTCGAAGGATCCGCGGAGGAGCTCCCGGGCGCGGATGGCTCGCAGGACATCGTGATCCTCGAAAGTGTTCTCGAGCACGTCGAGTCGGTCGGGAAGAGCCTCGCCGAGGCCTACCGTGTCTTGGCGCCGGGGGGCGTCGCCTACATCACCACGACGAACCGGCTTCACCTCGCGCGAAACGGAGAGTTCAATGTTCCCCTGTTCCAATGGCTCCCGGGACTGGTGAAAGAGTCATACGTCTTCCACCATCTCCACCGCGACCCACGGCTGGCAAACGCCACCGAGCGTCCCGCCGTCCACTGGTTCACCTATTCCGAGCTCTGCCGGCTCGGCCGCGAGGCCGGGTTCTTCAAGTTCTACTCGCTCCTCGATGTCAAGACGCCGGTGGAAACGGACTTCTCGGGCAGCGAGCGCATGAGGCATCTCAAGGCCACCGCACTCCAAGCCGTGCAAGCGCGCCCGTGGCTCAAAGCCCTTGCGCTCACGCAGCGAGGCAGCTTGATCTTCATGGTCAAGCGCAGCTGACCGCTTCCTGAGCAACTCCTGACGAGTGAGAGGTGTCCGCCGCAAGGGCGGCGCGACCCTCGTACTAGGGATGAGAGAAACGCTTCCGCGGCCGACCTAGACAGGGTCATGCGAAGGGGCGCCCCGGCGCCTCGGGGACCGAGGGAGGTCACGCCGCGATGTCTAAGCTCAAAGGCTCTCTGCGCCTGCTTGCACTTGGTGCGCTGTTCGGGGTTGGTGGTCTGGCTGCGATTGCGTTGGGCCCGTCGAGGTCGGCGAGCGCAACCTCGAGCCCCCCGGTCGCGGGTGCCGGGATCGTGGCGCTCGGAAGCCATCTGACCGGAGTCGCTAACCCGGGCTTGTACTCCACGGCCATCGCGAGCGCATCTCAGGCTTCGACACTGGCCGGACTGCCCGGCCGCTCCCTCGCCTACTTCTCCGGTACCGATGTGAACGTGAACTGGAGCACGGGCGTCCCCTATACCCAGGCGCTCGCCAACGGCTGGCTCCTGTCCGGCTCCACCGGCTCCCTCCTCACCAACACGGGCTACGCCGGCAACTACGTCGGCGACGTCGGATCGGCCGGATACCAGCAAGCCTGGATCTCGAACGTGCTCGCATATCTGGGAGCACATCCAGGCCTCGACGGCGTCTTCATCGACGACGTCCTCTACGACCTCAAGCCGCTGGCCGGCACCGAGGCGCCGAAGTACCCGACCCAGCAACAGTGGGCGGCGGCGATGCTCTCCTTCGTCAAGGCGGTCGGAAACGGACTGCGCTCGCACGGCTACTACGTGGCCCTCAACGCCTCCGGCTACGTCCCCGGTGACACGAACAGCAACGACGGGACCAACACCGTGGTCTGGTGGAAGGAGCTCGGCCCGTATGCGAATGGGCTCATGAACGAAAGCTACGACGAGACGGCCAACGGCACATACCAGCTTCGCACGACGGGTGCCGCCTGGTACCAGCAGTGGGACGCCTGGCAGCGGCTAATCGGAACAGCGCAGTCGATGGGCGACGATTTCTTCGGCCTCACCTACGGAACCGCCGCCAACACAGCGGCGATGCAGTTCGGCAAGGCCTCCTTCCTCCTCGAGTGGAACGGTGGCGGTGGCGCCTTTATGTATGGCGCGAACGACGGGTCAGACCCGACCAGCAGTGCGTGGACGACGAGCATCGGCCAGCCCGCGGCCTCGAAGCAACAGGTCGGTGTCGGGTGGATGCGCCTCTACGCCGGCGGCGTCGCGCTGGTCAACCCGAGCCCCGCAAGCACACAGACCTTCGCGCTCGGCGGCAGCTACGTCACGCCCTCTGGAGCCACTGTGACCTCGGTGACCCTGCAGCCCGGGACGGGCATGGTCCTGACGGGGGCATCGCCGGCGACCACCACGACGACCTCGGCCACGAGCACCAACGCTACGATCACACCCGCCGCAACTACGA
>Ga0136846_1243926_pt1 | contig 12401 bp, 14 predicted proteins | sample HopSoiMetagenom2_FD_96841 | JGI IMG/M metagenome (GOLD analysis project Ga0136846, IMG submission 96841) | Grasslands soil microbial communities from Hopland, California, USA - 2 Assembly 2016 (version 4) | ecosystem: Environmental > Terrestrial > Soil > Grasslands | place: USA: Hopland...
AAGAGCAAGGCCGCGCGCGGGTTCGCGGCGAGTTGGTCGCCCTTCGCACTCTGCTCATTTGTGTAGAAAACGAAGCCCTCAGGCCCATAGCCCTTCAGCAGGACCATCCGGACCGAGGGCTGACCGCTCGCGCTGGCGGTCGCCAACGACATCGCCTCGGCATCGTTGAACTCGCTAGCTCGTGCATCGGCGAACCACTCATCGAACGAGGCTATGGGGTCGGCGGCCATTTGCCCGCGCCTTAGGCTTGGCCTCGCGGTTGCCGCAACCCATCTGGTCAGCAAGAAACGGTTGCGGCATGGGAGGACAATGGCACTCGATCTCTATCAGCGCTTGGGGCTGAAGCGCGGCGCGAGCGAGGCCGAGATCAAGAAGGCCTACCGCAGCCTCGCGAAGCAGCTTCATCCCGATCGCAACAAGGACAATCCGAAGACTGCGGAGCGTTTTGCTCAGGTGACGGCGGCTTACGACCTGCTATCCGACAAGGACAAACGCGCTCGTTATGACCGCGGCGAGATCGATGAGGACGGTAATCCGAAAATGCCTTTCGGCGGCGGTTTCGGAGGGTATGGCGCCGGCGCCGGGGGCCCTCAACCCGGCGGTCCTGGATTCGAGAATTTCAATTTCAGTGGCGCGGAAGGCGCAGACCTCAGCGACCTGTTCGAAGGCCTGTTCGGCGCAGCGACCGGCGGCCGCGGGGGTGGCGGGCCGTTCGGCGGCTTCCGTCAGCGCGGGCGCCAGGTCCAGAAGGGCGCCGATATGGCTTATCGGCTCAAGGTTCCGTTCGAGGATGCGGTCACGCTAAAGACGCAGCGCATCACCCTGGCCGACGGCAAGACCATCGATCTGAAACTGCCGCCGGGCCTCGAGGACGGCACCAAGATCCGTCTTGCCGGCAAGGGCGCAGAAGGCCCGGGAGGTCGGGGCGACGCCATCGTCACCTTCGAGATATCGCCGCATCGCTTCTACAGCCGCGACGGAACCAATATTCGGCTCGAGCTTCCGGTTACGCTCAAGGAGGCAGTCGTCGGCGCGAAGGTGAAGGTGCCGACGCCCGAGGGCGCCGTCATGCTGACTATCCCCAAGGGAACAAGCTCGGGCAAAGTGCTCCGCCTAAAGGGCCGCGGCTTTGTCGGTAAGGATGGTAAGCGCGGCGATCAGCTGGTGACGGTCGAAATCGATATTCCGTCCGAGGACCCGGAACTGCAGCGTTTCGCGGAAAGCTGGAGCGGCGGCGGCAACCCGCGCGCGGGGCTTGGAGTCTAGCGGCGCTCGATGCGCGAAATCTCCCCCCAGTCACCGGAAGCCCGCCGCAAGCGCCTCGCAAGCATGCGCGCCGCCTTCGGAACCGAGGTCGAGGAGAAGCTCAAGCCTCGGCGCACCGCCTGGGAGATCGTCAAGCGCGTCGCGAACGGCGTCTACGCAGACGGGTTCATCCACGCCGGCAACCTTGCCTACCTCTCGATTGTCGCGCTCTTCCCGTTCGTCATCGTCGCGGCAGCGGTCGCGCATCTGCTTGGGCAAGGCCAGGACGCACAACTCACCGTCTATAACATCCTCCGGCGCCTTCCCCCCAACGTTGCCGAAACGCTGCGCGAGCCGATCAATGAGGTGCTGACCGTAAGGACCGGGCCGCTCCTGTGGTTCGGAGCGGTCATCGGCCTATGGACCGCAACCAGTTTCGTCGAGACGATCCGCGATATCCTGCGCCGCTGTTACGGCGTGAAGTTCTGCGCGCCCTTCTGGGAATACCGCCTAGGTTCGATCCTGCTTATCCTCGGTGCGGTGCTACTGCTGATGCTCTCATTCGCGGCAACGGCCGCGTTGAGCCTCCTCAATCATGCGCTGGCCGAATGGTTTCCATTCTCGGTGGGTTTGGGAACGACGCTCGGAATCTATCGGCTGGTGCCTGCGGCAACCCTGTTCTTCACATTTTATGTGCTGTTCTTTGCGCTGACCCCTTCGCGTTATCGCAAGCACGGCTGCCCCAAGTGGCCGGGCGCCTTGCTGATCACGGCTTGGTGGCTGGGGACGGTGGAGGTACTGCCTTGGGCTCTAGGGCTTCTGGGCGGCTACAGCCTGACCTACGGCAGCCTCGCCGGCGTGATGATCGCGCTCATCTTCTTTTTCGTGATTGGCCTTGGCGTCGTCATGGGCGCCGAGCTCAACGCAGCGCTGGCGGAAAGCGGCGCCACCGCGCTAAAGGGCGAGGTTTATACCGGGCCGTACACCGACCAGCTTGAGGTCGAGGAGCCTCAGCCCGGCGAGGACGTAGAACCGGCGTTGCAAAGAGAGGGGCCTCAACTTTGACAGGACTGATGCAGGGCAAGCGCGGGCTTATCATGGGCCTGGCGAACGATCGGTCCCTGGCGTGGGGCATCGCCCGCGCGCTCGGCAGCCAAGGCGCCGAGTTAGCCTTCTCCTATCAGGGCGAGGCGCTTGAGAAGCGCGTACGGCCGCTTGCAGCCGAATTGGGGTCCGACCTGCTTGTCGACTGCGACGTCTCGGACATGAAGGCGCTCGACAAGACCTTTGATGCCTTGCGGGAGCGGTGGACGAAGCTCGATTTTGTCGTCCACGCCATCGGCTATTCCGACAAGAATGAACTTCGCGGGAAGTTCGTCGAGACATCGATGGACAACTTCCTGATGACCATGAACATCTCGGTCTACAGCTTTGTCGCCGTGGCGCAGCGTGCGCGCACATTGATGGAGCCCGGCGGGTCGATGCTGACCCTCACTTACTATGGTGCCGAGAAGGTCATCCCACATTACAACGTCATGGGCGTCGCCAAGTCGGCGCTCGAGACCAGCGTCAAATATCTGGCTGCGGACCTCGGTCCGGAAGGCATCCGCGTTAACGCGATCTCCGCGGGACCGATCAAGACTCTGGCCGCCAGCGGCATCGGGGACTTCCGCTACATCATGAAGTGGAACGAATATAATTCCCCGCTTCGCCGCAATGTCACGATCGAAGACGTTGGTGGGGCTGGGCTGTACCTGCTCAGCGATCTCGCCTCCGGAGTCACTGGCGAGATCCACCATGTCGATGCCGGCTACAACGTGGTCGGCATGAAGGCCGAGGACGCGCCCGACATCGCGACGGTGTAATGCCGGTCATCGCGCGACACGTCAGCATCACCGGGCGAGTGCAGGGCGTTTTCTTCCGCGCATGGAGCAAGGAGCAGGCGGAAGCCCTCGGCGTCGCCGGCTGGGTGCGAAATGTTCCGGACGGCCACGTGGAAGCCCATGTGGAGGGCGAGGAAACTTCGGTCGAGGAGATGATCGAACGTCTTCGGCGCGGCCCCAGCGAAGCCCGCGTCGCAGACTTCAGGCTATGGGACGCGGAGCCGTGCAATTTCGACGGCTTTCAAGTGCGGCATTAACCGGCGAACGGATCGCGGACCAGGATCGTATCGTCGCGCTGCGGCGAGGTGCTGACCAGCGCCACCGGGCAGCGGATAAGTTCCTCGATCCTGCGGACGTACTTGATCGCGCGCGCAGGCAGGGCGGCCCAGCTACGGGCCGCCTGAGTCGAACCCGGCCAGCCCTCGATCTCTTCGTAGACCGGCTCGACCCGCGCCTGGTCGGCCGCATGCGGCGGGAGATAATCGAGCTCGCGCCCGTCGATCTTGTAGCCAGTGCAGATCTTCACGGTGTCGAAACCGTCGAGCACGTCGAGCTTGGTCAGCGCGACGCCCGTCACGCCGCTGACGGCAACCGCCTGCCGCACCAGTACGGCATCGAACCAGCCGCAGCGGCGTCGGCGGCCGGTGACGGTGCCGAATTCATGACCCCGCTCGCCGAGCTTCTGGCCGACCTCATTGTCCTGCTCGGTCGGGAATGGGCCGGATCCAACACGGGTCGTGTACGCTTTGACGATTCCGAGCACGAAACCGGCTGCCCCCGGACCCATGCCGCTGCCCGATCCCGTTGTTCCCGCGACCGTGTTGGACGAGGTGACGAACGGATACGTCCCATGGTCGACGTCGAGAAGGACACCCTGCGCGCCTTCAAACAGAATGCGCCGGCCGCGGATTCGCGCCTCGTCGAGGTCGCGCCACACCGGACCCGCGAACGGCAGGACAAAATCCGCTATTTCAGCCAGGTCATTGCGAAGGCGTTGGCGATCGACGGGCGGCTCACCGAAACCGGCGCGAAGCGCATCATGGTGCGCGCAGAGCCGGTCGAGAAGCGGGTCCAGTTCGTCGAGATGAGCGAGGTCGCAGACGCGGATTGCACGACGGCCGACCTTGTCCTCATACGCCGGGCCAATGCCCCGCCGGGTTGTCCCTATCTTGCCCGCGCCTGACGCATCCTCGCGAAGTCCGTCGAGATCGCGATGGATCGGCAGGATTAGCGGGCACGTCTCGGCGATCCGGAGCACCTCGGGCGTGACGTCGACGCCTTGTTCGCGAATGCGCTCGACCTCTGACTTCAGCGCCCACGGGTCGAGCACGACGCCATTTCCGATCACCGACGGCGTGCCGCGCACGATCCCGCTCGGAAGCAGCGACAGCTTGTAGGTCTGGTTGCCGACGACGAGGGTATGACCAGCGTTATGGCCGCCCTGGAAGCGCACGACGATATCCGCGCGGCTCGCTAACCAATCGACGATCTTGCCCTTGCCTTCGTCGCCCCACTGGGCGCCGATGACGGTGACGTTTCCCACTGTTTAAGCTTCCTGCTGTGCAGCCCGCGCGGCTCTAGGGGGAAGGTGCGCGGCCGTCCAGCATCGTGCTTTCGCGGCCTGCCATTGAACCGTCATGGACCTTATTTGAGTTCTTGTTCTGTTCCCGCTGTAGTATTTTCAAATCGGACGCAGCGTTGCGAGCCTAGTATCCAGTCGTGGTTGCTGGCAGAGCATGATTGGTCCATATTGGCTGTTATTGTATTTCAATTTTTACGAGGAACGAACGATGGCTGAGGGTGGTCGGGTGGTTACTGCAAAGCTTCCGGACGAACTCGTCGTGGAAATGGATGAGGTCGCTGGTCGCATGGATCGCAGCAAGAGTTGGATAGTGCGGCAGGCCGTCGCAGAATGGTTGGCGGAAGAGCGACGGCGGTACGAATTAACATTGGAGGCAATGAAATCGGTGGATGAAGGCAGGTCTTACTCCCAAGACGAAATTGAAAAGCACTTCGCGGCGAGGCGCAAAGCGCGCTCCCGCGGGGTTCGAGCCGCGTGACAATACGATGGTCACCGGAGGCGCGAGACGACGTCGATCGATTGGTGGATTTTATCGCTGCTTACGATCCGCGCCTTGCCGACGACATTGAGCAGCAACTCAGTCGGGCGCCGAAAAAGCTGCTGCATTTCCCGCGTCGGGGACCACGCTTAGGTGAGTTCGCTCCGCGGGAGATCCGCGAGTACCACGTGGAAAATTACGTCCTCCGATATGAACTGGTGGGCTCCGATATCGTTGTGATGCGCCTCTTCCACGCCAGGGAAGACCGGTCTGAAGTGATTGAGTAACCCCAGAGCAATCATTACATCGTTGGTGAAGCGGAACGGAACGCGACGCTTGCGCGTATTGAATGTCCGCGACGCGCCGGGCGCGGGCGCGACTGAAACAAAGGGGAAAGTAGCCATGAAAACCACCACCATCCTTGTCATCGCCCTCGGTCTTGGTTCGCTCGCCGCGTGCAACAAGAACCCGCAGCAGCAGGCCGCCGACAATTACGAGGCGAATGCCGACAATGCCGCCGACCAGATGGAAGCCAATGTCGACAATGCGGCTGATCAGATGACCGCAAATGCCGACAATGCCTCGGACCAGATGAAGGCGGCTGCAGACAACAAGTCCGACGCGATGAAGAACGCCGCCGACAACACGGCCGACGCGATGGAGAATAAATCGAAGTAACCGAACCGTCGGCCGCTCGCACGCAGGCGGCCGTTGACGGGCGCTCCGGGGGCAACCGGCGGAGCGCCCTTTTTGGTCGGTCCTAGAAGCTCAGCGGAACGACTTCGCGCACGCCTGGCAACTCGCCCAATTGTGCGGCAACGTCGCGCGTAATCGGGTCGTCGACCGCGACCAAGGCAACGGCCTCTCCACCCTCCTTGCGACGGCCCAGACCGAAGGTCGCGATGTTGATGCCGTTCTTGCCGAGGCTGGTGCCAAGCGCACCAATGAAGCCGGGCTGATCGTTATTGACGATGTAGATCATCTGGCCTGCAAGCTCGGCTTCGATCGGGACGCCGAAGATATTGACGAGACGTGGCGCGCGGTTGCCGAACAGGGTGCCTTCCACGCGTTTGGGACCGTGGTCGGTCCCGACCGTCACCGCGACGAGCGTGTGATAGTCGCCTTCGCCCTCGTTGCGGATCTCCCGCACCGCGATCCCGCGCTCCTTCGCGAGATAAGGCGCATTGACCATGTTCACCGTGTCCGACCAGGTTCGCATGACGCCCGACAGCACTGCGCCGGTGATCGGCTTGATGTTGAGCTCGGCCGCCGCGCCCTCGACCTCGACGTCGATCGAACGGATTTCCGTCCCTGCAACCTGGCCGACCATCCGCCCGAGCTTCTCCGCGAGACCCATATACGGCCTCAGCCGCGGCGCCTCCTCAGGGCTTAGCGAGGGTACGTTGACCGCGTTGGCAATCCCGCCGAGCAGCAAGTAGTCGCTCATCTGCTCGGCAATCTGAATCGCGACATTGACCTGCGCCTCGGTGGTGGATGCACCGAGGTGAGGCGTGCAGATGAGGCCCGGCGTTCCGAACAGCGCGTTTTGCTTCGCCGGCTCCTCGGCAAATACGTCGAGCGCCGCCCCCGCTACGTGGCCGCTGTCGAGCGCTTCCTTGAGCGCCGCTTCGTCGATCAGCCCGCCCCGTGCGCAATTGACGATGCGGACGCCCTTCTTTGTCTTCGCCAGCGCCTCCCGGCTGAGGATCCCGCGCGTCTGATCGGTCAGCGGCGTATGCAGCGTAATGAAGTCGGCGCGGGAGAGCAGCTCATCCAGCGGCGCCTTCTCGACGCCGAGTTCCACGGCACGTTCGGGCGAGAGGAAGGGATCGTAGGCGACAACCTTCATCTTGAGCCCGTGGGCGCGGTCGGCGACGATCGAGCCGATGTTGCCGCAGCCGATCAGCCCGAGCGTCTTGCCGGCGAGTTCGACGCCCATGAACCGGTTCTTCTCCCACCGGCCCGATTGCGTCGATTGATCAGCTTGTGGAATTTCCCGCGCGAGCGCGAACAGCATCGCGATCGCATGCTCGGCGGTGGTGATGGAATTTCCGAATGGGGTGTTCATCACGACGATACCGAGTGCGCTGGCAGCTGGCACATCGATCGTGTCGACTCCAATCCCCGCGCGGCCGATTACTTTCAGCCGTGGCAGCCCGGCATCCATCGCGCCCGCGTTGACCTTGGTGGAGCTTCGGACGGCAAGACCATCATATTCGCCGATGATGGCCTTGAGCTCATCAGGGGTGAGCCCAGGCTTCTCATCGGCCGAGATTCCCCGTTCACGGAAAATCGTCACGGCGCGAGAGTCCATCGTGTCGGCGATCAAGACTTTGACCGGCTCAGCCACGAATTATCTCCCACGCCCAGTCGAGCCATGGCCCGAGCGCCTCGACGTCGGCGGTGTCGACCGTCGCCCCGCACCACACTCGAATTCCCGGCGGGGCGTCACGATAAGCACCGACGTCGTACGCCACCCTCTCTTGCTCGAGCAGCCGCGCAAGAGCCTTTTGCCGCAGCTTGTTCGATTCGACGTCGGAGCGGTCGGCGAACTGCAGGCAAACCGACGTGTTGGAGCGGATCGCCGGATCCGGTGCCAGATGTTCGATCCAGGCGGCCTTTTGCACCCAGCGGTCCAGTGCGGCAGCGTTCGCGTCCGCGCGTCCAATGAGCGCGTCGAGCCCGCCAATCCGCTCCGCCCAGTCGAGCGCGAACAGCCAGTCCGCGACGCACAGCATCGAGGGCGTGTTGATCGTCTCTCCCTTGAATACGCCCTCAATCAGCTTGCCGCCTTTCGTCAGTCGAAAGATTTTCGGCAGCGGTCGCGGTGCTGGCTCGCGCTCAAGCCGGTCGACGGCACGCGGGCTGAGAACGAGCATCCCATGCGCCGCTTCGCCTCCCAGCGCTTTTTGCCAGCTGAAGGTGCCGACATCGATCCTGGACCAGTCGATCGGCTGGGCGAAAGCCGCTGAGGTGGCATCGCAGACGGTGAGGCCGGTCCGATCGGCCGCGATCCAGTCGGCGTTCGGCACCCGGACGCCGCTCGTCGTCCCATTCCAGGTGAAGACTACATCGTTCGCGGAGTCGATTTCGCGAAGATCGCAGATCTCTCCGTAATCCGCCGTGCGGATCTCAGCGTCGAGTTTGAGCTGCTCGGCGACATCGGTCACCCAACCCTGGCCGAAGCTCTCCCAAGCGAGCATCGTTACGGGCCGGGGCCCGAGCAGGGACCAGATCGCCATCTCCATCGCGCCCGTGTCTGAAGCGGGGACGATTCCGATCCTGTAATCGGCAGGCAGGCGCAGCAGCGCATGAGTTCGCTCGACCGCCTCCTGCAGCTTCGCCTTGCCAACCGCACCCCGGTGCGACCTGCCTAGGGCGGATAGATCGAGCGCGTGCGGCGTCCAGCCTGGCGGCTTGGCGCATGGTCCGGACGAGAAATGCGGTCGCCTGGGGCGGACATTGGGTTTGGCCTGGCGCGTCCCCGCGCCGGCCGTAACGGCTTCGGTCATTCAAACTCTCCTTCCAGAGAGCACGCGCCGCGTTGGGACGGCGTGGCCCGGCGCCGTTTGTAAGGCTGAATACGGCGCTCGCAAGGCGGCGCGAAAGATTCGCAGGCGAATCGGTTTCCGAAGATACTGCGCTGCACAACAGACTGAATTCTCGAGGGATGAACCCTGATTCTTCGGTTCACCGTGCCGAGCAGACGACTCATCCCGCCTTTGCGAATCGAAGGTTGAATTTGTTAACCATCCGAAAGCAGTGTTGCTGACGCCAACGCGCGGAAGGGCAAGCCGCGTTTCGGCAGGGGCTGGGGAGCTCCTTCACATTTTGGACTTTGGCAGCGCGTTCGAGCGCGGCGCCATATCGTGGAGCGGGGACGAATGACGCAAGTACTGGCCGCAACGACAGGCCTTTTTCGCGATCGCGACCTGTTCGTCCATGACGGCTCCAAGCTTCGCCGATTCCGCATTTCGGCACCGCTTCAGGCGGTGTTTTTTTTGATGCTGCTCGGGCTTGTCGCCTGGGCCAGCTATGCCACGGCACGCCTGATCACGCGGCCCGGCGCCACGCTCGCGAATATCACGCTCCCCGCCGCGACTGAGGCCCGCGCCCGCATGATTGAGCAGCGCCAGGCGCTGATCGAGGCGGCGCTCGCCGGACAGAAGATCAACCCCGAGCTTCTCTCTGCGGCAGTCGCCGGCGGCCGCCTTGCCAACGAGGGGCCGCTCGCACGCGTCGAACGGCAGCAGCTCGCGCAGGCGGCGCTTGTCGCCAAGGCGCTCGACGTCCGCTACCAGGTTACCGCCGCCGAGTTGAAGCGGCTGGGCATCAGCCCCGCACGCGTCGGTACGAATGACGGCGTCGGCGGTCCCTTCGAGAGCGTTGGCAACGCCAGCTTCAAGGCCCTGTTCGACAGCTGGAAGAAGCTCGACCAGCTACAGGACGGAGTGATCGCCGTTCCTTCGGACAAGCCGGTCAAGATGAACGTTGAATTCACCAGCGGCTTCGGTGTCCGCTCCGACCCCTTCCATGCCGGTGCAGCGATGCACCCGGGGATCGATCTCGCCGGTTCGTACGGCACGCCGGTCTACGCGACCGCCGACGGTACCGTGCTTCGCGCCGGTTGGAACAGCGGCGGCTACGGAAATCTTGTCGAAGTCGACCATGGCCGCGGCATCACCACCCGCTACGGCCACATGTCAGCCATTCTCGTATCGCCAGGGGACCATGTTACCCGGGGCCAGCAGATCGGCCGCATGGGCTCGACCGGCCGTTCGACCGGCAACCACCTCCACTATGAGGTACGCATCGACGGCCGCGCCGTGAACCCGATCCCGTTCATGAAGTCGACCGACTATGTGCTCGCGATGCAGCGCCGTTCGGGTGCCGCGTCGATGGACGCCGTTGCGATCGGCGGCCCGAACGGCGGGCAGCACTAATCGCGCTGAGTTGTCCGGTTACCGGACTCTTCCTATCTTGAGCTCGTGACCGATCCCCTGATCAGCCTGACCGAGAACGCCGCGAAGCGCGTCGCCTGGATTGCGGACCGCCAGCAGAAGCCGGCGATTCTGCGGCTTGCGGTCGACGGCGGCGGCTGCGCCGGCTTTACCTACAAATTCGAACTGGCCCCAGAGGCCGAGGGCGACGATGAGGTTGCCGAGACCGGCGGCGTCAAGCTGGTGGTGGATCCCGTCAGCCTGGAACTGGTGAAAGGCTCGGCGGTCGATTTCGTCGAGGACCTTGGCGGCGCTGCCTTCAAGGTCACCAATCCCAATGCGCAGTCGGGCTGCGGCTGCGGCTCCAGCTTCTCGGTCTAGCGACCGCCTGAGTGCGCGCTCGGCGGCATTGCGCCCGCCGCGACCGACGTCCTGTGCGCCTTGCAGCTGACGCGCGGGTTGAACTGAGCGAACGTGCCGCTCGGATTGTAGCGGAATAGCCAGACGTGCCGGTCGTAATGGGGTTCGAACATGTGGGCTTCATCGACCTTCGTACGCGGGTCGTCTTGCATCAAGTCGTAGGGTACGCCGAGATAGCTCGGCGGCTCGGTATTCCCGGCCTGTCGCCATGCCCAGCGGAACACTAGGTTCTCGACCGCGACCAGCTGCAGCGAGCCGTCCGCCTGCGGCTCGTAGATGAGCACGCTCGGGCGCCGGAAATCGGTGTGCGTGCCGCTGCCGTTCACGCGCGGGTTCGGCGGACCCTTGATACCGAGCAGGTCGGGCCGGAAATAATGAATCCCCATGCCGCCAAGGCTCGCGGGCTTGCCCATCATGTCGGCGGTGTCGCACATGTCCATTGGATCGCGGACATAGCCTTCGGCGATCGCCTGCTTCACGTCCTGAAAGCGCGCGGTAGCCGCCTTGACGGTCGCGAGGTCCGGATCGGTCGTCGCCGTCTGCGCCGGGTGCGAGACAACGACGGCAAGCGCTAGCGCGGCGCTGCTGAGCTTCGGGAACATTGGGGAGCTTTCCTGGGCTTAGAGCGCGTAGCTCGTGAGGCGGGGATGAAGCACGCGCCGCACCGGGCGGCTCACCACTGTCGAACGGGGTGCCGACAGCGGTTTGACCTTTGCCCCGTCAGCCGACTCAGACTCGTCGGCCTTGGCCCAGGCGGCGCGTGCTAGCGCCATATCCGACCATAGCGGGCTCATAGCGGAAAGGCCCGCACGCCCGTGAGGATCTGCATTGCAATCAGGACCACGCTGACGGTGATCATACCGCTGAATCCGGTTTTTGCGCGAGTGCTGAACACGTCACGTCCCCTTTTGAGCTCTCAACTCTGAAGCTTGGTCGCCATATCTGCCCACCAAGGTTCATCCGCCACGAGAAAGACTTGGAAATCCGCGTTTTCGTCCGCACGGGCGCTGCAACCCATTGACGAAATGTGCGGAAATGTGCGGAGATGTGCGCACCAAGGAATCACCGATGCAAGGCGAGTTAAGTCTAGAGGGCAGTGAGACGGTAGCGCTGATCGTCCGGGAGGAGCTCGCGCGCCGGCGCTTGTCGCGTCAGTGGCTTGCCGATGAGGCGAGGGTCAGCCTGTCGACCCTCGAGAAGGCGCTGGCCGGGCGCCGGCCTTTCACGCTGACGACTGTCGTCCGCCTCGAAGGCGCTCTCGGCACCACTCTCCGCGCGCGCCCGATGCTCGAGGAGCCCAAGCTGTTCGCGCCCGAATCGATGGGCGCTTACGCCCGTCCCGCAGTGCAGTGGCTGGAGGGCACGTACCTGACGCTGCGGCCGTCCTTCAGCGACGCCGGCGCGGTTTTCGCCTACCTCACCTCGATCAACTGGGACGAAGTCAACGGCCATCTCGTCTTCAGCGAGGCTTCGCGCACCGATAGCGAATATTCGCAGAAGGGGTTTGTCTCATTCCCCAATATCTCGGGTGCGATCTATCTGGTGACCATTTGGCAGGGCCAGTACCGGGTGGCGCTGCTCAACCGCCCGTCCGGACGCTGGCTCAGCGGCATCCTGCTGACGCTTGCGGCGGGCGAGGGGGCCCAACTCACGCCGGCCTCGGTCCCGATCGTCTTGCTTCCGACAACGCCCGATGAGAACAGGACCGTCGGCGTCGTGCACCAAGGCGACCCCGCATTCGACGAATATCGGACCTGCGTCGATGGCGTGACCCAGCGCGGCTATGCGAGGTTCCCAGTGTAGGCCGGCGCCGCTAAGCGCTGCCAAGTGAAGATTGCGACCTACAACCTGAA
>Ga0136846_1227847_pt1 | contig 12399 bp, 9 predicted proteins | sample HopSoiMetagenom2_FD_96841 | JGI IMG/M metagenome (GOLD analysis project Ga0136846, IMG submission 96841) | Grasslands soil microbial communities from Hopland, California, USA - 2 Assembly 2016 (version 4) | ecosystem: Environmental > Terrestrial > Soil > Grasslands | place: USA: Hopland...
ATGTCGCCGTACGGCGGGCTGATGATGTGCGAGGACGGGCTCGGGGAGCAGCACATCCTCGGTACCACCGAGGGCGGCGAGGTCTTCAAGTTCGCCCGCAACCGGATGAACCTCGGCACGCCCGAGGACCCCGAGTACGGCGAACTGTCCGGCGTAGGCTTCTCCGCCGACGGCCGCACCATGTTCTTCAACGTCTACAACCCCGGCATCACCTACGCCGTCACCGGCCCCTGGCGCCGCCGCCGCTGACCCACATCCCGACAAACGAGGGGAGATCCCCCGGGTTTGAGGCTTCTCCCCTGGCATACCGGGGGAGAAGCCACACATAGAGCGGATCTCCCCTCCCTTGTCGGGGGTGGGAGCGGCGGGTGTGGGACGTGGCGAGGGGCGGGTGCGGAATGAGGGCGGGCGCGGTTGCGGTCGGGCGCGGGAATGGGCGGGTGCGGGTCGAGAAGGTACGGGGGCGGTCAGGCGTCGGCTATGACGATGTTGGACTCCATCTCGAGGACGCGGTGGTAGTCGGCGTCCAGGGTGGCGGGGTCGCTGTGTAGGAGGATGACCCAGGCGAGGCAGCTGAACAGGTCGACGGTCTCGGGGACGACGGCGTCCTCGTCGTACAGGATCTTCATCCAGTGGAAGGACTTGAGCTCGTCGATCCCGTCGAACACCTCGCGGTTGCGGAAGTAGCCCTCCCGCGGCGCCATCACGAAGATCCCGCGCACCTGCTGGATCAGGTCGTACCCGGACCGGCTCTCGCCCCGCACCCGGTGTGCCACGGTTCGCAGGATGTGGTTGTCGCCGGTCGCCAGCTTGCTGATCAGCTGGTGACCGCCGCCGGCCGGACGGGCCGCGACCTCGATCAGACGTGGCCCGTCCGGGGTCATCATGATCTCGGTGTGACCGCAGCCGACCCGCATCCCGACGGCGTCCAGCACCTGCTGCGTGTAGGGCCAGAGCGCCGCGACCTCCGGGTCGTCCTCGGCCAGGAAGTCGATCCGTCGGTAGATCCCGATCTTGTCGCCGTGCGCGACCTTGGTGTAGCGGCAGACGTCCACCAGTGCGTGCACGCCGTCCACGCTGTAGGTGTCGACGAGGTACTCGTTGCCCTCGGCAAACTCCTGGAGCAGTACGGCGTCGTTCGTCAGTCCGAGTTTGTTGGTCCGGCCAAGCACCCGGTCGAACCGTTCCCGCCAGTCGCCGTCCTCGTAGACGATGTAGACCTCGTCACCGGCCGCGCTCTTCGGCGGCTTGATCACCAGTCGCCTGCCGAGCAGGTCGTTCTCCTTCAGCCACTGCTCGGCCTCGGCGGGGTCAGCCGTCCGGAACTGCCGCAGCCGCGGTACGCCGGCCGCAGCCAGCGCCTCGCCCATCTCCCACTTGTCCCGCCGCGCCGCCGCGAGCTCCGGCACGTTGCCCGTGCCAGGTACGAGGATCTCGATCAGCTGGTCACACAGCTCGACCCCACTCTCGGCGCCCGCGACCAGATACTCCGGCTCGTAGCGCCGCAGCTCGTCGGCCAACGCCTGCACGTCGCCGGCGAAGTAGTGCACCTGCTCGAAGTCCTCCGGGTGCCAGCTCCCGGTGTACGCCGCCGGCGGCTCGGCGGCACTCAGTACGGCGACCGGCAGCCGGCCGGCCCCCCGGAACGCGGCGGCGTACTCCTGACCCGTGGACAGCGGGTCTACGATGACCGTGTAGTTGCTCATAGCAACCTCCTAGGAACTCTGGGCCGGCTGGGCGGCGGGGGAGACGGCGACGTTCTCGGTGGCCGGCCGCATACCGACATACGCAAGGACGACGGCGAGCAGACCGGCCAGCCCGCACCACACCCAGACCTGGGTGCCGTACCGGTTCCAGGCCCAGACGCCGAGGAACGGGCCGAGGGCCGACCCGAGGCCGAACATCGCGTGCGCCGCCCCGACGTACCGGCCCAGCAATGGCTGCGGAGCGGCCATGCCGGGGTAGGCGAACATGGTGGGGCCACCAACGATCTCGGCGAGCGTCCACAGCAGCGTGCCGATGACGAAGACCGCCAACCCGCCGGGGACCGAGTAGAACGCGAGCCCGCCGCCGAGCAGGACGAACCCTGCCATCGCGGCGACCCGCGGCGCCCAGTTCTGCGTCACTCTCGTCATCAACAGCTCGCAGGTGATGACGATGAATCCGTTCAACGCCACGATCGCGCTGTACCACCAAGTCGACAGTCCCTCCGCTTTCATGTGCAGCGGCAGCACGGCGAGGTACTGCATGTAGATCGCCGCGTTGATGAACATGCAGACCAGGAACAGGACGTACCTGTAATCCCGCAGTACGGCGAGATAGCCGCCGGCCGGCGGCGTCTCGGAGGTCGTGTCCTGCACCTGCTCGCGCGGTTTCTTCGGCAGCGCGACGATCGCCACCGCTGCGTAAGCCAGCGCCGCGAGAGCCTCGCCGACGAACAGTAGGTTCCACGAGATCGCGACCAGGGCCGCACCGATGAGCGGTGCGGCCGTGGTCCCGACGTTCATCGCCAGCCGGTAAACCGCGAAGATCATCACCTGCCGGTGCTTGGGCGTCAGCTCGGTCAACAGCGCCGCCGAGGCCGGGCGGTAGAACTGCCCGACGGCGCCGGCGAGCGCCACCACGACCAGCACCGCCGCGTAGCTCGGCACGAACGCGATGGCCAGGACGAACCCGGCCATCCCGAACATGCTGATCATCACCGCGGCCCGCGGACCGACCCGGTCCGACAGCGAGCCGCCGATGATCAGGCCGACCACCGAGCCCGCGCCGTACACGCCGAGGGCGGTGCCGGCCTGAACCGGCGTGAAGCCCTTCGACGTGGTCAGGAACAACACCAGGAAGACCTGCAGGAACCAGCCCAGCTTGTTCACGAAGACGCCGACCAGCAACGCCTTCACCGGAACCGGCGCCTCCCGGATGGTCACCAGGATGCCGGTGCTCTCGTCAGTCGTCATTTCGGATGTCCAGTCCAGTGCAGGGCCTTCGCGGCGGCGTCCAATCGCGCCCGGCAGTCGTCCACGGTGTCGGCAACAGCGGTCGCGAAGGCGATCCGGCCCCACAACGTGCCGGCCGGCGGCGGACTGGTGGTCTGTCCGGCCTCCATCAGCGGGACCAGCTGGTCTGCGCCCTCGACCGGGTCGAACCCGATCGAGTCGAGCACGGTGTCGTTCTCGTCGACGTAGAAGAACCGCACTCCGCCGACCAGCGTGCGGTCCGGCGTCAGGTCCGGCGGCCGGCCGCACGAGACCGCCGCGGCGGCCAGTCCGGGATCGACGCCGGTCGCCCGCAGCCCGAGGTACGGGATGTGGTCACCACCGAGCCGGGCATTGATCTCGATCACCTTCGGGCCGTCGGTCGTCATCATGATCTCCGTGTGCGTGATCCCGTCCGTGAACGCGACCGCCTTGTGCGCGTCGACGAGCACCTGCAACAGCTGCTCGTCCGCGAGCAACGGGTCGGCCGCGTCCACGAAGTGCCCGATCTCCTCGGCGTACGGCGGATAGCCGATCACCTTGCGGGCCAGGCAGAACGGCGTCACCTGCCCCTGGAAGATCGCCGAGTCGATGCTGATCTCGTACCCGTCGGCGAACTCCTCGACCAGCACCTTGACGTCGTACTCCGGCGCCTCCGGCACGGTGGTGTCGTGCGCGAACTCCCAGTTCCCTCGCAGTTCCTCGGGTGAGTGCACCTTCACCACACCGAGGCTCGCCGCCAGGGCACGCGGTTTGAGGATGACGGGGTACCCGAGCTCGTCGGCGACGGCCAGCGCTTGGTCGACCGTCTCGACGAGGATCGACTTCGGCTGCGGTACGCCGTACCCGTCGAGCGCCGTCCGGGTCAGGTGCTTGTCCCGGCACCGGTTGATCATCTCGACGTCGCCGCCGGGCAGCCCGAGCGCCTCGGCGATGTGCGCCGAGGCGAGGATGCGCGCCTCATCCCAGCAGAGCACGCCGTCGATCGTCTGCCGGTCGTTCAGCTCGTTCGCCGCCGCCACCATCGCGTCGGCGTCCAGCGTGCTCTCCAGCACGGTCCAGCCGTCCAGGTACTCCTTCTCCCAGGTCGGCTCGCTGTGCAGGAACATGTGCATCCGGTACGACGGCGCGATCGACCGCAGGATGTACTCGCGGAACAGCCGCATGCCGGTGGCAACGACCAGGAGGTGTGGTCTGGTCACCATTGCACCGCGCAGAGCTTGTCGTCGATCGGGTAGATCTCCCGCTCGAACATCGAGTTCAGCACGATCGCGGCCCGCACCGGCAGTTGCGTGAGGCCGGCGTTCGTCAGCCCGTGGCTGTAGCGGCTGGCGTTGAACGAGTAGATCCGGTGCCCGTTCATGCCCTTCCAGCGCACCGAGTAGTCCGGCTCGACCAGCATCTCGCCGTCGTCGTCGAACTCGATCCGCTCCCGCAGGTCGGCGTCGAACGGCGCGGCGACGTGCTCCCGGCCCGCGGCGACGACCAACTGGCGTACGACGTGCTCCTCCGGAGCCGACGTGGTCGTGCAGCACAGCCGGATGTCCTCGTCGCCGAGCAGCTCGGCCGCCACCACGCTGCGACCGGGCAGCAACCTCGCTGGGAACTCGCCGAGCGACAGCATGGCGTCGTAGTTGGCCTGGTAGAGCGCCCGCAGGCCGCCCGGCGTGATCGCGTCGCCGCTGTACCGGGAGTCGTCGATCAGCTCGCGGCGCTTGGTCCGGTTCAGGCCCTGCAGGTACTGAATGTGTGACGGCCGGTAGAGCTCGTTGGCCATCGGTGAGTCGTCGATGCTGCGGAACCACTGGTTCCGGCCGATCCAGCGGACGTCGCTGAAGCCGGAGCCGATCAGCCGCAGGACGCACTCCAGGCCGGTCTGGCCGCCGCCGATCACCGCGGTCGGTGCCGCCGGGTGCAGCGTGGGCAGTCGCTCGCCCAGCTCGTCCGCGATGAACGCTCGGTCGATCGGCAGACCGGTGAGGTAGTCCGGGCGCACAGGCCGGGTGCCGAGTCCCAGGACCAGGTGCTCGGAGACCGCGACGGGTTCACCGTCGATCGTAGTCACGAAGCCGTCGTCGGTGAACGAGATCGCGTCCACCCGCGAGGAGAAGTTCACCACGCCGAGCCGCTCGGTGGCCCAGGTGAGGTAGCGCTCGTACTCGATCCGGGGCAGCGAGTCGAACTGGGAGTTGATCAGCGCGTACAGCCGTCCCGAGGACACCAGGTAGTTCAGGAACGACAGCTCGTGCCGTGGGTCGACCAGCGACACCAGATCCTTCATCCAGCCCGTCTGCATCCGCACGCCCGGGTAGAGCAGCGGCGTGTGCCAGCCGGAGCCCGGCCGGGCGTCGAAGAGGGCGAGCTTGTCGGTCGTTGCGTTCTGGTACAGCGCCGCCAGCGACAGGTTCGACGGACCTGCCCCGATCCCGACGGTGTGGTAGCGGGTCGGCGTTGACTGGGTGGTTGCCGGTTCGGTCCCGGGTGAGGTCATGGTCATGCGCGTGTTCTCCGTCCGCGAAGTGGTGGTGCGCCTGAGGTGCGGCATGGTGGGCGGGGCTGTACCGTCCACTCCGGTGCTGAGCAGGTCGCTCGCTGCGGCCCGGCTTGCGGCCAGCGCGGTTTTCACGCTGCCGCCGGACCCACCGGTGAAGGTGTAGAGCCGATGTGAGCTGCCGAGGACCGACCAGAGGGTCAGCACCGGCGGATCGGCGTAACAGTCGGCGTTGCTGACCAGGAGGTCGGGCGCCGACAGTTCGAGGTGTGGCAGCCGCTCGTGGGCGATCCGAACGGCCTGGGCGGCGAGGTCCGGGGTCGGCCGGCTGCTGCCGGGCGGGACGGACCAGTGGTGCGTGTCCACCCCGAGGAGCAACCTGCCGTCGGCGGTCGGCCGTCCGTACAGGTCGCTGGTCTCGTCGACGAACATCGTCGGGAGTACGCCGCCGACTCGGTACAGGGCGATCTGGATCGCCTTGGTCCGGTACGGCTCGGCGGGGAGCGCGCTGCCGGCGAGCAGCCCGGGCGTCCACGGTCCGGCCGCGACCACAACGGCGTCGTACCGCTCTCCGGATCCGGGGAGCCGGCAGCTGACCGAGCCGTCCGGGTGCGGGACGAGCCGGAGGACCGGACCGTCCAGGACACGGCTGCGCGATCCGCGCCTGAGCTGCGCCAGAATCGCGGTCCTCAGGTCGTCGGGGCGGATGAAGCCGGCGCGCCGCTCGAGAACGCCGACCGTGCCGTCCGGCAGTCCTTGCCAGCCGCGTCGCCGGAGCTCGTCGCCGTCCAGGAGCTGCGTCGACCCCGGATGCGCGTCCTCGACTTCGGCGACCGCGCCCTCGAGACCGGCGTACGGCGGCAACAGGTAGGTGCACCCGGTCTCGGTGTATCCCGCGGTCTCCCGGAGACCGTCGAAGAGCTCGGTGAGGCTGTCGATCGCGAGCCGGCGCTGCACCGGATGCGTCTCGAAGCCGCGGACACCGCCACCGGAGGCAGCGGTCGCGTCGGTGCCGGGCGGTCCGGTGACCAGGTCGATCCGGTCGACGCTGGTGCTGTCGGCCAGCCGCCAGGCGAGCAATGTGCCGGCGATGCCGGCGCCGATCACGCAGATTCGCATGACGAGATCGGCATCCAATACGCGCTGAACACAGTGAGCGGTACGTCGGCGGACCGGTTCTGCACGACATGCGCCTCGGTGGTCCCGAGCAGGAACGCGTTGCCCTGCGGAACCTCGTACTCCGCGCCGCCGACCAGCACATGGGCAGTGCCCGCGACGACGACCGACAGCTCCAGCTCCGGGTGCTGGTCCTGCGGGCTCTCGGATCCCGGTGGAACGGAGTACCACATCGCCTGGAACGGCAGGTCACGCTCCAGGCCGTACTGCTCCCAGCGGACCACGCGAAGGTCTTTCACGTACTGGTCGGTGCCGGTGCTCAGATCGAATGTGCGCATGCTTCGCCGCCCTCCGCAGCCGGCTCGTGGCAGGCCAAAGAAGTTGAAAGATGAAGGCACGGAACAAAGACGCGTTGATGCGATCAGTGAGCCCGCGTGACGCCACCAACGTCACGGGCTGAAAACCGGCGACCCCCCAGTCTCCCGTGGGCGTAAATCTAAGGAAGGTCGCGCTTCGAGTAAAGGGGAATACGCTATGAATTTGCGCCGGGAAAGGCGATCGGCGCCCCACCCCAGGCGATCTGGGCGGCCGCGGAGCCCAGCAGGCTGTCGATCGCGAAGCTCCGCACCGCGGGCTGCTCGGCCGCCTCGACCAGGTCGCCGTACACCGCGGCGATCCGGCGTTCGATCAGCAGGATCAGCGCCGACGCGGTCGCGGCGTTCGTGACCGCCTGGGGGAGTTCGTACGCCGGTTCGGCCGCGACCGGGGTCTCGCCGGCCGCCACCACCAGCGCGCTCAGGCGGTCTCGATTGTCGCGGTGCAGGTCGAAGGCGGCGGTCGCATCCCGGAACTTCGCGCCGCTGAGCTTCCCGCCGGCCACCCCCACGCCGTACAACGCCGCATGCTCCCCGGCAAGCGCCGCCTGCAGAGCCTCCAACTGGGTCATGGGGCCTCCCGGCCTGGACTGAGGAGCGGAGGGAGCGAAGCGACTGGAGCGACGAGGGAAGGCCGGGAGCAAAGGCCCCATGACCACGCCGGCGCCGGAGGCCCGGCCAAAAGCACTGTCATCGAGCGCCCTTCTTCTGTGGCGGGCTGAGCGTGGCGCCGAGTTGGACCTCGGCGGCGGCGATGGTTGCCAGCAGGCGGGCCGGGGGGCCGGACAGCTTGGCCGCCGCGGCAGCGTGGGCGGTCGCCATGGCCTTTTCCTGCTTGGCGATCGCGGCCAGCGCCGCGACCGACGTACCCGGCGCGACCGGAGCCTTGACGGCCTTCGCCGCGACCCCTTCGGTCTCCTCGAGCTTCGCGAGATGGTTGGCGTGGTACTTCGCGCCGGCGGCCAGTCGAGTGCGGAGCGCGGGGAACTTGCGGCTCGTGGTTGCGTAGAGCTGGGACAATAGAGTCACCTGGGTTGCCGCCGTACTGAGCGCGGCGACGACGGCCGCGTCGACGGTCGGGGTCTCCCCGGCCGACCCCTGCGACGAGCGCGTGCCGTTCACCGCACCCGGCGTACCGGAACCGGCGCCCGGATCGTCCTTGCAGCCGGTCAGCGCGACCGCACCCGGCAAAAGGGCGGCGGTCACGACGACGGCGCGGCGGGTCAGGCGGAGTTCGGCAGGCACGGCGGAACGATACCCGGTGATGCAGTGGTGACCGGGCCGGGACGAGCCGGTGACGTGCTCGGTGCCGGTGTCCGGATATGGTGGGCTACTGCCCTCGGCCGGACCGCCGAGGACGGGAACGACGCACAACTGGAGAGAGAGGCAGGTCAACCTGTGAGCCGAAAGCCGAATCCCACGGGCCACACGGACACCACGAGCCTCGAGAACTTCCTGCGGCCGATCGTCGAGCAGTTCGGCTGCGACCTGGAGGCCGCTGACGTCACGCCGGCCGGCCGCCGCCGGTTGCTGCGCGTCCTGGTCGACCGGGACGGCGGGATCAGCCTCGACGACGTCGCCGAGGTCACCCGGGCTGTCTCCAAGGCGCTGGACGCCGACGACATCATGGGCGATGGCGCCTACACGCTGGAGGTCTCCAGCCCCGGCGTCGACCGGCCGCTGACCCTGCCCCGGCACTGGCGGCGCAACATCGGCCGGCTGGTGGCGGTCACGCTGACCGCCGGCGGGAAGGTCACCGGCCGGATCAAGTCCGTCTCCGACGAGGCGGCCGAGCTGGACGTGAACGGCAAGCGGCAGAGCGTCGCGTACACCGACGTGGCCAAGGCCAAGGTCCAGATCGAGTTCAACCGGGCTGCCGGCAACGACGAACCAGAAACACCTGCCGACGGCACGGTGGAGGAGAACTGACATGGACATCGACATGGCCGTGCTGCGGTCACTGGAACGGGAGAAGGACATCTCCCTGGACGTGGTCGTCGAGGCGATCGAGCAGGCGCTGCTGGTCGCCTACCACCGCACCGAGGGCGCACAGCCGCACGCCCGCGCCGAGCTGGACCGCCGGACCGGGCACGTGACGGTGTTCGCCCGCGAGCTCGCCGAGGACGGCACGCTGGCCCGCGAGTACGACGACACGCCGGCCGACTTCGGCCGGATCGCGGCCACCACGGCCAAGCAGATCATCCTGCAGCGGCTGCGCGACGCCGAGGACGAGGTCCGGTACGGCGAGTTCTCCGGCAAGGAGGGCGACATCGTCTCCGGGGTCATCCAGCAGGGCCGCGACCCGCGCTCGGTGATGGTCGACCTCGGCAAGATCGAGGCCGTGCTACCGGCGCCGGAGCAGGTGCCGGGGGAGAAGTACGAGCACGGCTCCCGGCTTCGGGTGTACGTCGTGGGCGTCCGGAAGGGCTTCAAGGGCCCGCAGATCACGGTCAGCCGGACGCACCCGAACCTGGTGAAGAAGCTGTTCGCGCTGGAGGTCCCGGAGATCGCCGACGGCACGGTCGAGATCACCGCGATCGCGCGGGAGGCCGGGCACCGGACGAAGATCGCCGTCCGTACCCTGAACCCGTCGGTGAACGGCAAGGGCGCCTGCATCGGACCGATGGGTCAGCGGGTGCGCAACATCATGCACGAGCTGCACGGCGAGAAGATCGACATCATCGACCACAGCGACGACCCGGCCACCTTCGTCGGGAATGCGCTGTCCCCGGCGCAGGTTACGTCAGTAGAGGTGGTCGACGCCGCCGCGCGTGCCGCACGGGTCGTCGTACCTGACTATCAACTCTCGCTCGCGATCGGCAAGGAAGGGCAGAACGCCCGCCTGGCCGCCCGGCTCACCGGCTGGCGGATCGACATCCGCCCGGATACCGATGTGACTCGTGAGGACGAGAAGGTAGACTGATCTCTCGGTCGGTCGACTGAGTCGCAACCACACCCTGAGGATCACGAGACAGTGACGGCGGACGCGCGCCCTGGACTGAGTTCATCTCACCAGGCCCGGGAGCGCACTTGCATCGGGTGCCGGAAGCGATCCGGTCCGGCTGACTTGCTGCGGATGACGGTTTCCGGAGGATTCGTCCTCCCGGATCCCGCTCGTCGGGCACCCGGCCGCGGGGCGCATCTGCACCCGGTGACCGAGTGCTTCGAGCTGGCCGTCCGGCGCAGGGCGTTCCCACGGGCCTTCCGGGTCCCGGGACCGCTCGACGTGACCGGGGTGCAGGATTACCTCGCGCAGCGTGATAGGCAAGAAGCAGTGAACGTGACGGCCACCCGGCCGTCCGCGGCGGTCTGACCGGACCGTCGTGACCGACATGAAGGCGGGTCATCGACTCATGACCACTCGATGAGTGTCTACCGATGAGTGCAAAGCGATGAGCACGTACGTCAACTAACGGTCCGCGCCCAGGCTCGGACCAGAGGGAGAGTAGTGGCAAAGGTCCGGGTCTACGAGCTCGCGAAGGAGCTCGGAGTTACCAGCAAGGTCGTTCTGACCAGACTGAACGACATGGGCGAGTTCGTCCGGTCGGCATCCTCGACGATCGAGGCACCTGTCGTCCGGCGGTTGGCGGAGGATTTCGAGAAGAACCCGCCGAAGAAGCGTGCGACCAAGAAGGCCGCCGCGAGTACATCTGCCGCGCCGCAGGCGACCGCACCGGTCGCGCCTGCCGAGCCGGCTCAGAAACCAGCTCCGCGAGTCACCCCGACGGTTCCGGCCGAGCGCCCGGCGCCGGCCGCTGAGGCCACCCCTGCCCCGGTCGCCGAGACTCCGGTCGCGGCGCCGCAGACGGGGGCCGCTCCGGCCCCGGTGAAGTCGGCTCCGACGCCTGCTGCTACTCCGGGGATCAGGCCAGGCCCGCGTCCGGGCCCGAAGCCGGGTCCGCGGCGGGAGCCCGAGGTGTCCGCTCCGGCGGCGAGGGCCGAGACCCCGGCGGCGCCGGCGTTCGAGGCCCCCGCGGCCAAGTCCGCTCCGGCTGCGCCGACGCCTGCCCCGGCTCCGGCCCAGCAGCGTCCGGCGGCCGAGACCTCGGCCCGTCCGGGTCCGCGTCCGGCGGGTTCCGGCCCGCGTCCGGGCGGTTCGGGTTCCGGTCCGCGGCCTGGTGCGCCGCGTCCGGGAGCTCCGCGTCCCGGTGCGCCGCGACAGGGCGGTCAGGGCGGTGGCCCGCGTCCGGGTGCTCCGCGTCCGGGCAACAACCCGTTCAGCTCGACCCAGGGCATGCAGCGCGGTGGCGCGCGTCCGGGGCAGGGCGGTGGCTCGGACCGCGACCGGCAGGCTCCGAGCCCGGCCGGCATGGCGCCCCGTCCGCCGCAGGCCCGTCAGGGTGGCGGCGGCGGCGGTAACGACCGGCCGCGCCCGAGTGGTGTGCCCGGCGCTCCGCGTCCGAACCCGGCGATGATGCCGAAGTCCTCGGCCGGCACGTTCACCGGCCGCCCGAGCGGTCCCGTTGGCGGCGGTGGCGGTGGCCGCGGTGGAGGCGGCGGCGGTCGTCCCGGCGGCTGTCCTGGTGCAGGTCCGCGCGGTGGCGGCGGTGGCGCCGGCGGTGGCTTCCGTCCGGGTGGCGGCGGCCCCAGCGGCCCGCCCGGTGGCGGCGGTGGCCGTCCGGGTCCGGGCAACCGCGGTCGTGGCGGGACGCAGGGTGCCTTCGGGCGTCCGGGCGGTCCGGCGCGGCGTGGTCGCAAGTCGAAGCGGGCGAAGCGCCAGGAGTTCGACAACATGCAGGCGCCGGCGGTCGGCGGCGTTCGCGTCAAGCACGGTGACGGCGAGGTCGTGCGGCTTCCGCGCGGTGCGTCGCTGACGGACTTCGCCGAGCGGGTCGGCGTCGACCCGGCGTCGCTGGTCCAGGTGCTGTTCCACCTCGGCGAGATGGTGACCGCGACCCAGTCGGTGAACGAGGAGACGTTGCAACTGCTCGGCACCGAGCTGAACTACGACGTCCAGATCGTCTCGCCGGAGGACGAGGACCGCGAGCTGCTGCAGTCGTTCGACATCGACTTCGGCTCCGACGAGGGCGACGAGGGCGACCTCGCCCCGCGTCCGCCGGTGGTGACCGTGATGGGTCACGTCGACCACGGTAAGACCAAGCTGCTGGACGCGATCCGGATGGCGAACGTCGTTGCCAAGGAAGCCGGCGGTATCACCCAGCACATCGGCGCCTACCAGGTGACGACCGAGGTCGACGGCGAAGAGCGTGCCATCACCTTCGTCGACACCCCGGGTCACGAGGCGTTCACCGCCATGCGTGCCCGTGGTGCGCAGGCCACCGACATCGTCATCCTGGTGGTCGCGGCCGACGACGGCGTGATGCCGCAGACGATCGAGGCGCTGAACCACGCCCGGGCGGCTGGTGTCCCGATCGTGGTCGCGGTGAACAAGATCGACGTCCCGGCGGCGGACCCGGCCAAGGTGCGCGGTCAGCTGACCGAG
>Ga0136846_1219544_pt1 | contig 12396 bp, 11 predicted proteins | sample HopSoiMetagenom2_FD_96841 | JGI IMG/M metagenome (GOLD analysis project Ga0136846, IMG submission 96841) | Grasslands soil microbial communities from Hopland, California, USA - 2 Assembly 2016 (version 4) | ecosystem: Environmental > Terrestrial > Soil > Grasslands | place: USA: Hopland...
ATGAGCTGCTCGAAGAGGTCGCGCGCCCGGTGGTCGGTGGCCGAGGGTGCTTTCGGCGCCTGTGCAGTGAGCGGTGCGGTGAGCAACACCAAACTGACAAGACAAGCGGTCTTCATGAGTGCTCCAGGTTTCATTTCGCAGTAGCCTTGCGGTAGACTCGCACATAATCGACCAACATCGTCGCAGGGAAGATGGCATCCGATTGTGGATCGCCGTCAAAGTGGCCACCGACGGCCTGATTGACGATCACGAAAAACGGCTGGTCGAAGACCCAGTGGCCATAATGCGCGACGTCGCTCCTGCTCACGGAATAATGCAGCGAGTCATCGATGAAATATCGGATGAGGAGCGAGTCCCATTCGACGGCAAAGGTATGGAAATCGGATGTGTACGAGCCAGCAGTCAACGTACGCGCATGTACGAACGGCGTGTTTCCCGAATACCCGGGCCCATGCACCGCGGAGCTTGCCGTGGCGGGCGCGCTGCCGCGGTTCTCCATGATGTCGAGCTCGCCGCTCCCGGGCCAGCCCGTCGCGCCGATGTCGCTGCCCAGCATCCAGAAGGCCGGCCATAATCCCTGCCCCGCCGCCAGCCGGATGCGGGCCTCCACGCGGCCGGGGACGGCTTCCATCCTGCCGCGTGTCGTGATCTTGCCAGACGTGTACCGGCACGCGCGGTAATAGGACACGAGGCCGGCGGGTGCGACGCGCGCGACGATGGCGAGCTGGCCCTGTCCGTTCAACGCGACGTTCGCGGCATCACGAGAGTAGTACTCCTTCTCGTTGTTGCCCCAGCCGCAATTCGAGGACGCACAACCATCGGCAGTGTCGTAGCGCCATTTCGTCGTGTCGATCCGCGTCCCGGCCGGTCCGTCGAACTCATCGTTCCAGACCTGGACCCATCCCGCCCGAGGCGGCTCGGTCGACGACCTCGCCGCGGCGCACGCCACAAGCAGGGACGCGGCAGCGAGACCTACAAATGCGCTGCGCGACGCCACTGCTCGGCGATCACCGCGTGACCCGCGGGGGTAGGATGGACGCCGTCCGCCGCCCAATACTCAGGTGGCGCCGCTTTGACGTGGTGATCGAACACCGACTGGAGCGGCACGAAGGCCGCCTTCGCCTGCGCCGCGACCCGCGCCGCCGCCGCGCGACGCTGATCGAATTCCGGGAACCAGCGCGCATCCACGGCTCCCGTGCGCAGGACGAACGGCTCGAGCACGATCAGCTTCACCGCCGGTAGCGCGCGGCGCGTCTCGTCGAGCAGTGCGGTGTATTGCTGCTCGTAGTCCTGAACGGTTCCCGTGTAGCCGTGATCCAGCTTGTGCCAGAGGTCGTTCACGCCGATGAGAATACTCAGCACCGCCGGTTTCAAGTCGAGCGTGTCGGTCTTCCAGCGCTGCTGGAGATCCGGCACCTTGTTGCCGCTGATGCCGCGATTGTAGAACTGCAGGCCGTCTCCCGGTCGCGCGGCAAGCACGGCAGCGGTAATGAGCAGCGGGTAGCCATTGCCCAGCGCCCCCGCCGCGTTCGGCTTGGCGGAAGTGCGGTCCCGCCCCGCGTCGGTGATCGAGTCGCCCTGAAACAGGACCACGCGTCCTTCCGGTGGCGGCGCATCGACGATGGCGCCGCTGATGTGCTTCGCGGCGGCCATCGCCGCGGTCACCGCAAGGAATTCGCGCCGATTCATGCCCTCTGTCATGTCACCTCCGCGAATGGCCACGTGCGAGACTTCCACGACCACAGTCCAAAGCAGAGCACCCCCAGCACGAGCGCGCCGAGTCCGAATGCGATCACCAGCGGCGGCGTGGTGGCAAAGATGAAGATCCAGCCGAGGAGCGCAATGAGGCTCGGGAGCGGATAAAGCCACATGCGGTAGGGGCGCGGCATGTCGGGCGCACGGCGCCGCAGCAGCGTGACGGCGCCGATCTGGCCGATGAACTGCACGAGAATGCGCGTCGTGATCAGCGCATCGATCACGGTGCCCAGCGAGACAAATCCGGCGACGATCGACAGGAGGCCGAGCACAACGAGCGAGACGTATGGGAACCCCTGCGTCGGATGGAGCTTCGCGAACATCTTGAAGAAGTAGCCGTCCTTCGCAGCGGCATACGGCACGCGCGAGTATCCCAGCAGGAGCGCGAACACCGAGCCGAACGCGGTCCACAGGATCATCGCCGTGAAGATGGTCGCCACTTTCGCGCCGTAAATGCGCTCCATGAATACTGAGACGACGAAATTCGCTTGGGGGTGGTCTGCCGCCGGCACGAAGTCGCGCCACGGCACGATCCCGATGATCGAGAAGTTGACGGCGACGTAGATCAGCGCCACCGCGACGGTGCTGAGCAGAATCGACCGCGGAATCACCCGGCCCGGATTCTCGACCTCGTCCCCGATGTAGCAGACGTCGTAATAGCCGAGGTAGTCGTAGACCCCGATACGCGCGGCGGCGCCCAGGCCGATGAGAAAGCCGAGCGAAAAGTTGAAGGCGCCGGGAGGAAAATCGAACGCGACCCGTGCATCGAAGTGGAGCGCCCCGGTCAGCACGACGACGACGACGGTCAGAATCGTCCCCACCCAGAGCGTGACGGTGATCGTCGCGATCGATTTGATGCGCCGGTACAGGAGGGCGATGTTCACGAGCCCGATGACCGTCACGACGAGCATTGTCTGTGCCGGAGTGATTCCTTTCCAGATGTAGCCGAGGTACTGCGAGAATCCGATGTATCCCGACGCGATCTCGAGGGGCCCGCTCAGCACGAATTGCCATACGAACAGGAAGCCCATCAGCCGCCCGACCGTCGCGGGACCGTATCCCTGCCGCAGATAGCCGAACGAGCCGCCGGAGCCCGGCATCGCGGCACCGAGCTCGCTCCATACCATCCCGTCGCACAGCACGATGATGAGCGCGACCGCCCAGCCGAGCATCGCCTGCGGGCCGCCGAGCGCCGTCATGAGCAGCGGGATCGTAATGAACGGCCCGATCCCGATCATGTTCGTCATGTTGAGCGCCGTGGCGTGCAGCAGGCCGAAGCGGCGCGTCATTTCCTGGGAATTCATGGCCTTCCGGGATTCTTCCAGAGGTCGATCGGCTTCGCGATACCCGTGGGTCGAAACGGCAGCGTGACCTTCCGGCCCAGCCCCGCCGACGCGTAGGCTGCGTACAGTACTTCCTGCACCACGCGTCCCGTCTCTCCATCGGAGATCGGCGTCTCCTTGCCCCGCACGCAGCGCGCAAAATGCCGCATCTCCTGGGGAAACCCGTAATTCCAATGCTCTTCGAAGACGGGGTAGGTCCAACCCGTGGTCGTCGCCGCTTTCTCGACTGCGTAACCAAATCCGACTTCGGAATACGTCGGCAGCGCGTTGCCCATGAGCATGTCGGCATACGTCTGACCCTTGTCGCCGAACACCTCGATGCTATCGTCCATGCCGCCGGGCCGATTCCAGCTGTTCTCCACCAGGCCGGTAGCGCCGTTCGCGAATTCGATGATCGTGATCGCCTCGTCTTCCCCCTCCGTACGGTCGCCATGCACCTGCGTCGCCATGTGCGAGTACACGGTCTTCACGTTCGGTTTGCCGAGAAACCACCAGCAGAAGGCGATGCCATGGCAGCCGAGGTCCATCACCGCCCCGCCGCCGGACTGCGCCACATCCCAGAACCAGTCGGCGTGCGGACCGGAGTGTTTTTCCCCCTGCTTCACGAGGTGCACGCGACCGAACGCGCCCTCGTCGGCCATCTGCTTCGCCTTCACGTATTTCGGCGCGAAGAACAGCTCCTCGGCGTACAAGAGCAGCACGCCCGCGCGGCGGCACGCGTCGATCATCGCATCCGCTTCTTCCAGCGTTATGCAAAGCGGTTTCTCGCAGACGACGTGCTTGCCGGCCTTGGCCGCATCGATCGTGATTTGCGCATGGAGGCGATTGGGGGCGGTGATGGAGACCAGCTCGACGGCGGGATTACGCAACAGCTCTCGATAGTCGGTGTAGGCGCTCGCGATGCCGTGACGCTGCGCGAAGTTCGCCGCGTTTCCTCGGGTCGGCGAGGCGACGGCTATGACTTCGGCTTCGTGCGGGACCATTTTCACGGACGCGGCGATGCAATCCGCCTGAAACCGCGAGCCGATGATCCCGACCTTTACCGTGGTCATCGCCCCAATTCTACGTCGAAGCCGTCGTTCCCCGCGAACGCGCGCACCTGCGTGAAATCGGCAACGACAAAATCAGCGCTCTGTATTTGCGCCGCTGCATGCGTGGTCGCGAGCCCGACCACCCGGCACCCTGCCGCATGGCCGGCGGCGATGCCCGGGGGAGCGTCCTCGAACACCAGACACGCACCGGAATCCACACCCAGTCGCTGCGCTCCCAGACGATAGCCGTCGGGCGCCGGCTTACCGTTGACCACATCGTCGCTAGTGACGAGCAGCGCCGGTACCGGCACACCGGCAGCGGTCAGGCGCTGCAGCGCGAGCGCCCGGCTGCAGGAGGTCACGATCGCTCGGGCGTGCTCGGGCAATGACGAAAGAAATTCCTTGGCGCCAGGGATCGGCTTCAGCCCGTCGAGATCGACCAGCTCTGCGGCATCGAGCCATGCGACTTCTTCGTCGCGCGCGAGCGCGGGATTGATCGCGTGCAACGTGTCACGCGCGCGCCGGCCGTGCGCGATGCCGAGAAAGGGCGCCGCATCGATGCCGTGCCGCTCGGCCCAGCGCTGCCACGTGCGCTCGACCACGGCGCGCGAGTCGACCAGCACGCCGTCCAGATCGAAGAGAAAGGCCCGGCAGGTCGTTCTAACGAGGAGGCTTGGACAGGAGACGCTCGGCGAAGTCGAGCCGCTCCTCGACTTCGGCCAAGCGTTGCTGCAGGGTGTCGACCGTGTGGCGCAGCTCCGTCACGTCGGACGTAACGTCCGCATCCGCGGCCTGCAGCTGGCGCCGCGATGCGCCCGTCAATCCCGCCTTGACGACCCTGGCGATCGAGGCCGCGATAATGATGATGCTGACGCCCAGCGCCCACGAAGGAATCATGAAGTCCATCGGCTCGAATCTACATCGGTCGCGCGGCCTTGCTCAGAACCCGGGAATCGGCGGTTTCGGTGGCTCGGGCGAGCGGGGAATTTTCGCGGGCTCCCACGGCTCGGGGGGATGCGGTCTGGGCGGCAGCGGGATCTTGGGAAACGGCGGCTTGGGAACAGGTGTGTCTGCCATCGGACCTCCTCAGTGCAGGTGATTCTCGAACAACAGCACGGGATCTTTGTTGAGCTCCGGCGACTGGCCGCTGAACTGGATTCGACGCCGAGATCGTGAAGACGTAGGGCTTGAACTGGTAGCGTCCGACGCTCTCGAGCTAGGTGATTCCCCGCTCCGCATGGCGCTGCAAATCGGCGAAATTGCTCAGGCAAGGATGTCGAGATCACCGTCGCGGTCGAACTCGGCGACCACCGCCTGAGCGGCACCGTACAGCGGATAGACTTAGCGTTCCTGGAAATTGTTTTGCCCGTCGTTTTCCAGAGTGTGCACGCCGGGGTACGCGCCAGTCTTTCGCCCTGGGCGTTGCGCGCCTTCGTGCAACCGGCCAGCGCGAGTACCATGCAGATATCGCCGCTCTTGGAGCCGTCATGTCTCAGCGGGGAGTTTCGAGGAATCGACGACTTTTCGGAAACAGCGCAGCTGCGCCGTCTCGTGAAAGCCGAGCGCATAGTGGGCAGCGGCGCTGACATCATTGTCGAGCCGCGCATCGGAGGCAAACTCCGCGCACCCCTGCGCTCGCGCCCATGCCTCGGCCGCCTGAATCAGCGCGCGCCCCACGCCGCGCCGACGACTGTCCGGATGCACGTACCATCCCTCGAGGTACGCCACCCGATCGGTCACGCAATCCACCGCGTGCTCTCGAATAGAGAGCTCGGCAAAGCCGACGAGTGCACCGGGGGCGTCCGCAGCGACAAGCACCTCGAGCGGCTCGCGCAATTCGTGCGCGAAGAAGCGAGTGATTTCGCGGCGGTGCCCGGACTCCGCATCGTCAGGCCAGAGCGCGCAACGCATCCGTGCCCAGGCATTGCCGTCAGCGGGCGCGACGGGGCGGATCTGGATCATGTGCAGCGGCGACATCCATCGTCCGCCGGAGATCCCACCACATCGCGATCGGTCCGACGATGGCGAGGGCGAGCAATGGCGGCGACACGTAGAAGGGACGCAATAGGGACAGCTGGAAGTCTCCGGCGATGCGGATGACGGCTTCGAGGAGCGCCACGGTGGCGACGACGACGATCCGCCCGCGGCGCGTGCTGACGGTGGTGCGGGGATCGGTCACCATGAAAAACACAAACAGCTGATACATCGGACCCGTAATCGGCGCGAGCTCGGCGAGTAGCGGCCCACCCACGATCAGATTGCGGATCATCGCCAGCACGATGAAGCAGGCGACGTAGGTGAGCGTCACATGCAACACGCGCGCCCGGGCCGCGATGAGCAGCCCGAACGCCCAGATCACGAGATTGATGCGGAGATCGTTGCCCCACTGATGACTGAGGACCGCCACACTGGCCGGCGCGGCCAGCAGCAGAAAGGCGATCGCGAAATTGCTCGGATTCCAGAGGTGGCGGTTGCGATAGACCAGGACGTACTTGGACGCGATCGCGAGGAACGCGCCGAGCGCGAACGGCCAGAGAATATTGGCCTGCGGCTTGATGAGCAGCGCCAAGCTGATCCCCGTGATGTACGCGCTCGCGATATTCACCATCCGGCCCCTGAGCCACCACGACAGGAACAGTTCCGCGGCGATACAGACGCCCAGCGTGGTCGCGAGGCGCTCGTAGCCGCCGAGGATGCGGTAGCGGGCCTCCCCCGCCACCAGCACCAGCGTGATGAGGAAGACAATCAGGTACCTGGGGTCGATGGCACCCGCGCGCAACGTCCGCGCAGGCGCCTGCGCCGGAGCCACCGTCATCGCGGCTCCGTGATGACGTGCAGCGAATCAGGCGTGAGCCCGTTCAGCACCTGTTGCGTCCCTGACGGCCAGCGAATGGTGACTCGACCCGGAGCCTTGTTGCCGAGTCCAAAATGCAGCCGTCGATCATTCTGGCTGCTGAATCCGCTCCCGCCATCCACGACCTGCCGTTGCCGCACGCCGCCGAATTCCACCGTCACGTCGGCGCCGATGGCGCTGCGATTGCTGCGGGTACCAATCAGTTGGAGCTCGAGCCAGTGCCCACCCTTCCCTTCATTGCGGTACAGCAGCGCCCTTCCCCGCTCGTTCGCGATCACCACATCGAGTGAGCCCGTGTTGAACAGATCGGCCATGACAACCGCGCGCCCGTCGAGACGGTCGGTGACACCGGCCTGCTCCGCGATATCCACGAATCCCGCCTGCCCGCGATTGAGCAGAACGCGCGAGCGCTCGAAACCCGAGAGGCTGGCGGTGCCGATCGCAGGCCAGTTCTTCGCGTCCTCGAAGATGTCGCCCTGGGCGCCGGCGATTTTCGACATCGCGTACCAGTAGTCGCGTCCGCTGTCGGCCGAAATGAAACCGTTCGCCACGACGAGGTCGAGCAGGCCGTCATTGTTCAGATCCCCGAACTGCGCCCCCCAGGCCCAGCCCGCGTCCGCCACCACGCCGGTGGCGATCTCATCGAACCGACCGAGCTCGGTGAGGAAATTGATGCGCAGATTGTTGCCCTGAAAGAGAAACCCACGCTCCGAAATGTTCGTGACGAACACGTCGTGGCGGCCGCGATTGTAGACGTCGCCGACGGCCACCGCCATGCCGCTTTTGGAGTCGTCCTCGAGGCCGGCGCGCGCCGGCTCGAACCGTTTGCCCTCGTGATTGAGAAACAGCTCTTCGGGCCCGTAATCGTTGGCCAGATAGAGGTCCGGCCAGCCGTCGTCGTTGAAGTCGGCGACGGCGGCGCCCAGCGTCCAGCGCGTGCTGCCCACGCCGAGTGAGTCGGTGACGTCCCGGAACGTGCCGTTGCCGAGATTCTTGAACAGCAGATTCTTGCCACCGTTGGAGGCGAACTCCCAGCTCTGCTGCATGATGCGCGTGTCGGTGAGATGCCAGAAATCGATATCGGAGCGGAAATAGCCGGTCACATAGAGATCGAGCAGCCCGTCGCGATCGAAGTCGAGCCATACCGCACTGTTGGAATTCATCCATCGCCTGAGGCCGGCCCGCGCGGTGACATCGGCGAAATGGCCGTTGCCGAGGTTACGGAGGAGCTGCAGATACCCCCACTTGTAGACGAGCAAATCTTCGTTGCCGTCGTTGTCGTAGTCGCCCCAGACCGCGCCCATCGATACGCCGTCGCCCGGGCGATTGAGGAGCGCGACACCCGCCTCCGCCGCGACGTCCCGGAATGTGCCGTCGTGCTGGTTTACGTAGAGCGCGTTGGCGGCGCCAAAGCGTGAGGTCGTGAAGTAGAGATCGGGCCAGCCGTCGTTGTTCACATCCGTAACGGATACCCCGGCGCCGAGCGCTCCCACGTGCGGCGCGATGTTCGCGATCTTGGGATCGAGCGTGACCTCCTGGTGCACGAAGTCGATGCCGCTCGCGTGCGCGTCGTCGCGGAGCAGGACAGTCGCCGCGGCGCGATCGGTGCCGCCGGCCGCGCGCGCATTCAGAATCACGACGGACACCAGCGCGGCAATGAATGCCGCGCGCACCGCCAGTCGACGCCACGAGAGTTTGAGCACGAGCTAAGAATATCCGGGACCGCAATGGGGCGTTAGCTTCTCCCCCCGATGACTCGCCGCGTCATGCCATTCGTCGCGTTCTGCATCTCGCTGTGCCTCACGTCCTGTGGCCGCGCACGGGCTCCGGCGCACCCTCTGTTCACGCTGCGCTCGCCCGCCGCCACCGGCATTACGTTCGCTAACACCATCACGCCGACCGACTCGCTCAACGCGCTCACGGATGCCTACATCTACAACGGCGCCGGCGTAGGCGTGGGCGACATCGATCATGACGGGCTGCCGGACATTTTCTTCGCCGGCAACATGGTCTCCAGCCGGTTGTATCGAAACACCGGCAACCTGCAGTTCGAGGACATCACGCAGACCGCGGGTGTCGGCACGCGCTGCTGGGCGACCGGGGTCACGATGGTGGATATCAATCACGACGGCTGGCTCGATATTTATGTCGCGTGCTCGGGGCCCGAATGGTCGACGCCGGCGCAACGCGCCAATCTCCTGTTCATCAACCACGGCGGCCGCACGTTCACCGAAGAGGCCGGGCAGTACGGGGTTGCGGACGCCGGCTTCACGACGGACGGGGTTTTTCTCGATTACGATGGCGACGGCGATCTCGACCTGTTTCTGCTGAACAATTCGCCCCGGGACTTCCAGCGCGGGCGCGTCGCGTCGCTTCCCAGCGGCGAGCGTGGCAGCACTCCCGACAGCTATAACGCGCTCTACCGGAACAACGGAGACGGAAGCTTCACGAACGTCTCCAGCCAGGCCGGGATCCTGCGCGACGCCGGCTACGGACTCGGCGCCGCCGTGGCGGACATCAACGGCGACGGCGCGCCGGACATCTACGTGTCCAACGACATCACGCCCAATGATGTCCTCTACGCCAATCAGCGGAACGGGACATTCCGCGATGAAGCGCGCACGTGGCTCAAGCACACGAGCTTCGCCGGCATGGGTGTGGACGTCGCCGATTTCAACAACGACGGCTATCCCGACATTCTGCAGGTCGACATGATGCCGCCGGACTGGGCCGGGCGAAAACGGATGAGTCTCTACAACACGACCAACGACATCATGGATCTGCAACGGCGCGGGTTCCGCGTCGATTACGAGGCCAACGCGCTGCAGCTGAACAACGGGAGGACGAAAGACGGCGCGCCGCTGTTCAGCGAGATCGCGCGCCTGGCGGGGCTCGCCTACACCGATTGGAGCTGGGCGCCGCTCTTCGCCGACTTCGACAACGACGGACTGAAGGATGTCTTCATCACGAACGGCTATCCCCAGGCACTGAACGACATCGATTACCAGATGACGGCGTTCCGATTGCAGCGCGCCGGTGACACCCAGGCGCAGCTGCAGCTGTTGCGTGCACTTCCCGGGTACTCGGTCGCCAATTACCTGTTTCGCAACAACGGCGACCTGACGTTCGGCGACAGCAGCTGGGCGTGGGGGATGACGCAACGCGGTTTCTCCTACGGCGCCGCCTACGTCGACCTGAACAACGACGGCAAGCTCGATCTCGTCGTGAACAATATCGACGCGCCCGCCTCCATCTATGAGAATGTCGGTGCCGGCGCCGGCCACTACCTCACGGTCGCGCTGCATGGGCAAGCGCCCAATCTGCGCGGCCTCGGCGCGTCGCTCGTCATCATCACGGGCGCGCGGCACCAGTACCTCTATCAAAGTCCGTATCGCGGCTACATGTCGAGCGTCGATGACCGGCTCCACGCCGGCCTCGGCGACGCCGGCGTCGTCGATAGCCTGATCGCGACATGGCCCGATGGCCGCCGTCAGGTATTGACCAACGTGCCGGTCGATCGAACGCTGACACTGGAGCAGCGGGACGCCGTGCAGGGACTGCCGCGCTGGACCCCGGATACCGGACCGCTGTTCCAGCCGCTGCCCGCGAGCCGCCGGCCGCATTACCTGTCGCAGGAATCGTCCTCTGCAGACTTCGCCGTGCAGCCGCTCCTGGCGGATCAGCCCTCCAGCCAGGGGCCGCCGCTCGCCGTCGCCGACGTCGACGGTGACGGACTCGAGGATGTGTTTATCGGCGGAATCCCCGGAGCGCCCGGAAAGTTGTTCCTACAGCTCGCAGGCGGCAGCTTTCGCGAGTCCCGGCAGCCACAGCCGTGGGCGCGCGAGACATTCGAGGATTGGGGAGCGCAATTCTTCGACGCGAACGGCGATGGCCGCCCCGATCTGTACGTCGCCAGTGGCGGCTACCAGCTGATACCTGCGTCACGGCTGCTTCAGGACCGGCTCTACCTCAATCAGGGGAACGGACGGTTTGTCCGCGACAGCGCGGCGCTCCCGATCATGAGGACGAGTACGGCAGCGGTGGCCGTGGGCGATTTCAACGGAGACGGGCGGCCCGATCTCTTCGTGGGCGGCCGCCTCGCCCCGCGCAACTACCCCTATCCCGCGCGCAGCTACGTGCTCAGGAACGATGGCGGGCGCTTTACCGATGTCACCGAGTCCATCGCGCCGGAGCTTGCGCGTCCGCACGGGATGATCACCGCGGCCGTGTGGATCGACTTCGACGGTGATGGACGCCTGGACCTCGTCACGGCGGGCGAATGGTTGCCGCTCGAATTCTTCAAAAACGACGGCACTCGGCTGCGCGACGTCACGCCCTCCGTAGGGGTCGGGCCTACGCGTGGACGCTGGTACGCGCTGGCTGCCGGAGACTTCAATCATGACGGTCGTCCCGACCTCGTCGCCGGCAATCTCGGCCTGAATCACACCTTCACGACCTCTCCTGCCAGTCCGTTCGGTGTCTATGCGCAGAGCTTCACCGGCAATCAGAACACCGACATCATCTTCACCAAGCGAATCGCTGGCCATGATTATCCGATCGCGGGCGCGTCGGCGATTGGCCAGGCGATCTACACCGTGGGCGTGCAGTTCCGAACGTTCCGGGCCTTTTCCACGGCCTCGATCGATCAGTTGTTCGGCCCGGCGCAGCTCGAGCGGGCGCTCCACTACGAGGCCGATACGTTCGCCAGCCTCTACCTGCAGAACAATGGCGGCGGCACGTTCACCGCGACGTCCCTGCCGCCGCTCGCGCAGCTGTCACCGATCCGCGGCATCGTCGTACACGACGTCGATGGCGACGGGAATCTCGATCTCATCGTGGCCGGAAATCTCTTCGATACCGAGCCCAACATCCCGCGTGAGGACGCGAGCAATGGGCTGTGGCTGCGGGGTGATGGCGCGGGACATTTCCGCGCGGTGCCGCCGGTGGAGAGTGGCTTTCTCGCGCCGTTGGATGTCACGGGGCTCGCGCAGATACAAACGCCGACAGGGATCACCGTGCTTCTTGCGAACCACGGCGATTCCCTGTCGGCTTGTTCGATTCGAAAACTGTCCCGCTAAACGATCCGGGTTACCACCCCGTGTTTTGTGTCAGCACGCTCGTGGTCCCCTGCTTGCTCAGATCGATCTCGATCTGGGGGATCGGGAACAGCTGGTGCTTCGACTCATAGGGATTCTGCGCGACCTTGTAGGTCCTTCTGGTCTTTTCCTTCGTCAGGTAATCGCTCATCGTTTGCTGCGCCTCGGTGAAACCATACCGGCGCAGATCGAACAGACGCTGCCCTTCCATCGCGAGCTCCAGCCGCCGCTCCAGGCGAATCGCGTTAAGCGCGGTGGCTGGACTCGTCCAGTCAGCCAGTGTGTACAACCCGACTTTGTACGTCGCCCACTTGATC
>Ga0136846_1230871_pt1 | contig 12395 bp, 6 predicted proteins | sample HopSoiMetagenom2_FD_96841 | JGI IMG/M metagenome (GOLD analysis project Ga0136846, IMG submission 96841) | Grasslands soil microbial communities from Hopland, California, USA - 2 Assembly 2016 (version 4) | ecosystem: Environmental > Terrestrial > Soil > Grasslands | place: USA: Hopland...
GATCCGTAACCGGTTTTCGATCGTCCCGAAATAAAAGGGAATAATAAACTGGTCAACAAGATCGCGCTGATCACCGGCGGAGACAGTGGTATCGGAAAAGCCGTGGCGATCCTGTTTGCCAAAGAAGGAGCCAATGTGGCCATAGCCTACCTCAGGGAGAACAAAGATGCCAGGGAAACGAAGAAGATAATTGAAGAGCAATACGGAAGGCAGTGCCTGCTGATCCCGGGAGACCTTACGAAGGAAAAGCATTGCACAACGGTGGTTAAAAAGACAACTAAAGAGTTCGGGCGAATTGATATACTTGTCAACAACGCAGCGGTTCATTATGATAATAAGACACTGGAAGAACTTACAACCCGGGAAATGCTGAAGACATTTTACACTAATATTTTTTCTTACATCTGGATTACAAAGTCTGCTCTCAAAGGAATGAAGGAGGGGAGTTGTATCATCAACTCTTCATCAGTTACTGCATATCGGGGAAGTCCTTCCCTGATGGACTATTCAGCAACGAAGGGAGCTATTGTTGCGTTTACCAGAAGCCTGTCAGCTAACCTTATCCGAAGGGGCATTCGTGTAAACGGTGTAGCACCCGGGCCGGTGTGGACCCCGCTCATCATTTCCAGTTTTAAAGCGAAAAAAGCGGCAAAACATGGGAGTGATTCGCCTATGCAAAGAGCGGCGCAGCCCGTGGAAATAGCTCCCAGTTACCTTTTTTGGCCTGTGAAGATGCCAGTTATATATCCGGACAGTTTCTACATCCAAATGGCGGTGAGATCATTAACGGATGAATTTATTCACAATCTGACTTTGCTGGCATGAAAATTTCAGCCCTTATCTGCCAACCAACTTTTATTAAAAAACAAAATACGTATGAAAAAAGTAACAGCAGCAGTAGTTGTTGCAGCCACTATACTGTGGGCTTGCAATAGCACCGAAACAAAAGACAGCGTAGAAACGGCGGATTCTACCAATAAAGCAAATATTGACTCGGCGAACGCCGGCAAGAGCAATCAGACTATAACAACTGATGCAGAAACTTCAAGTTTCCTGGTCCACGTTGCTGATGCCGGTATGGCCGAAGTGCAAATGGGAAAAGACGCCCAATCCAAAGCCGTTAATGCAAGAGTAAAGGGTTTTGCGGATATGATGGTCCGTGATCATTCTGCCGGTAATGACCAGGTAAAATCCCTGGCATCCCAGCGCAATGTCGTCCTTCCTGATTCAGTAAGCGAAGATCACATGAAGATGATGAAAGACCTGCAGAAGAAGACAGGAAAGGATTTTGACAAAGCATATATGGACGATATGGTAAAAGGACATGAGAAAGTGGTCGACATGCTGGAAAAGTCCAGCAATAAAGTAAATGACACGGAAGTAAAAACATTTATTAATAATACATTGCCCAAGATCAAGGAACATCTCGATTCGGCAAAGGCTATTCGTAAGTCATTAAAGTAATTTCGATCCGTACCCTGACTTTTTTAAAGCCCTCTCAAAGATGATAGGTTCACGCAACTCTTCAAACACAACTAAAAGAGTTGCGTGATATTTTTTGCTTATGAATTGCTATTAAAAAGGATAACCGATTCCCAGGTTATAAACGATGTTCTCTTTTCTCCAATTACCATCCAGCATATGGATCTGGTTCATGACCCAGGGGTTTTGTTCCCAGGGTTTGCGCAAAGGGAAACCAACATCAAAACGGATCACAAACAGTGTTATATCGAAGCGAAGACCCGCACCCGCGTCTACTGCGAGTTGGCTTAAGAACTTACTTGTAAATTTTCCGCCGGGCTTATGGGTATAGGTACTGTCATTCCACAACCAGATATTTCCACCTTCAATGAACAGGGCGCCGTAGAGAGGACCGTTGATCCGGAAGCGCATTTCAGTATTCAATTCCAGTTTAATGTCACCGGTTTCATCAGGTAAAAAGTCAACAGGTGAAGGAAACTTATAAGTACCGGGACCTACTGACCGGCTCCTGAACCCGCGAAGGCTGTTATTGCCGCCGATGAAGAATTGTTTAACGAATGGCAATTGCACAGAGTTACCATAAGGAACGCCAACCCCAACGATCGCCCGATTAGCCCAGGTGGAATGGAGTCCAAGGCGGCGATAATACCGTGCATCGATCTCAAACTTTATATATTGTGAAAAAGGCACGCCATTTATAGTTACTTCTTTACCCGCTTTTACATTGGCACCTGTTATAAGACCCGCAATGTTACCTGAGATATCGACAAGGCCATTAAAATAGTATGCATTGTCTGGTTGTAACCCGCCCGCAAGCTGGTTATAGTTATATTGATATGTTGAGCCCAGGATAAACTGTCTTTGAATGGCCTGTGCCAGGAGAGTATCCTGTGCGATCAGCACGTGATAAGCTGCTGTAACATTCCTGGGTTGAACGTAAGTAACACTGATAGGATAAAGCTCATGCTGTTTGCGGATATTCTCTTTCCATAAATAACCATATGCAAAGCGGAAAGAATTCAAAGTATACAATTTTGTCCGACTTAGCATATCGTAACCCAGTATTATATTGGTACGCGGCATATAACCACCCCGGCTCTTTATTTTTTTAAAAGGCACCAAAAACCTGGGAATGCCAAGATTCACCTCAGCGCCGTAACGCACGGCATTATACCCTTTCAGAGCGCCACTGAATTGCACATCAGACCCGGCATAGGCCGAAAAAGTTACCTGTTCACCCTTGCGGAAAGTATTCCTGTTCCTCCATTTTACGGAGATGACTGAACCGTTCAGGTTATTAGACCTTGTCATAGTGGTCACTTCTGCTGCCAGGGCTTTTTTTGTTAACGGCGTCAGGTAATAATATGCATCAAGGTAAGCTGAGTCGGTGTCGTAATTGATCGCAAACCTGTTCTTGACAAATTTAAACAGATCAAGATTCGTGAGACGGCTCAGTGTGAGATTATGATTCGTACGGTTGTATACATCTCCAGGGTGGAATTTCAGAGTTTCTTCAAAAAGCGAAGGTTTGTATCTTTTTGCGCGATCAATAATATAATAGCCTTTATAATATTCACCCTCTGTTCTGCTGGTATCAATCTTCGCCATGTTGAGACTGTAGCCGGCATAAATCGAAACATTCTTGATGTGGTAAACCTGCCGGGCCTCTCTTGGTATATCAGGTTTGACAGTGACATACATATGCACCTGGTGATTGCCAACGGTGGTATCTGTTTTCAATAAAATAAAGTCAGGGCTGAAAAAATAAAAGCCATTTTCTTTTAGAGAGGCATCGATGCTGTTACGTTCGGCTCTTATGACATCTATATCGAAAGGCTTACCCGGCAGCAATAATGATTTGTCCATGTATTGACGGATCGTTTGAACCAGTACGCTACTGTCATCAGGGAAATGCACGCTGGCAATCTTGTATTGTGGACCTGCTTCGGCTGCATAGGTAGCCCTTGCTTTTCTTCTTCTCACAACTGTATCACCCGTCACCTTCGCCCTGAAATAGCCTTTATTCTCCAGGTGATTTTGCAGTACTAACGTATTATGTGCAAGATCCAGCTGGCTGAGCAACACAGGAGGCTCCCCGTTCTTGTCCCTTATTTTTCCGAAGAAGGAGCCCTCCTTGCTTTTGCGGAACAGGTTATAAATGCCAAGCTTGATCGGGATCCCTAAAAATTTTGTGTTGGGTTTGGGTCTTGTCAATCCCTGTAGATCTTCCTGCAAAACTTTTTTTTCGCGGGTGGTTTCGGTGCCCGTCACAGATACACGGGCGCCGGTGTATAATTTATCTCCCTCCGGCAAATGCCGGGTGCCACTGCATCCTGCCAGGAAAAAACAACCTGCCGTGGAAATAGCGATTAATGTCCTTGCTGTTTTCATCTCCTGTTAATTTGTATAGCTTACTCCATCAACTTTCTGTTTCTTCTTCCTGCGGAATAATTCCATAAACCGGTTATAGTCTACGCTGATAATAAAACTCAACCCCGATTCAATGATATACCCGTCCACGATGCCTTCATATTCGTTTTTGCGGTACATACGTATCATGTACTTGCCGTCGCGGCTCAAAGCATAATTGACAGAAAGATTCCCAATGATATTGCTGGGCTTCTGGTTGCTGTTCTTCGGTCCTTCCAGCTCGTAGTCGCTCCCCACAGCCACTGTAAGACGCTCGTTCAACAATCTTTTACTTACGCCAATAGTTAAATCGGTGCGACTGCGACGTTCACCGGTAGTGTAGTCATCTATCGAGTTTACATCGAAAGTCAGGTCAACCCCATCAATAAGATTAGCTGCCAGTTTATTCAGCTGGTTTGTCAATAATTTACTTACGCTTGCTCGGGCATAACTGGTAGCGCTGAAAACTGGCGAACTGCTTTCCAGTGGATTTTGACCCACAAAGCGATTAAGCAACAAGAGCGCAAATACCTGTTTGTCGATCTCCCCCTGTTCCTGCCGCAACTGTTCCAATCGTGTATCAACCTGGGTAATGATATCATTGGAAACGCCATAATTCTTATTGTCGGGTAATATGATGTCAAATGAGATCTTCGGTTCGAGTAATTCACCGGTCATATAGAGATGAACTTCAAAAGGAAGCTTTTGCATATAGGTGTTGCGAATAGCCGGTGCAGAAGCCGCAATCTGGTTTTCTACAAGGTCAATAGGAGCGGTATTGGCAACATATATCGCCGTCACGTCGACATTGGCCTTCGTCGGTTCATTCAGCCAGGTGATCTTGCTTCCTTTCTGGATCTCGAAACGGCGATGCAGGAAATTGAAAGTTATTTCATATGCACCTTTTTCTATCTCATAGTTTCCTACCATCGTTATCTTACCACTGGGATCAATACCTGTAGATATCAATGCTTCGCCCTGGACATTTAAAAAATCACCGTTAGCCTCATCAACAACGAGGTTAAGGATCGCTTCCTTCTTTACTTCGATATTGGCGGTGATGTCCAAACCCGTGAATTGGGATATATTCAATGAATCATATGCGGAGCGAAAGAGCGAATCATTTTCAGGGGCATCCATGTCAACAAACTCCACGATGCCCTCCCTTTCGATCACACCCGGTTCCTGTTGGGGCATCACCACAGTGAGGTTGGTTCCATCATTTACAGTGATATTGCCATCAACAATAGGTCTGGTTTCGGAACCGTCCACATGTAGCGTTGATGTGATCACCAGTTTTCCGTAATAGAGTTTATTATCCTTCTTGGTTGAGTTAAGTATCTGGAAATTTGTTGCATTGACATCAAAATCAAAGAAATAATTCGTGAAGTTGGGAGTCTGGACAAGCCCGTTCAAACGTAACTCGTTATTAGCCGTATCCCTTATCAGGAAATTATCAAAATGAAAACCGGTCTGCGTTACCGTAATTTTTTCGCCATCCATCCTGAACTGGCTTCCCAGCGCACTTACTGCAAAACTTGCTTTGTCAAAGTTGATAGGACCATTGATCTTTGGCTCACTGGTAGTCCCTTTAATGGTGATATTTCCATTTACGCTGCCAGAAGCATTTTTTATCATGTTGCCAAAAGCTCCTTCGATGGTAGCCAGTTGTAATTGCCGGATACCTAATTCAAGATCAAGCGAAATATCGCTACTTCCCGACGGTGCAAATGAACCCGTCAATGCAATGTCATTCCCTCTTCCAGTTATCGTGGCGTTTGTATTGTAACGGTTCCCTGCCGCATTATCTATTTTAATAACGGCGTTGCCCAAGGTATCCCCCTTCATGCTGAGGTCACTAATAGTAAGATCGCTGGTGAAAACCGGTTGCCGTAAAATATTCCTGAAGCTGACCCTTCCATTCATTGATCCATTTACCAGCAATGAATCGGATTTGGTGAAGGCTGTAATGGTAGATAGTTGGAAATTGCTAAAGCCGGCATTTAATATCTCGCCTTCGCTTTGGAGCGTCAGTTGCTGTCCTCCTTTCTGGAGAACAAAATTGTTGGCAACAATATTATCAGCTGTAAACGTTAATGCGTTATTGGGAGAAACCGTCCATCGTTCATAGTTAAGCAACAGGCTATCCGGTCGCAGGTTCAATGTATAAGCCGAAGAGGATGCTTTAGTAAAAACTCCGCTGAGATGATATTTATTTCTTGCAAGCTGGTCGTCAATCCCGAGGTTAAAATCTATTGTATTATTAGATGCCGTCGCATTCAGTCTTGTATGATAGATGTCAAGACCGATGCCTTTCATTCGTTGGACATCTCCCACCAGGTGTATGGCCTGGTCGGTTGTATTAATGTTCAGGTTAAGACCGTTTATTTCATTACCGTTATAGTTGATATGGGCTGTTGTCATCGTAGCCGTCAATCCCTGCCCGGTAGCAGCGCTTCCATTGATATGTATAGGCTCAAAAGAATTTAACCCCGGTACCAAAGCCGACAATACAGGCGCATTGCTCACATCTGCAACAAACGAGAAATTGTAAGGCTGTACATCTGCAATTGCCCCGGCCGGGGTAACAGAAAAATAAGGTTCAATGCTTTTTTGAAAGATCTTTCCGAGATCAGTATACCGATACTGGCCGCTTATGCGGGCATTCGCAACATCGCTGTTAAGTTGCATGAATTGTTCAGTACCCGTTCCTCCTGAGACAAACCGGATCGTATCGAGAGTCAATCGCTGGGCGTTTGAAACCAACAGAGCTTTGGTAATTAAAATATTTGCTTCGAGATAATTTTGATTCATAACTGGAACGTCCGCATCTACCTTTCCGCGCACGACCAATGGTTGGGTCGTCAAATGCAAGGGAAGAGTTTTAATACTGTCTATCATACCTTCAAACCGGAAAGAGGGATTGGCTGAAAAATTCCCGGTCGCAGTACCATCCATGTCAATATTGGGATCACGGATGTCAGTTGTTACACTATACCTGGTTTGCTGCACCTGGCCTGAAAGATCAATATTCCTGTATGTATAATTATTGTATCCAATCGAATGAATGGAGCCTTTGAATTTCGTATTCATTTTTTCGGGGGTGAAACCCTGCCCGGATACGGACATATCAGTGCTGATTGTTGTCAGTTGGCTGTTGCGGAGGATATGACCTATGTTGAGCGAATTTGTTTTTACAGTTGCCGTATAAGTAGCGGCGTCAGGATTGCTGAGTTGGGTAAAACGTCCATTGATGGCAACACTACCCTGGTTTGTAGCTATCGCCAGGTTGGCCGAAAGGTTGTTCAATGAACCGGCAAGCGTTCCGCGTGCATTGATGTCTTCGGGTAAATTCACCTGCTCATTGGACAAACGCTTCCCGGTAAACAATGCGATATCAGTTTGAGTCGTATGTAATTTCCTAATCGTCAATTTAGCGCCGGTGCGGTTCGGATCATTGTTGGTCGCCATGGTACCGCTGGCATCTATTTGCGTATTCTTTAATCCGTCAAATTGAAGATTTCGGATACGAAGTGCCTGGATAGTCCCGTTTCCCTGCAGGTTTATATACCAGGTATCGTTTGGATTGCTGAAAGCTGGTTGTGATCTTAACTGCGGGGCAAAGGTCAATATGTCTTTCACCTGCACGTGGCTGTTCTCAATATCTGCATCGATCTGTGTTCTTTCAAAACTTTTCGCCAATGCATCATACGAACCGTAGGTCAGCAATGCATAACGTTTTACTTCGCTACCGGGGGTTTTGATAAGGAGATCTTTTAGGTACGATTGGTTATTAGCGTATAGCACCTCGCCCTGCAACTCATTTAAAACAAAACCACTTTGCTCCCTGAACTGCCCTTTTTTGATCTGCCCTCCAATGGAGTCCTGGTTCAAAATAAGATTGTCAATTTGCAGAGTCAGGTCATCTGCCTTCAGGTGAGCATAATCCATCCCGGTTTTCATTCGCGGGCTATTATCATTATCAAAGCGAATGCTATTATTACTAAGGGACACAGAACCCGCCCTTATCTGCCAGCCGGCTGCAGCCTGGCTTTTCGCCTCCTTCTTTACTTCATTGGCCACAACCTTTGCAGCCTCTTTTTTGCCCAGTCGTATAGAGGCTACCGTATTATCCAGGGAGATGTTCTCCAGGTTGACGATGCGATTGGCAAAATCGGTTGAATTGGGTTGTATGTTCAGGTTACCCAGGTCGAGTTTGGCGTAGGTTGCGGAAACATCATTGCGATAATCCAGTTTGAAATTTTTCAGGTTTACGTGTTTAACACCCACACGAAGCTGGAAAGGCTCCTTTGCCTCCACCATATCTTTTATCTCGGGTTCTGGCCTTGCCAGTGGCTTTACCTGGTATATCCGGGCTGTAGCCCCATCAATATTGGTTTCAGGGATGGAAAAATGCGAGTGTTCCGCATCGAATTCATCCACTTTAGTATCCAGATGATTTATCCAGGTGTCCATATCGCTGCCGGTGATCACATCTTTATAGACAACCCGTACATTATCCAGTTGTATGGTACCGAGTGCAAAAGCGGTAGCACTGGTATCGGTGGCACTTGTACCGGTATCTTTTTTAGGAGCAAATGCGTCGACGATGAATTGGAAATTGAATGTTGTATCCGGTAACTGCCTTTTTATTTTAGCCGTGGCATTTCTTAATTCTGTTTTATTGATGTCTACCACTCCATGGAATACAAGTTTAAGAATATCAATGTTCATTTTCAGGCTGCCGGCTGATAATAAAGTGTCCTTTTGCCTGTCTTCCACGTATACATCCTCAATTACTACTTTTTTAGGCAGGCCGATATATATCTTCCCAACTTCAACATGGGTCTGCAATTTTTTTTCGAGGTAGGTGACAGCTCGTTTCCGGAGCATGTTCTGCACAGGTGGTGTCAGTATCGACAAGCCGATAAGAATGATAAAGATTAAAATAAATAGAATGGATTTAAGGGTAATCCTTAGTACTCGTTTAAGAAGTCTGTTTCTCCTGGTCGGCTGGTCCATCTACGGTTGGTATTGAAATGTATGTTGGTAGTATAGAAAATATCGTGCTATAAATGGTGAGTTGATACAAAAACGCTCCGAACGTTATTTTACCATTAATTATCAGAAAGGAAATAACGCCATGAAACATATCTGTAAGTCCATTGACTGTGGAAATAATTTCCCGGCTCTTGCTTTTTTACCAAATGTATCAGGAAACTGACCTTTGGTATCACATTTGATTTTTATAAGGAAATTCTTAGTTATGGTAAATGATTCCAACCTGCAATTCATACGAGAAAAGGTAGGTGCACTGCAAAACGCAGTTATGTATGTATCCTGTAACGGACTGGTAAAATTGGGTAATGATATTGTAACAGCTGTAAAAGTTGATGAGGACGGTGTATTGTGGTTTGTCACCAACCGACCGGCTCATATGGTGTCACAATGCGAACAAAGTTTTCCGGCAAGGCTTCGGTTTTACAGAAAAGGTGTTGACTATTACCTCGAGGTGAGTGGGAAAGCTAGCATTGTTAGCAGCGATTACGCTTTTAATGACATGAATACTATCCGGAGAAAAGGTGATCCCAAGAAAGTACTGGTAAAGCTGGAAATGAAGAATATAGAATACACCGAACCCCACGCAAAAAAACCAAAAGGAAAGATCGAGACGATGGTTGAAAGCTGGTACAGTTGGTTCTTACGTACAATTGCCGTTCAGCATGATGCAAGTTCTGTTCTTAAAAAATTGAGGCAAACAAATTAAGGTTATGAATGAAAAAAATAAAAAGCTGAACAGCATTCTAAGGGCAGTTAGTTCTATCCAGTCAGGGCTGTTGAAAGTATCAAACGACGGCGAAAATCGCCAGTCTTACCAGGTAAGGGTGACCTCCGGTGAAGACAATTCATTGCATTGCGTTATTTCTGGTGATGTACCGCCGAAGGCCAGGATCAAGAATAAGGCGATACATCTTATCCAGAAATATCGTGACGATTACTTTTTTATCACAGGGCATGTAGATAACATTGTCAGGGACAACACCAGGATCTTATCCATAGCTGTTAACAAGGCCTGCTGGTTTGTAAGAAAAAGAAGAGGCAGTGTGACCTGGTTTAGTGAAAAATGTATTTACGAACACCAGCGTGAGCTTCTTCGCAATGCTTCCTGAGTAAACTACCTTTCAAAGGAAAATAGCCCGGCGTCGGGATTTCTCTTTCCCATTAAATTATCGCGGATAATTCTTGCAGCAATAATGCTGAAGGTAATGCCATTCCCTCCCAATCCTAAAGCAAAGGAAGTATGAGGCCTTTGGCGAATTGAACCTATATACGGTAACCCGTCTTTTGTAGATGCAAAACTTCCCGCCCATTTGAAATCGGTACGAAAAGGAATAGCTGGGAAAAGTTGTTTAAAGGCAAGTTCAAGCGCCTTAGCCTTGGAAGGAATCAGTTCATCTCTTTTCCGCGGATCAGACGATGATACGTCTTTTCCGCCAACAATGATCCGGTTGTCCGCAGTCGTCCGAAGGTAGAGATAAGGATCTTTCGTTTCCCAGATCAGGGAATTCTTATACCAAAGCTCTTTTTTAGGACCCGGTTCACTGACGATGGCATAAGTGGAATTCAGATCCTGCACCTTTTTGGGAATATAACGTTGCGATTCATATCCGCAGGCGATGATGAGCTTGCGGGCGCTAATCTTTTTTCTGTTGTTTGTTATCAGCTCAACCCCTCTCTTATGGTGGCTGATCCTGGTGATTTCTGTATGATCAAATACTTTCAAGCCCCTGCCGATGCTTTTTTGCAACAATGCATGTGTCAGTAAATAGGCATCTGCTTCGGCGCCATCTGCTGATAAAATGCCACCGGGCTTTCGAAAACCATACCTGTCACGGATATCTTTTTCATCCAACCATTGAACACGGAACCCAATCTTCTTTCGTAAGGAGAATTCTTTCTGCAGGTTGGTTTGGTGTTTCAGGAAGGAGGCAAACTGGAAACTTGATTTAGTGCGAAAGCCATCCTTTACCCGGAGTTTGTGAGCCAGGCTTGCCATGATATGTATTGCTTCCCGGCATAAATGATAGCTCCTGGTTGCATTTTTTTCGCCAATCTTGTTAATCAATTCATATAAAGGAACATCAATTTCATATTGCAACAGCGAAGTGCTTGCCGCAGTGCTTCCCATCCCGATATGCCGGCGGTCAACCACTACGACATCGAAACCTGCTTGTGAAAGATACCAGGCGGTGAGTGCGCCGCTAATACCACCGCCGATAATTGCTACATCTGTGGCGATATTTTGCTGCAGTGAGGGATAACTTGCGATAATGCCATATTGCAGCAAAGAGTAAGGGAAACCTGATCTAAGATCCATATATATTACTCTTCTAAAAATGAGCCATTTATTTTGTACGAATCTTATTAAAAAATGTTTTGTTTCCTTTGATGGCGTTGGCATTGTTTTTTCATTAACAGGGATATGAAAACAATGTGCTTTATAGTTTCCGTTCTCCTTTTTGTTTCATGGGCTTCTATATTTTTTATAGGCCACCCTGGATCCGTAGTTCATATTTTGATCCTCCTGGCCGTTCTGTTCTGGCTGCAGGGGATTATCCTGATCTCGAGAAAAAAGGTGATTGAAAAGTGAGAGCGGCCTCACCCTTTAATTCTTTTAAGGTGCTCCTGTGATTTCTTTAATTCCTGCAAACATTCCTTTCCACACCAGGTTGAACATTGACCGGGTGACATCTCTTTGAATATAGATGCTGGCTGTTCGGGCTGGTTTACGATCGTCTTCGGGGTTATTGTTTTTTATTTTCATGTTTGCAAACAGGCTTGTTACCTTTTTTCTTTTGAAATGAACCGAATCAGCATCCTTCTTGAGTAACGCTACGTGGAAATCTTTATACAACAGATCAACCTTCCCCTTCATCATATCGTCAGAGCCTGAGAGGTCGAAACTAAGACTATTGATTTCGCCGCTTTTGAATTCCACGGGACCCATGGGAACAACAAGAACGTTGAGATCAGTGGCTTTACCGCTGCCGGCTCTTCCACTGACAGAAAAGCGGCCATTGGTGTTTCCGAGGTAAAAAGTCCATTTGGCTGACATGGATATCTTTCCTAACAAATTGCCCTGCATATCCACTTTCATCAGGTTGTTCCGGGCAATGCTTGCTTTCCTGTTTGTGATGTTAGTGATGCGGGCCGAAGCGTTTATTAGTTTTACCCTTCCTGGCTGGTGAGTAATAGCACTTTTCTCTTTGTATTCGATATCGGCGTTTCTTATCACCACTGTTTTTATCTCGAATGGAATTGGTATTTTTTGTATTTCCTGGTGGGGGTAATTTCCCAACTTGCTGCTTTTGTCTTCTGGCCTGTTGCGATCGCGGTATATATCGAAGGAAGCCGATCCCACCAGCAGGGTTTCCGCTATGATCGATTCTTCAAGCAACCTGGAAAAAGTGGTGTTCCTGAATTCGATATTATGTAAAGCGAAA
>Ga0136846_1234702_pt1 | contig 12395 bp, 9 predicted proteins | sample HopSoiMetagenom2_FD_96841 | JGI IMG/M metagenome (GOLD analysis project Ga0136846, IMG submission 96841) | Grasslands soil microbial communities from Hopland, California, USA - 2 Assembly 2016 (version 4) | ecosystem: Environmental > Terrestrial > Soil > Grasslands | place: USA: Hopland...
CTTACGTTAAGAAGTGACATCTTCCACTTCGCTGCTCATTTAGGCCGTCTTACAACGGTTCATTGGTGACTTGTCCATCATTTCCTGTCAAATTTCAGTTTCTGCGGTCTATTGGGAAGCTAAAAGCGTCTACATCGCTTCACCTTCATCAAAGGATCGGCGTTCATGAAACATCTTTTTTTTGTAGTGGCCGCACTTTTTTCAATCGCATTAATCTCGGTTCGCTCTACCCAAGGTGCTTCGAACAACTCGCGGCCCAGCCACGGTGCATGGGGAGTCGATCTCACGGACCGCGACCCTTCAGTGAAACCCGGCGACAACTTCTATATGTCTCAGAACGGAGGTTGGTTCAATGGTACTGAGTCGTGACAGAACGGACTGATTCAGCTCCGAAGCCCAATGACGATCTTGCGCGGAAGCTGTCCAATTGTGTGCAGCAACAAGCCCAGCGATTCAAGCTGTTATGTCAGCGGAAGCCGATAGAAAACCAAAAAAATGAGTTGTTTAACGTTGAGAGGACAGAAAGATGCGAATCCAAAGCATTGGCATTAACCGGTTGTTGGCAGCTGACACCTTGTCTCCTTCCATCAAAAGAATAAAAAAGATGGTCAGCTTCTTACGCGGGCGCCTTGGCTTTGCGAAACGTAGCCGTGGCCTTCGCGGAATGGTGCCGGCAATCAGCGCTTTGATGTGTATCGCATGCCTAGTTATTCCAATGATGTCTGGCGACCAGACCAACAAATTTAATCCGTCCGGCGACGACCTGACGTTGCACTCGGTTGGGGGCTGGGGTCTCAACAAAACAGACCAGGATCCTGCTATCAAGCCTGGGGATGATTTCTACATGTCCCAAAATGGTTCTTGGTTTAATCGGACCACGTTCACCCCGGATCACCCATACTCCGCGTACTGGAATGACTTGCGTCGAATGGTGCCCCGTCGTTTGGTTGCTCTTCTTGCGGAGGCCGCGGCAAACAAGAACTCTTCGCCCCGATCAGTGGAAAGCAAAGCCGGGGCATTCTACAAAGCTTTCATGAACGAGAAGGTTGCTGAGGCAAAAGGAGTCACTCCGCTCAAACCGCAACTGGCTGCGATCCGCGCCGCCAAGACTAAGCGGCAGATGGCAGAACTGATGGGGCGAATTGCTGGCCCAGAAACGACAAAGCCAGCCCTTCCCGGTAACCAGCCTGTCAATCGAGCTTCCTTTGGGGTGAAGATTGCGCAGGACCAGTCGGAGCCGAATCGTTACACGGTTTACGTCGGCCAAGCCGGCCTGGGCATGCCCGGCCCGGAGTATTACTCGGACCCACACCTCGCGGACATCAAGGCGGCGTACGAAACCTACATCACCCGGGCTCTGACCATTGTCGGATGGCCGAGTCCCTCTGCTCAGGCAAAACAGGTTTTGGCTTTGGAGTCTCGTCTTGCCGAAGTGAGTTGGTCACACGAGCAGATGCTTGACCCGGTCAAGACCTACAATCCCATCTCACTGGCGGAGTTGGCCAGGCTGGCTCCGCAATTCGACTGGCACGCTTTTCTTCGGGGAGCTCAGCTCGGCAAAGTGAACCGTGTCGTAATCGACGCCAAGAGCGCTTTCCCGAAACTGGCACAAGTATTTGACGAAACGCCGATCGAAGTACTGCAGGCGCAGCAAGCCTTTGTGCTCGTGGATAAAGCTGGGCTGATCCTTGATCACGACGCATTTATGGCAAATTTTGATTTCTGGGGCAAGATGTTCAACAACCAGTCTGCTACGCCTCGGCCTCGTTGGTTCTACGCCTATACCACTCTTGAGGATCAGATCGGTGATGCTTTAGGTGTGCTCTATGTTCGGCGATATTTTTCTCCGGAATCGAAAGCCAAGGCGCTTGAGATGGCCGCCTATATGAAGACGGCGTTTGATGGCCGAATTGAAAGGGCGGAGTGGATGAGTGCCGCGACCAAAAGGCAGGCACACGAAAAGCTAGCCAAGATGACGGTGAACATCGGCTACTCGGATAAATTGGAAGAATACGACGGGCTTGTAATCGCTGATGCGGATCTCTACGGGAACGTGCGGCGCTCCACTGCATTCAATTGGCGTCGCATGGTCCAAAGACTCGACGCCCCATTTGACCATTCTCGCTGGTTCTTCACACCCCAGATGGTCAGCTACAACTACAACCAGAGCGCCAACACGCTCGAAATCCCGGCTGGCACATTCCAGCCCCCGTTTTTCGATCTGAACGCCGATCCGGCGATCAATTACGGCTCAGTGGGAGTCATGATAGCGGCAATGATGGCCTCCGGCTTTGACAACCAGGGTCGACACTACGACGCCGATGGCAAACTCCGAGATTGGTGGACAGCCGAGGAGACAAAAACCTTTGCAGATTTGACCAAAAAACTGAGTGACCAGTATTCGACGATCGAGCCGCTTCCAGATATTCACATCAAGGGTCCTCTGGTGGTGGACGAAGCCATCGAGGACCTCACTGGCTGGCAGATTGCGCTCGATGCCTATCATCTTTCGCTGAAGGGACAACCGGCGTCGGTGCTCGACGGTTTTACTGGTGACCAACGAGTGTTCTTGGGGCGCGCCCAAATGTGGAGAGCGAAATTTCCTCCTGATTTTGTGCGCAATCAACTCGCTACCGGCCGAAACGCCATGCCCTTCCTTCGCGTAAATGGACCGGTGCGCAACATGGATTCCTGGTATGAAGCCTTCGATGTCAAGCCTGGCGACAAGATGTACGTTCCACCGGAGAACCGCGTGCACATCTGGTGAAGGTGCGTAACGCTCTAAGCGTCACCTGTTTCGCGAGCCAAACGCGAGGGCGATTTAAGTATCAGAGAAATCACCTGATAGCACGAGGTGATTGGTAGCGCTACCGGGAATCGAACCCGGGTTTGAAGATTGAGAATCTTCCGTCCTAACCCCTAGACGATAGCGCCACGCAGGGGAATAGAACGATTATAACAAGAGCATTTTGCAGGGCCTGATGCTCCCACACGAGGCAGACTCGTGTGGGGCACCGGTTGCGGGCACTCCCCCAAAAGAGTCGCCCAACTTCGGTTTTACTGCGGCGGTGGCTGGGATTGGCCTTGGTCGCCGCCGTTGCCGTGATCGCCGTGCTGACGCTTGCCCGTGCGCTGCTCACGGTCTTTCAGCAGGGCATCGAATTTCTGCTGCTGATCGCCGGTAAGAACTGCGCGGACCTGCGAATCGGTATCACTGCGCATCTGCTCGAACTTGGAGCGTTTATCTTCGCGTGACATCGACTGGTCCTGCATCAATGACTGCATCTGCTTCTGCTGCGACGTGAAGACGTCTTTCACTTTCGATTGCTGATCTTTGGTCAGGTTCAATTTCTCGGACAACATCTTGACCCGCTGGTTGGGATCCATGCGGCCTTCACGGCCACCGCGGCCGCCGTGTCCCATGTGCCCGCCTTCCTCATTACCACCCTGCATGGGCGGCGCGCCGTTCTGATCGCCCTGCGGCGGAGGTGCATCCTGGTCGCCACCCTGTTGCGCAAAGGCACCTGTGGCGAGGGCCAGCAAGCCGGCCAACATCAACATCGGAATCCGTGTTTTCACTGCTTGTCTCCTTAAGCGCGAAGTGTTCGCTGGTTGTTTAGACGAATTCTTATGTGGCAGGCTGACAACCTCAGAAGCGAAACGCCATCTCGAGAGAGATCCTGCGGTTGGCGGTCGCGGAGTTGAATGGTCCGCCGGCGAGGGCTATCGACCTGCCGAACAGAGGCGATTCGATGTCGCCGATCGGCGCGCCGAGGTTCACAGTATTAAAGATGTTGTGTACTTGGGCAGAAAACGTCAGGTTGTAGCGATGCGCATTCTCTGAGGATTGTCCGCCGCGGGGCGAGCGCCCACCACGGCCACCCGAGCCAAATGGACCAGGACCAGAAGCAGGACCTTCTCCACCATCCGGCGTAGGGCCCCCGCCATCCGGACGGCCAGACAAACGTCCGCTTGCGGCTTCCCCGAAACCGAAAGTTTTGCTCACTCGCAGATTCACAGTGAACTGCGCTGGGCCGGCGCCGTAGTTGGTTGGAATGATGGATTGGCCAAGCAGTGGGTCGGTATCAAAATCACCATACGCGGTCGCCAGGTTAGGACTAGCGCCGGCAATTGCGAACGCGGGTCGATCATTGAAGATGGAGTCGCCGTTCAGGTCTTGGCCAAGGGAGATGTTGAATGGCCTGCCGGAAGAAGCGATGAGCAACGGGCTCAGCCCGATTCCATACGGCAGTGTGATGTTGCCGCCGATGGTGAGGCGATTGCGCACATCGTAACTGGCGCGCCCCCAGTCCTGATCAAGATCATAAACATTCGATGGGAACGATCCCGGACCACTGGTGTTCGAATCGGCAAACCCGAGCGTGTAGAAACCAAAGAGCGAGACGCGCGAGCTGGCGCGCACATTGAAGTTGACGATGAGCTGGTTCTGCTCGTACTTCCCTTTTGAAGAGTATTGAAACACGTTCCCCACATTACCAAGCGGACGAATGCCACTCGCGGGATCCAGCGGAACGAATGTCCCGGGGAACGGCGCATTGATGTTGTCGGCGATCAACTGGCGCTCACCATGCGAATGAAGGTAGCTGACCGTCACGGTGGAACGCTTGGTGATCTGCCGCTCCACAGATAGCGCCAATTGCGCGACGTAAGGAGATTTGAAATTTGGATCCAGGCGATAGGTTGTAAGAGCCGAGGCGGCGCCCACCAGAGAGCCAGGCTGCGGAGTGCTGGGAAAGAAATCAGGATCGGTGACGGTGAAGCTTTGCTGCGTAACGCCGTTCAGCCGCTGCAACGTCATCAAGTAATCTTGCGCGAAGCGATCGTAGAAGATGCCCGCGCCAGCGCGAATAACTGTCTTGGGGGCGCGTCCTCCACCCAATGCCCACGAAAAACCGATGCGCGGTGCGAAGTCGCCATTATCCCCAATAACATTCTGTGTCTCGTACCGCAGGCCTGTACTCAAGACCATGTTCGGACGCAGCTTCCAGTCATCTTGAATGAAGCCGCCGAAATCAACGTAGTTCGTCGAATAGTTTCCGATGCCGCTGCTAATGCTGTACTGGCTTGCGCCTCCGCCCGCAGCGCGGATCTGCTCTGGAGTTGATCCATTGGCGATGCCCTGTAGTGTGGCCCGATACGCATCGAGCGAAGCAAAGGTAAATGTGCCGTTGAAGCCTTGCGTTGACGATGTCTCTTCGCCGGACTCTCTCAATTTGCCCCCGAAACGCAATGTGTGTTTCCCTGCCGTGAGGGAAGCGTTGTTCTGCAGCTCGAAGCGGTCTTGAGTGCTGGTGTTGGTGCCAAGCGGATTGCCTCCACCTGAAAATGCGCCGATCACGTTAAGACTGGGGGATTGATCCAGCGCGTTCTGCGAAGAGTCGGAGCGGATGAACTGAAACCGTGTCTCGTTGATGATTTTGGGAGTGAAGACGTGAGTCTCCGTAAGCTGAAAAGTGTGCGAGTCACTATGACTGTTGTAGGCCTGGGTCGAAAGTGAAAGCTGGCCGATGCCCGCGTTCTGCTCACTCTGATCCAAAAATTGGTAACGCGCGACCACCGTGTCATTAGCACCGAGTTGGAAATCCAGACGCATTCCCGTGTGCGTCCTGACACTGGGATTCGCAAGCGTCTGGCTCAACGAGACCGGAGCGAAATTGTTATCGAGCACAAGGGCGTTGATGATGGATTGGTCGCCGATGTCGCGCCGTTCGAAATTGGCTTGAAATGAACTCTTCTTGCTGATCGGCCCGCCGAAGTTTCCCATGACCATATCGGTGTTGTAGTCAGGCTTGGTACTCGCAAATGGATTGCGCGCGTTCAAGACCGAGTTGCTGTTCATGAACGAGACTTGGCCGTGAAAATGGTCTGTGCCGGGCTTGGTGAAGATCTCAATGCGCCCGTAGCCGAGTTTGTCGTATTCGGCAGAGAAAGGATTCTGGTTGATTCGGATCTCGCGGATGGAAGATTTAGGCGGAAGCTGGCCGCCGCTGAACCCATCAACGTATACTTCGCCGCCATTAGGTCCGGCGGCTGGCCCAGCCAAGGCCTGAAGCTCGGACAACAGCTCGTCCGGGTCGTCGGACAAGGCGTCAAGATCTTTGTCTTTCAGCACCAACGCGCTCGCATTGTTTTCCGGCGCCACATCCAGTGAGCCTTGTGGCTCCTGCACATTCACCGTCTCTTCTTCCACTTGGATCTTGAGCTTGGGGTTGATCAGCAACGTATTCCCGGCGGTCACTTTGATGTGCGAAGTGAAATGGGAAAAATTTGTGGCCGAGACTTGAAGATTGTAGTCACCGGGCGCAACGGAGGTGAATTGAAAGCGTCCCAAGCCGTCGCTGGTGGACGTGGTCGAGTGGCCGGGAGCGCCACTAAGGACGATGTTGGCGTTGGGGATAACGGCCCCGGTAGGGTCCATGACTTGCCCCTGCACGGAACCGCTGCTCTGCGCCAAAGCGGCAGAAGCAAACCCCAACACGATAATAAGTACGAACAATCGCATTCAGGTAGATAGACGGAAAAATGCGCTGTACGGGTGGCGAAACTTTTACTACAACAAGGTGTTGTCGAGGGATACGGACTCGCTCGTGTTGCATTCCGAAATGCCCATGTCGTCCAAACGAAGAAAGCGAACACGTTTTCTCTTTGTGGCAAATCGTCACAATTCCGTTGACACCTACTACTCTCACTAGTACAAAGGGTCCGCCGCGAGATACGCCAAAAATTCGCGACATCGAACCGAGCCGCAGACCCGCTAAGCGAGTTCGGATGCTCAGATGCAAATCTTTAGAACCTGCCGTCTTTTGCACGCGGTTCTGTAACTTCCGGTCCCCGCTCGATCCCACAACCTAGTTTCGGAGGAAGTACTGATGAGAAGCAGATTGCTTTCAATCGCGGCAGTGTTGACGCTTTTTGGCCTCACAAGCACCGCGTGGGCCAAGCAGCCATTTAAGGCGCCAACCCCACGATTTACAAGCGCAGTTGCATTCGATGTGTCCAAGCCAGTGCGCGGCCTTGCGCCGTTATCTGGGCTTGCGGCCCAAGCCGAGTCGCAAGGCTATTTGTTGAAGGAAGTTCGCGCAGAACACGAATTAGCGGAAGTCGCTGACAAAGGATTCACCGGCGACGGTGCCCTGCAAACAGGCGGAGCAAATCTGTCAAGCCCTGCTCCGGCGATTGCGAATCCTAACGTCACATTTGAAGGCCTCAGCAACCAAGACAACTTCAATATCTACAACTTCCGAGTAGCGCCACCTGATCCGGTTGGAGCAGTCGGCCCCAACCACTATGTAGAAATGGTGAACCTGACTTTTGCGGTCTACGACAAAGCGGGAACAATGCTTGCCGGGCCCAGTGCTATCGGCGATCTTTGGGCAGGATTTGCGATCAATGATTGCACCGGAGCCTCTGGCGACCCGGTCGTACTATACGATCGACAAGCAGACCGATGGATCCTCTCGCAATTCACCACCAGCGGACTGAATGCGAACGGCAGCTACAACGGGACGCCTTTCTACAACTGCGTGGCCATTTCCCAGACGAGCGATCCAACCGGAGCTTATTACCGCTATGCGTTCGTGACCACCGAGCCGAACGGCACATTGTTCTTTCCCGATTACCCGAAGTACGGTGTATGGAACGACTCCTACCTGCTCACCTCGCGTGATTTCGGCCCAACAGTTGAGTACGGTATTAGCGTGTATGCGCTGGAAAAAACGAAGATGCTGGTTGGCGATCCAACCGCCCGGTCGGTGAAGTTCTTCCTTGACTCCGATTTGATCCCACTCCACTTGATGGGCGACGGCCTGCTGCCGGCAGACATTGACGGGCGTGTTCCGGACAATAACGGCAACAATGCCAATCACGCAGCCCCGATAGTGGGAACCATGGACAGCGGGTACGTCTATGGGGCGCCGTTCGACGGGATCAACATTTTCGAGTTGATGGTCCGATGGAACAAAGTTCCGGATGCGACCTTAGATCTAGTGGCCCAGCTTCCGGTTGCCGACTTCGACTCGGTATTCCCGTGCGTCGGCTCGCGCTCCTGCATCCCTGAACCTGGAGTGGCTAACAACCGCTGGCTGGATGCGCTTACTGTAAGGCAGCGGCCTACTTATCGGCTTGCGTTCCGTGATTTCGGTGACTATCAAACCATGGTGACCAATCAGTCCGTTGAAGCACGCGGAGGTGGTCTTGGCGTCTCCAAGGCGGGTGTGAGGTGGTATGAGATCCGGCGAAAGAACGGGGTCTACTCGCTCTTTCAGCAGGGCACCTATGCTCCAGACGATGGCGTAAACCGCTGGATGGGCAGCATCGCCATGGACAAAAAAGGCAACGTAGCGCTGGGCTATAGCGTGTCCAACGGAACCGCCGTATTTCCCGGGATGCGTTACACAGGACGACTGGCCGGCGATCCTGCCGGGCAGATGACGTTGGGTGAAGGAACCATCATCAATGGAACCGGAGCGCAAGTCACGGTCAATAATCGCTGGGGTGATTACAGTTCTATGAATGTAGACCCTACCGATGACTGCACGTTCTGGTATGTGAATGAGTATTACCAAACGACGGGCGTGATCGGAATCAACACCGTACCTTGGCAGACCCGGGTGGGCAGTTTCAAACTACCAGGCTGCAATTAGGATTGCTGCAGTACAAAAAGGACGCCCTTCGGGGCGTCCTTTTTTTCCTCAGTAACTTTTACCAATACTTCAGTTTGAATTTATCTCCCCACACGGAGAAGTCTTTCTGGGTGCTGCCGCCATTCAGTTGGAAATGAAAAGTGACCCAGCTCGTGGTGGTGGTGACCGGCTTGGGCCCAAAGGTCTTGTTGACGTAATGCTTTACGCAGTTCACAGTGAACGAGACGAACACGGTTTTCCCGCTGATGCGCTGACCTTCAAAGACTACATGCTGCCATTTGTAAGCTTGCGGCCTGACGCAAGGAACGGTGGTGTTCACCCATTTGCTACCAGCGTTGTCCCAAGTACGCCAATATTTCATGGTGTAGGCACATTGCCAATCAAAGCGATACCAAACTCCAGGCCGGTGCTGCGCGGCGGAGAATTCCATGCCCGCGGAAGCCATTGGATCTTTGAAGTAGTAGTAAGCGTCGTAGATGAAGTGATTGGCAGTGCCATTGGTGGACATCTTGCGATAGAAAAGAGCGTCGGAATAAGGGACCGTGCCGCCGATGAAGAACTTAGTGGAGCGCCCTTCGAGCACGGGCGAGGTCAATCCTTGGGTCATTGAGAGAGGGGCATCGCCACGCCCGTTGGCGCATAAGGAACACGCCTTCCAGCCTGTCATTTGGTCGATGTTAATGAACGTTGTTTGAGCGCTGAGCGATAGGGCCCCAAAGCCCGCCATCATTGAGAGCAGCAAAAGCACTTGCCTGAATCGGATCAAGTTTTCTCTCCTCCCACTCGCCTCAAGCGGCGGCGCAACCAAAATGCGAGTTCTCTAGAAGGGTGGAGAATAAGGGTGGTTCTGCTTAACCTCAATACGGGGAAGACACTAGGAGCACTGAGTAAGTAGGCTCACAGATTTTTTAAGGTTGAGAGAACAGTAATCAGGCTCAACGCAAAGAAGGTTCACGATGGCACGGCTTCCGCAGCGCCGCCAGTAGTCGGCCATCCCGCGGCCGCAGCTTGCCGGTGTCTCCTATGGGCTCGAGTACAGCGGGATGGATCTCCCAAACCGTGGCGACGTGCTTACTTCCACGCTTGTGATCGAAATCCTGATAAGGAAGTCCTCGGACCGTCACCGGAAATGGCGCAGCGACTTCCTGCTGTAAGACGCTCAATTCCACATTGTGGTCGTGTAACGCGGATTGCAATGTCTTCCGCGCAGGACAGTATTCGGGATCGACGGGAGTTTCGACGACCACACGGGGAGCGTCTTTGCCTGCAGTCGCGGAGAGCTCGATGTGGATGTCGCAGTCGCCACGATAGGCCCACGCGAACTGAACGTACGCTTGCGGAATCACTACCAGTTGCAGCTCGCGTCCCTTGCGTGGCGCATCGTTCTTCGGATCAGGACTTTGCTCCCAGGCGAGAACCTCATCGACGGTGATCTTCTTCGGTTCGCCATCCGGAAGGGGAACATGTTTCACAGCATAGCGATAGCCGGTGGGCTTTTCATCGCGCGGCTTGCAGTCGCAGACGTCCAGCTTGTCGGCGGCAAAGCAGGTTGAGGCGAGCAGCAAGAAGGAGATGATCGATCTCAAGTTGCAGTGTCTCCAATAAACCCATCACTTCAGTTGAAAGTCTTCAGATTGCACAAAACCCTTCAACGCTTCTGGATAGGCTACTTGCAAAGATTCCGGCGCGGTGACGCCATTACCCGTCAGCATCGATTTCAACTGCAGCGAACTCACCGCTGCTTTGGATTCAAAGTGGTTGTTGCTGATCACGAATGTGGTCTCTGCCTGCCCGCTCACATGCTCGATGCGTCGCGCCCACTTTTCCAGCTCATCGGGAGAATAAAGATAGTTATAGCGATCGTGTGGACGTTCATGCTCGAACCACTGCTGGTAATTGCGTCCGTGCAGCCGAACATAACCGACCCGTCCAAGCGCGATCTGCGATGGTGCAAGCGCCTTCCCGAGCAGCGGCTGATCGATGTTGCAGAATCCAATGCCCATTTGGGAGAAGGAACTAAGCACGGTGGGGTCGTCCCATGTGGAATGCCGTACTTCGACGACCAGAGGATACTCGTTGAAGCGGCCAGCAAGTGAAGAGAGGTACTCGCGGTTCTCTTCTGTGTTCTTGAACGAAATGGGGAATTGCATCAGCAACGCGCCAAGGCGACGCTGCGCTGCCAGAACGTCGAGCCCGGCCTTTGCGTCAGCTTCGTCATTGTTCCCCGGCTTGATGCTTGCAGCTGACGTGGACTCGATCACCGCGATGGGCGAGTGCGTAAATGCGCGATTGAGTTTAGCGGTGAAAACAAACTTCGGATTCACTTCCTCCACGAGCTTGCACCAGCCTTCCGCGATTTTTGGCTTGACGTGTCCGTAGAAGGAGGAATTGATCTCTACAGTGTCGAAGAATTGTGCGTAAAACTGCAGGTTCGGCTGCTTCAGCTTGGGAGGATAAAACTTACCGTTCCAGTCCTTGTATTGCCACCCGGCGGTGCCGATGTAGGTGTGGGGCATCTCGTTCTTCTAACGCTGAGAAAGCGTTACCTTAGCGGTTTCTACCTTTGCCGAATCCACGCGCGACGGCAACTTGAAATGCGAAGTCATCCCGACATTGGGGTATTTTGAGGTCAGATATTTCTTTACAAAATATTCCAATGCGACGCGCGGCACGGTGACACCGTCGATCTCTACAGATTGTGCGGTGACGGTAGCGGTCCCGTTCTGAGCCGAGGCATCTGCTATGACGCGGACATCGTGCACTCCGCTGAACAACGATAGCAGCGGATTGCTGCTGGTGGAATTCTGTGTGAGGGCATCAAAATCGATACGGGCCACCGCATTCACTGTGTCAGGTGTGGTCGAGTAACGGAGCTGCTGCACGCTGGCGGGAAGCTTCACGCGTCCGGCAGCGAAGTATGCATTGCCTTCATCGTCGGGGAGCACGGTCGGCGCGGGATCAGGCGTTGCAGACAGTCCGTTCTGCTGGATGTGGCGCAAGCGGGCGGCGAACTGGTCTGCCAGTTTGTCGTTCGCTGTTCCCGCAGCAGCGAACAAAAATACCGCTGTGGAAAAAACCAAAGCTGTCGGGAGGAGCCGCGCAGTTAACCTGGCGTTCATACGATCCATCTTTAATCCAAGTCTTTTCGGAGTCTAGTCGGTTAGTAGCTAAGGGAGCCGACGCAGTTGCTTTGTAGCGGGAATTTTAGCGCGAAATCGGGAAGTACCTGTCAGGTGCACCGAAGATAGGCGTTGATTGAGCACTGGATCGGTTTTAGCTTCGAGGCTCCCAACAAGGGAAATTCATAAGGAGGATTTATGTTCCCAGTAAGCCTGAACCCTTACTTCAATCCGACGCTCTCCTTCTCTCAACCCTTTATCAACCCGGAATGGGCGATGCGCGCCTATGGGCACCATGCATGGGACCCGTTCCAAGCGCAGGCCTATTACCGGGGCCCGTACCCGAACGCACTGAGCGGGATCGATCCGAGCTTGTTCAATCCAACCAGCAACATCCAGTCCTCTGCGATCAACCCCATTAACCCGCAGAGCCAGGTGCCGATCGGATTTACTCCACAGAGCTTTACTCCGCAGAGCTTTACTCCGCAAACCCAGGTACCGACTGGATTCGCGGCACCTTCGATGCACAACTCTCCCGTGCCGCAGTTCGGTTACGGAAGCCCGTCGTTCTTCGGCCACCTCTCGCCTCACGAGTTCGGCCTTGGTGGGCAGA
>Ga0136846_1227684_pt1 | contig 12394 bp, 8 predicted proteins | sample HopSoiMetagenom2_FD_96841 | JGI IMG/M metagenome (GOLD analysis project Ga0136846, IMG submission 96841) | Grasslands soil microbial communities from Hopland, California, USA - 2 Assembly 2016 (version 4) | ecosystem: Environmental > Terrestrial > Soil > Grasslands | place: USA: Hopland...
AGCTCGGGATATTCCTGGTGACGCAGTGCGTCCTGGGCAGCGACGGTGGCTTCGTGGTAGTTGCCGAGCCCGTTGTGGAGTACGGCGTTCGTCCAGTGGGCGACCGCGATGCCGATGCCTTCGCCGCGCCGGGTCACGTCGGGAATGGTGTCCTCGATCAGTGCCGAGACCTCGCTCTGCCGGCCGCGATAGGCCGCGAGCGCCATCGCCGCGTACGGCGCCAGGTTGCTGCCAGTCGCCTCGGTCACGACCAGGCCCTCGTCGATCAGCGAGGTTGCGGTGGCGAGATCCCCGGCGAACAACAACATGTACGCCCTGGTGCTCAGGGCGAGAGGAAGCTCGCTCAAAGCACCGTCCTTGCGCGCCAGTTCGACGTACCGGGCGGACAGTGCGTGCCAGGCCTCGTCGTCCCACAGGTGCAACGCCGCCTCGGTCCCGAGCCACAGCCAGCGCAACTCCTCGTCGGGCGACATGTCGACACCGAACGTTTCCAGCGCCTGCCGCAGGAAGGGCGCACCTTCGGCGTACCCCTCGGTGAAGTTCGTCGCGAGACCGTCCAGCAGAAGGTCGGGTGCCCGCGGACGGCTCGGACGTGGAGCCCGGGCGGCTGCCGAGGCCACGTCGAGGGTGCCACCCCCTGGACTGGCCAATGCGCCGACGAACATGGCAGCGGTCAAGCCGTCCAGGTACGTCGCTCGGCACAGGTCGACATCGATCGATTCCAGCCGCTGGGCAGCCTTCAGCAACAGCGGCGGAGCCTCCCGGCCGCGACTGGTCACGAACGCCAACTGCGCCCGCAGCATGTCGATGCGCACGTGGTCGAGCTCTGCCAACGGACCGGCCTCGGCCATCGCGAGCAGATCCAAAGCCGCATCGAACGCACCCGCCTGGAGCTTTGCCTGCGCCGCGGCCAGAGCTCGACCGGCCCGCCGCGCGGGGTCCGGCGTCAGGACGGCGGCACGTTCGAGGAGCGCTCCTGCTGCCGCCCAACCACCACGGGCCCGAGCCCGGTCGGCCGAGCGCATCAACTCGTCGGCCACATCCTCATCGGGGCCGCCGGCGGCATGCGCGAGGTGCCACGCCCGGCGATCCGCGTCGCTGTCCGGATCAGTCGCGTCCGCGAGCGCGCGATGTGCCTGGGAGCGCTGCTCCGGACTCGCGTCGCGGTAGATGGCCGAACGCACGAGTGGATGCCGGAAGGTGATGATCCGCTCGTCGGTCTGCAGGAGGCCGGCGAAAGCTGCGGGACTCAGTGCCTCCAGGTCGATGCCGAGCTGCTGCGTCGCTTGCCGGACCAGCCGCACGTCGCCCACCGGTTCGACCGCGGCGACCAGCAGCCATCGCCGCAGCTCGGGCGGGAGCGGCTCAAGTCTGCGTCGGAAGCTCTCCTCCCCTCGACCGGCGAGTCGGCCGCCGTCGAGCACGCCGAAACCGCCGGCCAACTCGGTATGGCTGAGTTCACGCGGGAGCTCGAGCAGAGCGAGCGGATTTCCGCGCGTTTCGGCCACGATCCGGTCCCGCACACGGTGGTCCAGGGCACCCGGGATCGCGACCGCCAGCAGCTGACGCGCCTCCTCCGGTGGCAGACCGGCCAGGACCAGCTCCGGCAACGCGGCGAACGCCTGCTCGTCGACCGGGTCCCGCACCGCGAAGACCAAGGCGACCGATTCGGCCAACAGCCGGCGGCTCACGAAGGCCAGCGTTTCCACGGAGATCCGATCGAGCCACTGCGCGTCGTCGACCGCGCAGACCAGCGGGCGTTCGGCAGCGGCCGCCGCCATCAGACCGAGCACGGCCAGACCGACCAGGAAGCGGTCCGGAACCGGGCCGGGCCGGAGACCGAACGCCGTGGCCAGTGCGTCATGCTGCGGTACCGGAATGCGATCCAGGTAAGGCAGCAGCGGGGCACACAACTGGTGCAGTCCGGCGAAGGCGAGCTCTGCCTCCGCCTGGATCCCGGCCGCGCGCACCACTCTGCAGCCGGAAGCCTCGTCGACCAGATACTCCAGCAGGGCCGACTTCCCGACGCCGGCCTCGCCGGAGATCACGAGCGACTCACTGCCTCCGCTCCGCACGGTCGAGAGCAGGTTGTCGAGGTGTTGGCGCTCGGCGCGCCGGTCCACCAGCATCTGTCGAACCTAACCCGGCCTCGACTTACCTGCCAGGTCAGGCATCCACCAATGTTCGTAGGTTGATGGCGGCCGGAGTGGCCCGCCTGGTCAGGTGATGTCGATCGGTGCCCGGCTCAGCTCGTGCCGTGACGTGATCCCGAGCTTCGCGAAGGCGTTCCTCAGGTGGTACTCGACGGTGCGCGGACTCAGGAACAACCGCGTGGCGATCTCCGGGTTCGAGAGTCCGTCGCGCGCCAGTCGTGCGACCTGGGTCTCCCTGGACGTCAGCCGACCGGTCGCCGTGACCGTACGCTTGCGTGCTTTCTCCCCGGTTGCGGCGAGCTCCCGCCGGGCACGTTCGGCGAACGCGTCGGCGCACATCACGGAGAACATTTCGTGGGCCGTGTGCAGCTGCTCGCGGGCGTCCAGCCGGCGGCCGCGGCGCCGCAGCCATTCGCCGTACACCAGAGTCGACCGGGCCAGCTCGGTCCGCACCCCGGTACGGCGCAGCCGGGTGATCGCTTCACGATAGTGAGGCTCCGCTTCGTCACCGTCGTCGAGCAGTGCGCGGCACCGGGCCTCCAGACCAAGCGCCCATTCGGTGCCACTCGCGCTGGTCATCTCCGAAAGCCGCGCGAAGGCGTCAACGGCCAGGTCCTGCCGGCCGCGCCGGGCGGCGGACTCGATCAGCTCGGTGAGTCCCCAGTTGGGTGCTGCCAGTTCCGCCGTACATTCTGCCGCGCGTTGTCCTTCGACGAGGGCCCGATCGTAGCGTCCCGAGCCGTTGGCGAGGACCGCCGCGGCAGCCTGCGCGACGGTGAGACCGATGCCCTCTCCGCGCTCGGTGGCCTCGGCGGTCACGCTCGTGAAGAGGTGGAGTGCCTCGCGTTCGCGGCCTCGCCAGGCGGCGAGCCACAAGGCGCCGTACGGCACGAGGTTGCCCATGATGGTCTCCGCAACGACCCCCGCCTCCTCGGTGAGCGCCATCGCGGAGCGGAAGTGCCCGGTGAACAACTCCAGCACGATGCGCGAGTTCAGGGCCAGGACCAGCTGGCCGAGTGCGCCGGCTTCCCGTGCGAGCTCGACATGGCGGCCGGTGAGGACGTCCCAGCTCTCGTCGTCCCAGATGTCGGCCGCGATCGCCTCGGCCAGCCACAGCCAGCGCAGCCCCTCCTCAGCGGAAAGGTCGGCGCTGCGGAACGCCCGGATCGCCTCCTTCGCCGGAGCGGCGGCTGCCTCGTAGCCGTCAGTGAAGAGCGTCGCGAGAGCGTCGAGCAGTACGTCGCCTTTGTCGGTCGAGTGCCGGCGTGGCATCGAGCGTGCCGCTCGCGCCACCTCGAGAGACCCGACACCGGTGCGGTCGGCGAGGCGCCCCGCGAACATGGTCGCGTTGAGCGCGTCGAGGTAGGTGTCCCGGGCGAGCTTGCTGTCCAACGGTTCGAGTCGTCGGGCGGCGCTCAGCAGCAACGGTGGAGCTTCGTGACCGCGGTTGGTCGCGAAGGCGGCTTCGGCCCGGAGGAGATCGATCCGCGCTCGCTGGAGATCGTCGAGTGCTCCTGCCTCCGCGATCGACAGCATCGCCAGTGCTGCGCCTGGCATGCCGGTCTGGAGTTCCGCTTCCGCCGCTGCGACGGCACGACGTGCTCGCTGCGTCCGGTCCGGCGTCAGCTGGGCGGCGCGCTCGAGGAACGCTGCCGCCGCGGCCAGCCCGCCTCGGGCGCGTGCTCGTGCCGCCGAGCGCTCGAGCTCGGCGGCGACGACTTCATCCGGTCCCTCGGCTGCGTGCGCGAGATGCCAGGCGCGACGGTCGGCGTCCCGCACCGGATCCGTGACGCGGGCAAGCGCACGGTGCGCCTCCCGCCGTTCGGACACAGCGGCGCCTCGCTGTACCGCCGAGCGGGCCAGCGGATGACGGAAGGCCACCTGCCGGCCCCAGTCGAGCAGCCCCGCAAACCCCGGAAGCTGGTGTACGTCGACGGTGATGCCGAGCTCCGAGGCCGCGCGGTAGATGAGCACCGGGTCGCCCGTCGGCTCCAGAGCCGCGACCAGCAGGAGCTGCCGAACGTCGAGTGGCAGGGAGTCCATCCGGCGCTGGAAACTGTCCTCGATGCGGGTCGAGAGGTTCCGGTCGTCCGGGAGCCCGAACCCTCCGGCCAGTTGGGCGTACGTCAGTCCGTTGGGTAACTCGAGCAGGGCGAGTGGGTTGCCGCGCGTCTCGACCACGATCCGATCCCGCACCAGCTCGTCCAGCGGCCCGGGAATCGTCGCGGTCAGCAGGTCATGGGCATCCGCAGGGAGCAGACCGCCCAACGTCAGTTGCGGCATTCCCGCAAACGAAGCGTCCTCCGGGTCGCGCAGCGCGAAAACCAGGGCGATCGATTCGGCCGCGAGTCGGCGGCCGACGAACGCCAGCGTCTCGGCCGAGGTTCGATCGAGCCACTGCGCGTCGTCGACAACGCAGATCAGCGGTTCTTCAGCCGCGGCAGCAGCCAGCAGACCGAGCACAGCCAGCCCCATCAGGAATCGGTCCGGCGGAACTCCGACCCGGAGGCCGAAGGCTGTCGCGAGCGCTTCACGCTGCGGCTGCGGGAGCTGGTCGAGGTGGTCCAGCAGCGGGGCACACAGGTGGTGCAGTCCGGCGTACGCAAGCTCCGCCTCGGCCTGGATGCCGGCTACCCGCAGTACCCGGCATTCGCCGGCCTGAGCCACCAGATGGTCGAGCAGGGCGGACTTGCCGATCCCGGCGTCACCGGAGACGACCAGCGCCGCGCTCTCTCCTCGTCGGATGGCATCCAGGAGGCGCTTGAGCCGCCGGCGCTCTGCCTGGCGCCCGAACAGCCTGGTCGAGCCGGCCTCCGATGGTCGCCGTCCGGGAGCGGGCTGACCAACCGCGCGGACGTCGCTGAGTGGACGGGTCGTCGATTCACTGGCCATCTGCCTCGCCGTTTCCTCCCACGCGTGGCCGAGCCCGTCGGCAGGCGCTCCGAACTGCCCCCAGCTGCGTCTGTCAGACCGCCGGCCCGTCTGACCAAGTCTTGTCACGACGTACCCAGGTGGCAATGCGGCGGAGGCCCCGAAAACAGCTATTCGTCCTGGCGGCTGACTACTGATGGACCGTCGCCGGCCGCGAGCCCGGCCCCGGGATCACGCCCCGTGACTCCCGGATTCGAGTTACGCCGTACGGCGAGACGCTTGCTGGACTCGGCGCGCGGCCGAGCGTCACCCGCGAGGAGAGGACCACGCTCATGCCTTACGTCACCGTCGGACGCGAGAACGGCTCCGACATCGAGATCTACTACGAGGACCACGGCACCGGGCGGCCCGTCGTACTCATCCACGGCTTCCCGCTCAGCGGCCGGGCGTGGGAACGGCAGGAGCGGGCCTTGCTGGACGCCGGTTTCCGGGTCATCACCTACGACCGCCGCGGCTTCGGCAAGTCGAGTCAGCCCAGTGCCGGCTACGACTACGACACGTTCGCGGCCGACCTGAACAGTCTCGTGAACACCTTGGACCTCCGCGACTTCGATATCGCCGGCCACTCGATGGGCGGCGGCGAGGTGGCCCGCTACCTGGGCAGCTACGGCTCCGAGCGGGTACGGCGGGCCGCGATCATCTCCGGCGTGCCGCCGTACCTGCTCCGGACGGCCGAGACCCCGGACGGCGTTCCCCAGCAGGTCTTCGACGAGATCGCCGCCGGTCTCCAGGCGGACCGCCAGGCCTACTTCACGGAGTGGAACACGAACTTCTTCAACCTGGACGAGAACCTCGGTACGGGGATCAGCGAGGAGGCCGTCCGGGACGCCTGGAACATCGCGGCCGGTGCCTCGCCGACCGGCACGATCGCTTGTGTGGCGACCTGGCACACCGACTTCCGCTCCGATCTGCCGAAGATCGACGTACCGGTCCTGGTCATGCACGGAACGGCCGACCGCGTCCTACCCATCGACGCCTGCGGCCGGCTCACCCACCAGTTGATCAAGGACAGCGAGTACGTCGAACTCCACGGCGCCCCCCACGGCCTCTGCTGGACCCACGCCCCCGAGGTGAACCAAGCCCTGCTGAACTTCCTCACCAAGTAGTGCTGACAGGGCGGTAATCCGCAACGAGGTTCGCCGAGGATGTGATCGCCTGCGGCCGTCCCGCGGAGTCAGCCCTTCCAGGCGCGGGCTGAGTTCCAGAGGACGCCGCGGTTGATTCGGCTGGGGTGTTTGCGCAGCATCGCGTCGTACAGGTCCTCGGTGGTGGAGGTCTCTTCGACAGCGGTCAGAAAGTCCTGGATGTACTGCCGGGTCGCGTCGATCGCGTCCGGCGAGTCCTTCGCGTCCGGTGCCTTGTGGCCGGCCACCACCGTGGTCGGATGCAGCGCCGCGACGGTGTCGAGTGCGGCGAGCCACTGCGCGGCCCCGTCACCGCGCCCCTCGACCAGATAGAGATGTACGCCGTTGTACACGGCGTCGCCCGCGACGAGGAGGCCCGATGACGGCACGTGCAGCGCCGTACTGCGGTCGGTGTCGGCATGCCCCAGCTCGACCACCTCCAGCGCCTCACCCTCCAGCGTGATCGTCGAACTCTCCAGCGGGTCCGCGACCAGCACGTCATCGGGCAACTGACCGGGGAAGCGGGATCGCCAGAAGGTGTCCCAGTCCGGCGTGAGCTGCCGCCGCATCACGTCGACCACGCCCGGAGCGGCCACGAACCGAGCGTGCGGGAAGCGGGCGAGCACCACGGAGGCACCGAAGAAGTGGTCGCCGTGGCCGTGCGTGACGACGATGGTCTGGAGATCCTTGCCCTTGGCCGCCACCCACTCGGCCAGGTCGCCCGCTTCCGCCGTGGTCATCAGCGGGTCGACGAGGACCGCGTCCCGTTCGCCATGGATCAGCGTCGAGGTGGTCGGCGACCAGTACCGTTGGGTCTCCCCCGGCGGCAGGTCGTCCGAGACGGCCGGCTTCGAGGGAGCGACATAGGTCTTGTAGGTCAGGGTCACGATGTCCTCCGGGTCGACGGGCGGCACGTTTGCCGCCGTCACCACGATCGTCGCGCCGAACGACCGGCGGAAGGTCGTGACTTCCTGGGTGCCACGCACACAGGAAGTCAGCGAGCGGCCAGGGCCGCAAGCGCCGCCGCGCTGTCACTGCCTGGTTCGGCCATGCCGACAAGGAGTTGCTGGCCCGGGGCGGCGCGCACGTCGAACATCTGGTAGGTCAGCTCGATCCGGCCGGCCTCGGGATGGAAGAAGATCTTGTAGGCGCGGCTGAGTCCACGCGCTGTCTGCTCATTCCACATCGCCGTGAACTGCGGAGACTCCGCCAGCAGCTCGTCCACCACTGCACGGATCTCCACGTCGTCCGGGAAGGCAACCGCGTTGAGCCGTACGGCGTTCACAGCCCGCGCAGCCACGGCATCCCAGTCACCGAACATCGTCTGCGCCTGCGGATGCTGGAACATCATCCGCAGCATGTTCGTCATCCCGAACGGCACCAGGAGGGCCTCCGCGAGCCGATTCGTGGCGAGGATTTCGTACGCCGGACTCAGCACATAGGCCGCTGCGGTGGGAAAGGCGTCGAGGAGCTGCAGCAGCGACGGATGGACGCGGTGACGAGACTCGCCCAGCGCCGGAGTCGGGCTCAGCCCGGCCAGCCGGAACAGGTGCGCCCGCCCGTCGGCATCGAGGCGCAGGGCGTGCGCAATGCCGTTGAGGACCTGTGGCGAGGGATTCCGTTCGCGCCCCTGCTCGAGCCGCGTGTAGTAATCCATACTGACGACCGCCAGCACCGCGACCTCTTCACGGCGCAGACCCGCCACCCGCCGGTCGCCGCCGCCTGGTAGGCCGACCTCGGCTGGCTCCAGTCGCGCTCGCTGCGCCCGGAGGAAAGCCCCGAGTTCGCCCACCCCATTTCCCATACGGCACAGGCTACGGCCGCACCTACAGAACACTTCAGCTGCGCAGCCGTTTCGTTGGGCGTCCGGAGGGCACTGGCTCCGTCTGACAGGGAGGGCGATGGTGTCGTTGAGAGAGCTCGAGCAGGCCGCCAAAGAGGTCTTCGGTTGGGAGGATCTGCGCGCCGATCAACGACAGGCGATGCAGGCTGCTCGCGAGGGGCGAGACGTTCTCGCAGTGATGCCGACCGGCTCCGGCAAGTCGGCGATCTACCAGGTACCGGCGGTACTGGCCGACGGACCCGCGGTCGTCGTCAGCCCGCTGATCTCGCTGCAACACGACCAGCTCGTCGCATTGCGAGAAGCGCACGCTGGTACTGCGGTCACGGTCAACAGCACGACCAACGTCGACAGGGTCCTCAACGGCGAGGCCGCGTCAGCCAAGTTCATCTTCGTCACCGCCGAGCAGTTGGCCAAGCACGACGTACTCGATGCGCTCGTCAGGCTCCGGCCATCGATGTTCGTCGTGGACGAGGCGCACTGTGTGAGTGCCTGGGGCCACGACTTCCGCCCGGAGTACCAGCGACTCGGCGCGGCCGTCGACCGGCTCGGGCACCCTGTCGTCGTCGCGCTCACGGCGACCGCCGCCGCTCCGGTTCGCGACGAGATCATCTCGGCCCTGCACCTCGATGAGCCCGAGGTCGTGATCTCCGGGTTCGACCGGCCGAACCTCCACCTCGAGGCGCACGCCGTCGCCGACGAGCGATCCGGGCGGTCCGCCGTACCGAAGACCGCGGCCGACCTTACGACGCCCGGCATCGTGTACACCGCCACCCGTCGACAGACCGAGGAGTACGCCGCCGAGTTGAGCGAGCTCGGAGTGAGCGCCGCCGCGTATCACGCGGGCCTGCGACGGACCGAGCGCCGGAGCGTCCACGAGGGGTTTCTCTCCGGTGCGATCCAGATCGTCGTCGGCACAACGGCATTCGGACTAGGCATCGACAAACCCGACGTCCGCTTCGTGGTCCACTCGGGCGTGTCCGACTCCCTCGACAGCTATTACCAGGAAATCGGGCGCGCCGGCCGCGACGGCGAACCTGCCCGGATCGTGCTCTTCCACGGTCCGCGCGACCTGGGACTCCGGCGATTCCTCTCGTCCTCGCCGCCCTCGGAGCAAGCACTTTCGGCCGTCTTGAACGCTGTGGCGTCCGCATCGTCACCTGTGCTCCGGCGCGACATCGCGAAGGCGACGGACCTGTCCCCCAACTTGGTCAGCCGCTGCTGCAACTGGCTCGCGCAGACCGGAGGCATCGCCTTCGATCGCCGCAACCGGGTGCAACTGGTGACCACCGACGGTCAAGTCCGCGCGGCGAGAGCAGCAGCCGAACGACGCCGCGAGGTGGACGAGACGCGTCTGGACATGATGCGCGAGTACGCCGCGACCACCGGCTGCCGTCGAGAATTCCTGCTGACGTACTTCGGCGAACCCTACGAAGGTCCGTGCGGGAACTGCGACAACTGCGAGAATGTAGAACTCGACACCGCCCGCGACAGCGACAGTCCGTTCAACGTCAACGCGCGCGTGCGGCATGAGCAGTTCGGCGACGGGCAGATCCTGAACGCCGACGCCGACCACCTGACGCTCCGCTTCGACGACGCCGGCTACCGCACCCTCTCCGTCGACGCAGTACGCCGCAACAACCTCGTCACCCCCCTCGACCCGCCCTGACTCCCAACATCAAGCCGCAGGACCGGGGAACCCGTACCGCGGTGGTGGTGGCGACACAGCAAGTTGCTGCCGCGGCCGGCGGGGATGCTGCGCGGCCGGCGGGTCGCTGCGCGGCTGGCGGATTGCTGCGCGGCTGGCGGGTTGCTGCGCGGCCGGCGGGTCGTTGCGCGGCTGGCGGTTGCTGCGTGGCCGGCGGGTCGTGGCGCGGATGGCGGGTTGTTGCAGGTCAGCGGTGAAACAAGCTGTCAGCGGTGAAACATCCCGTCAGTGAGAAACGTTCGGTCAGTGAGAAACGTCCCGTCAGCGCTGAAATGCCCGTTAGCGGGCAGGTTCGCGCGGGATTCGGTAGGGTTGACGCGTGCGGCGAGTAGTTGCCGTGGGCCCTGAGTGGGACCGGTACTGCGATCGCCGGGAGAATCTGGACCCGTCAGCCGTTCTGTTCGCGCATTTCTTCGTTGATGCGCAGGGCTTCGGCGAGTTGGTCTTCCAGGATGATGATCCGGCAGGCCGCCTCGAGGGCGATGCCCTGATCGACGAGTTCACGTGCCCGCGAGGCCAGTCGCAACTGGTAGCGGGAGTAGCGGCGGTGGCCACCTTCGGAGCGCTGCGGGGCGATCAGTTTCGCCTCGTCCAGGCTCCGGAGGAACCCCGGCGTGGTGCCGAGCATCTCCGCGGCACGGCCCATCGTGAAGGCGGGGTAGTCGTCGTCGTCGAAGTTGGCAGGCCCGGTCTGCGGGGTGGAACTCATCGTCTTCTCCGTGTGTAACTCTGGGGTCATCGAACCTCCGTGCCGAAGGGCCCCGATGCCGAAGCATCGGGGCCCAGGTTTGGGATATGTCACCATCTACCGGCCTTGGAGCCGGTCTTCCTGTCCGCAGCACGCTGTGTGGAAGCCGTCACTGCGGAGATCGCTGAATGCGTAACCGAAGACCACCTTCCCATCTGATGGAGCTACGGCACCTGCCCGGCGAAGTACTGGCACTGGCAGGCGATCCCGACGGTGTAGATCCCATCCCTTCTGATCTCGCGGACAACTGCAACTACTGGTACAGAACTGCCAACTACTACGAACTGCTTTCAACTGCGAAACTGCTTCAACTGCGAGGACTGCTTCTCGGTCCGCCCTGGAACCCCTTGCAACCACCGGCTCCAGCGACGCTGACCCTTGGCAGAAACCCGAGCCCTTCACCTGATCGGCCCGGCGGAGTCCGCCGTCGTACTCACTGCTCGGACAGTCGGTAGCTGTCCACCTCGGCTTCGCTCTTCTTCTCTGTCAACACGAAGAACACTACACACGTCGCATCCAAATGTCTAACCTCGCCAGCGTAGGTTCTCCACCTCTCTGGCGAGAGGTTCTCACGGTCGCTGCGGACCGGGATCAGGCCGGCTGCTGGGCGGCGGGGTGGTAGTGCGACACCACGACCTGGCCGTCGAGAACGACGGTGTCGACCAGCCGCAGGTTGTTCCGGTGGTCCGGCCTCGCGAACAGGTGCCGGCCGCCGCCGAGTACGACGGGATGCACCGCGATGTGGAACTCGTCGACCAAACCGAGCGCGGCCAGCGCCCCGCCGAGCGCCGCGCCACCGGTGAGCAGCATGTCCCTGCCCGGCGCTGCCTTCAGCTCGGCGACCCTGTCGGCCAGGTCGCCGTTGATGACCTGACTCGTCCACTCGTCGCCCGGGTACGCGCTCGAGAACACGATCTTCGGCGTGGCACGCCAGAACGGCGCGAACGCGGCGACGTGCGGGTCGTCGGTCATCGACTCGGCATTCGGCCAGAAGCCCACCATCATCTGCCAGACGGATCGGCCGAAGAGCAGGGTGTCCACCCGCTTGTCCAGCGCCTCGGAGTACGCCGAGAGCTCCGGCCCCATCGTCGGCCAGTCGAACTCGCCGTTGGGCCCGTCGATGAACCCGTCGATCGACGCGTGAACCCAGTAGATGATCTTGCGCATTGCGGCCTCCTCCTGTGCGGTTTGTCGTTCAGTCGGAGACGACCGCAGCTCCTTGACATCCGCCTCAGTCAACGACCGACAGGATGTCAGCGATTTGACGACGTTGATACTTGTCATCCATCCGCTGACGAGGTATAAGAGAAGTGCGTATTGACACCACCGTGAATCGACACTTCAGGAGGTGCAGGACGATGTTGATGCGCACCGACCCGTTCCGGGAGCTCGACCGGCTCACCCAGCAGTTCTTCGGGAGCCAGGCGCCAGGCACGTGGTCCCGGCCGACCCCGATGCCGATGGACGCCTACCGGCACGGCGACCAGTACGTCGTGTCGTTCGATCTGCCCGGCATCTCACCGGATGCGATCGATCTGGACGTGGAGCGCAACGTGCTCACGGTGAAGGCGGAGCGCCGGCCGCCCGAACTCGGCGACAACGTGGAGATGCAGGTCTCCGAGCGTCCGCTCGGGGTCTTCTCCCGGCAGCTCTTCCTGGGCGACACGCTCGACGCCGACCACATCGAGGCCAGCTACGAGGCCGGCGTACTGACACTGAGGATCCCGGTCGCCGAGCGGGCCAAACCGCGCAAGATCGCGATCGCGAACACCGAAAGCGACCACATGCAGATCGACGCCTGACCTGGCGGCCCGAACGCCACCCGGATGGGGACTTGCTGACGACGGGGTGAGATCGATGACGGCGACCCGGCAGTCACAGGTCGAGGAC
>Ga0136846_1208569_pt1 | contig 12392 bp, 3 predicted proteins | sample HopSoiMetagenom2_FD_96841 | JGI IMG/M metagenome (GOLD analysis project Ga0136846, IMG submission 96841) | Grasslands soil microbial communities from Hopland, California, USA - 2 Assembly 2016 (version 4) | ecosystem: Environmental > Terrestrial > Soil > Grasslands | place: USA: Hopland...
CTGGCTTTGCGGGTTGCTGACAATCGACGGCAATTCCAGCAAGCCAGTCCCTGTAATCGCGAATTCGGTTGGACCATTGGTTGATTGCCACTGCACGTCCGCAGGCAGGTCGAGCTGATCAAAATTTCCCGTGCGCGAGGTGTAAGTGAGCAGCGTAAACGAACTCCCGCTCGCCGGCCGGTAAGCGCCCATGAAATGCGCCTTCAGTGTGCCGAGCATCGTCACCGGATTGTTGAAAGTGATCCGCCCGTAATCGGTCAGGCTCGAAATTCCGACGCTCAACGTGCCGGTCCCGAGCGCGTAATCTCCCAACAAGCTGACCGTCGCCCGTTGCGCATCGACAACGCCTTGATTCGCGAAATTCTGCCCTCGAATCGTAATCGTGCCGCCGGGCACATCTGCCGCGATCGTCCCTAGGTTGACGATATTTACATTTGCCGGGCTGCCGATGCATGAGTTGGAGAAGCCGATCACACCGCTGTGTCCGCGCACCGTCATGTTCACGCCAATCGTCAAGCTCGCAGCCGCAGTGTCGATGCGGAGCGCATTGCACTGCCCCTGGTTGCCGAAAATGACCGTTCCATTGCCGCTCAGCGTTTGCGCGCCGATAAAACCCACCTGTCCCCATGCCTGGTTGGTCGCATTACCCAAATAGAGGGTGCCATTTAAAATCAACCCATTGACGACCACCATGTTGGCCCCGCTGATTTGCCGGCCTACATCCAAATCGCCGTTCACCGTCACGCCATCCAAAGTCGCGCCTCCGAAAACCAGTTGCGCGCCGCCCGACGTGCTGACTAATCCGTTGCGCAACGTGCCGCCGCTCATCTGCCACGAACCGGTTGCGGCGTTCAACACGAGCGTGTGACCTGCATTATCAATCACCGCTCCGTTGCTCACGCGAATCGCGCCGGGCGAATATTGAATCGTTTCTATCTGCGCCGTTGTGTAAGCCCCGGTAATGTTCAGCGCCGAACCAGGCGCCGAAAAATTTCCGATTTGCGTGGGGCTGCCGCCGAGATTCACGGTCGCATTCGCTACACTTATCACGCCGGCATTGCTCCAACTGCCATTGAGCGTTAGCGTTCCACCCGTCGCCAGGACCTGGCCGGCCGCTTCGTTTTGCAACGCATCAATCCCAATCGCCGCTCCAGTCGAAACCTCGATGACTCCTGGATTCACAAAATTCTGAGCCAGGAAATTAATTGTTCCGCCGATGACGTCCGCCGAAATCATTCCTTGATTGATCACGGTCACGTTCGCGGGACTGCCAATGCAAGCGACGGAATGCCCGATCTGCCCGCTGTGTCCGTGGATGATAATGTTCGGACCAATGGTCAAAGTGGCAGCGCCCGTATCCACCCGGAGCGCGTTGCAAGCGCCTTGATTGCCGAATATGACAGTGCCGTTGCCGCTGAACGTTTGCGTTCCGATAAACCCGGCCTGTCCCCACGCCTGATTGGTCGGGTTGCCCAAATACATCGTCCCATTGAGCACCAGCCCGTTCATCACGGTCATGTTCGCGCCGCTGTTTTGCCGGCCAACATCCAAATCTCCATTGACGGTCATCCCGTCCAAAGTGCCGCTGCCGAAAATCAATTGCGCGCCTCCCGATTCGTTCAACACACCATTGCGCAGCGTCCCGCCATTCATCTGCAATGAACCAGTCGTCTCGTTCAGAACCATCGTGTGGCCGGAATTATCGATGACACCGCCATTGTTCAGCTTAATTGCGCCAGCCGAGGTTTGAATGCCTTCAATCTGCGCCGTCGCGAACGTGCCGAAGATATTGAGCGTCGAGTTCAAGGCCGCAAAATTGCCGATTTGGCTGGAGCTGCCGCCGAGATTTACGGTCGCATTGGTCGCGTTGATCACGCCCGCGTTGCTCCACGCGCCGTTCAAGGTCAGCGTGCCGCCGTTCGCCCCGGCCTGACCTGAAGGGCTGTTTTGCAGCGCATCAATTATGAGCGTTGCGCCGTTGAGCGCCTGAACCACTGCGTTGTTCGTAAAACTCTGCGCGAGGATATTAATTGTGCCGCCGCTCACGTCCGCGGAAATGGCGCCTTGATTAACAACGCTGACGTTCGCCGGCGATCCGATGCAAGATGTCGAACGACCGATTTGCCCGTTAATGCCGCGCACCGTCAGGTTTGGTCCGAGCGTCAAAGTGGCGCCCCCGGTGTCGATCCGCAACGCATTGCAAGCGCCTTGATTGCCGAAAATGACGGTGCCGTTGCCGCCAAAAGTTTGGCTGCCGGTAAACCCGAGTTGTCCCCACGCCGAATTGGTTGAATTGCCAAGGTACAGCGCGCCGTTCAAAGTGAGGCCATGGAGCACGCCCGCGTTTGCGCCCGAATTCTGCCTGCCAACATCGATGTCACCATTGACTGTAACGCCGTCCAATGTGCCCGTTGTAAAAACCAATTGTGCTCCGCCCGATTCGCTGAGCACACCATTTCGCAACGTGCCGCCATTCATTAGCCAGGAGCCGGTCAGCGCATTCAGCGTCAACGTATCCGCGGTGTTATCGACCAACCCGCCGGACCCGAGTCTCACAGAGTCGGTCGAATATTGAATCGCCTCGATCTGCGCAGTGGTAAAGCTGCCCATGATATTCAGGGTTGAACTGAGCGCGGACAAATTCCCGACGCGCGTGGAACTGCCACCCAAATTGACCGTCGCGTTTGTCGTAATAATGACACCCGCGTTATCCCAACTTCCACCCAGACTAAGCGTGCCGCCGGTCGCCAGCGCCTGCCCGGTGGCGGTATTTTGGAGCGCGTCAATGGAGAGCGTCGCGCCGCTGAGAGCTTGAACGACGGCCTGGTTCGTGAAGTTTTGCGCGCGAATATTAATCGTTCCGCCGCTAAGTTCGGCCGTGATTGTGCCTTGGTTTACAACGGCAACATCGGCCGGACTGCCGATGCAGGAAGTCGATTGGCCAATTTGTCCGCTCTGGCCGCGCACCGTGACGCCGGGACCAATGGTCAAGGTCGTGCCACCGTTAATCAGGCGCAAAGCGTTACACGGGCCTTGATTGCCGAAAATAACAGACCCCGAGCCGCTGAGAGTTTGACTGCCGGAAAAACCGATCTGGCCATAAGTTTGGTTGGTTGAATTGCCAACGTAGATCGTGCCGTTTAATTGCATTCCGTTCGTCACGATCACGCCTGCGCCGTTGTTTAAGCGGCCCACATCCAGTTCGCCATTCATCGTCACACCGTCGAGCGTGCCGCCAGAAGTCGTCGCAACGATCCCCTGCCCGCCGGTTCCAGGAACAACAGTTGCGCCACGGAGCGTCCCACCCTGGAGAAGAAGCCCATTATTGACCTGCAGCGTGTTGGAGACAGTGAGCGAACCCCCGGAAAGAACGATGGCATTTTGGCTAAATAGACTCCGCGCCGTATGCGTTCCGGACGAATGCGTCACAAGGACGTCGCCCTGAACGTTGATCAGAACGTCATCAGTGGCGCCGGGCAAAACGCCCGTGTTCCAATTAGTCGGCGTGTTCCAATCGCCACTACCGCCGACCCAAAAAATGGTCGGCGTGAATGGAATGGTCGATTCCTGAATCGTCGCGCTGGTGCCGGAATACGTTAATTGCAATGAAGTGTCCGCGGCGGGATAATTGAATGTGGTAAACGCTCCCGCGCGCGCGCCGGCGGTTAAGAAAGTAAATGACGAACTGGTAAGCGGTTTGAAACCGTTCAGAAGCGTAACATTCAACGTGCCGCCGAGCGTCGCTGTGCCGCTCACAGTCATTTGATCGAAGCCCGTGCCGGCAATCGCCCCGGCTAATTCGATGTTCAGATTGCCGCTCGCGCCTTGCGTGTAGTTTCCGGTGATCGTCAGCGTTCCAGGCGAACCGCCAGGACTGACCGTGCCGCCGCTATTATTAATACCACTGCCGCTGATAATGCCGGCGCCAGAAACCACGCCACCTTGAATCTGCATCGCCGAATTTGCCGAAACGCTGCCCCCGCTGAGCACAAGCTGGCCGGCGCTTTGCGTAAAACCGCCGTTGAACGTCAGCGTGCCGGCCGGCACAGCGATCGCGCCGCTGTTGTTGAAAACCGCCGCAGTGCTGCTCACGCCGAAGCTGGTGGTTCCGATTCCCTGCTTGGTGAACGTGCCGATATTATTGAACGTGTCCACGCCGCCGGTCCCGTAACAATTCAAAGTTCCAGTTGAATCCGCGGTAAAACTTCCATTGTTATTAAACCTGCCCCCATTCATTTGGAGGGCGCCCGCCGTCCACGTCGCCGTCCCGTTGTTATCGAGCTGCCGATTCAGATCGTGAGTCGTGACGTTGATCGTCAATGTCGCGGCGCTCCCGATAATCGTCCGGCCCGATCCAGTCATCACGCCGCCGGACCACAACAGCGAGCCTGTCACGGTCACATCTGCCGAACCACCGAGAGCGCCGGACGAAAGGGTGATCGCGGCTCCGGGCGCAAAAGTCGTCGCGCCATTAAAGTTCGCCGTTCCGCCGCTAACTGTCAGAGTCGCTCCGCCGTTGAAAGAATTGTTAAACGTCGCCGTGCCGGCGGAGAACGTCGAGCTTCCAATATTGACCGCGCCCGCGTCGGTCGTCGTTCCGGCAATTACGGTCAAAGCGCCTGCGCCGGTAATGTCCGCTGTGGCGCTCAAGTCATGCGTGCCGCTCAACCGGACCGTCGCGCCCGCGGATACGGTGAAATCTCCGCTGTGCGTTCCGCCAACGTCTAAACCGAGAATTCCCTCCTGCACCGCGACCGTCCCCGCGTTATTAAAAGGTGCCGGTGAGCTGCTCACGGTAAAATTGACGATCCCGGCCCCCTGTTTGGTAAACGTGCCCACGTTCTTAAACAGGTTGGCCCCGCCTGTGCCGTAGCAACTCAAGTTGCCTCCGCTGTTCGCGGTGAAAATCCCGTTATTGATGAACGTCCCGCCATTCATTTGAAGCTGCCCTGCCGTCCAGGTGGCAGCGCCATCGTTCTGCAATGTGCGATTCAAATCATGCGTGGTGTTGTTCAGAGTCAGCGTGGCGCCGCTCGCGATCGTCGTTCGACCGCTGCCACTCATTGCCCCCGCGCTCCAGACCAAACTGCCCGTCACGGTAACATCGCCGGAACCACTGAGCGTTCCGCCACTCAGGCTCAAGGCCGCGCCATTGGCAAAACTCGTCGCGCCATTAAAGCTAACGGTCCCGCCGCTAATCATCAGAGCCGAGCCGCCGTTGAATGTGTTACTAAACGTGACTGTGCCTCCGGAAAAAGTCGCGCTCCCAATATTGACCACGCCCGCGTCGGTGAACGTTCCGTTCGCTATCGTCAGATTTCCGGCTCCTGTAATATCCGAACCGACGGCCAGCGTTTGCGTGCCGCCAAAGCGCAAAGTTCCGCTATTGCCCACGGCGAAATCGCCGGTGTGGGTTCCGCCAACATCCAGGCCAAGGATGCCGTCCTGCACATCAACTGCGCCGGTATTGTTGAACGGCGTTGGCGAGCTGCTGACTGTAAAACTGATTGTTCCCGAACCCTGTTTTGTGAACGTGCCCACATTGTTGAACGCCTCAACGCCACCTGTGCCATAGCAGCTCAGATTGCCTGCGTTATTCGCCGTGAAACTCCCGTTATTGATGAACGTCCCGCCGTTCATCTGCAATGCGCCTGCCGTCCACGTCGCCGCCCCATCATTTTGCAACGTCCGCAGCAAATCATGAGTCGTGTTGTTGATGGTTAACGTCGCTCCGTTCGCAATGATCGTGCGGCCAGCGCCATTCATCACGCCGGCGCCCCACGTCAACGAACCAGTGACGGTCACATCTCCGCCGCCGGTCAGCGTGGTCGTCAGTGTCACATCGGCGAGGCTCATGTTTCCGGCAATATTGACAGTCCCGCTCGTGATGTTCACGTGCGCCGCGTTGATTTGCGCGCCGGCCGCAAACGCATGCGTGCCGCCGCTAAAGGTCACCGTTCCCTGCCCGCCGATAATCGAACTGAGCGTATGGCTGTAACTGCCGGACAATCCCAAAGTCGCACCAGAGCCAACCAATATTGTGCTGCTGTTGCTTCCGCCGGCATTGAGGGAAAGCGACCCATCCTGCACATCGACCGAACCGTTGTTGCTAAATGGCACACCTGTGCTGCTGACCGTGAAACTGACCGCGCCGGTCCCTTGTTTCACAAATGCCCCTGCATTGTTAAACGAGTTCACTCCGCCAGTGCCGTACATTTGCACCGTCCCCGCAGTACTGGCAGTGAAAGACCCATTGTTATTGAACACCCCTCCATTCATCTGAAGCGCGCCTGCGATCCAGGTTCCGGTCCCGTCGTTTTGTAACGTGCGAAGCAAATCATGTACGGTGTTATTGATGTTCAAGGTGCCGGTGTTCGCGACGATCGTTCGACCGGTTCCCGTCATCGTTCCACCGCTCCACGTCAATGCTCCATTGACTGAAACATCTCCGCTCCCTGTCAGCGCGCCCGAGTTCAACGTGAGATCGCTCAGCGTCACGTTTCCCGCGAAGCTGACCGTGCCACTGCTGATGCTAAGCGCCGGATTCACCTGCGCGCCGTCAGCAAAGGATTGCGTTCCTCCGGTCACATTCACCGCGCCCGCTCCGGTGATTTTCGAAGTGCCGTCGTGCGTGTACGCGCCGGACAGACCAAGAGTTGTGCCCGCTGTCAGAGCGATCGAACCGCTGTTACTTCCGCCAGCGCTAAACGAAAGCGTTCCAGCCTGAACATCCACCGAACCAGTGTTGTTAAAGCTCACACCTGTGCTGCTGACCGTGAAGTTGATGGCCCCTGCTCCTTGTTTAACGAAAGTTCCTGTGTTGTTGAACGCGTTGGCGGCGCCGCCGGTGCCATAAAACTGCAACGTCCCCGCGGTACCGGCAGTGAAAGACCCATTGTTATTGAACACCCCTCCATTCATCTGAAGCGGGCCTGCGCTCCACGTGGCCGTCCCGTTATTTTGCAACGTGCGCTGCAAGTCATGTACAGTGTTATTGATGTTCAACGTGCCGCCGCTCGCGATGATCGTCGCGCCAGTCCCGCTCATATTTCCGCCACTCCAATTCAATGTGCCCGCGACGGTGATATCGCCGGTCCCGTTCAAAATGCCCGAGGAAAAATTCAAAACCGAGTTAGCATCAACCGAACTCGCGCCATTCACCGTCAAGGTTGAGGAAACTGTGAGCGTTTTCGTGCCGGTCCCACCGCCAACTTGCAGGCTGGCGACGGTAGCCGCGGAGTTCAATGTAACGGTGTAGGAACCGCTGGCGGTAACCAAAGCGTTGTCGGCGCCGCCGGGAACCTGGTTGGGATTCCAGTTGGCGGCCACTGACCAATTTCCACCAGCGGCATTCGTCCAGACGATGTCAGCGGCCCTGACAGGACCGGCCAACAAAACGACGGCGACAAGCGATTTCAGGCAGTTAGTCATCACGGGATAAGCATCGAGGGTGCGTGCTCATTAAAGACTAAGCAAAACCCCGACACACAATCAATGGTTTTAAGTAAAAAACTGAAAAAAAAATTAAAATCTCACCTCGGCAACGCCTCAACCTGATAAAAATTTATCAGGTTAGCAGGCTCCGGATCGGTCAGGGTCACTATGTCGGCGTTCGTGGACAACATAGTGTTTACCACAGTTTCCCATTTCGGAGCCCCTACTGCCGATGTTTTCCACAGTCTCAAGGCGAGTTGCCAGGGATTAGCGACACTCATGACCGCCAGGCCGTGAGTGAGTTGCAAGCTTGAAATCACCGGACGTGATGCGGCTGCCGCCGCGGCGGCGCCTGCAAAATTAATGCGCCCAAATCCATAATACTGGTCCCATCCCGGCGAACCCAAATCGATCGCGCTCGATTTTAGAATTTGAATTACGTCGTCCGCGCTTAGCGCCGGGTTGATGCTAAACAAGGTCGCCACCACACCGCAAAAAAGCGGCGTGGCGTAACTGGTGCCTGTTGCGGCCGTGTAACTTGAATTGGTCGTCGTCGAAAAAATTTCCCAACCCGGCGCGGCAAAATCGATGTGATTCCCGAATCGCGAACGCACGTTGTCCGCCGCATCGGTCATCGAAATGCAGCAGATATTCGGCTGATTGGGGTAATCGAGAAAACCGGAGCCGTTAACGCCGGGCATTGCTAAAATACCGCGCGCTTTGGTTTTCAAATATGCGCCGGCCGCGTTCAATGTGTCGCTGTCCGCGCCGGTCCAACTGATATTCACCACTCGCACGTCATGATCGGCCGCCCAAATCACCGCGTCATACATTTCACTAATCGCCCCATCGATGTTGATCGGCAAAATCCGGCAATTGCTCGCGCCCGCGACACCGGCGCCGTTCCCGATCACAGCCGCTGCCATTCCCGCCGAAATCGTGGAATGATCGATTCCCGCGGAACTTTCAATGGTCACGCCATTGACCACATCCCAGCCAGGATCGGTGTGCGCCGCCAGATCGGGATGATCCATTTGAAATGGCGTATCCACGATGGCGATGCGAATCGACGGTTCCCCCAACGAATAGCCCCACGCAGCAAAACTACCGATGACCTGATGATGCCATTGGCTTGAGATCAATGGATCATCCGGCTGCAATTCCCGGCTCTCAAATAAATCCAGCTCCGCGAATTCAACATCATCCCGTTCCCGCAATGCCTGAATCGCATCCACCTCACGCAGCGGTTCGACGCGCAGCGCCGTCACGTGCGCCGCGTTCCGAAATTTCACGAGGACAACTTCGCGATTGAACAACCGCGATCCTCCCGGCGTATCAATCCGCCCAAATTGACCTGCAAAGAAATTCGATCTGGCCAGCGTGTCGGCTTTGGGCAACGCAATCGCACTTGATGCCAAATCGCGGTCGCGCAATCTCGAAAACCGCGTGACGATCGGAATTTCACGGCCCCCGTGCATGAGCGGGCGTCCCTCCATCGGCGCGAGTAAACCATGCTTCTGAAATTCCGTTCGACCAAGTGTCACGTAGGAAGCGTTCCGCCCACCGTGCACCGTCGTTACGGCCAATACCAGCAGGACACCGGACACGAAGCGAAATGTCAGCGAAACAACACGAGAGTTTTTGCCCACGGATCTCAGATTGCCAGTGCTTATAGCACACAATTGCGGAAAAGAAAGCTCGAAGAACCGAAGACGAAAATCAGATGCGAAGCTTCAGCAATCTGGCGTTGCTTCCACGGTTTCTGACTTTATTACCTGAATAATACAACCCGTTCTTCCGCGCATCTATTCGACAGTCACGCTTTTGGCGAGGTTGCGCGGTTTATCAACATCGCAACCGCGCAGGACAGCGATGTGATAGGCGAGGAGTTGCAGTGGGACAACCGCAAGCAACGGGAAAACCGCGTCCATGGTGCGCGGAATGTAAATAACGTCTTCTACCTGCTTGGCGATGCTCTCGTCACCTTCCGTAGCGATGGCGATAATCGGTCCTTTTCGCGCTTTGATCTCCTGGAGATTGGAAGTCGTTTTGTCGTAGAGCTGGTCCTGTGGAATGAGAAAAACGCTCGGCGTTTTTTCGTCGATCATCGCGATCGGGCCATGTTTCATCTCCGCGGCTGGATAACCCTCCGCATGAATATAAGAAATTTCCTTCAGCTTCAGAGCCCCTTCGAGCGCCACGGGAAAGTTGTACTGCCGCCCAAGGAAAAAGAAATCTTCGCACGATGCATATTTTTCCGCGAGTTTCTTGATTGCGTTATCCTGGGCCAAAATGCTTTCGACCTGTTCGGGAATATGTTCCAGGGCTTTAATGATTTTCATCGCCCGCGTGTTCGGCAGCATCCGAATCCGGCCCATCAGCAGCGCGAAAAGAATTAGAACAGTCACCTGGCTGGTGAAAGCTTTCGTTGAAGCCACACCGATTTCCGGGCCGGCATGCAGGTAAATACCGCCGTTGGCCTCCCGTGCAATGGTGCTGCCGACCACATTGCAGATTGCCAGGACAGGATGGCCCCGGCGCCGGGATTCTCTCAGCCCGGCGAGCGTGTCCGCCGTTTCTCCCGATTGCGTGATGGCCAGAACGAGTGTGTTTTTTTCGAGCGGCGCGTTGCGGTAGCGGAATTCGCTGGCGTACTCCACTTCCGTCGGGATGTGTGCGAATTCTTCGAACAGATACTCTCCCACCAATGCAGCGTGCCAGCTTGTTCCGCAAGCGGTGATGACAATTTGATCCACCGCGCGGAGTTCCGCTGTGCTCAGATTCAATCCGCCGAATTTCGCCGTGAGTTCTTCCGTGTCGACCCGCCCTCGCATTGCATTTCGAATCGTGCGCGGTTGCTCAAAAATTTCCTTCAGCATGTAATGCGGGAAATCGCCTTTTTCGGATTCTTCCGCGCTGAACTCAATTTTTGAAACCTGGACCTTGGGGATGTCTGAACCGAGGCTCACGACGTCAAATTTTTCAGGCGTCAGTGTGACCACATCGTAATCGTTGAGATAGATCACCTGCCGGGTGTGCGAAACAATCGCGCACGTATCGCTCGACAGAAAATTTTCCCCTTCGCCCACCCCCACGATCAAAGGAGAACCGCGGCGAGCGCCCACAATGACACCGGGGTGATGCATCGATATCACTCCGATCCCGTACGTCCCGATCACTTCCTTCAGCGCGTTGATCACTGCCTGAGTGAGTGGGTGATTGCCGTTCAGTGCAGCTTTATCGAGCTTCTCGTAATGCTCGCCGATCAAGTGCGCCAGGACCTCCGTGTCAGTTGCAGATTTAAAAGTGTGCCCCGCTTTGATCAGCCGATCCTTCAGCCGGTCATAATTTTCAATCACCCCATTGTGAACGACGCTGATGCATTCTGTCTGGTCGAAATGAGGGTGGGAATTCTCGTCAGTAGGCGCGCCGTGCGTCGCCCAGCGCGTATGGCCCAGGCCCAGCGTTCCGTGCAACGGCTTTTCGCCGAGGAGACGGGCTAAACCTTCGTCAATCTTCCCTTTCTTCTTATGGATCTCGTACTCGCCGCCGTTCAATACCGCGATGCCCGCACTGTCATACCCGCGATATTCCAGCCGGCGGAGACCCTCCAGAATGATTGGTCCGGCCTGCCGTTTACCGAGATATCCAACAATTCCACACATATATCCTTAGCTTATCGAGTACTTCCCGCTTAAAGGAAAGTAGAAAGAGTAGCCAATTACCGACACACGACAAACTCATTATCGAGTCAGCCGCCCTTCCCTGTCGTGCATCACCGCCCCTTGCGCCGAAATCTTTTCCAGAGCGTTTTCGACCGGGACGTGCAGGGGAACCTCAGCCCGGCGCCCTTGCGGCCGAACCCAGCAGACCGCGTTGAAAAGTACACGCTGAATCTGCGGATTGTGATAGATCGGATAGATTTCGTGGCCTGGGCTGAAGTAAAAGATCCGTCCGCTCCCGCGCGTCCAACAGCTCCCGCCCCGGAAGACTTCGCCCCCCTGAAACCAGGAGATGAAAACCTGTTCTTCAGGATGCGGAATACCGAACGGCTCACCGTACATCTCGGATTGTTCTAGTTCAATGTACTCACCAATCCCTTCCGCGATTGGATGGCCTGGATTCACATTCCAGATCCGCTCGCGTTCGCCCGCTTCGCGGTAGCGCAACGCGCAAGTGGTGCCCATCAACCGCTTAAAGATCTTGGAGTAGTGGCCGGAGTGGAGGACAATTAAACCCATTCCGTCCAGAACGCGTTTTTGCAGGCGCAGAACGGCCTCCTCCGAAACCTCATCGTGGGCAGCATGTCCCCAATAGAGCAGAACATCAGTGCTATCCAGTCCCGATTGGCCGAGACCCTGGTCTGTCTCCTGCAGAGTGGCGGTCTTCACTGCGAGTTCCGGGTGCCGGCCCAGAGCGTCGGCAATCGTTTGGTGAATGCCATTTGGATAGACTTTCCGGACATCGTCATTCTGGCGCTCGTGGATAAACTCGTTCCAGACCGTAACACGCAGAAGCTTCATAGGGTGGAGCTTACAAGGAAAACCCAAGTGCGACAGTAGAATCGCAGGACTGAAAAAAATCGCGTAAAAACCCTGGCCACCGCGAGCGTCGAGTCAAAACAAATGGAGGACGATATGCGTCTGAATGTCGAGAGCGCCAAAGCGGGTGTGAAGGAGATCGAAGGCACGTTGCAATGGACTCAGACTTATATTGATTGGTGCGTCATTCGCTCTCCAATTAACGGCGTCGTGCTCGAGAAACTGGTTGATCCCAACGAATTGGTCACCCCTCAGAGCTTTGGCGGAACCCGCGGGCCAAGCACTGCCTTGATTTCATTGGCCGATTTGAACGACCTCCAGGTGGAGATTGATTTGAACGAAGCAGACGTTGCGAAGGTTTCGGTCGGTCAAAAATGCAGGATCAGTCCCGAGGCTTATCCCGATAAAGTTTATGAC
>Ga0136846_1228974_pt1 | contig 12392 bp, 12 predicted proteins | sample HopSoiMetagenom2_FD_96841 | JGI IMG/M metagenome (GOLD analysis project Ga0136846, IMG submission 96841) | Grasslands soil microbial communities from Hopland, California, USA - 2 Assembly 2016 (version 4) | ecosystem: Environmental > Terrestrial > Soil > Grasslands | place: USA: Hopland...
ACCAGCATGGCCGGCGCCAGCGCCCAGCCCAGGCTGCCGGTGATGCCGTGCACGCTGTAGGCATGGCCCAGGCGCGGCGCGCTGACCTTGCGGTTGATCAGCGTGTAGTCGACCGGGTGAAAAACGCCGTTGCCGATGCCGGCGATCACGGCAAAGGCAGCCAGCATCCAGTAACTGGTGCTGACGGAGTAACCAAACGCCGCCAGCCCGAGCAGGCTGAGCCCGCCAAACAGGATGGGACGCGGCCCAAAACGGTCTACCACAAAGCCGGAGAGCGCCTGCACCGCGCAAGAGACCACGAAGAAAATCGTCATCAGAAAACCCAGCTCGGCATAGCTCACGCTGAACTCTTCCTTGAGCCACGGAAACAGCGGCGCCAGCAGCAGCTGGCTGAAATGGCTGATCATGTGGGCCGTGCCCACCAGGCCGATCACGCTGGCGTCCTGCTTGAAAGGTACCGCCCCGGCAAGGGGTGAATTCAGGGTGCTTGAAGTGTTCATGCCGCTATCGTAGTATTGGCCTTGCCTGCTGAAATGCGACAAAAAGCCATGATTCATCGAATTTCGGACAAACCACTCAAACCGCCCCGCCAGGCCTCGCGGCCGGCACACCGCTCAATGACCCGCGTCAGTGCGGGCTTGTTGATGCCACTGGGCGACACCGGAGGTTTCACGCCCAGCCCGGCGCGGCCGGTGTGCGTGCGGTCCCGCTCGCTGCTGGCCGATACCCACTTTGAGCCGCATTTCCACGCCTGGGCACAGCTGGCCTATTGCGCCACCGGGGTATTGCAGGTGACGGCCGAAAGCGGCCCGGAAGGCCGCGAAGTCAGCTACATCGTGCCGCCGTCCCGCGCCGTCTGGATTCCCCCGGGCGCGCGCCACCACGTCACCGTGCTGGAGGCCGCCGAGTTCCGCACGCTCTACATCGACGCCAGCGCCACGCCGCCCGGCTGGAGCGGCTGCCGCGTGCTGGTGGTGTCGCCGCTGCTGCGGGAATCGATTCACGCACTCGACACGTCTCCCCTGAGCGCGCCGCGCGAGCAGTTGCTCAGCGGCCTGGTGCTGGACGAGCTGGCGCATGCCGACACCCAGGCGCTGGGCGTGCCCATGCCGCATCCGCAAACGGGTGACAAACGCCTGCGCGTCCTGTGCGAGGCGGTGTTGCGCTCGCCCGCCGAACGCGCGACGCTGGCCGAGTGGGCCGCGGGCACAGGCGCCAGCGAGCGCACGGTGGCCAGGCTTTTTCGCGACGAGCTGGGCCTGAGCTACCAGCAGTGGCGCCAGCAGGCCATCCTGGCGCACGCCCTGCCTTTGCTCACCCGCGGCCAGCCGGTCAGCGCCGTGGCGGCGGCCAGCGGCTACGCCAGCGACAGCGCGTTTTCCGCGATGTTCAAGGCGGCGATGGGCCAGCCGCCCAGTCATTTTCAAGGGAAATAGACCCACCCCCGTCCGGGCTCACTTCGTGTAGCCCGTTCCCCCTCTAGGGGACGGCGCCTGGGGCCGGCAAAGCCGGACCCTCGGCCCCCACTGGTGAAATACCCCTCGCTGGCTATCATGGGTTCATGCAACTCCCCGGCACAAAAATCACACAATACAGCCAGCGCTGGCGTGCCGCAGCCTGCGCAGTGCTTGCCGCCTGGTTAGCCGCCGGCCCGGCATACGCACAGCCGGCCACAACAAGCCATCCGGCCCTGCTGGGCGCCTTGAACGCCCTGCGCCAGCAAGGCTGCGACAAAAGCACGCCGCCTGCGGCCGCATTGCGTGAAAACGCCGCGCTGTCACGCGCCGCGTCACTCATGGCCCGCGGCAGCAAGCTCGACGCCGCACTTAAGTCGTCCGGCTATCGGCTCATACGCGCCACGCAAATCACGGTGCGAGGCGCCACCGGCGCCGCCGCACTGACGCCGAAATCACTGGGCAAGACCTGCCGTTCAGCCATGGCCGATGAGTTCCAGGAGGCCGGCTTTCACCAAAGCGGCTCCCAGACCTGGGTCGTGCTGGCGGCGCCCTTTGCACCGCCCGATGCCGCACAGGCCAACGATGTTGAAGAGCGCGTGCTGGCCCTCGTTAACGCGGCGCGCGCCCAGCCGCAGCGCTGCGGCAGCGAAGCCTTTGCAGCTGCGCCGCCGCTGCGCTTCAACCCCACACTGCAGCGCATCGCCAACGGCCACGCCGCCGAAATGGCCCGCTACAGCTACTTCAGCCATACGGGCCGCGACGGCAACACCGTGGACGGCCGCGCCACCCAGGCCGGCTACCCGTGGCGCCACATCGGCGAAAACATCGCCGCTGGCCAGATGACCGCCGACGCCGCCGTACGCGGCTGGATCAAAAGCCCAGGCCACTGCGCCAACATCATGTCACCGGCTTTTCGCGAGATGGGTGCGGCCTTTGTGGTGAACCAGCAAAGCAGCATGGGGGTGTATTGGGCGCAGGTGTTTGGGTCGGCCCAATAGCAACGGCCCGATTCAGGCGCCAGTCAAGAAGCGCGGCACCTTGCCTTCGAGCAAACTGACAAGCACGGGATCCATGTAGGGATACTTGTCTGGAATGTCCAGACATATGACGCGCTTGTCCTTCAGCTGATTTTTGAACCTGGCCGACAGCTTGGTCTTGTGCGCTCGCTCCATCACAAAGATGAGGTCGGCCCACTCCACCAGGTCGGGCGTCAAGGGATTGTCAGCGCCGTTATTGAGTCCCGCGGATGAACACTCGAGCCCCGGATACTGCGCGAAAATCTGCTCTGCCGTCGGACTGCGCCATCGATTCAGGCTGCAAAGAAAAAGAACCCGGAGCATGCCCTCGTCAGCGGCCTTCAAGCGCCGCGCTCAGGCGGCGCAGCAGTGGCTTGTTCAATTCACGGGTGTGCCTGCTCCAGCGCTCCATGGCCCGCTGCAGCTCAATCTGCAGGCGCGCCGCAGTCGCAGTGTCACCGCTTGTGGCGGCCCAAATGGCGTATTCGGCGCGGCTTTCAAAACTTCCAAAGCGATCGACGGCGGACTCGAACTCGGCCTTTGCGTCCGCCCTTCTGCCGGCGCCCGACAGCGCCTTGGCGAGCAGCAATGAAATCTGCTCGGCGCGGAAAGCCGGGTCGGTTTTGCGGATGAACTCCAGGTGAGTGATCGCCTCGGCGTAGCGCTCGCAAGCTAAGTAGGCGCGGGAGGCGCCCAGCCTGATTTCCAGGTCAGAAGCGAACGGGCCCTTGAGGCAGGCATCGTAATTTTGGGCGGCCTCCAGCGCCTGGCCTGCCTCCAGCATGGCAGAGGCCAGCCGCATCTGGTTCTGCGCCGTGGGCGTGTAATCAAAGGCGGCATGCGCCTCCTTGAGTTCCCGCGTGGGATTCAGCGTCTTCGCGGCGGCGGCCACCACCTGGCGCGCGCCGCGTTCAAGCCGCGAGTTGGGCAGGTAGACCGCCAGAAAGTAAACGATGCTGCCCAGCAGGGGAAACGAAAACAGGATGATCAGCCAGTACATCTGCTGGCCGTTGCGCAAGGCATGGACCGCAAAGAACACCGCAACGATGAAATGAAGTCCCAGTCCGACAAAAGGCATAGCCAATCCCTCTATGTTTTTTTTGCCGATTCTAAGGGCCCGCCGTGACAGCCGGCGGCAGACTGGCCAGGCGTCTGCGGCGGTCTCAGATCAGCCGCTTGAGCAAGCCCATCACCTGCTCAAACCGCTTGCCATACGGCGGGTAGAACAGGTCACCGCGCGCCCACTTTGACTGCACCATCACCGGCTTTTGCTGCGACAGGCGCAAAAAGCCTGCCTCACCGTGGTAAGCGCCCCAGCCGCTTTCACCGACACCGCCAAAGGGCAGGTTCTCGTGCGCGATGTGCATCAGGGTGTCATTCACCGTCACGCCGCCGCTCACCGTGTTGGCCAGCACATGGTCGCGTGAGCCGGTGTCGGTGCCGAACCAGTACAACGCCAGCGGGCGCGGCCTGGCGTTGATGTAGCCGATGGCGGCGTCCAGGGAGTCGTAGGGCAGAACGGGCAGGATGGGGCCGAAGATTTCTTCGCTCAGCAGCTTTGAATTGGCGGGCGTGTCGAACACGAGCACCGGTGCCATCTGGCGCGACACGGCGGCGACGTTGGCAGTGCCTGGGTTGACGGTCTGCAGGCGCGCGCCCTCGCCTTCGGCCTGCGCCAGCAGGGCCTGCAGGCGCTCCAGGTGGCGGGGGCTGATGACGGCGGCGTAGTCGGGGTTGCCGGCAATGGTGGGAAACAGCGTAGCCACCGCGCGGGCGAAAGCCTCGCCAAAGGCCGTCTCGCTGCCTTTGGGCAGCAGCACGTAGTCGGGCGCGATGCAGGTCTGGCCGGCATTGAGCAGCTTGCCGTGTGCAATTTTGATGGCAGCTTTGTCGATATCGCAGGACGCATCGATGATGCAAGGCGACTTGCCGCCCAGCTCCAGTGTGGTGGGTGTGAGATTGGCGGCGGCGGCCTCGGCGACCTTGCGGCCGACGGCGGTGGAACCCGTGAAAAAGAGGTGGTCAAACGGCAGGCCGGCGAATTCGGCGGCGAGATTGCCATCGCCCTGCACCACGCACAGTTCATCAGGTGCAAAGGCTTGCGCGATCAGCGTGGCCAGCAAGGCCGAGGTCTGCGGCGTGAGCTCGCTGGGCTTGAGCATCACCCGGTTGCCCGCAGCCAGCGCGGTGATGACGGGCCCGAGCGAAAGCTGCACCGGGTAGTTCCAGGGGGACACCACCCCGACCACGCCCAGCGGCTGTCGCTGCAAATAGGCGCGCGAGGGCTGCAGGTACAGCGGTGTACTCACCTTCACCGGCTTCATCCACTTCGGCAGGTGCCTGAGCGTGCTGGACAGCAGCGAGCGCAGCACAAAGATGTCGGCGATTTCGGTGAGTTGCGGCGAACGCACGCCGAAGTCGGCATTGACGGCCTGGGCCAGCGCGCTGCCATGTTCGTCGAGCAAGGCGCGGATGCGCAGCAGGCGGTCACGGCGCAAGGCCAGCGGTACGTCGATCTGCGTGCGGCTGGCACGGTGCTGGGCGTCAAACAGGGCCCGCAGGCTGGTGGTGTCGTCAGAAGGTTGGCTGAAAGTCATCGCTGGATGATAGGAGCGGCCGCAGCGCCCTGGTAGAGGCTGGACTCCAGCGGAACCGCGGGTTGACCCTGAAGCAGCCGCCCCCATCTACCCCTTAACGGCCTGCATGCAGGCATGAACCCCTTGATGAGGTATTTCATGGAATACAAGGACTATTACAAGATCATGGGCGTAGAACGCAACGCCACGCCCGACGACATCAAAAAGGCCCACCGCCGGCTGGCGCGCAAATACCACCCCGACGTCAGCAAGGAAAAGAACGCCGAGGCGCGCTTCAAGGAAATCGCCGAAGCCTGGGAGGTGCTGCGCGACCCCGAAAAACGCGCCGCCTACGACCAGCTGGGCGCCGGCTACCAGGCGGGGCAAGACTTTCGGCCGCCGCCAGGCTGGAACCAGCAGCGGGCATCAGGCAGCCGCACCGGCGCCAGACGTGGCCGCAGCGCCGAAGCGTTTGACCACAGCGACTTTTTCGACGCCATTTTTCGCGGCATGGGCGGCGGGCATGAGGGCTTTGGCGGCTTCGACTTTGACGACCTGCGCGGCCGTGGCAGCGGCGGTGGCAGCTTTGACATGCCCGGCCAGGACCAGCACGCCACAATACAGATCGATATCGGCGACTCTTACAGCGGCGCGACGCGCAAGCTGCAGCTTCGCACGCCGGCGGAAAACGGCGCCGGCGTCTCGACGCAGGAGCGCACCATCGAGTTCACCATCCCGAAGGGCATACGCGCCGGGCAGCACATCCGCCTGGCCGGCCAAGGGGCGCCCGGCATGGGGCGAGGCAGCGCCGGCGATCTCTACCTGGACGTCGAATTCCTGCCGCACCCCCTTTACCGCGCCGAGGGCCGCGACGTCTATATGGACCTGCCCATCGCCCCCTGGGAGGCGGCACTGGGCGCTGAGATCGAAGCGCCTACGCCCACCGGTGACGTGGAGCTGAAAATCCCGCCGGGCTCTGCCAGCGGACGCAAGCTCAGGCTCAAGGGGCGCGGTCTGCCCGGCAAGACACCGGGTGACTTTTACTTCGTGTTGCAGGTGGTGCTGCCGCCTGCAGACACCCCTGCCGCAAAGAAGGCGTATGCCGGCATGGCCGCGGCGTTCAAATCCTTCAGGCCGCGCACCTGAAGCGGGGGTGGGAAGCAGGCGGAAAGCCGCCGGTATAAGCACACTGCACAACGCCTGCGGTGGCAGAATCGGTCGCCATGCCCGACACCGCCGCACCCGCCCTCAAGAACATCTTTGACCCCGCGCGCTTGCGCCATATCGCGGCAGAGACCGCGGCGGTCTACCCGCGTTTTGACAGCAAAAAATTCCTTGCACTCGCGCTGAAAGACCTGGACGAACTCTCACTGATGCAGCGCCTGCGCCGCACCACCGAATGCCTGCATGCCACGCTGCCGGCCGATTACCCCAAAGCCATCACCATCCTGCGCAAGCTGGCGCCGCGCATCAACAGTGGATTTGTCACGCTGGTGTTGCCGGACTATGCAGGTTTGTATGGGTGCGATGACTTCGACACGTCGATGGAGGCGTTGAAGTTTTTCACCACTTTCGGCACCTCCGAATTCGCCATCCGCGAGTTCATCCGCCAGGACCCGGCGCGCACGCTGGCGGTGATGAAGACCTGGGCCAAAGACGAGAGCGAGCATGTGCGCCGCCTGGCCAGCGAAGGCAGCCGCCCCCGCCTGCCCTGGTCGTTCAGGCTTGATGCGCTGATGGCCGACCCTGAGCTGGCCGCGCCCATCCTGGAATCGCTCAAGGCCGACGGCAGCCTCTACGTGCGCAAGTCGGTGGCCAACCACCTCAACGACATCACCAAGCTGCACCCCGAGTGGGTCCTGGCACGCCTGAAAAGCTGGCCGCTGGAGAACCCGCACACGGCGTGGATCGCGCGGCATGCGCTGCGCACGCTGATCAAACAAGGCGACAGACAGGCGCTGGGCGTAATCGGCGCCGGCAAAAAGGCGGCCGCCGTCATCAGCGGTTTCTCCGTCAACCCGAAAAAGCTCACGCTTGGCGAGCGGCTGGAACTGTCGTTCACGCTACGATCCACCACACGCCAAAGCCAGCACCTGGTAGTGGACTACGCCATCCACTACGTCAAAAAGGCCGGCAGCAGTTCGGCCAAGGTCTTCAAGCTCAAGGAACTGACCCTGGGCGCGGGCGAGACCATGCAACTCTCGCGCAGCCAGGTGGTGCGCGACTTCACGACGCGTGTGCACCACGCGGGCCGGCATGAGGTGGACATCATGGTCAACGGGGAGCGGCTGGCGAGCGGGTTTTTTGAACTGCTGAAGCCTTGAAGGGGCATGTATCGCCGGGGTTTGACGAGCTTGACCCTTCAGTTTAGTATTACATGTGTAATAACGAAAGAATGCCATGCACATGCTCAAACTTACCCAGATTGGCAACTCCGTCGGCGTGGTGCTACCCAAGGAGGCGCTTGCCCGCTTAAAGCTTGGTAAGGGCGAAACCGTGTTTCTGACCGAGACGCCGGACGGCTACACACTAACGCCCTACGACCCGGCCCTGGAAGAGGAAATCGCTGCGGGCCGCGCCTTTATGCGCGACTTTCGCGACACCTTCCACCAGCTTGCCAAATGACGTGGCGCTGGATTACCAAATCAGCACTGCTGCTGTTACACGGTGAAAGCCTCGCTGAACACGGCGGCGGCGCCGGTATTCGTGACGAGGGTCTGCTGGACTCCGCGCTGGGCCGCCCACTGAATTTGCTGGCGTACGCCGACCCCGCCCAACCGCCTGATGTGGCCGCCCTGGCAGCCAGCTACACCATCGGCTTGGCCAAAAATCATCCCTTCGTAGACGGCAATAAGCGCGCGGCTTTTCTGGCCACCGGTTTGTTTTTCTACCTCAACGGCTACCGCCTCGATACATCGCAAGCCGACGCAACCATGACCATGCTCGCTGTTGCCACCGGCGACGTCACAGAAGAAGAATTTGCAGCCTGGCTGCGAACCCATGCCAGCCTGCGCGCCAAAGGTTAGAGCCCTGCGGCCCCGACAGTTCCGCCTCCTGCCCTTATTTCATTGCAAGCCCAAATCACCATGAACAACCAATCCACACTCACACGCTACCTGCGCCCCGCATTCAGCACGCTTTGCCTGGCCGGGCTCCTGTCAGCCTGTGGCGGGGCCGGCGGCGAAGAGATCGGCGCAGTCGACACCGTGTTCAAGTTCATAGGCCCTGACCACAAGATCGTGGTGGAAGCCTACGATGACCCCAAAGTCAGCGGCATCACCTGCTACGTGTCGCGCGCCAAAACGGGCGGCCTCAAGGGCGCGTTTGGCCTGGCCGAGGACAAGGCCGAGGCGTCGATTGCCTGCCGGCAGACCGGCCTCATCATCTTTGGCGCCAAGCCGCTGGAAAAGCAGGAAGAGATGTTCAGCGAGCGCATCTCGCTGGTGTTCAAGAAACTGCGGGTGGTACGCATGGTCGACACCAAGCGCAATACGCTGGTTTACCTGACGTATTCGGACCGCGTGATTGAAGGCTCCCCGCAAAACAGCGTGACGGCCGTTCCGGTGCCTGCGGGAACGGTGATTCCGGTGAAGTGAGGTTTACGCCATGCCGTTTGTTGCCGCGCCAGCCGGCAAGATGACAGCCAATCAGGTTATCCGCCTATAGTTTCGGCAAGCCAGGCTGGTTATTATGTTTTGATGCCTAATAAAACGCCCCCGCTCCCGGGACAAGCCATGACGGACCGCTTTCGCCTGCTGGTAGACGCGGTTCAGGATTACGGCATTTTCATGCTCGACACCGCAGGCAATGTGGCGTCATGGAACACCGGCGCCCAGCGCATCAAACAGTACCAGGCCGACGAAATCATCGGCCGGCATTTCTCCACCTTCTATCCGCCCGAAGCCGTCGCCGCCGGATGGCCTGACGAGGAATTGCGGCGCGCCGAGAAAGACGGCCGCTTTGAAGAAGAAGGCTGGCGCATCCGCAAGGACGGCAGCCGCTTCTGGGCCAACGTCGTGATCACCGCACTCAGGAATCCGGAAGGAAAACTCGAAGGCTTCGGCAAGGTCACACGCGACCTGACCGAGCGCCGCGCCCATGAAGAAGCGCTGCGCGAAAGCGAGCAGCGCTTCCGGCTGATGATCGAAGGTGTGCGGGACTACGCCATCTTCATGCTCAGCCCCGACGGCGTGATCGAGAGCTGGAACAGCGGCGCGCAGCTCATCAAGGGCTACAGCCCCGCCGAGGTCATCGGCAAGCATTTCAGCCTGTTTTACCGGCCGGAAGACCTTGCGGCCGGCAAACCCCAGGCCGAGCTCAAGCTGGCGTTGGCACAGGGCCGGGCTGAGGAAGAAGGCTGGCGCGTGCGCCGGGACGGCTCAGTGTTCTGGGCCAATGTGGTGATCGCGCCTGTTTACGACGCGGGCCGGCAACTGCGAGGTTTTGTCAAAGTCACGCGCGACATGACCGAAAGGCGGCGCCTGTACGAGCTGGAAAAATCCAGCAAGCGCATGAGCGAGTTCCTGGCCATGCTGGCGCACGAACTGCGCAATCCGCTGGCGCCGATCCGCAACGCCGTCACCATCCTGCAGCTGGAGCCCTCCCCCAGCCCGCTGGTGCGAAGCAGCCGCGACATGATAGACCGGCAGCTCTCGCACATGACACGCCTGGTCGACGACCTGCTGGACGTTGGGCGCCTGACCACGGGCAAGATCCGCTTCAAGACGGAACAGGTGTCCTACAACCAGGTCGTGGCCCGCTCCATTGAGGCGGTGCGGCCGCTGATGGATGCGCGCAGGCACCGCCTGACGGTGGATGTGCCTGCCGCTCCCATGCTGGTTCAAGGAGACGCCACACGCCTGGCGCAGGTGCTGCAGAACCTGCTGATCAACGCGGCCAAGTTCACGCCCGAGGCGGGCCAGATCGAACTGAAAGTCTGGCAGGAGGGCACGCAGCTGTACACCCAGGTGAGCGACAACGGCGCGGGCCTGTCGCCTGAAGCGCTGTCGCAGATCTTTGAGCTGTTCTCGCAAGGCGATGCGCAGACGGCCGCACGGGAAAGCGGGCTGGGCATAGGCCTCACACTGGCACGCTCACTGGTCGAAATGCACGGCGGCACCTTGAGCGCCGAAAGCGAAGGCCCCGGCCGCGGCAGCCGGTTCTCGTTTTTCCTGCCGAATGCGCAGATAAGCGCCGCAAGCACGGACGGTACACCCGCCAGCGAATCCAGTGCGACGGTGCTGGTGGTGGACGACAACAAGGATGCGGCCAACAGCCTGGCGGAGATCCTCCGGCTGATGGACTGCCACGTGAAAGTGGCCTATGACGGCCCCGCAGCGCTCGAGCTTTTTCGCAAGCAAACGCCGCAAGCCATCCTGCTGGACCTGGGCATGCCGGGCATGAACGGCTACGAAGTACTGAGCGCCTTGCGCGCGCTGCATGGCGGTGAGCGGGTCACGGTGGCGGCACTGACCGGCTTTGGCACCGACGAAGACAAGCAGCGCGCCCTGGAAGCCGGCTTTGACGAGCACCTCACCAAGCCGCTGGACTTTGGCGCCCTGCAGACCTTTTTGCAGACTGCGGGCCTAGTGGTCTGAAGCGCCGCGGCGGGACGGGTTCGCATGGGTGTATAACCGGAGCCCCGGCCCCCTGCATGGCCGGCCACCTCAAAACAAAGCCAGGCGCCCGTGAGCGCCGCAACACCAAGGAACATCAGACATGGGCGCGCAATGGAAAGCAAAAGGCAAGGAACTGGCGGCCAGCGCCAGAGGCCGTCTATTTGGAAAGCTCGCCAAGGAAATCATGGTCGCGGCGCGCAACGGCGCCGACCCGGCCTCCAACTCACGCCTGCGGCTGGTCGTGGAGCAGGCCCGCAAGGTCTCCATGCCCAAAGACACGCTGGAGCGCGCCATCAAGAAAGGCGCCGGGCTCACGGGCGATGCGGTGCATTTTGAGCACGTGATCTATGAGGGTTTTGCGCCGCACCGCGTGCCGGTGATGGTCGAGTGCCTGACGGACAACCTGAACCGCACGGCATCGGAAGTGCGTGTGCTGTTCCGCAAGGGCCATCTCGGCACCTCCGGCTCTGTGAGCTGGGATTTCGACCATATCGGCATGATCGAAGCCGAGCCGGCGGCGCCGGGCGCAGACCCGGAACTGGCGGCTATCGAAGCCGGCGCCCAGGACTTTGAGCCAGGCGAGGAAGAAGGAACAACGCTGTTTGTGACGGACGCGGTGGATCTGGACCTGGTCAGCCGCGCTCTGCCGGCCCAGGGCTTTACCGTGCTGTCGGCCAAGCTGGGTTACAGGGCGAAAAACCCGATCGCGCCGGCCTCATTGAGCGCTGCCGAGCTTGAAGAAGTGGAGGCCTTTCTGGCAGCCATCGACGGCAATGACGACGTGCAGAACGTGTATGCGGGGCTTGCCGGCTAAACGGGAGGCGCCAGGCACAAGTGCCGGGATCGACGCAGACAAAAAAGCCCGCCACCTGATTCAGGATGGCGGGCTTTTTTAGAAAAAATGGGCTACAGCCCAATCAGGACATGCGCTTGTAGCTACTTAATTAATAGCAAACGCACGACCCTGGCCTACGCAACCACAGCCTCCGGGGCGCCCCCGGCCCCGCCAAAGCTGAACACCCCCGGGTTGCGGATCGGGTCCACGTCCACCGGGATGGTGCTCTTGGGCGGGAAGCGCCCTTCCAGCAGCAGTTTGCTCAGCGGGTTCTCTATGCGCTGCTGGATGGCGCGCTTCAGGGGCCGCGCGCCGAACACCGGATCGAACCCGACCTTGGCCAGCTCGGCAATCGCCGCTTCCGACACGTCCAGCGTCAGGTCCATCTTCTGCAGGCGGGCCAGCAGCACCTTGAGCTGGATGCGTGCGATGGACTCGATGTTCTTCGCGTCGAGCGCATGGAACACCACTACCTCGTCGATCCGGTTCAGGAACTCGGGGCGGAAGTAGTTCTTGAGCTCATCCGTCACCGCGTCCTTGATCTCTTCGGCCGGCTTGCCGACCATGGACTGGATGATGGGCGAGCCGATGTTGCTGGTCATCACGATGACGGTGTTCTTGAAGTCCACGGTGCGGCCCTGGCCGTCGGTCAGGCGGCCGTCGTCCAGCACTTGCAGCAGCACATTGAAGACATCGGGGTGGGCCTTCTCGACCTCGTCGAGCAGCAGCACGCTATAGGGCTTGCGGCGAACAGCTTCGGTCAGGTAGCCGCCTTCTTCATAGCCGACATACCCCGGAGGCGCGCCGATCAGGCGGGCCACGGAATGCTTCTCCATGAACTCGCTCATGTCGATGCGGATCAGGTGGTCTTCGCTGTCAAAGAGGAAGCC
>Ga0136846_1227748_pt1 | contig 12391 bp, 9 predicted proteins | sample HopSoiMetagenom2_FD_96841 | JGI IMG/M metagenome (GOLD analysis project Ga0136846, IMG submission 96841) | Grasslands soil microbial communities from Hopland, California, USA - 2 Assembly 2016 (version 4) | ecosystem: Environmental > Terrestrial > Soil > Grasslands | place: USA: Hopland...
CCGCCTTCGTAGATCAGGTCGACGATCAGCTTGAGCTCGTGCAGGCACTCGAAGTACGCGACCTCGGGCTGGTAGCCGGCCTCGGTCAGCACCTCGAACCCGTTCTGGATCAGCGCGGACACACCACCGCAGAGGACGGCCTGCTCACCGAACAGGTCGGTCTCGGTCTCCTCGGTGAAGGTAGTCTTGATACCGCCGGCCCGCAGACCGCCGATGCCCTTGGCGTACGACAGCGCCAGGTCCCAGGCCTTGCCAGTGGCGTCCTGCTCGACGGCGACCAGCACCGGTACGCCGCGACCCTCGGAGTACTCGCGGCGGACCAGGTGACCCGGGCCCTTCGGCGCGACCATGAAGACGTCCACACCGGCCGGCGGCTTGATGTAGCCGAACCGGATGTTGAAGCCGTGACCGAACACGAGTGCGTCGCCGTCGACCAGGTTGGGCTCGATCGCCTCGGCGTACAGCTTGCGCTGCGCCGGGTCCGGGGCCAGGACGACGATCACGTCGGCCTCCTCGCAGGCCTCGGCCGGGGTAAGCACGCGCAGGCCCTGGGCCTCGGCCTTGGCCCGGCTCTTCGAGCCCTCCGGCAGACCGACGCGGACGTCGACGCCGGAGTCGCGCAGCGAGAGCGCGTGGGCGTGGCCCTGGGAGCCGTAGCCGAGAACGGCCACGTGGCGGCCCTGGATCACCGACAGGTCGGCGTTGTCGTCGTAGAACATTTCAGCAGCCACTTCGGGCTTTCTCCTTTCGGATTGGTTCTGTACTGGCGCTTGTGATGGGGCTCAGCCGTGACGGGCCGGGGCCACCGTTCGGCCCGGCGGCGGCGCCGGCACCGGGTGATGAGGACGATCAGCCGGGGGCTGCGCCTGCACATTGGGGGGCCCGGACGCGACGTGCGGCGGCGGCACCGGGACCGGCCGCAGGCTGCGTTCGGAGATGGAGCGGCTGCCACGGCCGATCGCCACCATGCCGGACTGCACCAGCTCGCGGACGCCGAACGGCTCCAGCACCCGCAGCATGGCCTCGAGCTTCTCGGGATTGCCGGTCGCCTCGATCGTGATCGCGTCCGGTGCCACGTCCACGACCTTCGCCCGGAACAGCTGGACGGTCTCCAGCACCTGTCCCCTGGTCAGGGTGTCCGCCTTGACCTTCACCAGCAGCAGTTCACGCTGAACCGTCTGGCTGGGCTCGAGCTCGACGATCTTGATCACGTTCACCAGCTTGTTCAGCTGCTTGGTGATCTGCTCCAGGGGCTGCTCGTCCACGCTCACCGCGATGGTCATCCGGGACACCTCGGGGTGCTCAGTCGGACCGACGGCGAGGGAGTCGATGTTGAACCCGCGGCGCGAGATCAGCGCGGCCACCCGGGCCAGCACACCGTGCTTGTTCTCGACCAGGATCGACAGAGTGTGTTTGCTCATCAGAGTTCCTCGCTGTCCCAGGTCGGGGCCATGTCGCGGGCGATCTGGATCTCGTCGTTGCTGACGCCGGCCGCGACCATCGGCCACACCATCGCGTCGCGGTGCACGACGAAGTCCACGACGACCGGCTGGTCGGTGACCGACATCGCCTTGTCGATGGTGGCGTCGACGGAGTCCTTGTCCGAGCAGCGCAGCCCGACGCCGCCCATCGCCTCGGCCAGCTTGGCGAAGTCCGGGATCCGGGCCGAGTGCAGATCGGTGTTCGAGTAGCGCTTGTCGTAGAACAGCGTCTGCCACTGCCGGACCATGCCCAGCGACTGGTTGTTGATCACGGCAACCTTGATCGGGATGCCCTCGAGCGCACAGGTGACGAGTTCCTGGTTGGTCATCTGGAAGCAGCCGTCACCGTCGATCGCCCACACGGTCTTGTCCGGCCGGGCGACCTTGGCCCCCATCGCGGCCGGCACGGCGTACCCCATGGTTCCGAGGCCGCCGGAGTTCAGCCAGTGACCCGGCTTCTCGAACGGCAGGTAGTGCGCGGACCACATCTGGTGCTGGCCGACGCCCGCGGTGTAGACCGCGTCCGGGCCGGCGATCCGGCCGATCCGCTCGATCACGTACTGCGGGGACAGGGTGCCGTCCTCCGGTTCGTCGTACGCGACCGGATACTTGGCGCGGACCGTCTCCAGTTGGTGCCGCCAGGTGTCGTACGACGGCGTGCGGCCGGCGTTCGCGATCTCGGTGCGGAGCGCGGCGAGCAGGTCGGTGATGACCTCCTTGCAATCCCCCACGATCGGCACGTCGGCGGCCCGGTTCTTGCCGATCTCGGCCGGATCGATGTCGGCGTGGATGACCTTCGCGTCCGGCGCGAACGAGTCGAGCCGACCGGTCACGCGGTCGTCGAAGCGGGCGCCGAGGCAGATGAGCAGATCGGACCGCTGCAGCGCGCCGACAGCGGACACCGAGCCGTGCATGCCCGGCATCCCGAAGTGCAGCTCGTGCGAGTCGGGCAGTGCGCCGCGGGCCATCAGCGTGGTGACGACCGGGATCCCGAGCAACTCGGCGAGCTCCTTCAACTCGGCGCTGGCCTGGGCGCGGATCACACCGCCGCCGACGTACAGCACTGGCTTCTCGGCCGCGGCGATCAGGCGGGCCGCCTCACGCACCTGCTTCGGGTGCGGGCGGGTCACCGGCCGGTAGCCGGGCAGCGAGAGCTCGGTCGGCCACTGGAAGTCGACCTTGGCCTGCATCGCGTCCTTGGTCACGTCGACCAGCACCGGTCCGGGCCGACCGGTGGAGGCGATGTGGAACGCCTCCGCGATCGTGGTGGCGATGTCGTTCGGGTCGTTGACCAGGAAGTTGTGCTTGGTGATCGGCATCGTGATGCCGCGGATGTCGGCCTCCTGGAAGGCGTCCGTACCGATCGCGGCGCTGGCCACCTGGCCGGTGATCGCGACGATCGGGACCGAGTCCATGTACGCGTCGGCGATCGGCGTCACCAGGTTGGTCGCGCCGGGGCCGGAGGTCGCCATGCAGACGCCGACCTTGCCGGACGCCGCGGCGTACCCCTGCGCGGCGTGGCCGGCGCCCTGCTCGTGACGTACCAGGATGTGGCGGATCTGCGTCGAGTCGAGCATCGGATCGTACGCCGGGAGGATCGCCCCGCCCGGGATGCCGAAGACGGTGTCCACTCCGGCATGTTCCAGTGCGCGGATCAGAGCCTGTGCCCCGGTCAGCTGCTCACTCATGAGTGCCTTCCCTCAGTCCTGTCACGATATGGCCGTTGTTGGCTTCTCGCGACCGATCCATCCTCGCTTGTGGCTCGTCCCGCCGCGCTTCCGGGTCACGGATAGTCGCATCGGCAACAAAAAACCCCTTCCGCCGGGTTGGCTGAAGGGGCGCGCTCGACTCTGTGGTCGCGTCAGTCGGCGCGCCGCACGAGTACGAGGAGAATCGATCGCATGTAGGCAACATTCGCCGACGGACGGCGACCCGGTCAAGTTAGGCACCCATCCATCCCATTATCTGAGACGACCGTCTTAAACGCGGACGAGGGAGGCACCTGGCAAGGGAGTTCGCCCCGCTCGTCTGCAGGCGGGTCAGCGATGGGAGACGGGTCGGTCAGATGCAGACCGCGCCTTCGGAGGCGGAGCGGACCAGGCGGGTGTACTTGCCGAGGACGCCCTTGGTGATCGACGGCGTCTTCGGGGTCCAGCCGGCCTTGCGGCGTTCGAGTTCCGCGGCGTCGACGTGCAGGTCGAGGGTGCGGTTCGCGACGTCGAGGGTGATCATGTCGCCGTCGCGGACGAAGGCGATCGGTCCGCCGTCGACAGCCTCGGGAGCGACGTGACCGACGCAGAGTCCCGTCGTACCGCCCGAGAAACGCCCGTCTGTGAGCAGCAGGACGTCCTTGCCGAGGCCCGCACCCTTGATCGCGCCGGTGACCGCGAGCATCTCGCGCATCCCGGGGCCGCCCTTCGGGCCTTCGTAGCGGATCACCACGACATCGCCGGGGTTGAGCGAGGCGACCGCGTCCATCGCGCCGCGCTCGCCGTCGAACACCCGTGCCGTCCCTTCGAAGACGTCGGAGTCGAAGCCGGCGCTCTTCACGACCGCGCCGTCCGGGGCGAGGGAGCCGTGCAGGATGGTGATGCCGCCCGTGTGGTGGATCGGCTTGTCGAGCGCGCGGATGATCGTGCCGTCGACGTCCGGCGGTGCGATGTCGGCCAGGTTCTCGGCCATCGTCCTCCCCGTGACGGTCAGGCAGTCGCCGTTGAGCAGGCCGGCGTCGAGCAGCGCACGCATGACGACCGGGATGCCCCCGACGCGGTCGACGTCGGTCATCACGTACCGCCCGAACGGCTTGAGGTCGCCCAGATGCGGCACCCGATCGCCGATCCGGTTGAAGTCGGCGAGGGTGAGGTCGACGTCGGCCTCCCGGGCGATCGCCAGCAGGTGGAGTACGGCGTTCGTCGAGCCGCCGAGCGCCATCACGACAGCAATGGCGTTCTCGAACGCTTCCTTGGTGAGGATCTGCCGGGCCGTGATCCCCTTCTGCAGCAGGCCTACCGCGGCCTCGCCGGACTTGCGGGCGTAGCCGTCGCGGCGCCGGTCGACTGCCGGCGGGGCGGCCGAGCCGGGCAGCGACATGCCAAGAGCTTCGGCCGAAGCGGCCATGGTGTTGGCGGTGTACATGCCGCCGCAGGCGCCCTCGCCCGGGCAGATCGCACGCTCGACCGCGTCGACCTCGTCCTGCGTGATCAGACCGCGCAGGCAGGCGCCGACCGCCTCGAAGGCGTCGATGATCGTGACGTCCTTGTCCCCGAGCCGGCCGGGCATGATCGAACCGGCGTACAGGAACACCGACGCGACGTCGAGCCGGGCCGCAGCCATCAGCATGCCGGGCAGCGACTTGTCACAGCCTGCCAGCAGCACCGAGCCGTCGAGCCGCTCGGCCTCCATCACGGTCTCGACCGAGTCGGCGATGATCTCCCGGCTGACGAGCGAGTAGTGCATGCCGACATGGCCCATCGAGATGCCGTCGGACACGCTGATCGTGCCGAACTCCAGCGGGTACCCACCGGCCGCGTGCACGCCTTCCTTCACCGCCTTGGCGAGCCGGTCGAGCGACAGGTTGCACGGCGTGATCTCGTTCCAGCTCGAGGCCACACCGACCTGGGGTTTCGCCCAGTCGTCGTCACCCATCCCGACCGCTCGCAACATTCCCCGGCTGGCAGTCGCTTCCAGTCCGTCGGTGACGGTCCGGCTCCGCGGCTTCACATCGACCATGCGAGCCACTCTATTCCCGCCGGATCCCACCGGCTCTTAATTCGTTGTCCTCCCCCGGGCCCGCTCCTACCATTCGCGGGTGAACGACGATCCGTACGGCGACGAACAACTGGTCGGTTTGTACGACCTCGACAACCCGGCCGGCGACGACCACGCCTACTACCGCGCCTTGGCCGACGAACTCAACGCCCGCCGCATCCTCGACTTCGGCTGCGGGACCGGTCTGCTGACGCGTACCTTCGCCGCGCCGGGACGGGTTGTCGTCGGAGTCGACCCCAGCTCGACGATGCTCGGTTACGCACGCCGTCAGCCGGGCGCGGACGCCGTCACCTGGATCGAGGGGTACGCCGACATCATCGAGCCGACCGGAGACACCGATCTCGTCGTCAGCAGCGGCAACACCATGATGCACATCAGCACCGAGGACCACGTCCGGGTTCTCACCAACCTCGCGCGGGCGCTTCGCCCGGGCGGCGTGCTCAGCTTCGAGTCCCGCAACCCGGCGGTGCGTGCCTGGGAGCAGTGGACGCGCGAGGCGACGTACGGCGAACGCGACACACCGGCCGGCCATCTGGTCGAGTGGCTCGACCTGATCGAGGTCGCCGACAGACGGGTCGTGTTCGACGCGCACAACGTCTTTCCCGACGGGCACGACGCGATCTACCGCAACACGCTTTACTTCCGGTCTCCCGAGGCCATCACCGCCGACCTGCGGATGGCCGGTTTCGACGGCATCACCGTCCGGGGCGGCTGGCATGGGGAGCCACTGACCACGGACTCACGGCTGGTGGTGTTTCGCGCCGCCGTAAGCTGAGAGCACCGCGACTGGCGAAGGTGGATCACCACCAGGGAGCGAAGTACAAGGCGTCGTCCGCCTGGGCGCCTCCGAGCCCGGAGGTCCCGATGCAGTTGCGCTACGGCATGAACCCGCACCAAGTGGCCACGATCACGCCGCTCGATCGCTCACCCTTCACGGTCGTCTCCGGTGAGCCGTCGTACATCAACGTCCTCGATGCGCTCACCGGCTGGCAACTCGTCCGCGAGGCCGCTCGAACGTTCGGCGTACCGGCTGCCGCCTCGTACAAGCACGTCTCCCCGGCCGGCGCTGCGCTCGGCCGGACCGTCGCGGATGCCTACAGCCGTGCGCGGGACGCGGATCCCAAGTCGTCGTACGGCGACTTCGTGGCCGTCTCGCACCCGGTCGACGCGGAGCTCGCGGCGGTGTTGAAGCGAGTGGTGTCAGACGGGATCATCGCGCCCGGATACGACGAGGGAGTGGTCGCAACGTTGGCGGCGAAGAAGCGCGGCACCTACCTTGTCCTGGAAGCAGACACCGACTTCGAACCGCCCGCCGAAGAGGTACGCGAGATCTACGGCATGCGCCTGACCCAGCAGCGTGATGATCTGCCGTTGCCTCGCGAGCTGCCCGACGACCTGCTGCTCGGCATGATCGTTGCCCGGTACACCCAATCGAACACCGTCGTGATGGTGAAGGACGGCATGACGATCGGTGTCGGCGCCGGTCAGCAGTCGCGCGTCGACTGCACCCGGCTGGCCGGTGCGAAGGCTGCCCTCTGCTGGTCGCGTCGCTCGACCGATCCGCTGACCGGCGTGTCGATGGTGTCCGACGGTGCTCTCCCGTTCGCCGACAACGTCGAGGAGGCCCACCGGTACGGCGTCACGCACATCGCCGAACCCGGTGGGTCGATCCGCTCGGCCGAGGTCGCCGCCGCTTGTGCCGATCGCGGGATCACCTGGTCCGCGACCGGCGTACGGCTGTTCCGGCACTGATCAAATCAGGACACGGTCTCCTTGGACGGTTCCACCGGCGGCGCCGCGGGCGGCGGACCGCCCTCGAGCTGGATGTCGGGGATGATGCGGTCGAGCCAGGGCGGCAGCCACCAGGCCCATTTGCCGAGCAACGTCATCACGGACGGGACCAGGATCATCCGGACGATGCTGGCGTCGATCAGCACGGCCACGGCCATGCCGACCGCCAGCATCTTCACCGTCGGGTCGTCGTCCAGCACGAAGCTCAGGAAGACCACGATCATGATCGCCGCCGCGGTGGTGATCACCCGAGCGGTCGCGCCGATCCCGATCGCCACCGCGCGTTGACTGTCCTTCGTCGCCACCCACGCCTCGTGCACCCGGGACAGCAGGAAGACCTCGTAGTCCATCGACAGCCCGAACACGATCGCGAACATCAGCATCGGCACGAACGACGGGATCGGCACCTTCTCGTCGATCCCGACCAGCGAGGATCCCCAGCCCCACTGGAAGACCGCGACGATCACGCCGTACGCCGCCCCGACCGACAGCAGGTTGAGGATCGCGGCCTTCACGCCGATCAGCAGCGAACGGAACGCGACCGTGAGCAGCAGGAACGCGAGCAGCACGACGGCGCCGATCAGCCAGAGCATCCGGCTGCCGACCTTCTCGGTGAAGTCGACGTACCCGGCTGTGGTGCCGACGACGTACGTCGGTTCCTGCTGCCCGGACAGCACGTCGTCGCGGATCCGGTTGACCAGGTCCTCGGTCTCGGCCGCCGACGGTGACGTGGTGGGGATGACGTTGATGATTGCCGTCGTCCCGGCGCTGTTCGTGCTCGCAGGCTGCACGGCCGCGACGCCGGGCGTCTTCTGCAGCGTGGACGTGAGCCCGCTCAACAAGGTCTGTTTGTCGCCCGAGGACGGCAGCTGTACGACGACCGTCAGCGGACCGTTGGCGCCCGGTCCGAACCCCTGGGCGATCAGGTCGTAGGCCTTCCGGCTGGAGTCGCCCGACGGGTCGGTGCCGGCGTCGAGCTGCCCGAGATTCATCGACAGCAAGGGAATGGCCAGGACCAGCAGGACCAGGGTGGCAACGATGCCGTACGGCCACGGCCGCTTGCTCACCCTGCGACCCCAGCGTGCGAACGCACTCTGCTCGTGCTTGGCGTCGCGCTGCTGGCGCTCCTCCGCGCGGTGCAGAGCGATCGCGGCCTCGTCCGGCAGTTCTGCCTCCAGCTGTCGTTCCTCGACCAGGTGATGGCGGTCCTTGCGGTTGAGCACCGTGTACTTCGCCAGGCCTAGCAGGGCCGGAATCAACGTGAGAGCAGCCAGCACCGTCACCGCGACCACGATCGCCGACGACAGGCCGAGCGCGCCGACGAACGGAACGCCGGAGACGTACAGACCGAGAATCGCGATCACCACGGTTCCACCGGCGACCAGGATCGCGGCACCGGACGTGGACTCGGCGTGGCCCGCCGACTCCTCGACTCCCATGCCGTCGTCCAGCTGCTCACGATGGCGCGACACCAGGAAGAGGCCGTAGTCGATCGCGACACCGAGCCCCAGCAGCGTCGCCACGGTCGGCGCCGAGACGGGGAAGTCCTTCACCGCCGCGAGCAGCCCGAGGATCGCCAGCCCGCCGCCGACGCTGAAGATCGCGGCCAGCAGCGGCAGACCGGCCGCGACGATCGAGCGGAACATCAGGAACAGCAGTACCAGCGCGAGTCCGAGACCGATCGCCTCCGACAGAGCGTCGTCGGCCTGGTTGCCGATCTGCCCGGCGCCACCGCCGTACTCGACCTGGAGACCGGCCGCACGGGCCGGCTGGACGGCCGCGTCCAGCTTGTCGAGGTACGAACTGTCCAGCGATGCGGGCACCACCGAAAACGAGACCGGCGCGTTGACGATGCTGCCGTCCTTCGAGATGTACGCCGTCTGCGAGGTGGCGAGCGGATCGACGGCGCTCACCACGTCCGGGAGTTTGCCGACCGCGTCCATCGAGGTCTTGACGACGTCCGAGTGCTCGGACACCGTGCCTGTCTTCGCATGGAACACGATCGAGCCCGAGTACCCGCCGGCGGTGGCGAAGTTCTTGTTGAGAATGCTCAGCCCGGCCGACGACTCACTGCCCGGAACGGTGTAGTTGTTGACGTACGTGCCCCCGAAAGCAGACCGCAGTACGAACAGTCCGACGACCACCACCAGCCAGCCGGCGATCACGAACCAGTGGAACCGTGCCGCTCCACGGCCCAGCCGTTCCAGAAACGCATGCACAGGACGCCCCTCCCCCTGGCACCCCCCAGGTGACGGCCCAGCCGTCGGCCCCCTTCCGCGAATGTAGGTCCGCCCCGGGTCAGGTCACAACCCTTCGGCGCCGCCGCTCACCGCTGCGCCATCGGCCGGTCGCGGTCTGTGGTCAGCCGCCCGCGACGCTGGGCAGGACCAGGAGCTCGTCGCCGTCGGCGAGCGGGGTGCTCAGGCCTGCCAGGTCACGGATGTTGTCGTTGCCCAGGTAGATGTTGACGTGCCGGCGGACGGCACCCTGCTCGTCGGTGAGGCGGCGGCGCAACGGAGGGTCGAGCGCGGCGAAGGCTTCGGCGACGGTGGTGGCCTCGACCTCGACCCGCTCGGCCCCTCCGGCGAAGGGGCGGAGAACAGTGGGGAGCCGGACAGCGACCACTCAGACCACCGCAGCGCGCACGGTGAGGATGTCCGGGAGGTGGCGGGCAACCTCGACCCAGGTGTCGCCGGCGTCGGCGCTCGCGTAGACACAGCCGTCGCGCGTCCCGACGTACACCCCGGCCGGGTCGGCCGTGTCGCTGGTCATGGCGTCGCGGAGAACCGGGACGTAGGACATCTCGGGCAGCCCGGAGGTCAGCGCCTCCCAGGTGGATCCGGCGTCGCGAGAGCGGTAGACGCGGCATTTCGCGTCGGTCGGGATCCGGTTCGCGTCCGCGACCAGCGGGAAGACGTACACGGTCTCCGGCTCGTGCGGGTGCACGACGATCGGGAACCCGAAGTCCGACGGCAGGCCGTCCGCGATCGACTTCCACGTCGTCCCGCCGTCGTCGGTCCGGTACACGCCATGGTGGTTCTGCGCGAACATCCGCTCGGGTACGTCGGGATGCGCGGCCAGCTTGTGGACGCACTGCCCGAACTCCGGGTACGGGTCGGGGAAGAACTTCGCCTGGATGCCCTGGTTCGCCGGCTCCCACGACTGCCCGCCGTCAGCGGTCCGGTAGACCCCGCCGGTCGACATCGCGACACTCATCCGGTCGGGATCGGTCGGGTGCGGCAGCACGGTGTGCACCGCCTGGCCGCCGAAGCCCGCGCCCCACTCCTTGCGGTGCGGGTGGTCCCACAAGCCTTTCACCAGCTCGAACGTCACTCCACCATCCGTGGACTTCCACAGGGCGGACGGCTGCGTTCCGGCGTACACGACGCCGGGCTGACCGGCCGGAGCGGGCTGGATCTGCCAGACGCGCTCCAACGAGGCATCGGCGCCTTCCGGGAAGCCGATCGATCCCTCCGGCGGCTCGGCCCAGGTCTTGCCGAGGTCGTCGGAGTGGAAGACCGCCGGACCCCAGTGCTCGCTCGTGCCGCCGACGAACAGGCGTGGCTGGTCACCCCGGGTATCGATGCCGACGGCGTACACGCCCTGCATCTCGAAGTCCGGCCCGTCGAGCGTCCAGCGCTGCCGCGCCGCGTCGCTCCGAGCGGTCCAGAGCCCCTTCTTGGTCCCGATCAGCAGTACGGCCTCGGACATCGTCGTCCCTCCTACCGTGGCGGCCCTGCCACCACGTTGATCAGCGGTTCCCCTGACGCGTAGCGCTCCAGCTGCGCGCGCACCAGCCGCGCCACCCGCGGCGCGAACGCCGTCGAGGCACCACCCCGGTGCGGATTGATCAGTACGTTCGGAGCAGACCACAACGGATGTCCGGCAGGCAACGGTTCAGGATCGGTCACATCGAGCGCGGCGCTGATCCGCTGCGTTCCGAGCTCGGCCAGCAAGGCGTCCGTGTCCACCACGACACCACGCGCGACATTCACCAGCAGTGCGCCGTCCTTCATCCGCGCCAGGAACTTCGCGTCCACCATCCGCTCGGTCTCCGGAGTCGCCGGCGTCAACACGACGACCACATCCGCCCGCGGCAGCAGCTCGGGCAGCGCGGACGTCGGATGTACGCCGTCCCGCGCCCGCCGCGCGACCCGGATCACCTCGCACTCGAACCCGCTCAGCCGGCGCTCCAGCGCCGCACCGATCGCGCCGTACCCGAGGATCAGCACGGTCCGATCGGCGAGCGACTCGTCGACCTCGTCGTACGACTGCGGCCAGACCTCCACCTCTTGGTTGCGCACCGCCCGCGGCAGTCGCCGGTACGACGCCAGGATCAACGCGACCGCCAGCTCGGCCGTGGACGCGTCGTGCACGCCCCGCGCGTTGCACAAGGTCACGCCCGCGGCGATCCGGGACTGCGCGTGCTCGAACCCGGCGGTCTGCAGCTGAACCACCTTGAGCGCCGGCATCTCGCGGATGACGTCGAACACGTCACCACCGCCCATGTAGCTGGGCACGTAGAACTCGACCTCGGCGAGCGACACCGGCCGCTTGCCACCCGCGTAGAAGTCGACGTCGAACCCCTTGGGCAGCCCTCCGAGGAACGCGTCGGGGTCCTCCCAGGGCAGCCACGCCGTCAGATCAGCCATGCCACGAACCTACTATCCCGTGCCGGAGCCGGTGTGTCGTCGTACTCTTGATCGGTGCCTTCGACATCGGATCAGGCGGCGACGCTCGCGCACGACGAGGCCGTCGGCCGGTTGCGGGAGTCCTACCAGCGCATCCCTCCGGGCGAACCCGTCCGGCTGGCGAAGCGCAGTTCGAACCTGTTCCGGCCGCGGACCGACATCGAGCGACCGGGCCTGGACGTGTCGAAGCTGACCGGCGTGATCGGGGTCGACCCGGTCGCGCGGACCGCGGACGTGCAGGGCATGTGCACGTACGAGGACCTGGTCGCGGCGACGCTCCCGCACGGGCTGACGCCGATGGTCGTGCCGCAACTGAAGACGATCACGCTCGGCGGCGCGGTGACGGGGCTGGGCATCGAATCGTCGTCGTTCCGGGCCGGTCTGCCGCACGAATCCGTGCTCGAGCTCGACATCCTCACCGGCGCCGGCGAGGTCGTCACCGCGCGCCCTTCCGGCGAGCACGCCGACCTGTTCCTCGGTTTTCCCAACTCGTATGGCACGCTCGGCTATGCGCTGCGCCTGGTGCTGCGAACGCTGCCGGTGAAACCCTGCGTTCGGGTGGAACACGTCGCTGCGCCGCCAGCGCTTCGGCCACAACCGACGTACCACCGGATGCTGGGCGCCGAAGGCCGCCGAGCACCAGAACCAGTCGGTGTCCCA
>Ga0136846_1226956_pt1 | contig 12389 bp, 12 predicted proteins | sample HopSoiMetagenom2_FD_96841 | JGI IMG/M metagenome (GOLD analysis project Ga0136846, IMG submission 96841) | Grasslands soil microbial communities from Hopland, California, USA - 2 Assembly 2016 (version 4) | ecosystem: Environmental > Terrestrial > Soil > Grasslands | place: USA: Hopland...
TCGAAGATGTAGCGGGTATTATTTATTTGGACCAGGTCGATGGCATCGACCGTAATTCGGTGGGGTATAAGATCGTAGCGGAAAATGTGTGGAAGGTATTGCAGGGATTATTGTAAGGTTGCAGTCATGCGTTTTGTCGTGTATCTTGCAAATAAAATACAGTGACAACAACCCTGGCAAAATTACCCGTATCAAAAAATCCCCGTGTAGTAATTGTGGGCGGCGGATTTGCAGGAACTGAACTGGCCAAAAAACTGTCGAAAGCCTCCTTGCAGGTAGTATTGATCGACAAGAACAATTATTATACTTTTCAACCTCTGTTATACCAGGTGGCAACCGCCGGGTTAAATGCGCCTTCTATTGTATATCCTTACCGAAAAATTCTTGAAAGGGGCGATGATACTTTCTTCCGGCTGGCAGAAGTAGAATCAGTAGACCCTGTTAATCGCATTATTGAAACCAGCATTGGCCTGGTGCAATATGACTACCTGGTTATTGCTACCGGCGCCACCACCAATTATTATGGCAATAAACAAATAGAGCAACATGCCATTGCGATGAAGAGTGTTGAAGATGCGCTGATGTTACGCAATACCATCCTCTGCAATTTCGAAAAGGCCTTGCAAATAGGCGATGAAGAACAGTTGAACAGTTTGATGGACTTTGTAATTGTGGGCGGCGGCCCTACAGGGGTTGAAATTGCAGGGGCATTAAGCGAACTGCGTAGACATGTATTTCCGAAAGATTACAAGGAACTGGATTTTATAAAAATGGATATCCACCTGATACAAAGTGGCGATCATATATTAAAGGGGATGTCGCAAGAAGCTTCAACAGAAGCCTTGCAGTTTCTGAAGCAGGCTGGTGTACAGGTATGGCTGAACCGCCGCGTTAAATCATTCGATGGGTATACGGTGCTGTTAGATAATGGTGAAAAGTTGGTCACCCGTACGCTCATTTGGGCGGCTGGTGTAACCGGAGCGCCCATTAAAGGGTTGAATGCAGCATGCATTACCAGCGGCAACCGCCTGAAGGTGGATGAATATAACAGGGTAACAGGCTATGATAACATTTTTGCCCTTGGCGATATTGCCGAAATGGCAACTGCCGAATTACCTGATGGCTACCCCATGCTGGCCCAGCCTGCTATTCAACAGGGCCGTTTACTGGGAGATAATTTACCAAAACTGGTAGCAGGCAAACCCTTAAAACGGTTTGTATATACCGATAAGGGCTCTTTGGCTACTATAGGCCGTAACAAGGCGGTGGCCGATGTAAAGATCTTTAATAAAGAAATTCGCACCCAGGGAACCTTCGCCTGGTTCATCTGGCTGTTTGTGCATTTGTTTTCTATTATAGGTTTTAAGAACCGCCTGTTGGTATTTATTAACTGGATCTGGAATTACCTCAGCTATGATGCCGTGATGCGGGTGATCATTGGCAACAAAAAAGAAAATGAACCGGTTGAAAAGGCAACAGATAAAGTGTTGGTGTAACTCACGAACCCGTCATACACAACACAGCATGCCTGTTTCTTTGGATAAAGGGAATTACTTTATCCGGTTGAAATTGACTGGTTTTCAGAAACCAATATTCGGGCCGCACTACACTGTTATCATTGACCGAAGTATACTCCAGGTGAAAAGCCTTTGTTCCCATATTTAACTTTACACAGTGGGCGTGTAACTGGTAAGGGGCATGAACCACCATCTTTTGCACCAGGAACGTTTTGTTATCGTGGGTGGTAACAACAAATCCCTTCTTTGAATACACCAGGTCGCTGATGGCCGAAGCTGATACCTGGTGTACGTTTATGGCAGTTGCCTGATTAAATATGGTGTTAACCACATGAGCAGGGTTTGCTTCATCGTGAATGATGAGCATGGCTGCTTCAATGGTTTTGTTTGACGCCATTGCCAGTGGCCCCGATAAAAAAAGCCCCGGTAATAATAATCCTGTATTATATATAAAATCGCGACGGCGCATGTAGGTTGTTTTATGGGTGGTAAAGTAAGGGCCCTGTCCTTGCTGAACGAGGGCAGGGCCCGGTTATTATTTTACAATCTTATAAGTATATGTTTGCCCGTTGAACTTCACCGAAAGAATATATAATCCTTGCGTCAGGTTTTCAATACCTGTAACAGGATGTATAGTGATTCCTTTAGGCGCCATAATATTTTCACTTCTTAACAGCTTACCGGTAATATCGCTGATACTAATGTTAAGCCTTGTCGCTTCGGGCATTTGCAGGCTTATAATAATGCTACTGGTAAACGGATTGGGCGACACTTCAACAACAGGTGATGTTGATCTTAATTTTATAGTAGCGATGCTGCTGTATTCCACTTCGCCGTTGGTGCTTACCATTTTGAGGCGATAGAACAGTTTGGAGGCGTTTAACAAACCGGCGCCCGCATCAATCCAGGAGTAGTTTTGTTCAAAGCTGCTATTGTTGCCTGTAGCTGTTATCCGGCCTGCAGCGGTATAGGTTTGTCCATCGGTGCTGCGTTCTACTTCAAAATAGCTGTGGTTTATTTCGTTGCTGGTTTTCCATTGCAACGAAACATCATTGTTGTTAAGCTGGCCGGTGAAAGAGATCAGATCAAGCGGTAATGCAAAGGCAGAAGTTTGAATAATAAATCCGCTAAACCCTGTTACATCAACAGTTACTTCCCAGCGGTTGTAGGTTGCATTCCATACAATATCATTATCAGCAGGATCAATGATCGTTGTGCCCGAAGTATAAGAACCGGGTAAACCGGTGCCGTTGTTGCTGGTGCCGGAATATTTACCTACCCGCAGGTTCGACTTGCCGGCATTGTCTGATGACCCTGTTGGCAGATCAAGAGAGCTGCGGGGCGCTGCATTGAAGGCATTAAATTCTGCCTGGGTAAAATATAAAGTTACTCTTGCTGTAGCGGTGGTAGCATTGGTAGCAGGCGTTATCTGGTAGTGCCTGGCTACAAAAGGTTGACTGGCAAAAGTTGGTACCGAACTTTCTACCCAAACCCGGGCGGTTACATTACCGGCCACAGGGCTGGCGCCTGCAGGAACTACTTTTGTAACAAGTGTACAGCCTGTATTGAAGAAATTGTTGTTAGTACCTATTGCCTGTGTAATGGTGGTTGTAGTGGTTGGTAAGGTAGTTGGATCGGTAAGGGTATAAGTATTATGGTTTGATGTGGCGCCAATGGCAAAGGCAGTATTGCTATAGGTCCAGTTGCTCCTGTTATTTAAGGTTGTAGCCAGATCTGATGTGCTGCAGGCAGTAGCAGAACTGGTAAGTTTTGCATTATCAGGTTCGTCTGTAGTAGTGGGTGGTGCAGTAACCGGCAACGATGTGGCCTGCGTCAATAACATGGCCGTTGTTCCGTTAGTTAGCCCTGGAGGCAGGCTGCTTCTATTACCGCCGGTAACAGTAGTGCCATCCCAGGCGGCAAAAGTAGTAGCTTCAATAACAGGAGTGGCCGTTGGATCGGCCTGATCAACGTTGGTAGAAACAGCCGCAATAAACCGGCGGGTAGCATCATTATAGGCGCCAGCCGGGCCCGCGGCAGGACCTGTTTGGTAGATCAGCACCTGGTCGCCAGCCGTGGATAATTCCATATAGGTAGCGGTAGGGGTTGTGGTTTCATTGGTCACCGTTCCAAGAGAAGTGGTGCCGCTTTCGGTAGTATACGCGCCCCAGGTGGTAGCGTTGGTCACATCATTATACGAACTGATAAAATATACTTCGGTACCGGTAGCCACGCCACCTGCCGGTACGGTCCATTTTATAACACCTTCGCTCCCGCTGGTAAAATCATTGGCGCTCGCATTCCATCCTTTATCAGTGAAATAAATAACGGTGCCGGCTGGTATACCGCCGCTTTTAAGTATTGAAATAGAAAACCGGTCCCAGAAATTGGTAGTTCCACCAAATAGTACGTTACTTAGGTCCGCATCACTTTGAAAGCTTACCAAAGCCAGATCTCCGGCCGCCAGGTTATTGTTCTGGGCCTGGCTGTTCATGGCCGAAAATAAAAGGATAAAGCAGCAGGAGATAAGGATCCTGTATAGGTTATTCATTATTTAGAAATTTTGTACATGATTAATGGATTCAATTAGTATTTTGATTGTCTAGATGCACAAATAGGTATTATTCCAGGTTGTAAAAGTGGTGTCCGGGATCTGGGATATCATGTCATTCCATGCCGGCGTACAATCCTCTACTACTTTCTGTACCTGCACTTCCAGCCTGCCCGTAGCCGTAACCTGGTATGCAGGCCCCGTAACGGCATAGCCGTCGGTTATGCGTAATTGTCCGCGAGGGCTTTGCACCTGTTCTTTTTTTATGTATTCTATTGCCCCGGTTACAGTATCGCCTTCAGCCTGTTGTTGTAAAAAGGCATTTATCAGCAAGGCGGTTTCCCAGCCCTGCAGCGAAAACAAATTGGCGGCTTTGTTATGTTCTTTTTGAAAAAAGGTGGTGAGGCGGCTATTGTGTTCATTGTCCAGTGATGGCAACCAGCCGGTGTACCCTTTTATTTCCCGTACGTATGGATTAGTTTCTTTGAAATCACCCGGTGTATTGTCGAACAGCATGGGCGAGCCGTATAACTGCAGATCAAATTGTTGTTGAAGGGGCGCTATTTGTTCATAAAAGCAGCGGGCCATATCGCCGCTATACAGGCATAGCAGGGCATTCGCTGCCGGGTTGTTTTGAATAAAAGCAGCCAACGGGTTGAGATTGAATTCCTGCTTTTTGTAATGACTAACGAAGTTGTATTGTATTTCACCGCCTGCCGTTGTATAAGCATTTGTCATGGCATGACAATGCTGGTAGCCGCCATCGTAGTACGAAGTAGCGGTGATGGCTTTTTTAGCAGCAGGCACACTACCACATAACCGGCCGGTCATAAACGAATACAGGTTGTGGTTGAGCGAATGGAACAGCGTATTATCATACGTGGTTCCGGTAGGTGGATAGTGAGCGCCTGCATTGGTTATAACCAGTAATTTGCCGGCAGCAGCTACCAGGGGCGACAATCTTTGCGCCAGCCTGTGGTCTACATAAGCCAATACAACATCCACATCGTGGGTAAATAACAGCTTTTCGGTTTGCGCAACCACCTCAGCTTCATTAATGCCGTACCCAACCGGCATATTATGCAATGCAATATCACCGGCTCCATTCAATTTTAAACAGCACCGGACACCCTGCAGAAAGTCAATGGCAATAGTAGGGTACAGCGTTGAACCAGGTAATAGGATTCCGATAGCGGGCATGTGTATAGTTTGGTTGGCGTTTAGTATGTAAGCAGTATCTGTAATGAACGCTTTATATTACTGACGGGGAGGAAAAATTCCCTGGAGGGCAATAATATAAGTAAGCGCCAAACATGGTTGAATAAGGTTAACAGGAAGATTATTTCCTGTAGAGGCCACACTCAGATTGTATTGCATATTACCCAATAACGAGTTATTGGTGGTGCTGGAATACATTTCTGTACCTGCCAGCCTGGCTGGGTAGGCGTTAGATGGCGTATCGGTATTGCCTGCGGCAGCAGTGCCATTCATGGTAACGGTGCCGGTAACGGGATGCGTATGTTGCGGCAGGTTATTGGCCTGCAGGGTAACAGTCTGACTGCCACCTATTTCTCCTATCACATAATCCGATAATCCCGGGCCTGCACCGGTACCCACGGGGATCCGGCTGCGAAAATCGGGTAAGGCAAAATTTGTTGTTCCATTGCCACCGTAATTGGTTCCAAGCAGCGAAAACAACGCGGTATTACTACTGATAGGCAGCAGTTGTCCCTGGCACAGCGCCCAGCCAAAGGGCGCAAAGTTTCCGGCGAACAGCCTTATTTCTGCCAGGAATATTTGGTCATCCATGGTAAAAAGTTAATTTGGTTGTGGATAAATACCCTCTGTGCAAATAATATAACTTACAGCGAGGTAAGGTTGAATGTTGCTGATGGGTAGTGCGCCGGCAGTGCCTGCCGCGCTTGTGGTAAGATTGAGTTGCGCCGGCGCCATAACACTGTTATCCGTAGTGGTGGAATAAATACGGTCACCATTTACAGCAGGAAAGTTACCCGCCGTTGTTATCTTGTGACCATCTTCGCTTGACGTGAGCATCCCTGCACTACCTGTAATGGCATGCGTATGCGGAATATTGTTAGTGGTAAGTGTATTTAGTTCCGTACCACCTGCCTGTCCTAAAACGTAGGTAGGGCCTCCGGGCATGGTGCCTGTACCAATGGGTACACGGCTGCTCAGGTCGGGTACATTAAAGGTATTCACACCGTCGCCCCCATAGGTGGTGCCTATGAGCGTATACAACACGTCGTATTGGGCAATCGACAGTGTTGATCCATTGCAAAAAACCCAGCCCGCGGGCGCGAAATTTCCGGCAAATACCCGGATCTCTCCTATATATGGCATATTGAATAAATTATCAGGTGACATTAACTTCTGGAAGGAAAAATTCCCTGCAGGCAAATGATATAATTGAGCGCCAGGTAAGGCATCATATTATTTATTGGCAGGCCTGAACCCGGATTACCGGCAGCGAGATTTACGTTAGCCGGTTTCATGGTTGTGCCATCGTTTTGTGCATCGAATTTGGTGGAGGTATCGTTGGCAAAATAATTTCCACCCGGGGTCTCACTATCGGCCGGAGCTAAAGCGGTACGCATACTTAAGGTGCCGGTAACAGTGTGGGTATGCGGTGGAAGGTTAGTGCCTGTGAGGGTATTGGTGGTGGTGCCTGTTACCTGGCCCAGTTCATAGTTTGATAGTCCCGCACCCTGGCCAATGCCTACAGGCGCCTTGCCCCGGAGATCTGGTAAGGCAAAAGTTACTCTGCCATCACCGCCATAGGTAGTACCCAAAAGGGAAAATAAAGCCTGATTTTGACTGATGGCGAGCAGTTGGCCAGCGCAGTAAGCCCAGTGTTTGGGTGCGAAGTTGGGAGCGAATAGGCAAACCTGGCCTAAGTATCCGTCCATAGTTAAGCAGTTGACTTTGGTTATTGATTAGTTTCGGTCAGCGATTCAGGAGAGTGAACAGGGCAAATGTATGTGTTAAATTAATGTGACAAAATAACACAAAGTGGTATGTTAGTGTTATTTCTCTGTTACTAGCCTGCCCGAAATTATTAATCAAATGATTATCATCGTGAACAGTGTATGTGAGCTACTGGACTTTGTGGGTAAACAGAGGAATTTTGTATGTGAAGCTGTTTTATCTTCGCGGTCAGCCCATAATATCATAAAAAAAGCAGGCCGGTTAGTACAACCGGCCTGCTTTTTTATGCACCCGACAGGCATATCAGCGCATGCTTCTTCCGGGTTAAAATATTGTTTGTTTTACTGTCAGGGAACTGCTGCCTTTGCAGAAACCAGACTTCCGGGATTATTTTATGTTGCGCTTTTGCTGCCGCAAAGTTCAGGTGGAAAGTTTGTTGCCCGGTATTGATCTCCATAGAAGACCGTTGAATAGTTGCCAGCAAAGCGGAAGGCATAATGATCTTAGTGGCCTGCAACAATCTATTATCGCTGGTGGTAATCAAAAAACCTTCCCGCGTATATTCCAGGTGTTTGATTGCTGCGCCTATTAACCGGTGGCCCTGAATAGGAAAGTTAAACGTACCTGTTTCCGGTTGTATGATCAATACGTCTGTTTTAATGGTTTTTTGTGACGCCAGCATCCGCGCTGGTGCTGCCAGCAGCGCGGGGATCAATAAACCGGTGTTATATAAAAAGTCGCGACGGCGCATAGTAGTTTTTATTTTACTAGTTTGTAAGTATAGGTTTGTCCGTTGTATTGAATGCTGAGCAGATAGATGCCTTGCATAAGATTACTTAATCCTGTAAGAGAAATAGTGCTGATTCCTTTTGATGCGTTTACGTATTCGCTTTTCAGTTTTTTTCCGGTTACATCACTAAGTGTAAGTGTCAGCTGTGCTGCTGCCGGCAATTGCAGGTTTATGTTTACCTGACTGGTAAACGGGTTGGGTGTTATAGTAACAACAGGTGACCCGGCTGTATTTACCGAAATGGTAACTACAGAGCTATATTCAACTTCACCGGTGGTACTTACTATTTTGAGGCGGTAATATAGTTTTGGTGAATGTAGTTTTGCTGCTGCTGCATCCACCCAGTTATAAGATTGCGTGGTAACACCATTAATTCCTGCCGTCCGGCCAATGGCTGTAAATGTTTGTCCGTCGAGGCCTCTTTCAATCTCAAAATAATCGTTGTTGGTTTCGCTGGTTGTTTTCCATTGCAGATGTATATCGTCATTAACTAACCGGCCGCTGAACGAGAGCAGGTTTACCGGCAGGGGAATGGCGGAGGTTTGAACAATAAAACCGCCAAAGCCGGTAGCGTCGAAGGAAACGATCCAACGGTTGCCTGTTGAATCCCAGGCAACACTTTGGGGCACAATAACTGCAATATTCCCGGTATAAGTGCCGGGTAATCCGCTGCCATTACTGCTACTGCCTGTATATCTTCCTATGCGCAAATTGCTTTTTCCTATGGCATCGCTGCGGCCTGTGGGTAATTTAAGCGTACTGCCTGGCTTTGCATTGAAATCATTAAACTCAGCCTGGGTAAAATACAGGTTAATGGTTCCCGTTGCAGCAGCTGCGTTAGCATCAGGCAGGATCTGGTAATGCCTGGCTACAAATGGCTGACCGTCGTAAATGGGCACCCGATTTTCAATCCATACTTTACTGGCTACATTGCCTGCTATGGGGTTGCTGCCTGCGGGTTGAACTATTGCAATGAGCTCGCAGGACAAATTCACATATGTATAATTATTGGCTGTAGCCAACTGGGTACAGGTAGTGGTGGCTGCAGGTGTGGTAAGGGGACTTAGGGAGAGTAAGGCGCCCTCACTGGTAGAAGAACCGCAAGTGGCATTGGAAACAACCACGCGGAAATACTGACCACCAACAGTTGCATTATTGCTAATGTTCAGGGTATTGCTGGTGGCGCCACTAAAAATACCGGTGTTGGTAAGGTTTACCGGCGTGGTAAAAGCAGCGTCTGCGCTTTGTTGCCACTGGTAGCTGGTTGTGTAATTAGTGGTTGCACTAAATGACGCACTGATGCCCTGACATCGGGTAACATCAAAGGGATCGGTGGTAATAACAGCGCCAGTGGTAATGGAATAAAGAAGGCTGTCTGCTGTAATTTTAAAGGCCGTATTCTGATACCGCCAATCGAAATTTGTATAAAGCTGGGCGGATAGCGTACTTTGACAGCCTGAAATGGTACCATTGGCTATTTTTTGAGCATTATCCCAATTGCCTGGCGAAAAAGCGGTTACGCCATTAGTTAAGCCGGGCGGCACACTGCTTTGATGGCCTCCCGCCGGATTGCTGCCATTCCAATTGCTGTTATACATATTAAAACCAGAAAGAAAACGCCTGGTTATGTTATTATAATTACCCGCCGGCCCGCGTGTAGGGCCTGTTTGATAGGCAAGCACCTGGTCACCGCCTGTGCTCAATTCCATATAATTGTTACCACTTTCTGTGGTTACAACACCTGCTGCAATAGTGCCTTTTTCATCTTTATAAGCGCCCCAGCTTGTGACGGGGTCAACATATTTACTGATAAAGTAGATCTGGGTGCCAAAGGGGTAACCGCCTGTGGGCACTACCCATTTTATAAAACCTTCTGAGAGCCCGGAAATAAAATCTCCGGTACTGGCATTCCAGCCGTTATCGGTAAAATAAATAACGGTGTTGGCTGCCAGTCCGGTCTGGTTCTGTATAACAATCGAAAAACGATCAGTAAAAGCGGTGGTGCCGCCGCTATCAACATTACTAAGGTCCTGGTCGCTTTGATAACTGGTAAAGCCAATGCTGCCGGCTGTCAGATTGTTTTGCGCCTGGCCATTAAAAGCCAGTAGCAAAAATGCAAAACAGCAGGAGGGAATTATCCTGGAAATATTTTTCATGTATGAAGGGTTGGGGTGTCAATTTATATGGTGGAAACAGGGAAAAGCCCACTGACACAAATAATAAAGTTGGTTCCCAATACCGGTTGAATAAGGTTGATAGCTGTTGGGAGGCTTGCTCCTGTACTGGAGGTAAGTTGATTGGTTTGTATGGTGGGTATGCTGGTCCCTGAGATCATAGTGGAGGTATACATTTTTTTTCCGGGAAGAACGGCCGGATAGGTATTAAAAGGTATATCGGTATTTCCCGGACCTGAATAACAATTCATGCCAACATTGGGCACGGTATGCGTATGTGCTGGCAGGTTATCCGGCTGAAGGGTAACTGTTTCTGTTCCTCCTTTTTGTCCCTGGGTATAGGCAGATAAGCCCGCTCCCTGGCCTGCGCCTACAGGTAAGCGGCTCCGCAGATCGGGTAGGCCAAAGTTGGTGGTGCCGTCACCGCCATACCGGGTACCCAGCAGCAAAAACAAACCGGGGTAGTCGTTTATTGCCAGCAACTGCCCCTGGCAGAACACCCAGCTGGTTGGCGCAAAATTGCCTGTAAACATTTTTATTTCACCTAAATAGGAATCCATAATGATAGTAATATAAGGTTAGGGATGTGGGTACTCGCCATCGTAACAAATAATATAGCTTATTACCAGGTAAGGCATTAAGTTAGGGATCGGAGCAGCGACGCCTGTGTTGGAAACCGTGAGGGTGGTGAGCATGCCCGCCATTTGGCTATCTGCTGTATCTGAATACATAAACTGGCCGTTCACTGCCTGGTAATTGCCGGCAATTGTTGTTTTGTGGCCATCTTCGCCCGACACCAGTATACCAGTTCCGTTATAAGTATGAGTATGGGTAGGCAAATTGTCTACGATAAGCGTATTTTTTTCCTTGCCTCCTGTTTGGCCCAGGGTATAATTGGGAAGGCCCGGGCCCTGGCCGGCGCCAATGGGTACCCGGCTTTGCAGGTCAGGAACATTAAAGGTAGTGAAGCCATCGCCCCCGTAAGTAGTGCCGATCAATTGAAATAAAAAAGGATAATCACTAATGCTCAGTGATCGTCCATCACAAAATATCCAGTTATCAGGGGCATAGGAAACTGTCCATAACCGGATCTCGCCAATAACATCCATATTGTTCTTTTTTGTGAAAGGATTAATGGGAAGGGTAGATGCCCCCCGAAATGCAAATAATGTAATTAATAGCCTGGTAAGGCATCATATTGGTTACAGGATCACTGTTACCCGTGTTATCTAAAGTGATATTATATTGCATGGTAACGCCATCGTGCTGTGCATCGAACTTTTTAGAACCGTCGCCGCTGGCGAAATAATTGCCCACAGGCGATTGCTGGTCCGCTGCATGCGAAGAAGCCATAGAAGAAATGGAGCCGGTCACCGTATGGGTATGTGCTACCTGGGCAAGGGTTAACGTATTGGTTGGGGCGCCGGCTAGCTGGCCAAGAGTATAAGCAGTAAGCGAAGCGCCACTGCCAAAACCAACAGGGGCCCTTCCCTGGTAATCGGGCAGCATAAATGTTCTAATGCCGTCGCCGCCATATGTAGTCCCGAGTATTGACCATAAGGCCAGGTTCACATTGATGTTTAAAGTCTGTCCCTGGCAAAATACCCAGCCATTGGGGGCAAAATTACCTGCGAACAATTTAACTTCTCCAAGAAAGCCATCCATAGGGTGTAGGGGTTTAGGGTACCTAAGATGGACAAAAGTAGCCCTCCATTGTGCGTGCTGCAATGAAAATCATGTATTTAAAGGTATTGTCTACACTTTGTCTATGCTTTTGAGGCTGTTTTATAGTCTCCGGTGAGAGACAGATTGCCTGAGAGTTGCCTAAGGGTTGCCTAGGAGTTGCACCGGGGTTGCACTGCAACCCTATATTCAGTGCAACTCCGGTGGTAGGGTCAGTGCAGGATTTTCCCCTTTTTACCTGTGTTTATCCCTACCTTTGCGGCGCAAACCGCTATCCAAAACAATATTTCACCCGCTGAACCGACTTATCAGGTATAGCCCATTCTCAGGGGCCAGTTCTCTAAAGCACATTGATAATCAGCGCTTATTTTGATAAAGAATAACTATCTCCCAATAAAAAGAAATGATATATCTCTGTTTATACTTTTTAGTATAGATTATCGTACCTTTGTGATCCTAAACAGAAAAACAGGTCAATTCTAAAGTTTTTGATATGAACAATGAGCTTAGTGCAATTGAAAAAACGGTTCTCAGTGATTACAAATATGGCTTTGTAACAGAAATTGAAGCGGATGAAGCGCCTCCCGGACTCAATGAAGACACTGTCCGTTTTATTTCAGCCAAAAAGAACGAACCGGAGTGGATGTTGGAATGGCGCCTGAAAGCTTATAACCACTGGCTTAAAATGCAGGAGCCAAGCTGGGCCAATATTAAATATGAACCCATCA
>Ga0136846_1223763_pt1 | contig 12388 bp, 11 predicted proteins | sample HopSoiMetagenom2_FD_96841 | JGI IMG/M metagenome (GOLD analysis project Ga0136846, IMG submission 96841) | Grasslands soil microbial communities from Hopland, California, USA - 2 Assembly 2016 (version 4) | ecosystem: Environmental > Terrestrial > Soil > Grasslands | place: USA: Hopland...
CCTGCGCAAACCGCGGGTCGCCGTGATCGAGAGCGACGTCCCGAACGCGTTCGCCACAGGCCGCAACCAGAAGCACGCCGCCGTCGCCGTCACGACCGGCCTCTGGAACCGCCTCGAGCCGAAGGAGGTCGAGGGCGTCCTCGCGCACGAGCTCTCGCACATCGCCAACCGCGACGTGCTCGTGATGACCGTGGCGAGCTTCTTCGCCATGATCGCGGCGGTGCTGACCCGCGTCGGCCTCTACAGCGGCATGTTCGGCGGCATGGGCGGCAACCGGGACAGCAACAACTCGGTCCCGATCTGGCTGGTCGTGCTCGTCGTCTCGGTCGTGACCTACTTCCTCAGCCAGATCCTGATCCTCGCCATCTCGCGCTACCGCGAGTTCGCCGCCGACCGCGGCTCGGCGCTGATCACCGGCGCGCCCGAGAACCTGATGAGTGCGCTGCAGAAGATCGCGAGCGGCATCACTCAGATCCCTCAGCAGGACCTGCGCGAGGTCGAGGGGATGAACGCGTTCTTCATCATCCCGACCAACTGGCGCAAGCGCGGCGGCGAGCTCTTCATGACGCATCCGCCGCTCGAGAAGCGCCTGGCCGCGCTCGCCGAGATCTCGCGCGAGATGGGCCGGCCGGTCGCGTAGCCCGGGTGGGCCTGCGCGACGTCCTCTTCGGGCGCAAACAACTGAAGGAAGCCGCCGGCGAGCGGCTGTTCGCGATCTCGACGGCGCGGATCACGCTCGAGACGGAGCTCGACCTGAAGCCGGCCGGCGCGGCCGGCGTGTGCTTCAAGTCGCTCTCGGCGGGCGAGTTCGTGCGGGCCGAGAACGAGCTGCAGCAGCTGCTCGACGCGGTCGCCGTCGAGTCGGGCTCGAAAGTCGAGCGCAAGTCCGACGAGTTCGGCTTCGAATGGCTCGTCGTCCGGGACGGTGACTTCGAAGATCTGGTCACGTCCGTGCACCTGGTCGCGTCCGAGCTGGAGTCGCGCGGCTTCGGCCCGCAGCTGCTGGCGGCGGTCTTCCCGTTCGAGGGCAAGGGCTTCGACGGCGGCCGCGTCTACTGGATCTACGGCTTCAAGCGCGGGGCGTTCTGGCCCTTCGTGCCCAAGGGCGAGGGCAAGGAGCGCGACAACGCCGAGGAGCTGGAGCTGAAGGCGAAGCTCGAACGGGAGCTGCCGATCGAGCAGGACCTGACGCGCTGGTTCGGCGTCTTCGACGCGCCGATCTGAGCGCCCGGCGCGCGCGCCCGGCTGTGGAGGAACCGGCACGGACTCGGCACGATTCTGCGACAGACCCGCGCGCTTTCGCCGGCTACGCTCGCAGTGGGTGGCGGGTGGAACTTCACTCCCCACCCAATGGGTGGGGCTGCGCGCGCGTGAACCTAGAACGAGCGCTAGGCGCTCGGAAGATCCGGGATCAGGCCCTCGCCTTCGAACAGCTCGCGGGCTTCCTCGAGCGACAGGTCCGGCGGCGGCACGATCCCTTCCGACGGCGACAGGTCTTCGTCCGGCAGCCGCGCGCCGTTCGTGCGCACCGCTTCGGCCATTCGCTCCAGCAGCTCGGCGAGCCTCTCCCGGTCGCCCGCCTCGAGCGCCTGCGCCGACTGCTCGTCGAGCTGGTTGAGGCCCTTCGCGACCTCTTCGTCGACCTCGAACTGGCCCTCGCCCATGATCCGGACGATCACTGGCCGATCTCCTTCTTCTCCTCGCCGGAGCCGAGCTCCGACTTCATCTGCTCGAGCTCCTTGTCGACCTGCGACTTCGATGCGATCGCGCCGAGCTCGCGGTCGAGCTGCGTCTGGTCGGAGGTGAAGTCCTCCAGCGCGCCCGAGGTCGTCAGCTCGTCGATCGCCGAGGCTCGCGCCTGCATCTGCTCGGTCTTGTCCTTCGCGCGCTGGATCGCGAGACCGGTGTCGGCCATCTGCTCGCCGATCCCGGTCGCAGCCTCGCCGATCCGCACCTGCGCCTCGGCGGCCGAGTACTGCGCCTTGATCGTCTCCTTCTGGGTGCGGAAGGCCTCGACCTTGGCCGAGAGCGCCTTCTCGCTGGCGACGAGCTTCTCCTGTTGCTGCTCGAGCCCCTTCGCCTGCTCGTCGAGCGTCTGCAGCTGCTGCTGCAGGCCGGACTTCCGCTCCAGTGCCTGCCGCGCCAGGTCCTCGCGGCCGGCGGCGACCGCTTCCCGCGCCTGCGAGTCGAGCTTGACGACGCTCTGCTGGAGCTGCGTCTCCTGGAGCTCGAGCCGCTTCTTGGCCGTGACCACGTCCGCGATCCCGCGCTTGACGTTCTGCAGCAGCTCGAGCTGCTTCTCGTACGAGTAATCGAGCGTTTCGCCCGGATCCTCGGCGCGGTCGAGCAGCTTCGAGAACTTCGCCTTCACCACCAGCGACGCGCGTGACATCAGACCGGCCATTCGATCCTCCTCTCGGGTGCGGAGCCCTAGGCTAGCCGGTTCGCTCCACGCCTCGGACGGCTCGGGGAACGAGAACGGCCCCGCCTCCACGGGGCCGTTCTCGAACGTTGGGCTCGGTCTACGGGTGCGCTAGCAGACCGCCTTGAGCCCGAAGTTGACCGTCGTCGTCTTGCCGGCCTTGATGTTCACCTTCTGGGTCTGGGCCTGGTACCCGTCCTTGCTCGCGATGAGCGTGACGGGTCCGCCTCCTGCGGGGGCCCAGAGGGCATAGGTGCCGTCCTTAGGCGTCTTCAGGGTGAACGTGAAGTTCTTGGCGGTCCCCTGAACCTGTGCGCCCAGCAGCGGGTTGGTCTTCGCCTTGCAGTCCGTGCCCGTCACCGTGCCCGCGATCTTCCCCCAGTCCTTCGGCGGAGTCACGTTCATGGTCACGTTGATCGGGTTGAGGGTTTGCGGCGTGTTCGCGTTGATGGCGAGTTGTGCCGCATACGTCCCGGGCTGCTTGACGCCGGCGTCGGTCGTCGCCTTCAGCGTGACGGTGACGGTGACGGTGGCGCCGACGGGAACGTCGAACTCGGTCGGAGCCTCGGACAGCCACGGCACGTCGGTCGAGCCGCACTGATCGAGCTCGGAGAGCTTCTCCGATTCCGGCGTCGGGCTGAACCCGCCGGAGGAGCCGCCGACCTTGTAGAAGCCGCATCCGCCGGCAGCGCGGTAGCGCGGGAACTGCGCGTTCGGCAGCGCGCCCCAGCTATCGGACGCCGGGTCGTAGGCGAAGCCCTGGTTCGTGATCGTGTTGAAGCCGTCGGTGACGCCGCTCGAGGTAACGAGCATCCCGTTCGCCGCTCCGGCGACCGAGGCCCACAGGTCGATCGGCATGTCGGCGATCGGGCTCCAGGAGTCCGAGGTCGAGTCGTAGACGAAGCCGCTCTTGTACGTGTTCGAGCCGTCGGTGCCGCCGGCGCAGTAGACCTTGCCGTTGACACCGCCGCAGCCCTGCCATGCATTGCCGACGGGGTAGTTCGCGGCGCTCGACCAGGTGTTGCTGGCCGTGTCGTAGACCTCGACCTTGGTCGACGTGGTGCAGTTGCCGTCCGCGCAGCCGCCCACGACGTAGATCTTGCCGTTGACGACCGCCACGCCCGGTGCGGCCGTCGGGCTCGGGTTCGGCGCCACGGTCGTCCAGGTGTTGGACTGCGGGTCGTACGACTCCGTCGCTGCAACAGGCGTTCCACCGGAGTCCCAGCCGCCGAACACGTACAGCTTCCCATTGACCGCGGCCGCGCCCGGCTTCTCGCGGGCGTTCGCCATGTCGGCGATCGGTGCCCAGGCGTTGTCGGCCGAGCTGTAGGCGTAGCCCTTGCTCAGCAGGTTGAAGCTGCTGTCGACGCCGCCGACGGAGTACTCGTTCCCGTCGATGAAGTCGGCTGCGTTGTCCATCACTCCGGTCGGGTAGCTGGCGATCTGCGCCCAGGTCGGATCGGCCGGAGGGCCGGCGTTCGTCCCGCGCACGTCTCCGTGCTCGTGGTTGCCGAGGAACGCCGGAGTCGCGAGATCCTCCTCCTCGAGGTGGACGTTGATGCGCTTCGCTCCGGTCAGGTGCAGGATCTGGAACGACCCGCCTCGCTCGCTCAGCTTCACGTGCGCGGGCCCGGTGCCGTCGTTCTTGAACTGCACCGTCGCCGTCGACGTTGAACCGAGCACCTGCGACTTCGTGATCGAGGTCGGCGTGACCACCAGGTGGCCCGAGCCGAGCGTGAAGTCCTGCCGTACCGTCCCGTCCGCGGCCACGGCGACCGTCTTCGTGGAGGGTGCGTACAGCGCCTTGCTGGCCGTGAACCCGTGCGATCCGGTTAGCGACGAGAACAGCCAGTAGTAGCCGTCCGGATTGGCCGGGTCGTCCGGCGTCGCCGCCGACTTGCCGTTGTCGGCCGGCTTGTCGTTGCTCGTGACCTTCGCGCCGTTGATCGCGGCGCTGGTCGTCAGGTCGGAGACGTTGCCCTCGACGAGCCCGCCGGGAACCTTCACGCAGCTCGAGCTCTTGAGGACGGTGACGTCGTCGACCATCCACCAGTAGCCGAACGTTGCCGTGAGGCGGAAGCGGAGCTTCACGTTGGGCTGGTTGGCGGCCTGTGGAACCTGCACGGTCTCCAGGTCGGGTCCTGGGACGGCGTCGCCGCCGTGGTGCCAGACGTTCGTCCACGTGGTACCGCCGTCCGTGCTCACGTCCACGTCGCCCGTCTGCGGGAACGCGGGGGACGCGACGTAGTTGTTCTGGAACGTGAGCACCGGCGCCGGTGCGCTGGACAGGTTGATCGCCGGAGTCACCAGCGAGGTGTCCTGGGTGCTGCCGCCGCCGTAGAAGTCGGAGTTGATGTCTGCGAAGTTGCCCGAGCCGCCGGTCAGGTTCTGCTGGCCTTCGGGGTCGTTCTGCTGCCAGACCTGTCCGTTGGCGAGCGGATCGGTAACGCTCCAGCCGGCCGGCGGGAACGTGCTTCCCTCGAAGGACTCGGTCGGCAAGGCGTAGTCCCGCGTGTAGCCGGGGGCGGCACAGGACGCCGACGCGATCATGGCCACGTTGTGCGTCAGGTTGGTTCCGCCCACAGCGACCGAGTCGTGGGCCGCCTGGTAGCCGGGCAGCTGCGACGTGAACGTCATGTCGTAGGTCGCGTTCGCCGGCAGGCTGATGCTGTAGTGGCCGGTGATCGGGTCGGTGAAGGCCGGCCCGCCCGGCTTGCCCGTGATGTCGATTCGGGCGTACAGCGGCCAGCCGTGCCCCGATCCGTCGGTCACCGTCCCGCTGACGGTCACCGAAGGCGATGCTTGGAGCGCCACGTTCTTCGTCGTCGTCCCGCCGTCGGTGATCACGACGCCGTTCTCGGCGTGCGTTCCGTAGCCGAAGGCCGAGTACGTGACGGTGTAGCTGCCGGTCGGCAGCGTGAGCGAGTAGTTGCCGCTCGAGTCGGTGACGGTGGTACCGAAGGTCGTGTCGACCTTCGCGCCCACGATCGGGTTGCTGGTGCTGCTGTCGGTGACCTTTCCGGTCAGCGTCCCGTGCGGACCCGACGTGCAGTTCGGGAACTTGAAGCTCCCGATCCGGGTGCGCCAGTTGAACGAGCTTGTGGTCGAGTAGTACTCGTTCGTGTACCAGAAGGTGCAGTCATCGGTGGGGTCGACGGTGAGGTCCGAGTAGTCGCCCCAGCGGCCGAGGGTGTCGGTCTGGCTGCCGGTCCCGGCGAAGAGCGTCGATTCACCCTGGGCGAGGGTGTTTGGCGCGTCAGTCGCCAGCCGCCCCGCGTAGCGGATCTGCGGATTGATGGCGGACGAGGAAGCGCTGAACCCGACCGCGAGGTCGCCGAGCGCGTCCATCGCGGCGCTGCCCATCCAGCGCCAGGTGCTGTCGGGCTGGTACGTGCTCTGTTGGACGAAGCCCGGGGTGCCTGTCGTGGCGTTGTTGATCTCGTACCAGCGGATCCCGCCGATCCCCCCCGAGTCGACGCTCATGTTGCCGACGAGTGCTTCGTGGCCGTCCGCGAAGCGGCGATACGCGCTGCGGAACATGCTCCGGTCGCCGAGCGTGTCGAGCGTGTCGCTCGTCCCCGCCTGAGGCACGCAGCCACCGCAGATCGCCGTGAACGGCGAAGGCGTGAGGGTGCCGGCCTGCGTGAAGGTGGAGTTCGACGGAGTGCCGAAGTCGGCGTGGAAGCGCCAGAGCTTCCAGGTCGGGTTGGTCCCGATCTCGGTGAACGGGTTCGGCGCGCCCGTGGCCGGCTGGTTCAGCCCGTCAATGTCGGCGGGCATCAGCTGGTCGTCGATTTCCGTCAGCTTGCCGGTACTGACGATCGTCGCCGGGCTCCCGGCGAGCATGGCGGCGCGATTGAGCGCGAACGGCTGCGGGCCGAGGAATGCCGTTCCGCCCGCGTTGAAGACGTTGATGCTCATGTAGTACGCGTCCGGCCAGACGCCGAGCTTCGGGTAGTCGTAGAAGTTGTTGCCGAACTGGGTCCCGAGGTCGAAGTCGTACCGGTTGTACGAGCCGGTCGCGTCGCTCGAGGTCGAGACCGCGACGCACTCGTGGGTGGGCTGAGCCGTCCCTGCGAACTGGGTGACGACCCAGCGGTTCGCAAGCTGGTCGTAGAGGACGACCGGGTCACCTTCGCCGTTGCTCTGGCAGACGCCGCCGAAGCCGCTCCAGAGCGACTGGATGTCGAGCGGCCCGAGCACGGAGGCGCCGGTGGTCTTGTTGAAGACCTGGAGGCCCTCGTTCACGATCTGGACGTACTGCGTCGCTCCGACCTCGCCGTTGGTGTCCGGCGGGGCGCAGTTGCAGTTGACGCCGGGGAACCCGATCCCGTCGAAGTTGAGCCCGGTGCTCGGCATCTTCGGAGCCGAGAGGTTCGTCTGAACCACGGAATCGTGACGCGCGGTGCGGTCATGGCCGATTTGCGGGCTCGCCACGGCCTGCCTGTTCGGTCCCGGCGTCACCACGAGCGGCGCGATCGTGCTTAGCCTCGGAGAGACGTCGTTGCTGGACGAATGCCCAACCTCGACTTTCCCTGCCGAGAGGCCGGGTCGAGAGGTGCTCGCGGTCGTGCCGGCGGCCGCGTCGCTTCCGGAGCGAGCCGACGAAGCACTCGCCGGAACGACGCTCGCGCCGACGCTGGACCCGAGCGAAAGCACGAGGACGAGCGCGCCGAAAAGCAGCACGCCGCCGATCGCGAAGGTTCGTCGCTTACGCATCACGGAGATCCCCTTTGCGTTTAGGCAGGCCCGACATGGACCTGGCTCGCTGCCGATGTTCCGGCGGTGCGAGGCGCACTTCAATGGACCCCGGGGGCCAACTTGGGTCTAGGCCGGCCCCGAAAGGGACTAGGTCCGGACTACAGCAGCGTCAGGCGCGCGCCCACCTGGTCTCGGCCACTGACGCCGAGCTTGACCAGGATCGTGTGGACGTGGTTTTTCACGGTGGCCTGCTCGATCAGGAGCCGGCGTGCGATCTGCTTGTTCGAGAGCCCCGCCGCGATCAACGCGGCGATTTCGCGCTGGCGGGGAGTCAGCGGCCCGTTCCCGGACTCGGGCCGGCTGTCCGCCGCGAGCGTAGCGACCCGTCTGGCGAGCGCGGCCGAGAGCCGCGGTGGACAGGCCAGCTCGCCGTTCGACGCAGCCTGGACGGCGGCAACGAGGTCCGTGAAGGGCTGCTCGGCCGTCACGTAGCCGGTCGCTCCGGCCTCGAGCAGCGCGACCACCGAGTCGTCGTCGTCGGAGACGCCGATCACGACGATCTTCGCGTCGGGAAGGGCGCTCGCGAGCGCCTGGATCCCGTCGGGGATCGACAAAGAAGCGCTGTCGGCGACCACGATGTCCGGCTCGAACATCCTTGCCGCCATCGCCGCAACGTCGCCCGAAGCGCTTCCGACGACCTTCAGCCCTTCCTCGTCCGCGACCGCGCCCTCGAGCAGTTCCCGGAAAAGGCGCACGTCGCCGACCAGCAGCACCTGCGCCACCGGAGACCGGTGTTGTCGCCCGAGCGAGGGGATTGCCGCGGCCCCAAGCCGTTTCGTGATCATTGGCCGCAGCGAGGTCTGTACCCTCGCACCCTTCCCCGCCTCCCTCGCGTTGTCCGACGAGAATCCCAGGTGGGCCGTATCTGTGTCAACCTAGCCACGACGCCGTGATCATCGAACGCAGCATGGACCCGGGCTGGCTCTCGAACGCCTATCTGATCGGCGACGAGCCGGGTGGAACGGCCGTCTTCGTCGACTCGGGCGCCCCTCTCGAGGCGCTGTTTGAGGCCGTCGACCGGCACGGCCTGCACGTCACGCACCTGCTCACGACCCACGCCGACGCCGACCACATCGCGGGCGACGACGAGATCACCGGGCGCTACGGCTGCCCGATCGTCAAGGGCGACCTCGAGACCGGCGGCCTCTCGATCCGTGCGCTGCCGACGCCCGGCCACAAGGACGACCACCTCGCTTTCGTATTCAACAATGAGCTCTGCTGCAGCGGCGACGTCCTCTTCAAGGACGCGGTCGGCGGCGGCGACTTCGAGCAGATCCGCCGCTCGGTGATGGACGCGCTGATGCTGCTGCCCCCGGAGGTTCGCGTCCTGCCGGGCCACACCGACGAGACGACGATCGGCCGCGAGTGGGAGCAGAACCCGTTCGTGCGCGTCTGGCGCGGCGCCGAGCCCGAGGGCACCGAGCCCGTGCGGGTGGGCGGGGAGGAGGCGACCCTGATCGTCTGGTCACCGGACTACGACGGCAAGTGCAAGGCTTGGGTCCGCTTCGCCGAGGGCCGCGACGCGATCGTCGGCGGCTCACGCGTGGAACGCGGCTAGGCGCCCGGCTTCCTCGTCGAGCTCGCGCCGCGCCGCGCGTGTCAGCCGTTCGAACGGCTCCAGCGCGATGCGGCCGTCCTCGTAACGCCAGGCCCCCGCCACGCGGCCGTCGACGAGGAAGGTCGGATCGGACTGCGGGTTCCTGACGTGGAAGAGCCGCTTGCGGTACTGCTCCAACAGGATTCCGGTGCGGCGCGCGTGCACGAGCAGGGCGGCGTCGAACGTCGGCAGGAAGCGCACGGCCGCGGGGGAATCGGCCGACGGCAGCGGCGCCCGCGGCCGATCGAGCAGCTCGCGACTCTGCTCGTCGCGGAAGCGGCGGAGCTCCAGGCTCGCGAGCGCGTCTGCAAGCGCCCCGACGCGCATCCCGGCCCAGTCAGCGATGTCGGTCGTCGGCGCGGGACCGAAGGCGCCGAGATACCGCCGGACGAGGTGTGCCCGGGCTTCCGTCTCGGAGAGCTCGGGCTCCGGGCCGACCCATTCCTCGGCGAGACCGAACAGGTCGGCGCGGCGCCGCTCCCAGGTCCCGGACGGCGGCACGCGAACGAGATCCGTCCAGAGCCCGATGCCGGGCAGCCATAAGCCCGCAGCCTCGAGCTCGCGCTGCCGGCGCGGCCGGCCGGCGAGGAATCGCCGCAGCCGTCCCGTCGCCCGGCGCAGCTCGCGCTCGTCCGGCTTCTGGACGCGCCGCGACCAGGCGCGCCGCTCCTCGCGGATCGCGATCGCAAGCGGCCAGTAGTCCCGGCGCGAGACGACGTGGATGGTGTTACGCATCAGCGTGCCTTGCACGAGCGCACGCCGCTCGAGCGCACGGGTCACGGCCTCGCGCTCCAGCCCCTCGAGGCGCGACCAGAGCCCGACGTAGAGCGACGGGGCGTACTGCGATTGCACGCAGCCCATCCGTTCGACGAGGCGTGGCAGCGACGCCCCCGACCGCTGCAGCAGCGATTGGCGCGCGAGCAGTGCTCGGTTCAGCTCGCCCTGCGTGAGCGTGCGCTCGGTCACGGCTCCGGACGCTAGCGGCGGCTAAGCTCGCCCGGACCGCGAGAGGAGGACCGCCGCATGAGCTTCATCGTCCCGGAGGAGATCGAGGGCTACGCCGAGGCGCACACGACGCCGCCGGACGAGCTGCTCGCCGAGCTCGCGGAGGAGACGAAGGCGACGCTCGACGCGCCGCAGATGCTGACCGGGACGATCGAGGGCCGGCTGCTCGAGCAGCTCGTCCACGCGCTCCAGGCCAAGCGGGTGCTCGAGCTCGGCACGTTCAGCGGCTACTCCTCGCTCTCGATGGCCGCGGGCCTGCCGGAGGGCGGGCACATCGACACGTGCGAGGTCTCCGAGCGGCATGCAGAGGTCGCGGGCCGCTACCACGCCCGCAGCCCCTACGGCGACCGGATCACGATCCACATGGGGCCGGCGCTCGAGACGATCGAGCGGCTGGGCGGCGAGTGGGACTTCGTCTTCATCGACGCGGACAAGGAGAACTACGCCAACTACTACGAGGCGCTCCTACCCCGGCTAGCGACGACTGGCCTGATGGCGATCGACAACACGCTCTGGAGCGGGCGCGTGCTGGACGCGGGCGACGACGAGGAAACGACGCGCGTGATCCGGGAGCTGAACGACCGCATCGTCGCCGACGAGCGGGCGATCGCGGTGCAGCTGACCGTCCGCGACGGCCTCACGCTTATCCGCCGCCGCTAGTCGTCTTCGTCGCGGCGAACCTCTTCCAGCGTCTCCCAGGTGCCGCGGTCGCCGGTCAGCTCGTCGGCGCCGGGCTTGTCGCCGAGGTCCGGGTTCGCATCGTCGCCGAGGTCGGCGGCTGCGGGCTCGGTCTCCTCTTCGGGGCGCTCGCTCATACGCGTCTGTTCTCGCGCGCGCGAGGAGCCGAAACCACCAGGCGGCGCGGCTACACTGTGCGAGCTCGGGGCTATAGCTCAGCTGGGAGAGCGCCTGGATCGCACCCAGGAGGTCGCCGGTTCGAGCCCGGCTAGCTCCACCTCGACAGAACCCCCCGCCGACGGCGGGGGTTTGTTCCAATTCGGGGGTACGATGAAGCGCCTGTCCCACGAGCAAGAGAACTTCGCAATCGCGCTCACCGTCGACGCGGCCACGGCGTTGACGACCGACCTGAGAGCCCGGCTGCGGCCGGCCCTCTCCGCGCTGGAGGCGACGCCCGCTCAGGCCCTCCCGGTGCTACCCCCAGTTCGCATCCTGCTGGAAGGACAGCCCGTGCTCGAGCTCACGACCGGAGAGGCGCTCGACCTCTACTTCGCGTTCATGGAGCTCCTCGCAGAGGGCGCGTCGGGCGCAGCGCAGCACAACCATGTCTACGACGCCACCTACTCGGACGACTTCCCGGTGTGGATTGACCCCGAGTCGAGCTCGGCCGCCTCGATCGAAAGCTGATCGCCTGCGGGAGCGAGCCGCTCGAGGAACTGCAGCGTGAGCGCGAGGCAGTACCCGACGAGGAGCGCGAAAGCGAACGTCGCCACTCCGACCGTTCCGCCCAGGGCGATGCCCACCGCGAGGACGCTCAGCTCGATCGCCGCGCGTACGGAGGCGATCGGGTAGCCGAAGCGGCGATGGATGCCAGTCATCCAGCCGTCGCGCGGGCCCGGCCCGAGGTTCGCCGTCAGGTACAGGGCGCTCGCGACGCCGATCGTGGCGATCCCGGCCGCCGCCTCGAGCGCCCGAGCGGGAATCCCGTCGGGGTGGGGCAGTAGCGGTTGCATGACCGCGAGCGACACGCCGATCACGACCACGTTCGCGATCGTGCCGATGCCCGGCAGCTGGCGGAGCGGGATCCATCCGACGAGCACGAGCGCGCCGATCACGATCGTGGCCCCGCCGATCCCGAGTCGGCTGTGGTCGGCGATGCCTTCCGCGAGAACCGTCCAGGGAGTGTTGCCGAGGCTCGCGTCGATGAGGGCCGCTTCCCCGATCCCGAACAGCCAGAGGCCTGCCAGCAGCACGACGAGCGCCGTCGGGCGCGGCCAGGACCACGTCCGGCCCTGCGCGCTCCAGGGCATCGTCGGGATCGACCGCGCCGGAGCGAGAAGCGTCTTCAGGCCCTGAGAGATCCGCGCAGGCATGCCCGGATCAGATCACGGCGGCCTCGCGGTCGGCGAGGAGACGACCGACGGCAGCCGGCCACTCGGATACGGCCGCCGTCGGTTGCCTCGGAGACAAGGGGTGCTGGGCGAGCGGTCCGGCTGTCCTGCGGCGAGCAGTTCCGGTGGCCCCTTGATCCTGTGGAGTATCGGGCGGTTGTGGGCTGTTCGGCATCCCCACGAAGGGGGAGCGCGTTGCCACGAGGCAGAAGCCTGGGACTAGCGGCGGCCGGGCGCCTGCTCGGCTAGCTCGGCTGCTTGCTCGAGCACGTCTAGCGCCTCGCGCTCGCGGCCGGCTTGCCGCAGGATCTTCGCCCAGCTGCGATATGCGGCTGCGCAGTCGCGCGCCGGGCGGTGCCCGCTCAGGAGTTCGACGGCCTCGCGGAAGACGCGGTCGGCCTCGTCGACCTGTCCGGCGAGCGCATGCCCCTCGGCGAGCGCCCAGAGCGCATCGCCCCGCTCCCCGGGGTCGCTGCTGCCAAGCGCCGTCAACGCCTCTTGCGCGAACGCGATCGCCTCTGCGCCCTTGCCGAC
>Ga0136846_1224737_pt1 | contig 12388 bp, 12 predicted proteins | sample HopSoiMetagenom2_FD_96841 | JGI IMG/M metagenome (GOLD analysis project Ga0136846, IMG submission 96841) | Grasslands soil microbial communities from Hopland, California, USA - 2 Assembly 2016 (version 4) | ecosystem: Environmental > Terrestrial > Soil > Grasslands | place: USA: Hopland...
CCGCTCGAGGAACGTGTAGTCGACGAAGAAGTACTGCGTGCACGTCTCGCCCCAGACGTCCCAGCCCTTCTCGCGCGCGAGCGCGATCGGCTCGACAGACTCGCGACAGGACACGTGCACGACGTAGAGCGGCGCACCGGCGACGCGCGCGAGCTGGATCGCGCGGTTCGTCGCCTCGCCCTCGGTCTCGGGCGGACGCGTCAGCGCGTGGTAGTGCGGCTCGGTGTGGCCTTCGGCGAGCGCCTTCTTGACGAGTACGTCGATCGCGTCGCCGTTCTCGGCGTGCACCATCACGAGCGCGCCCGTGTCGGCTGCGACTTCCATCGTCTTGAAGAGCGTCTCGTCGTCGACCATCAGCGCGCCCTTGTACGCCATGAAGAGCTTGTAGGAGGTGATCCCCTGGTCGGGGAGCGACGCGAGCTCCTCGAGCGTGCCGCCGTCGCGCAGATCGGTGACTGCCATGTGGTAACCCATGTCGATCACCTGCTTGCCGTTCGCCTTGCCGCGCCATTCGTCGATCGCATCGGCGAACGTCGAACCCGGAGGCTGGATGATGAAATCGACGTGGCACGTCGTTCCGCCGAATGCTGCCGCCGTTTGCCCCGACTCGACGTCGTCGATCGTCGTCGTCCCGCCGAACGGCATGTCGAGGTGCGTATGGGGGTCGACACAGCCGGGAAGCACGTACTTCCCGGCTGCATCGATCACCTTGTCTGCCTGAACGTCGAGCGATTCGCCGATGAGTGAGATCCGCTCGCCCTCGACGTACACGTCGCCGACGTAGTCGTCAGCCGCGGTCAGGATGCGGCCGCCTTTGATCAGTACGGACATCGCGGATCTCCCTCCTTCTTACTTCCCGCCCGGCGTCACCTTGATGACGGCCTTCTTCCACTTCCTGCCGTTGACGTCGACGCCCTGCGCCTTCAGCTGGGCGACGGCGGCCTTGGCGAGGTCGTCGCGATATGCGCCCGACGGCGTCTTCGTGATCACCTTGAACTGCTTCGCGATCGAGGCGGTGCGGTTGAACGCCGCCTTGTCCATGACGCCGATCCCCTTCGCATTCGGCCAGATGAGCGCGTTGATCTCGTTCATCTGCCACGTCTGATGGCCCTTGAGCAGCGTCGGGCCCTGCGCGAGGACGGCGTTGACGCAGTCCTTCGCGTGGTCACGGCACCAGATCCAGCCCTTGAACGACGCGGCCAGGAACTTCTTCGCAATCGCCTGGTGCGACTTGTCCTTGATCCACTTGTCCGTCGTGAAGATCCCGTCCTCGAGCATTCCCGTGCCGACGTTCTGCATCTTGATCACGTTCAGGTCGCTGAGCTTCGTCAGCTTGCCGGTCTTCGGGTTCTTCGTCTCGAGCACCTGCGCCAGCTCGTTGTACGTCATCGCCGACGCCGAGTCGACCTGGCGGTTCATGAACAGGTTCATGTCGAACGGCTGCTTGACGATCGTCACGCCTTTGTTCGCGGCCGGATCCATCCCGGCGCGCGTCAGCGCCGCGAACAGCTCGAACTCGTTGCCGCCGAGCCAGTTCGCGACCTTCTTGCCCTTCATCTGCGCGATCGTCTTGATCCCGCTGTCCTTCCACGTCAGCTGCGTCATGCCGCTCTTTCCGAACACCTGCGCGATGTTCACGAGCTTGGTTCCTTTGTCGCGTGCCGACAAGAGGCTCGGCAGCCAGTCGAGCCCGAACTGCGCGCCGCCGCCTGCGACGACCTGCTCCGGGATGATGTCCGGCCCGCCGACCTTCAGCTTGACGTCGAGGCCCGCCTTGTCGTAGTAGCCCTTCGCCTTCGCCGCGTAGTAGCCGGCGAACTGCGCCTGCGTCACCCATTTCAGCTGCAGCGTGACCTTCGTCTTCGACGACTTGCCGGTCGACGCTCCCGCCCCTGCCGCCGCCCAGACGGCGCCGACGACCACGAGCGCGGCCAGCGGCACGACCCAGTACCTACGGTGCTTCATCCACTCCCCTTTCCTTGATCCGGTCACGTCGATTCTGCCCCGTTCTCACTCCGATGTCGATGGCACCCAGCGCAGGGTCAGCCGCTCGAGGGCCGCCACGGCGATGTAGAGGACCAGGCCCATCAGACAGGCCACGACGATCCCCGCCCAGGCTTCGTCGAACTGGAACACGCGCGCGCGCGTGAGGATCAGGACGCCGAGCGCGTTCAGCGCGCCGCCGAAGTACTCGCCGACGACGGCGCCGATCATCGCCAGCACGGTCGCGACTTTCAGCCCGGTGAAGATGAACGGCAGCGCCGTCGGGATGCGCACCCGCCGGAAGATCTCCGTCTGGCCGGCTGCGTACGAGTGCATCAGCTCGAGCGCGCGCGGGTTGACGGATGTCAGCCCGCGCAGGGTGTTCACGAGCACGGGGAAGAAGCAGAGAATCGCGGCGATCACGATCTTCGAGCTCTTGTTCAGCGGCGAGAACCAGGTGTTCGTGATCGGGGCGAACGCGATGATCGGAATCGCGTTCGCGGCGATGGCAAAGGGCAGGAAAGCGGCGCCGACGATGCGCCAGCGCGCCAGCACGAGCGCGACGAGGATGGCGAGGCCGGAGCCCAGCACGAAGCCGCCGAGCGCCTCCTGGAACGTGAACCAGCCCGCGGCCCAGAGCTCGTGCCTCGTGTCCCAGAGCGTTCGCGAGATCTCCGACGGCTTCGGCAGCAGGAACGCCTGCACGTCGAGCGCCCGGATCAGGCCTTCCCAGAGCGCGATCACACCGACGAGGACGACGAGCGCTGGGAGCCAGTCGCGCGCGCGCCGGCCGACGAGGCGCGCCATCCCGCCGCGCGGGACGGGCTGGACGGCTGCGGGGGTGGTGCTCACGCCGGCGCGTGCTCGAGGTCGTGTCCCAGATGCAGGGCCTCGCGCACCTCGGTCACGAGCTCGAAGAAGCGCGGCTCCTCGCGCGTCGTCGCCGTGCGCGGCTGCGGCAGGTCGATCGGGATGACGTTCGAGATGCGCCCCGGCCGCGGCGACATCACGACGACTCTCGTCGAGAGGAAGACCGCCTCCGCGATCGAGTGCGTGACGAAGACGACGGTCGAGCCGCTCGCCTCCCAGATCTGCAGGAGCTCCATGTTCAGACGCTCGCGCGTCATCTCGTCCAGCGCGCCGAAGGGCTCGTCCATCAGCAGGAGCGCGGGATCGAACGAGAGGGCGCGCGCGATCGAGACCCGCTGCTGCATTCCGCCGGACAGCTGCCACGGGTAGTGGTTCTCGAAGCCGCTCAGCTCGACGAGGTCGAGCATCTCCTTGACCTTCGCCGTGCGGCGGCCGCGATCCCAGCGCGCGAGCTCGAGCGGCAGCGCGATGTTCTTCGCGACGGTGCGCCAGTCGTAGAGGACGGCGTCCTGGAAGACGATCCCGTAGTCGCGGTCGATGCGCGCCTGGCGCGCCGGCTTTCCGTTGACCGCGGCTGTCCCCGAGGTCGGCTCGACGAGGTCGCCGATGATCCGCAGCAGCGTCGACTTGCCGCAGCCCGAGGGCCCGATCAGCGACACGAACTCGCCGGGCTCGATCTCGAGGTCGATTCCCTGCAGCGCCGTCGTCTCACCAAACCGCTTCGTCACGTCCTTGATCTGCACCACGCTCACAGTGGTTTCCCCTGACGGTCAGCGTGTCGACGCGAGCGTCGTCTCACGCGAAGTTCTCCGGAGCGCGCCGCACGACGAGCTTCTCGGCGAGGAGGATGGCCAGGAAGAATGAGATGCCGAGCGCCGCCGCGACCACGTTCGTCGCCCACAGGCCGGTCGGCTGCGTCGTGTAGTACTGGCTGTAGTTGATGATCTGGCCGCCGAGCCCGTCCTGGATCGAGGACGGCAGCTCGCCGATGATCGCGCCGACGACGCTCGCTGTCGCGGAGACCTTGAGCGCCGCGAAGATGTACGGCAGTGCGGCCGGGAAGCGCAGCTTCCAGAGGATGCGCCAGTTGCCGGCGGCGTAGGAGCGCATCAGCTCGAGCGCGCGTCGATCCGCCGAGTGCAGGCCGCGGATCGTGTTGATCGTCACCGGGAAGAACGTCAGGTACGCGGCGATCACGGCGACGGCCCCCCAGTCCTGGAAGCGCGTCGGCAACTTCGGGTTCAGCCAGACGACGACCATCGGTGCGACGACGAGGATCGGCACGGTCTGCGACGCGACGACCCACGGCAGGAACCCGCGCGAGAGGATGCGGAAGTGCGCGAGGAACGCGCCGAGCGTGAACCCGAGCACGGCGCCGAGCGCGAAGCCGACGGCCGCCTCCTTCGCGGTGAACAGCGCCGAGTGAAAGAGAAGCGTGATCAGCCGCGGGCCCACGCCTCCGGGGCGGGCGCTCGACCACAGCGCCACGAAGATGCTGTGCAGGTGCGGCATCGACGTCTCGTTGACGATGAACGGCCACGTCCACGCTTCGCGCATCCACAACCAGCGGTAGCCCTCCCAGAGCCCCCACAGCGCGGCGAGCACGACAACGAACAACAGCAAGCGCCCGGCGCCACGACGCATGGTGACGGCTCGAGTGCGCGGCCGTTCCAGCGCGATCGCGGACACGCCCGGATGCTTACCACATCGTTTCGGCCCTGGTTCATACTGGTCGGGTCGACGAGCAGGTCCTCAGCCTCCGAGCGTCGGACGCCGACCGCGAGCACGTTGCGCGCGCTTTGCGGCAGCATCTGGTTGCGGGCCGTCTCAGGGCCGACGAGTTCGAGCAGCGGGTGGCGGACGCCTATCGCGCGACGACGGTCGACGATCTGCGCGCCCTCACGCGTGACCTTCCGACCGCGCGGCGGCTTCCGGCACCCCGGCGGGGGCGGCTGTTCCCCGGAAACCGTCCGTTCAGCGCCCGCTTCGAGACGCATTCCCCGGCGCCGAAAGTGATGGCCGAGGCGATGCGGTCGATCGCTCCCGACTTGATCGCCGCCCGCTACCGCCTCGTGCAGAGCGAGCAGGGACGTCTGGTCTTCCGCCGCGAGCAGTATCCGTTCGCGACGATCGCAGCCGCCATCCTGATCCCGTTCGTCGGACTGATCGTCCTGCTCGCGGCCGGCCGGGAGTCGTCGGAGATCGTCGTCAGCGCAAACGAGATCCCCGGCGGCAACACCGCCGTGGACGTGTTCGGCGTCGCCTCGATGCGGGTGCGGCGCGCGATGCTCGAGCTCGACGACTGAGTTAGATTCGCGCGATGTCGCTCGACCCCAAGCGAACCGTGGCCGAGCTGCGCGAGCTCCAGGAGCTGACCGGTGACGCCAACGGGGCCCAGCGAGTCGCGTGGACGGACACCTGGCAGCGCGCGCGCGAGTGGCTGCGTGAACGAGTTGCCGAGACCGGGGCGGAGGAGACGGTCGACGCGGCCGGCAACCAGTGGTTCACGCTGCGGGGCGCCTCGGACAAGGCGGTCCTGATCGGCGGGCACATCGACTCCGTGCCGAACGGCGGCTGGCTCGACGGATGCCTGAACGTCATGGCCGGCGTCGAGGTCCTCCGGCGAATCGCCGCCGATGGCGAGCCTCCCGTCACCGTGCGGCTCGTGAACTGGGCCGACGAGGAGGGCGCGAGGTTCGGGCGCTCCCTCTTCGGATCGTCCGCGGCTGCCGGCTCGATGCAGGATCAGGACGAGCTGCGCGCACGGAAGGATGCGGACGGCGTCGCGCTCCCGGACGCGCTCCGCGGCCACGGCGTCGAGCTCGACTCGGCGCTCGACGCGCGGACCGAGCTCCAAGGCGCGGCCGCGTATCTCGAGCTGCACATCGAGCAGGGCCCCGTGCTCGAGTCGCTCGACCTCCCGCTCGGCGTGGTGCTGGGGACGTTCGGCGTCGAGCGCCACCAGGTGACGTTCCGCGGCCAGGCCGCGCACGCCGGCTCGACGCCGATGGACAACCGGCGCGACGCGCTGGCCGGCGCCGCGCGGCTGGAGCTCGAGATCCGCGAGATCGCGAAGCGCACAGGGGACGGCGCCGTCTGCACGCTCGGCGGTGTCGTGACGAAGCCGGGGATCGTCACGTCGGTCGTGGAGACGGCGGAATGCCTGCTCGACCAGCGTCACCTCGACGCTGCGCAGCTCGCAGAGATGCTCAGCAACGCCGAGGCGGCGTCGCGTCGCTTCGCACAGGAGGAAGACATCGAGGTCGAGTGGGACCGCATCTGGAACATCCAGCCGATCCTGTTCGACGAGGACCTGATCGAGCTTGCAGACGAGTCGATCCGCGAGGTCGCCGGCACGTCCCACCGCCTACCGAGCGGCCCGCTCCACGACGCCGCCGAAGTTGCGCGCGCGGGCATCCCGACGGTGATGCTCTTCGTGCAATCGCTGCGCGGCCTCTCGCATACCAAGCTCGAAGACACGAAGCCCGAGCATCTCGAGCTGGCGGTGCAGGCGCTCGACAGGCTCGCGTCGAAGACGATCGCGCGCATCGGCGGCGGCGCGTGAGAGTCGAGGAGTGGGCCGCGCGCTACGCACGTGCCTGGGAAGACGCCGACGACGAGGCAGTCGGCGCTTTGTTTACCGAGGATGCGACCTACCGCTCGGATCCGTTCGCGGAGCCGCACAGCGGTCGCGACGCCATCCGCCGGTACTGGCGCGACGTGACGGCGACTCAGGCGAGCGTCGAGGTGGCCGTTGGCCGGGTCATCGCAGTCGGGGAGCAAGCGCTGGTCGAATGGTGGACGCAGATGAACGTCGAGGGCAGTCCAGTGACACTTCCGGGTGCGCTCCTCCTCGATTTCGACACGCGGGGGCTCTGCAGAGCGCTTCGCGAGTACTGGAACCTCGAAATCGGAAGGCGTGTGGCGCCTCCCGAGGGCTGGGGGAATTGAGCGGCTGTGTACACCGGAGCTTGACCCGATGCCCCAGTTCGTTTATTCATACTGAACAGTGAGCCCTTCTCACGAGCCGCGTCTCGCCGTGGGGTTGATCGGCGTCGGCAACATGGGCACGGCGATCGCGGAACGGCTCCTCGCCGCCGGGTTTTCGCCTCTCGTCTATAACCGAACGCCGCGGAAGGCGGAGCTGCTGGCGGCACGAGGCGCCGCCGTGGCCGGAAGCGCAGCCGACCTTGCCGAACGGGTGGACGTCGTGCTCACCTCGCTCCCCGATGACGACGCACTCGCCTCGGTGGCGCGAGAGGTCGTTGCCGCGGCTCGCCCGGGCACGGTCCTCGTCGATGTGAGCACCGTGTCGCCGGCCGTTTCGGCGCAGGTCGCCTCGCTCGCCGGGCCTGCGTCGATCAGCTACCTCCGCGCACCTGTCAGTGGGAACCCAAGCGTCGTCCGGGCCGGAAACCTGACCTTCATCGTCTCGGGGCCTCGGGAAACGCTCGACCTCGTCGACCCCGTCATTCGCGCGATCGGCCCGACTGTGAAGTACGTCGGCGACGGAGAGCACGCGCGGATCGTCAAGCTCGCGATCAACCTGATGATCGCCGGGCTTGCCGAGCTGATGTCAGAAGCGCTCGTCCTGGGTGAAGCGGCCGGCGTATCTCGTGTAGACCTGCTCGATGTGATGGGAACATCGGCTGTCGGCGCGCCGTTCGTCAAGTACAAGACCGAGCCACTCCTCCACGACGACTTTTCTGCGACGTTCACGACTGCGCTGATGGAGAAGGACATCGACCTCATCCTCGCCGCCGCGGAGGAGAACGGCGTTCAGCTTCCCCTTGCGCACGAGATGAAGACCTTGCTCCGTGCGACGAGCGAGGGCGGCTACGAAGACAGCGACTTCATGGCGCTCTTCTTGCAGTTGCGGAGCGCTTCCCGTTCTCGCGACAAGGAGGTCGTTCGGTGACGATGCGCCACAGATCGGTCGGCTCGCCAGACGCGACGCGCGCGGTGGACTGGGAGCAGCGCATCGACTTCGCGCAGCTACGCCGGGACCGCCTCGACCGCGCGAAGGCGTCACTCGATTCATCGGAGCTGGGCGCCGTCCTCATGTTCGACCCGAACAACATCCGCTACGTCACCAGCACCCACATCGGTGAGTGGGCGCGAGACAAGAATGCGCGCTTCGCGCTGCTCCCACGCGGCGCGGATCCGATCCTCTGGGACTTCGGGTCGGCGGCCCGTCACCACCAGCTGTTCGCGCCGTGGCTGCCGCCCGAGAACTTCCGCGCCGGCGTTGCGCCGATGCGCGGCGCGATGCCGGTCGAGACCGGGATTCCCGACCGGCTCGGAAAGCGAATCGCCGACGAGCTCCGCGAGCACGGGCTTGCGGACGAGCCGCTCGGCGTCGACATGGCAGACCTCGTCACGATCGAGGCCCTGCAGCGCGCAGGCCTCCACATCACCGACGGGTCTCAGGTGCTGCTCGACGCGCGCAAGATCAAGACGACGCAGGAGATCGCGCTGCTCGACCAGTCGGCCGGCCTCGTCGATGCCGTCTACGACGAGATCTACCGCATGCTGCGGCCGGGGATCTACGAGCACGAGATCGTCGCGCGTGCGCATCAGCTGCTCTTCGAGATGGGGTCGGAGCACGTCGAGGCGGTGAATGCCGTCTCGGGAGATCGCTGCAATCCGCACCCGCATGTGTTCTCCGACCGTCTCCTGCGGCCCGGGGATCAAGCGTTCTTCGACATCATCCACTCGTTCATGGGCTATCGAACGTGCTACTACCGCACGTTCAACGTGGGAGGCGTCAACGCGGCGCAGCTGGACGCCTACAAGCAATGCCGGGAGTGGCTCGACGCGGCGATTGCGCTCGTGCGTCCGGGAATGACCACGGACAAGATCGCCGAGGTGTGGCCGACCGCGGCAGAGCTCGGCTTCCCGGACGAGGAGACCTGCTTCGGTCTGCAGTTCGGTCACGGGATCGGCGTCGGTCTCTACGAGTCGCCGATGATCTCCCGCGTTCACTCGCTCGACAATCCCGTGCCGCTCGAAGAAGGAATGGTCTTCGCGCTCGAGACCTACTGTGCGGCGACCGACGGCCGGTCGGCGGCGCGCATCGAAGAGGAGGTCGTCGTAACGGCGACCGGCTGCGATGTGATCACTCGCTTCCCCGCGGAGGAGCTCCTCGTCGCCGGACGGACGTACGTGCGCGGCGCGGATCTCATCGCCGACGCAGATGACGGTCGCCGCGATGGCGCAGCCGCGCTGGCCGGAGCCGTTGCGGCGTCGGCCGTCGTGAAGCCGGCCGGCGTGACGCGGTGAGCTCCGACAGCGGAACACGCCACCTCGCCGATGGGCTGCCGGCCTACCGGCTCGTACGACGGGAAGACATCGAGCTGACGGACGCGCTGCCGGGACGGTCGAACGGTCTCACCAGCAGCCGGCTCGTCGGCGGCGCTCTCGGCTCGACGCACATGGCTCTGACGCTCGTGTCGCTCGTCGACGGGCATGTCGACGAGCACGTCCACTCCTTCGAGACGAGCTTCTACGTCCTCGACGGTGAACCGGTGCTGTATCTCGACGGTCGCGGTGTCGAGCTCGCACCCGGAGCCTGCGGCGCGATCCCCGTCGGCGCTCCGCACGCCTTCCGCGCCGGCGGCCGCGCGCGCTGGATCGAGATGGCGTCACCGCGCCCGCGTCCCGACGGGAGCGACACCTTCTTCCTCGGCCCGCCGCCCGATGCGGCGCCCGAGGTGCTCGACGTGCGCGATCCGCGCAACCGCAACCTCTTTCTCCTCACGGACGGAGAGATGGATGTCGACCGCCTCAAGCAGGGCTTGGCACTCGGTGCGCCGACCGTGTCCGCGAGCATGGCGACCGCTGTCCTCGCCTACAGCGGCATCGCCGTGAAAATGCTCGTCGACCAGCGTCTGGACGCACAGCTGCACACGATGTTCATGGTCGCGTACCAGCCCGGCGCGCTGGTGCACCCGCACGACCACCCGTTCGAGGAGTCGTACTTCATCCTCGACGGCGAGGTCGACGTCGTCGCCGGCGGCGATCGGCACACACTTCGGCCGGGGGACGTGTTCTGGACCGCGACCGGGTGCGTGCACGCGTTCTACGAGACGCGCGGCGAGCCCGTCAGTTGGCTCGAGACGTCTGCGCCGGCTCCGCCCGCGCGGCACTCATACCGACACGAACGCGACTGGGACTACCTTCGCGACCGGCTGCAGACGAGCGAAAGGGCGGGTGTGGCATGAGCCAGCTCAGCGACCAGCCGACGACAGGTGTGCTCGACGACGTCGACCTGTACACGCGGATCTACCGGCAGATGCTCCTGATTCGCGGGTTCGAGGACCTCGTGCAGTCGCTCTTCCTCAAGGGCGAGGTGTACGGGACGACGCACCTCTATTCGGGCCAGGAGGCGGTCGCCACAGGAGTGGCGAGCCTGCTCGAAAAGCGCGACCGCGTCGCAGCGACGTACCGCGGGCATGGACATGCGCTCGCCCTCGGTGTCGATCCGCAGCGCCTGCTCGACGAGATGCTCGGCCGCGAGACGGGGATCAACGGCGGCCGCGCCGGCTCGATGAACGTGAACTCGCTCGCTGATCGTCTGATCGGATCCTTCGGCATCGTCGGCGGCAGCATCGCCGCCGCGACCGGGGCGGCACTCGCGTTGAAGAAGACGTCGGGCGGTGTCGCAGTCGCCTATTTCGGCGACGGCGCGATGAATCAGGGCTACGTCTTCGAGTGCCTCAACTTCTGCCGGGTGCTGCAGCTGCCGCTCGTCTTCGTGTGCGAGAACAACGGGTACGGGGAGTACACGGCGTTCCGTTCCGTCACCGCGGGCGAGATCCGCGCGCGTGCGGAGGTGATGGAGGTGCCGGCGGAGACGATCGACGGCATGAGCGTGTGGACGGTTCGCGACGCGGCTGCGCGTGCCATCGCCCATGCACGCGACGGCAATGGGCCGTACTTCCTGGAGGCTCTGACCTATCGCTTCGTGGGCCACTCGCGAAGCGATCCCGGTGCGTACCGGCCGGAGGGCGAGCTCGACGAATGGAGGCGGCGTGACCCCATCGTGCTCCTCCGCGCGCAGCTCGAGGCAGACGGGGTCGAGGCAGCACGACTCGACGAGATCGAGCAGAGCATGAGCGACGAGCTGGAAGGCATGCGCGAGCGTGGGCTCGCGGCGCCGTTCCCCACACCGTCCGCCGTGCCCGAGTTCAAGGAGGGGTCGTGAGCGCGCTGACGATGCCGAAGCTGTCCGACTCGATGGCCGATGCTGTCATCGTCCGCTGGCTGAAGACGCCCGGTGATTCGTTCGAGCGCGGCGAGGCGCTGATCGAGGTCGAGACCGACAAAGCCACGGTTGTCTACGAGGCCGAAGCCCCTGGGACACTGGAGTCGATCCTCGTGCCGGAGGGGGCGTCGGCCTCCATCGGGGACCCGATTGCGATGCTCGCGAACGGCGGCGGGCCGCAGCCGGCAGCAATGCGCGTCACGCCGGCGGGGCGGGAGGACGGCGAGAAGTCGTCGGACGGGAAGCGGGCCAATGCGACGCCTGTTGCGCGACGCAGGGCGCTCGAGCTGGGCCTCTCTCTGCACGGCATCAGCGGCACCGGCCCGGGCGGGCGCATCACCCGCGAAGACGTGGAGCGCGTGGCAGAGTCCGGCGCCGGCGTGCCTCCGGTGCAGAGCGGCAAAGGTGACGCGCAAGTCTTCGACCTGACGCCGACGCAGGCGACCATCGCGCGTCGGATGACCGAGTCGGCGAAGACGATTCCGGTCTTCACCGTTTCCGCCGACGTCGACATGACGCTGATCGCTGCGTTGCGCCGCGGCGCGCGCGAGGAGGGGGGCGACGTTCCGTCCCTCAACGACTTCGTGGTGAAGGCTGCTGCGCTGACGTTGCGCGAGTTTCCGCGGTTCAACTCGTCGCTGATCGACGGCCGCGTGGAGTGCTACTCGCGGGTCAACGTCGGCATCGCCGTCGCCGTCGACGATGCGCTGGTCGTGCCCGTCGTCGCCGACGCGCACCTCAAGGATCTCGGGGGCATCGCAGCCGAGACGCGAAGGCTCGCGGATGCTGCACGGCGACGCGCGCTGCGCCCGGAAGACCTGCGCGACGCAACCTTCACCGTTTCGAACCTCGGGATGTTCGGTGTGCGCTCGTTCACCGCGATCATCGACCCGCCGCAGGTCGCGATCCTTGCGGTCGCCGGCATCCGCGATGGCGTTATGGCCGTCACCCTCAGTTGCGACCACCGAGTCGTTTACGGCGCGGACGCTGCGTGCTTCCTCTCCCGCCTGCGCGAGCTGCTCGAGCGGCCGCTTGCGCTGATGTCGTAATGGCCCCGATCCCGTTCCGCACCGCGATTCGCGACGCGCTCGACGAGGCGCTCGCCGCGGACGAGCGCGTCGTCCTCTTCGGCGAGGACATCGCCGTTGCCGGAGGTGTTTTCGCGACGACGACGGGTCTCTATGACAAGTACGGGCCGGACCGCGTCTTCGACACGCCGATCTCGGAGCTCGCGCTCGCGGGCGCGGCGTTCGGGTCTGCAGTGAACGG
>Ga0136846_1229887_pt1 | contig 12387 bp, 14 predicted proteins | sample HopSoiMetagenom2_FD_96841 | JGI IMG/M metagenome (GOLD analysis project Ga0136846, IMG submission 96841) | Grasslands soil microbial communities from Hopland, California, USA - 2 Assembly 2016 (version 4) | ecosystem: Environmental > Terrestrial > Soil > Grasslands | place: USA: Hopland...
ATGGCCGTGCGCGGACCGTAGTGAATGAATTTGGACCGCTTGTCGAAGAAAGCGGTGTCGTATTCGTCGGCCTCGATCACAAATAGCGGGCTACCGGTATGGCGCGCGGAAACGGGGAAATCCATGGGCACGCAGCCGATTAGGAAGCCTGGCGAGCGTCCGGCGCTTTCCAGCACCCAGGCAAGCATCGCCGACGTCATCGTCTTGCCATGAGTGCCCGAGACCGCGAGGACATGGCGGCCGCTCAGCACGTGGTCCGCGAGCCATTGCGGCCCGGAAACGTACCGCTCTCCGCGGTCGAGGATCGCCTCCATCAGCGGATTGCCGCGGGTGACGACGTTGCCGATTACCCAAAGGTCCGGCTTCAGCGCAATCTGGTCTTCGCCGAACCCCTCGGTGAGCTCGATGCCGAGCGCCGCGAGCTGATCGCTCATCGGCGGATAAACATTCGCATCGCAGCCGGTGACTCGATAGCCGGCGGCGCTCGCGATCGCCGCAATGCCGCCCATGAACGTGCCGCAAATGCCGAGGATATGGAGGTGCTGGGAACTCAAGGCGGGGGACTCGCCGCGAAAGGCAAACGCCGGATTCTATTAGATGCGCGCGGATGTCCTATGATTGGACCGAGCCATGGCCCGCCGCTCGAATCGCCAGACGGACATGCGCGCTCGAATCGCTGCAACGGCGGCGCGCATCATGGCCGAGGACGGCGTTGACGATTTCGCCCTCGCTAAGCGCAAGGCGGCGCGACAGCTCGGCGCCGCCGACACCCACGCCCTCCCCCGGAACGACGAAGTCGAGGCTGAGCTGCGCGCCTACCGGGCGCTCTATCAGGCCGATGAGCACCCGGAACTGGTCGACGAACTCCGTCGCGTCGCGTTGGGGGCCATGGAGACGCTAGAGCAGTTCAACCCCTATCTCACCGGGCCGGTACTGTCCGGGCTTGCGGGACCCTATGCGGAGATCGATCTCCAACTCTTTCCGGACAGTGCCAAGGAGGTCGAGATTTTCCTGCTGGACCGCCGGATCCCGTTCAAGACCAGCGAAGCACGCCGTTATTCCGGAGACCGGGCGCGCTCGACCAGCCTAATTTCCCTCACTTGGGAGGGCGTACCGATGCGACTTTCGGTGCTCGATCCTCGCGATGAGCGAGTGGCCCTGAAGACTTCTGAAGCCGGGCGGGCGATGGAGCGCGCCGGAATATCGGAAGTAAGTGCTCTCTTAAGACCGCAAAAGCCCGGTAAAAGCCGGCAATAGGCCGGAAACAGCGTCGAATGTGCAGCCTCGCGCGCCTGCGCGCGCGGCCGACAGGCCGTGCGGACTGCGCCGTCAGCAAGGATTCCCCGGTTCGGGCTAGAATCGCCGCCTTCTGCGGCGAAACTTCGCCCAAAATCTTCTAATTCCCGCCAAGGCGACGCGCAATGGATTTGCGAAAGCTGAAGAAGCTCATCGACCTTGTGCAAGAGTCGGGCATAGCCGAGCTCGAAATCACCGAGGGTGAAGAGAAGGTCAAGATCGTCAAGGGCGGTGCGATAGTCGCGGCCGCGCCGGCGGCGATGATGGCGCCGGCACCGGAACAGCGCCCTGCCGCCGCTGCGGCCGGTCCAGCTGTCGAAGCAGAGCCGGCCACTCCCGAAGGGCACGTCGTCAAGGCCCCGATGGTCGGCACCTTCTATCGCTCGCCCTCACCGGACGCGAAAGTGTTCGTCGAGGTGGGCCAGGCGGTGAAGGAGGGCGACACGATCTGCATCATCGAGGCGATGAAGCTCATGAACGAGATCGAAGCCGACGCCTCCGGCACCGTGAAGGCTATCCTGGTCGAGAACGGCCAGCCGGTCGAGTACGGGCAGCCTCTTTTCATCCTGGCCTAGATGTTCGAGAAGATCTTGATCGCCAACCGGGGCGAGATCGCGCTTCGCATCCAGCGCGCCTGCCGCGAGATGGGCATCCGGACGGTGGTGGTGCACTCGGAAGCGGACACCGAGGCGAAGTACGTAAAGCTCGCCGACGAGTCGGTTTGCATCGGCCCGCCGCCGGCCGCATCGAGCTACCTCAACGTCCCGGCGATTATCAGTGCCGCCGAGGTGACGGACGCCGAAGCGATCCATCCCGGCTACGGTTTCCTGTCGGAGAACGCCGACTTTGCCGAGAAAGTGGAGCGCTCCGGCTTCGTCTTCATCGGCCCGCGCCCCGAAAACATCCGGCTGATGGGCGACAAGGTGAGCGCCAAGCAGGCGATGGTGAAGGCGGGGGTGCCGACGGTGCCTGGCTCGGAGGGCGCGCTGCCCGAAGACGGTAAGGAGATCGTGAGGATGGCGCGCAAGGTGGGCTACCCCGTGATCATCAAGGCCGCCGGCGGCGGCGGCGGCCGCGGCATGCGCGTGGTGCACACCGAGGCGGCGCTTCTGAATGCGGTGAACATGACGCGCGGCGAAGCGCAGGCGGCATTCGCTAATCCCATGGTGTATCTCGAGAAATATCTCGAGCGGCCGCGCCACATCGAAATCCAGATCCTGGCCGATGCGCATAAAAACGCGGTCTACCTCGGCGAGCGCGATTGCTCGATGCAGCGACGCCACCAAAAGGTGATCGAGGAAGCACCGGCTCCGGAACTGGCCCCTAAGCTGCGCGACAAAATCGGCGAGCGCTGCGTCGAAGCGTGCCGCAAGATCGCCTATCGCGGCGCCGGGACCTTCGAGTTCCTCTACGAAGACGGCGAATTCTTCTTCATCGAGATGAACACGCGCGTGCAGGTGGAGCATCCGGTGACGGAGATGATCACCGGCATCGACATCGTGCAGGAGCAGATCCGCGTGGCCGCAGGCGAGAAGCTGCGCTTCAGGCAGAAAGACATCGTGCTGCGCGGGCACGCCATCGAGTGCCGCATCAACGCCGAGGATCCTTACCGCTTCACGCCCTCGCCCGGCAAGATTACGGCGTGGCATCCGCCGGGCGGCCCGGGCATCCGCGTCGACTCGCATGTGTATGCCGGCTATACGGTGCCGCCGTACTACGACTCGATGGTCGGGAAAGTGATCGCCTACGGCGCGACGCGCGAGCAAGCGATCGGCCGTATGCGAATTGCGCTTTCCGAAATGGTGGTGGAAGGCATCCAGACCAACATCCCGCTGCATCGGCAGCTACTCGACGACACCCGATTCCTGCGCGGCGGGACGTCCATCCATTATCTCGAGCAGAAGCTCGCCCAGGAGCAGACGAAGAAGAAGTAATGCCCTGGCTTGCGCTAAGCGTGGAGGTCGAGCGCGAGTGGGCCGACGCGCTAAGCGATGCCTTGATAGAGGCGGGCGCGCATTCGGTATCGGTCGAATGGCCCGAGAACCAGACGAACGTCTTGAAGGCGCTTTTCGCCGAGCACGCCGATGCCGATCACGCATTGCGTGCCGCAGTGGGGGCGAGCGGAGCCCGCCTACGAGCGCGCATAGGGATCGAGCGCGTCGCGGACGAGGATTGGGTGCGCGCCAGCCAGGCGCAATTCGCCCCTTTTCGCGTCGGACGGCTTTGGATTGGCGCGAGCTGGCACCCGGCGCCAAGCGATGCCACGGCCTACGTGCGTATCGATCCCGGTCTCGCATTCGGCACCGGTAGCCATCCCACCACGCGTCTCGTGCTCGGATTCCTCGAACGCTTCGTTAGCGGCGGTGAGCGAGTTCTCGACTATGGGTGCGGGTCGGGCATCCTTGCTATCGCCGCAGCAAAGCTGGGTGCGGGGGCCATCGATGCCGTAGACAATGACCCACAAGCCGTGGAAGTGACGCGGCATAACGCCCGCGACAACCGCGTTAACGTCGCCGCCTCTCTTCCGCAGGGGCTGCCGCCCGGCCGCTATGATCTGGTCGTGGCCAATATCCTTGCCCAGCCGCTCATCGATCTTGCGCCCGTGCTCGCCGACCGGATCCGCGCCGGCGGACGCATCGCGCTGGCCGGCATCCTCGAAGTTCAGGCGGAGGAAGTGCGCGCGTCCTACTCGTCGACCTGCGACATGACCATCGCGGATCGCGAAGAGGGGTGGGCACTGGTGCAGGGCGTACGGCGATGAGCCTCGTCACCCGCTGCCCGGTGTGCGGCACCGCTTTCCGGGTACAGAGTTCCCAGCTCGCCGCGCACTCCGGCACGGTGCGCTGCGGCAAGTGCGGCGGCGTGTTCAACGGCGTCGCCGCTCTGGTCGAAGACGACGAGCGGCTTTCGCTCGAGCCGTCGCCGCAGCTCGGACTTTTCGATCCGAGCCGAGATGCGGGTACACCGACGCCGAAAGGCGCCGGGCAGACCTTGCCTGATTTTCTGGCCGACGATAGCGCTTCGCGTCGAGGCCGCTGGCTATGGGGGATCGCGGCCGTGGTCGCGCTCCTGGCAGCGGCGGGGCAGGTGACGTATCGGTTCCGCGCCGAGCTCGGCGCGGCATGGCCGGCCGCACGAGAGCCGCTGCGCGACGCCTGCCGCGCGCTGGGATGCGAGGTATCGCTGCCTCGGCGGCCGGAGCTAATGAGCATCGACTCCTCGGAGCTTCAGGCGGACGCGCGCCGCGACGGATTGATCGTGCTGAATGCGGTGATCCGCAATCGCGCGCGCTTTCCGCAGGAGCTCCCTGCGCTCGAGCTGACGCTGACCGACGAGGCCGACCGCCCGGTGTTGCGGCGAGTGCTCTCGCCGCGCGATTACCTCGAGCGCAACCGCGCCGACGCACTGACACGCGACGGCCTGGCGGGCGGCATGGAAGCGTCATTGCGGGTGCTGCTCGACACGAGCCGCACGCGCGCCACCGGTTACCGACTCTATCTTTTCTATCCCTCATGAAAATACTCGTCACCGGATCGATCGCCTACGACACCATCATGGTGTTCCCGGATCGCTTCAAGAACCATCTCCTCGCCGACCAGCTGCACATCCTGAACGTCTGCTTCCTGACGCCGGAGATGCGGCGCGAGTACGGCGGAACGGCCGGCAACATCGCATACAACCTCAAGCTGCTCGGCGAGGACGCACTGCTCATGGCGACGGTGGGCGAGGACATCGCACCCTATCTCGAGCGCTTGCGGCGGCTCGCCATCAGCGCCAAGCTGCTGAAGCCCATTCCGGGACAGTTCACGGCGCAGGCATTCATCACCACGGATCTGGATGACAACCAGATCACCGCATTCCACCCCGGCGCGATGAATTTCTCGCATGAGAACAAGATTTCCAAGGGCCTCGCCGATATCGCGATCATCGGTCCGGACGGAAAGCAAGGCATGCTCCAGCACGCGCGTGAGTGCGCGCAGGCCGGCATGAAAGTGTTGTTCGACCCCGGCCAAGGCCTGCCGATGTTCTCCGGCGAGGAGCTCAATGACTTCGTCGAGCAGGCGGACTACGTCGCCGTGAACGACTACGAAGGTAAGATGCTCGCGGAGCGCACCGGACAGTCGCTCGACCGGCTCGCAGAGCGGGTCACCGCCCTGGTCTATACCATGGGCTCAAAGGGCTCGGTCATCCTGACCGACGGTCAACGCCACGAGATTCCGTGCGTGGAAGCGGAAAAGGTCATCGATCCCACCGGCTGCGGCGACGCTTATCGCGCCGGCTTGCTCTACGGTCTGGCGCACGGCTGGGACTGGCCGAGCACGGGCCGACTTGGATCGTTGATGGGATCGATCAAGATCGCGCAGCGTGGGGCCCAGAACCATGCACCTTCGCGTGATGAGCTCCAGGCGCGGTTCAAGCGCGCCTTCGGCTATTCACCCTGGAAAGGATAGGAGTTTTTTCCGGACGAGCTCGGCATATTCGCCGAGTTTCTCGCGCGGCGGATTCTTCGCCGGCCAGGTGAGCGCCATGCCGTCGCTTTCGTGCCGCGGCAGCAAGTGCATGTGGTAATGGAATACCGTCTGCCACGCCGCTTTGCCGTTTGCCTGATAAACCGATAGGCCCGGCGGGTTGAACGCCGCGCGAACGGCGCGCGCCACCCGCGCCGCCGTTTTCAGCAGCGCCCCAGCCTGCGCATCGTTCAGCTCGTACAGATTCTCGGCGTGGCCTTTTGCTGCGACGAGCACGTGGCCGGGATTCACCTGGCCCGCATCCATGAAGGCGATGGTGTGCTCGTCTTCGAACACGACCGCGGCAGGAATCTCCTTCGCCACGATGCGGCAGAACACGCAAGGCGTCATCATTCCCCTCCGGAAGCCTGGTAGCCGCGGCATGGTACTGCGTAGAGCGCCCGGTCTTCGAGACGCAGCGCGGTGAGCTTCCCACCCCAAACGCAGCCGCTGTCCAGCCCGACGACGCGCTCCGTCACCTTGAGACCGAGCGCCGACCAGTGCCCGAAGACAAGCCGCGCGTTGTCCTTCGGCCGCAGCTCGAACCAGGCTCGATAACCTTTCGGTGCCTTGGCTCCCTTCGCCTGGAAATCCATCTTCCCTTCGGGCGTGCAGAAACGCATGCGCGTCATCGCGTTCACGATCACGCGCAGGCGATCCCAGCCTTCGAGGTCGTCACGCCATTCGTCCGGTTTGCTGCCATACAGGTTGGCGAGAAAAGCCCGGTATTTGGAGCCACGCAGCGCGGCTTCGACTTCCCGCGCCAGCTCGAGCGCCTTCGCCACCTTCCACTGCGGTAGAAGTCCGGCGTGGACCATAGCGCAGTCGCCTTCCACATGCATCATCGGCCGTGTGCGTACCCATTCGACGAGCGCGCCGCGATCGGCCGCGCCGAGCACATCGGTGAAGGTGTCGTCCTTGCGCGGCTTGGCGAAGCCTTCGTGTTGCGTGACGAGATGCAGGTCGTGGTTGCCGAGCACGACGATCGCGCGCTCGCCGAGCGCTCGCACGAAGCGCAGCGTCTCCAAAGACTTCGGGCCTCGGTTGACGAGGTCGCCGACGAACCAAAGACGGTCGCGCTTCGCGAGCTTGATACGGCCGAGGAGGGCCTGCAGCTCGTCGAAGCAGCCTTGCACATCGCCGATCGCATAGGTCGCCATGACCTAGAAGCTAGCATCGAGTCGCCGGTACTGTATTGCCTCCGCCACGTGCTCGGCGCTAATCGCGGCAGTCCCGGCGAGATCGGCGATGCTGCGACCAACGCGCAGCACCCGGTGATAGGCGCGGGCCGAGAGTAATAGTCGCGCAAGTGCATGGCGCAAAAGCTCGGTGGCTTCCCGGCCTATCGCGCAGTGGCGGTCGATTTCGCGGCTGGCGAGCAGGGCATTCGGCTTGCCTTGTCTCACCATCTGCACCGCACGGGCCTGTGCAACACGGGCCGCAATGGCGCCGGAGGACTCGGTCGGCACCGGCGCCATGAGCTCGGCCTCGCGCGGTGCCGGCACCTCGAGCTTGATATCGATGCGATCGGCGAGCGGGCCGGAGACGCGCCCACGATAGCGCGCGATGCGCTCGGGAGAACAGCGGCAGCGGCCGCTGCGATCACCGCAATGGCCGCACGGACAAGGATTCATCGCCGCCAAAAGCTGAAAGCGCGCGGGAAACTGGATCTGGCGCGCCGCGCGTGAAATCGCCACGCGTCCACTTTCGATCGGTTCGCGCAGCGACTCGAGCACGTCCCGGTCGAATTCCGGCAACTCGTCCAGGAACAGCACGCCATGGTGCGCGAGGGAAATCTCGCCCGGCCGCGGCACGCTGCCGCCGCCGACGAGCGCGGCGCCCGAAGCGCTGTGATGCGGCGCGCGGAAAGGCCTTTCTCGCCACCTAGAGGCGTCGAAGCCGCTCGTCGAGACCGAATGCACGGCAGCCACCTCCAGCGCCTCGGACTCGGACATGGGTGGCAAGATGCCGGGAAAGCGGGCGGCCAGCATGGATTTGCCGGTTCCCGGTGGACCGATCATGAGTACGCTGTGAGCGCCCGCCGCCGCTACCTCCAGCGCGCGCTTCACCTGCTGCTGACCCTTCACATCGCTGAAGTCCGGATAGATTCCGCCGCTCAGGGGCCGCTCGCCGCTGTACTCGGCGAGCTTCGTTTCATCGGCGAGATGCGCGACTACGTCGAGGAGCGATTTCGCCGGCAGGATGCGCACCCCTTGCGCAAGCGCGGCCTGCGGGGCGTTGCCTTCCGGAAGGACGAATGCCCGCCCGGCAGCGCGCGCCGAAAGCGCCATGGCCAACGCGCCGCGCACGGCGCGCAGCTCGCCGGTGAGCGAAAGCTCGCCCGCGAACTCCTGTCCATCGAGCGCCTTCGGCTCGAGCTGCCCGCTTGCGGCGAGGATGCCGAGCGCGATCGGGAGGTCGAAGCGGCTCGAATCCTTGGGCAGCTCCGCGGGCGCGAGATTGACCGTGATGCGGCGTGCCGGGAATTCGAAGTGAGCGTGATTCAGCGCGGCGCGTACTCGATCACGCGCTTCGCGCACTTCCGTATCCGGCAGTCCGACGATATGGAAAGCCGGAAGCCCCGGACCGAGGTGCACTTCGACAGTCACCTCGGGCGCGTCGACGCCTGCGAGCGCGCGGCTCGCTACGGTTGCAATCGACATCCATGCCGAGAAACGCTCGGCGCGCCGCGCCGTTTACGTCTTGCGGCGTTCCAGCTCCGCCAGACGCGTCTCGAGTTCAGCTAGCTTCGCCTGAGCACGCTCGAGCAGCTTCTTTTGCACTTCGAAGTCCTCGCGCAACACGAGATCCATGCGATCGAACCAGCCGGCGAACATCGCGCGCAGGTTCCTCTCGATGTCCTGCGCCGGCGAATTACGGAAAGCCTCGCTGATGCGCTCGGCCAGATCGTCGAACAACCGCTTGTCATTCATGCCTGCAACTTAGCATCTGGCGCTGCACCGTTCCGAGGCGGCCGCCATTCCGGTGCGCACCATCATGGGGCCGAAGCGTTTCCGCTTTGCGGTAAGCCTCTGAAGCTCAACGTGGAAATAAATGGCACAGGAGATGCTAACGGTCGAGGGCCTTTTCAATTCAACCTCAGGGAGAGCATCAAATGCGCAAGTTGGTCCTTCCACTGGCCTTGGCCGCGTCCGCTGTTGCCGGGACCGCCGCCGCCCAAGCCCCGGCACCCGCCGCACCCGCCTCGCCGATCACCGGAAACCTGACCATCGCCTCGGAATACCGGTTCCGCGGCATCGACCAGACTGCCGGCAAGCCGGCCATCCAGGGCGGGGTGGACTACAGCCATGCGAGCGGTGTCTACCTTGGCAACTGGAACTCCAACATCAGCCAAGGCGCGGGCTTCCCGGGCGGCAACATCGAGATGGACTTTTACGGCGGTTGGAAGAAAGCCTTCGGCGACTTCGGCCTCGACATTGGCGCCATCTATTACTACTACCCGGGCACCGACTCGTCGGTACTTGGCGCCGCTAACCCGCACTCCTCGCAAACCAACTCCGGCAACGTTCACAACACGGAGTTCTATATCGGAGGCAGCTGGAAATTTCTTTCATTGAAATGGTTCCACGCGCTCAGCGACTATTTCTCGATTCCGGATACGAGTGGCACCAACTACTTCGACCTAGCCGCCACGTATGACCTCGGCAGCGGCTGGGGCGTAGTCGGCCACCTCGGCAAGCTCAAGGCCCAGGGGTACAGCGAACTTGACTATACCGACTACAAACTTGGCGTGACGAAGGACATCACCGGCTGGGTGCTCGGCGCCGCATATGTTGGCAGCAATGCGAAGGGCAACTGTCCGGCCAACGCGACGACCTCCCCCTACTGCTTCTCGAACAGCATCAACCAGTCGCCGCGCGATGCGGGCCGCAGCACGATCGTGTTGTCGGTGGGCAAAACGTTCTGAAGCCAACCGGGGAAGCACCGGCGGTGCTTCCCCTTCGGAGACCCGCATGAAACTAGTCACGGCAATCATCAAGCCCTTCAAGCTCGACGAGGTCCGCGAAGCGCTGTCGGCGATCGGGGTGCAGGGCATCACCGTCACCGAGGTCAAAGGCTTCGGCCGGCAGAAGGGCCACACCGAGCTCTACCGCGGCGCCGAGTACGTGGTCGATTTCCTCCCCAAGGTGAAGGTGGAGGCGGCGATCAAGACGGAGCTGCTCGAGCAAGCGATCGAGGCGATCGAGAAATCCGCGAACACCGGCAAGATCGGCGACGGCAAGATCTTCGTGTTCGATCTTGAGAAGGTCATTCGCATCCGCACCGGCGAGACCGATGCGGCGGCGCTCTAAGGAGAACGCGATGAAGAAGATCTGTGCATTCCTGGCTGTCATGCTGGCGCTGGCCTTTGCCGGCCTGACGTTCGCGCAGGACAAAGCCGCCCCCGACGCGAAGCCCTCGGCCGAGGCAAAAAAGGACGACGCGAAGGCCCCGGCGGCTGAGGCGAAGAAAGAAGAAGCCAAGCCCGCCCCGACGCCGAACAAAGGCGATGTGGCATGGATGCTGACCTCCACGCTCCTCGTCCTCATGATGAGCGTGCCGGCACTGGCGCTCTTCTACGGCGGCATGGTGCGCGCGAAGAACACGCTCTCCATGCTGATGCAGGTGTTCGTCGTGTTCTCGCTGGTGACGGTGCTGTGGTGCATCTACGGCTACAGCCTCGCCTTCACCGAGGGCAATGCCTTCTTCGGCGGCTTAGATCGGCTCTTCCTCAAGGGCACCTTCGACGCCGCGAAGGGCGAGTTCGCGATGGCGGCGACTTTTTCGAAGGGCGTGGTGATCCCCGAGCTCGTATTCGTCGCCTTCCAGGCGACATTCGCGGCCATCACCTGCTGCCTGATCCTCGGCGCGATCGCCGAGCGCGCGAAGTTCTCCGCGGTGCTCGCGTTCATCGTGCTCTGGTTCACCTTCAGCTACGCGCCGATTGCGCACATGGTGTGGTTCTGGATGGGGCCCGACGCGTACACGACGGCCAAGGTGGTGGACGAGATGAACAGCAAGGCCGGCCTGCTATGGCAATGGGGCGCGCTCGACTTCGCTGGCGGCACGGTGGTGCACATCAACTCTGGCGTGGCGGGGCTCGTCGGCGCTTACCTTATCGGCAAGCGCATCGGCTACGGCAGGGAAGCCATGCCGCCGCACAACCTGACGCTGACGATGATCGGCGCGGCGCTGCTGTGGACCGGCTGGTTCGGCTTCAACGCCGGCTCGGCGCTCGAAGCGAACGGCACCGCGGGGCTCGCCTTCATCAACACCTACCTCGCGACGGCTTGCGCGGTGCTGGCATGGATTGCCGGCGAAGCGATCTTCAAGGGCAAGCCCTCGATGCTCGGTGCAGCCTCGGGCGCCGTGGCGGGTCTGGTGGCGATCACGCCGGCCGCCGGCAATGTCGGCATTCCCGGCGCATTCGTAATCGGCTTTGCGGCCGGCTTCGTATGCCTGTGGGGCGTGAGCGGCCTGAAGAAGATGCTCGGCGCGGACGACTCGCTCGACGTCTTCGGCGTGCACGCTCTCGGCGGCATTCTGGGCGCGTTGCTCACGGGCGTATTCAACGATCCGTCGCTCGGCGGCCCCGGCCTGATCGAAGACTGGGTCACGGGCAAGACCGGGTACCCCGGCATCGGCGCTCAGCTTTGGATCCAGGCGAAGGCGGTAGGGGTCACGATCATTTGGTCGGCGCTGATAGCGGCCATCGCCTACAAGCTGGTCGATCTCACGATTGGCCTGCGTGTAAGCGAGGAAGACGAGCGCGAAGGTCTCGACACCGCCGCCCACGGGGAAGCGGCTTATCGGATGTGATTTCTGCGGGACTTCGAAAAGGGCGCTTCGGCGCCCTTTTTTATTGCCCGAGCTTTTCGAGCAACGTGAGCAACTGCGTGCGCTCCGCGCTACTCAACCGAGCGGCGACGCGATGCTCGTGACGCGCGATGCGCCGGCGTAATCGCGTCGCAAGGACGCGGCCCGCGCGCGTAAGCCACAACCCATTGGTCCGGCGGTCGGTGCCGCGGCGGCGCTCAATGAGCCCCCGTTCCTCCAGCGAGTCCACGACCCCAACCATGGTGGAACGGTCAAGCTTCACTGCTTCGGCAAGCCGCCCTTGCGGGACACCGGGGTTGGCTTCGATGAGCAGCAGCATGCCGACACGGCCCGGCGTGAGTTCGCCCACGCTTTCGGCGAAATCGCGGAACACCGCCTGCTGCGCGACGCGCAGGCGATAGCCGATGAGCTGGGACAAGACGCCCTGGCGGAGCCGAGGTTTCACCGCAAAATGGTCCGGAACGGGTCGCGGGCATGCTACACGGAATAGAATTGCGGGTTTTCGAGGAACCCTGATGGCTTACGCGATTCCCCTGTGGACACCACCCGCGCTACCGATTGCCGGCTCTAGCGACCAATTCCCGGTACGGCGCATTTTCTGCGTCGGCCGCAACTATGCCGAGCACCAGAAGGAGATGGGCGGCGATGGCCGCGAGACGCCCTTCTTTTTCCTGAAGAGCGAGTTCGCCCTCGTGGTCCGCGGCGGCAACGTTCACTATCCGGCAAAGAGTTCCAACTACCACTA
>Ga0136846_1242154_pt1 | contig 12385 bp, 10 predicted proteins | sample HopSoiMetagenom2_FD_96841 | JGI IMG/M metagenome (GOLD analysis project Ga0136846, IMG submission 96841) | Grasslands soil microbial communities from Hopland, California, USA - 2 Assembly 2016 (version 4) | ecosystem: Environmental > Terrestrial > Soil > Grasslands | place: USA: Hopland...
CCCTTGCCGCCGAACGGATCCTCGTACTGGTTGTCGCCGGCGCTCTGGGCGACCGCGACGGCGGGGAACGCGAGGGCGGCGGCCATGGTCAGGACGGTGGCGCTGCGACGAGGGGCGAACACGGCGGCACAGGCTAGCCAAAGCTCGCGAGTGCCCGTGGGTCGACCGACCCGCGGCCGGGCGTGCCGGCGGGGGTGACCACGTGCGGTAGCTTGCGCCTCCATGACCGAGCGCACGGCGCAGCCGTCGGCGCGGCGCCTGCGACCGACGGCTTGGCGCGAGGCGCTCCCGGTGCTGCGGGAGTCGGAGACGATCAAGGCCGCCGCGCTGGCGGCGGCCTACGTCGTGGCCATCGGACTCGGCCTCGTGTTCACGATCGTCGCCGCCCGCATCCTCGGCGACAGCTATGGCGCCCTCGCGCGCCTGACCTCCTTCTACCTGATCCTCAGCGTGCCCGGCCTGGCACTGCAGGCGGCGGTGGCGCGCGAGGTGGCCGTCGGCGACCTCGGCAGCCCGGCCGATCTCGCGGCCTCGCTGCGGGTCTGGCTCAAGCAGATCGCGATCCTCGGCGGGGTCGTCCTGGTCGCGTCGGTGCTGCTGCGTGCGCCGCTTGCCGACCTGCTGCACGTCGACGAGGAGTGGGCGGCCGCGTCGGTGCCGGTGACCGCGGTGGTCTGGCTGGCGGTGTCGATGCAGCGCGGCCTGCTGCAGGGCGTGCGCGCGTATTCGCCGGTCGGCGTCTCGATCGTCGCCGAGGGCGGCGGCCGCCTGGTCCTGGGCATCGGCCTGGGCGGCGCGACGAGCTCCGTCGCGTGGACCTGGTTCGGGCAGCTGCTGGCGCTGGTGGCGGTGTTCGTGGGCCTGATCTGGGTGCTGCGGGGACGGCTGGCGCCGCCCACCCCGTCGTCGCGTGCCGAACGGATGCGCGACCTCATCCGCACCGCTTGGGTGCCGATCATCGGACTGACGCTGCTGGCGGTCCTGCAGAACACCGACGTCATCGTCTCGGGGCACGTGTTCGTCAAGCACCAGGCCAGCGCCTACGCCGCCGCTTCGGTGGCGGCGAAAGTGCCGTACTGGGTGACGCTCGGCATCGCGCTCTACCTGCTGCCCGAGGCCACCCGCCGGGCGGCGGTGGGCGAGCGCCCGCTCGGCGTGCTGGGCCGATCGCTCGGCCTGCTCGCCGCGGTGGCGTTGCCGTCGCTGCTGATCTTCGCGGCGGCGGCCGAGCCGGTCCTGCGGCTGGGCTTCGGCGCCAAGCTGACCGGCGCGTCCGGAGCGCTCGCGGTCCTGTGCCTGGCCTACACGATGCTGTCGGCGGCCTACCTCGCCGTGCAGTACCTGCTCGCCCTGCGCCAGGAGCTGTTCCTGGTCGTGCTCGGGGCCGCGGCCGCACTCGAGCTGATCCTGCTGCCGACGGTCTCGGTATCGCTGAATGGCTATGCCGGGCTCGTGCTCATCGCGCAGGGCGCGGGAGCGGTGGTCCTGCTGGCCATGGCCTTGCGCGCGCGGCCGCATGGCGCCGGGAATCCCGAGGCGGTGGTGCCGTGACCGTGGCGGTGCGAGTCGGGCTCGTGATCGTCGCCGCCGCGGCGATCGTCTGGCTCGCCCTCGGATTCCGGGCGAGCCGGCTCGAGGCGCGCGGGATCGACCTCGCGACCCGGCCGAAGCCTCTGGTCGCGCCCTCGCTGCGGGCGCTGATCGACGCCGAGGCCAACAACGCCGACTCGCGCCCGTTCCTCTTGCAGGGCGAGCTGTTCATCTTCGCCGGCCAGCCGCGGCGTGCGATCGCGCCGCTGGAGGAGGTCGTGCGACGCGAGCCGCAGAACTTCGAGGGCTGGCGCCTGCTGGCGAACGCCGCGGCCTCGAGCGGCGACAAGGGCCTGGCCGCGCGGGCCGCGGCGCGCGCGACGGCGCTCAGCCCGCCGGTGCGCGGGGGTTAGCGCGTGCGAAGCGCGCGCGTCTCGCAGTGGGGTCGAGGACAGATCGGCCACGAGTGTGAATTTGGTGTCGCGGGACGACACTTAGGCAGCAACCGTCCCCGAATCGCGATCCCACCCTCCTTCGGCGCTGCCGTTCAAACGGCGCGAGCGGCAGACCGCCCCCACACGGGCGCTTCGCACGCGCCTTCCCCGCTACTCGCTCGCGTTGAACTCCCAGATCGCGATGCCATCCGGTTGGCCTGACTCGGGCCGGCCTCCTCGGCGTCGCGGATCGTCGTCCCGGTGAACGACATGAAGACGTCGTCCAGGGTGGGCCGCGAGACGCTGACCGAGCGGATCGGCACCCCAAGCTCGGCAAACAGCCGCGGCACGAACGCCTCGCCCGCGGAAACGGCGAACGACACCGCACCCTCGGAGACCACCGCCTCGATGCCGAACTGGCGCCCGAGCGCCTCGATCGCCGCCGCGTCGTCGTCGGTCTCGATCCGCACGCGATCTGCGCCGACCCCCGCCTTGAGGGCGGCCGGGGTATCGAGGGCGACGATCTCGCCCTGATCCATGATCGCGATGCGGTCGCAGCACTCGGCCTCGTTCATGTAGTGCGTGGTCATGCAGATCGTGATGTCCTCCGCCCGCCTGAGCTGCTCGATGTAGCTCCAGATCGAGCTGCGCGTCTGCGGGTCGAGGCCGATCGTGGGCTTGCGCAGGTCGGTGACGGTGATTGCGGAGGGCGTATCCACGGCCCCTCACTCTAGGAACGCTCATCCCCCCAGGCGACCAGCGCGCCGGCGAGCAGGATCGCCACCAGCGACACCGCCGGCATCTCCCAATCCCAGTCCAGGCCGGAGTGCACGGCAAACACGCCAAGCGTGGCCGCGGCTCCCGCGGCCTGCGCGGGCAGCGCCCGCAAGGCGCGCCGCGCGGAGACCGCGACCCCGACGATCAGCGCCGCGAGGATCACCGCGCCGACCAGGCCGAGCTCGCCGAGCGTCTCGACGTAGAGCGAATGGGCGTCCTTGGCCGGGTCGAAGACGGTGCGCTCGCGCAGCCAGTCGACCCGGAAGGCCCCGGAGCCGGCCCCGCGGATCGGATCGGCCCGGAACTCCTTCAGCGCCACGCGCCAGTAGTCGTAGCGGTTGGACTTCACCGAGGCCAGGCGGGCGGTGCTAGCGCCGGCCGCAGGCGTACCGGGCTTGGACTCGAGCGCCGCCGCGCCCAGCGTCGCCCCGAGCAGCACGACGAGGCAGGCGGCGATCACGAGCCGCGGGCGGGGCAGGCGCACCGGGTCGGCGCGCAGCCGCCGGGCGTCCTCGCCGCGCCCCAGCCACCAGACCGCGACGGCCCCGCCGGCCATGAGGACGAGCAAGACGGCGAGCATCGCCGCCCCCTCCGCGGTCTTGGCACCCGCTCCGCCCTGCAGCGCCCGGACCGCCGGCAGCGCCGCCGAGGTCGCGGCGGCAAGGAGTCCCGTGGCGAGCAGGACGCCAATGGCGCGGACCTGCCGGCGCGCCGGGGCAAGCGCGGCCAGGACGACGAGGCCGACCGCGAGCGCCGCCAGGGCGCCGCGCGAGAACGACAGGTAGACGCCAACCGCGAGCGGTGGACCGATCGCGGCAGTGGCCAGCCGCAGGCGGAGGTCGCGCGTCCCGTCCCCCGCGACGCGCGCGGCAAGCACGAACCCCATGGCCGCCAGCACGCCCATCGCGTTCCAGTAGGTGAGCGGCTGTTCGAGGCGCCCGAACGCTGAGCGCGAGTGGGCGAGCGTGATCAGGTCGGGCAGCAGCCGGCCGGACAGGCCGTAGGCGATCACGACGGCGGCGCCGAAGGCCAGCGCCGGCTCCACCCAGCGCGCCGACGGCCGCGGCCCCAGCAGTGCCGCGGCAGCGATCAGCGCACCCAGGTAGAGGGCGACGCGCTGCAGGTCGTCCTGGACGGCGCCGGCGAGCGGGGCCCAGTCGAACGAGAGCGCGATCCAGCCGGTCAGCGCCGCCAGCGCGCCCACCGCGAGCCGGCCCGGCCAGCGCCGCGGGAACGGGCGCGGCGAGACGACGGCGGCGAGGAGCACGAGCGCCCATGCCCCCATCCCGGCGACCTCGCGCGCCTCGTCGAAGAACCCGCCCGAGAAGAAGGCGATCGCCGTCGGGCCGGCGAGCAGGACGCCGGCACACAACCCCCGTGCGAGCGTCACGACGGGCTCGTGTCGGCGGCCACCGCCGCGCGATCGTCGGCCAGCGTCCGTGTCTGGGCGGTGGGACCGGTCAGGCGGCGACCGAGGCGCAGCGCCGGGCGCTCGAGCGCGTACCAGCTCACCGCCGCGATGGCGAGCGAGCCGCCCAAGGCGGCGAGTGTGAACAGCGGAATGCCAGCGTCATCGTCCACGCCCCACCTGTGCAGCTGCGTGATCACCGCCAGGTGCCAGAGGAAGAAGCCGTAGGAGACGAGCCCGACCCAGAGCAGGGGTGGGAACGCGAGCACGCGCCGCACCCAGCCCCTCGTCGGGTCGCCGATGACGGCCGGCAGGACGAGCCCGAGCGCGACCACGGTCTTAAGCTAGTAGTCGACCAGCACCTGCGCCCGCGTGCCGCCCTGCCAGCCGCGCACGCACAGCGCCGTGTACGCCAGCGCGGCGACCAGCCAGGGCAGCCACGCGTGCCGCTCGACGATTCCCATCGCGCGCGGCCGCCACCCACGCTCGGTCGCCCACACGGAGATCACCGCCAGCGCCATGCCGGCCGCGAACGTCTCCAGCCAGGCCGGGAAGGCGACCAGCAGGGGGAAGAAGGCGTTGCCGGCCTTGAACTGGGTCGCCAGCACGACGAGCTTCCAGGCAATCCCCGCAAGCGCGAGCGCGGCCACCGGCCAGAGCTCCGAGCGCACGCGCGAGATGGCGATCGCCCATAGCGGGAGGAGGACGTAGAACGCGACCTCGACGCTGAGCGTCCACGCCTGGCCGATCCCGCCGGCGATGGTCGAGGTGTCGTAGACCTGCAAGAAGCCGTAGTACGTGGCGACGCCGTGGAGCGTGAACACCTGGCTCTGCAGCCCGAGCCAGATGGTGATCAGGGTCAGGGCGACCCAGTACGCCGGCACGATGCGCAGCACGCGCCGGATCGCATACCGCCGCACCGGGGCCCGCGGCCGGCCCTCTACACGGCGGGCGACGAACGGGCGGTAGAGCAGGAAGCCCGAGACGACGAAGAAGATGGGCACGCCGACGTTGAGGTTCCCCAGCCAGGTGCCGCCGATGGCGTTCTGCGATGCGGCGATGTGGTACGCGAAGATGCACAGCGCCGCAATCGCACGTAGGGAGTCGAAGAGCGGGAAGACACGCCGCTCGGTCACCCCGTCACCCTCCAGACGGTCGCGCAGCCGTAGCGCCTCGGCGGATCGGTGAACCCCGCCACCGTGCGGGCGATGTCAGCGCGCCCGTGGCAGTCGGAGAGCAGGAAGCGCGCGCGTGTGCCCCGGACGAGCGCCCGTGCCCCCGCCGGCGACAGCCGCCCGGCGAACAGGTCCTCCGCCTGCGTCTGGCGGGCGCTGAAGTCGGGCGTCCACGACCCCGCGCCGATCCAGGTCTCGCGCCCGGTGTAGGCGGGGACGAGTAGGCCCATGTACACCGGCGCCAGCACGCCACCGCGCTCGGGGTCGCGCGAGAGCGCGTTGAGTGCGTCGTGCTCCCCGTCGGTCAGGAAGTGCGGCTGCCGCCCCACCGCCACCGCCTTGCGCATGTTGTCGATGCGATACGCGGTGCCTGGCACGATCAGCAGCGCGGCCAGCGCGACGGCCGGCCACAGCGGCAGCGGCCGCTCGCGCCGCTGCCGCCGCCAGGCCAGCACCCCGAGGACGACGAGTGGCAGCGTCAGCCCCTGCAGGGCGTGGTACGGGAAGGTGCCGAACGGCAGGACGTAGACGGCGAGCGCGATCGGAGGCCACGCGCGCAGGGCGAGCGCGCCGAAGTCGCGCGGCACGCGCCGGTACGCGAACGCGGCGGGCACCGCGAAGATCGCCACGCCGAAGATCACCGCCAGCCAGGCCCGGCCCCCGAACGCACCGGCCGAATTCGCGGTGCCGGCGAGCTTCCACGCGTCGTCGAGGCGGGAGAGCGCGAGGTAGTAGACGAGCGGGGCGGCCGTGGCGGCGAGCACGATGGCGGCGCGCAGCAGCGGCGGCCGCTGCCGCGTCGACAACCACACGAGCGCCTCCCCGACGATGACGATGCCGGCGAACGTCGCGCCCTGCCAGGGCTGAAGCCACCCGGCGAAGAGCCCGGCAAGAGCGGCCAGAGCGATCCACCGCCGCTGACGCCCAACGCCCATCGCCCACCGCCCACCGCCCCGCCCCCGCTCGTACGCCACCAACCCCAGCGGCATGATCCCCACCGCGATCGCGGTGAACAGGTAGCCCCACAGATAGGACCCGGTCCACAGCTCACCGGTTATCAGGTCGAATTGAAACTGCCTGAACTCCGAGCCGAGGTTCGCCCACCCGACGAGCGCCGCCACCGGTGAGCAGGAGAAGAGCGCGAGCACGAGCGCCAGCCGGCGGTCGTCGCGGCGGGCCAGGAACCGGCGCGTGTAGAGCAGCGCGCCCGCGAACAGCGCCGCGATCGCCACCGGCTTGAACAGCATGTACGACGCGACGAGGCCGAGGCCCGCGCGGTGCGCGAGCCCGGCCAGCAGCACGCCCGGATGCAGGAACGACCGCGGGCTCGGCGCGATGTCGTAGAGGTTGCGGACGAGGCCGTGGTCGCCGGCCTGACGCAGCCAGTTCAGGTACTGGAGGGGGTCGACAACCAGGTAGCCGTCGGCGCCGGTGACGACGCCGCCCTTTACCCACACCCGCACGAGCAGCCCGATCAGGACGCAGAACGCGAGCGCGCACAGCGCGAACAGCACCGCGACCTCGAAGCGGTCGAGTCCGAGCGCGCGCCGCGACCGTGGCGCCGTGCTGGCTGCGACCGCGGCGGACAGCGGCCGCCTACCCCTGGGGCTCGGCCGCCGCCTCGGCGAGCGCCGCGGCCGGGCGCCGCGCCTCGCGGCGGATGTGCCGCCGCGCGGCGATGAGCTCGCGCACGACCGGAATCAGCACGCGGGCCATGCTCAGGCGCGAGCCCTCGCGATCGGCCCAGACGATGCCGGTCTCGCGCAGCCGGTAGCCGAGTGCTCGGGCCATGGCGAGCGCCTCGGCGTCGAAGGTCCAGCCGTCGAGGTGGATGCGCGCTAAGACATCCTCGGCCACCGGCGCGCGCCAGAGCTTGAAGCCGCAGTAGAGGTCGGTGGTGGGCTCGGCGAGCACGGCTCGGCACAGGAGCACGAACGATCGCCCCACGATGCGGCGCGGCAGGGGCTGGCGCCGGCCGACCCGGGCGCCGGGCGCGAGTCGCGAGCCCACGACGACGTCGGCGTCCTCGAGCAGCGCCAGCATGCCGGGCAGCGACGCCAGCGAGGGAGCGCAGTCGGCGTCGCAGTGAAGGCGCAGCTCGCCGCGCGCCGCCAGCATCCCGCGCCTGACGCTGTAGCCCTTGCCGCGGTTGCGCTCGTTGCGCAGCAGCTGCACGCGCTCGCCGTCGGCCAGCGGCTCGACCGCGGCGGCGGTGCGGTCCGCGGAGGCATTGTCGACGACGATGACCTCGAACGGGCGGGGGTCGCGGGCCTGCAGCCAGTCGCGCAGCGCCGTCACGGTGGCGGCGATGCCGCGCTCCTCGTTGTACGCGGGCACGACGACGGAGATCCAGGGGCGGTCCACGCGGGCGATTCTATGGGGAGTCGGTGGCTAAGCTGCGGCCCTCATGGCGGCGCCCAGCACCTGCGCCATCTGCGGCGGCAGCCTCGAGCTGGCCTATCCAGGGTCTTCGACGGTCGCCGACGCCGAGGCTCTCTCCCCCACCTGTCATCGCGCGGGCGAGCACGGCGACCTCTATCGCTGCGCGCGCTGCGGCACCGTCTATCAACCCGACCTGCCGGTCGGCCCCGAGCTCTACGCGCTGTACCGGCAGATGCGCGACGACCACTACCTCGAGGAGGAGCGCGGCCGTCGGCGCACCGCGCGGCGCCTGCTCGACCTGATCGCCGAGGCCGACGGGCCGCCGGTCCTGCTCGACGACACGCACAAGCGCCTGCTCGACGTCGGCTGCGGGCCCGGCCTGCTGGTCGACGAGGCACGCCGCCGCGCCTATGACGTGCGCGGCCTCGAGCTCTCGGAGGCATCGATCGCTCACGCCCGCGGCACGCTCGACCTGCCGGTCGAGCAGACCGCCATGACCGACTTCGCCGACGATGCCGGATTCGACGTGATCGTCCTCGCCGACGTCATCGAGCACCTCGACGACGTCCCCGGTGGCCTGGACCGCTGCCGCGAGCTGCTCGCCCCCGGCGGCACGCTGTGCGTCGTGACGCCCGACCCGGCGTCGCGGACCGCCCGCCTGGTCGGCGATCGCTGGTGGGGCTACGTGCCGGCCCACACATTCCTGCTGCCCCGCGCCACCCTGCGCCGGCTGCTGACCGACCGCGGCCTGTCCATCGCGGCCGACGTCTCACTCGTGCGCACCTTCTCGCTGCGCTACTGGTTCGCCGGCCTGGGCGAGCGCGGCGGCCCCCTCGGCACCCTGTCCAGCGCCGCGCAACGGGTGCTGCCGCCGTCGCTGTCCCTCTCGCTCTCGCTCGGCGACGAGCGCGTGGTTCTGGCGCACAAGCCGGCGCTGGTGACCCAGTCGCCCAACGGCGCCGTGCCCGAGTCCCACGCGCGGGCGGCCACGAGCTGAGCACCGGCGTGGAGGGCCGCCGCCTGGGTCGGAGGGTGGCGGCCAACACGGCAGCCCAGGTCGCGGGGCGGGCGGTGATCCTCGCCCTGGCGGCGGTCTCGATCGCCCTCATCACCCGCTACCTCGGGCCGTCCTCCTACGGCCGCTACGCGCTGGCCCTGTCGTACATCCAGCTCTTCGGCGTGCTCGCCGACGTCGGGCTGTTCACGATCGTCGTGCGCGAGATCTCCAAGCGGCCCGAGCAGACCTCCCGGCTGGTCGGCAATGCGATGACGCTGCGCGCGCTGGTGTCGGTCGTCGTCGTCGCTGCGGCGCTGGGCATCTCGCTGCTGCTGCCGTACACGCCGCAGGTGCGCGTGGCGATCCTCATCGCGGCCGTGCCGTTCATGCTCGGGCTGCTGTCAACCTCGCTCGTCACCGTCTTCCAGGCCCGGCTGCGCATGGAGCGGGCGGTGATCGCCGACGTGGTGGGCCGGGCGGCGGCGCTCGCCGCCGTGGCCGTGGTGGTGCTGGCCGACTGGGGCTTCTACGCCGTGGTGGCATCCGCCGCCGTGGGGGCGGTGGTGACGCTGGGCCTGACTGCCACGCTCGTGCGGCCGCTGGCGGCGATCCGCTTCGCGGCCGAGCCGGCGGTGTGGCGCACGCTGGTCGTCTCCGCCCTGCCGCTGGGGATCGCACTGGCGATCAACGAGATCTACTTCCGCGCCGACACGCTCATCATCTCGCTATACCGGTCCGACCGGGAGGTCGGGCTCTACGCCCTCGCCTGGCGGGTCTACGAGCTCGTGGCGCTGTTCCCCGCGGTGATCATGACCTCGGTCTTCCCGCTGCTCTCGCGCTACGTGGAGGAGAACGAGGCCCGCGCGCGCCGCTTGCTGCAGTCCGCCAGCGACGTGTTCTGGTCGATCGGGCTGCCTCTGGCGGCGGGCGGCATCGTGCTGGCGCCCGGGATCGTCGAGCTCGCCGGCGGGTCCGGGTTCGCCGCTTCGGCCGAGCCGCTGCGGCTCCTGTTGCCGGCGGGCGCGCTCGCCTATGTCAACGGGCTGTTCGGCTATGCGCTGATCGCGAAGAACCGGCAGCGCGACGCGCTCTGGCTCAACGTCGTGAGCCTCGTGCTGAACCTGGGGCTGAACTTCGCGCTCGTCCCGAGCGAGGGCATCGTCGCCGCGGCGGCCGTCACCCTGGGCTGCGAGGTCGTCATCTTCGGCGGCTCGTGGATCCTCATGCGGACGCACTACCGGTTCTTCCCGTCGCTCGTGGTCGCGGGCAAGGCGCTGCTGGCGGCGCTGGTGATGGCGGCGGCGCTGTTCCCGCTGCGCGACGGCCCGGTCGTGCCACTCGTTGCGCTGGGAGCGGTGATCTACGGGGCGGTGCTGTTCGCCGTCGGCGGCGTCGACCGGCAGCTGCTCGCGAGGCTGCGGGCATGAGCCGGGTCCTCGTCCTCTCCGCGGAGCCGGTGGGCAAGCGCATGGCCGGCCCCGCGATCCGGGCGCTGGAGGTCGCGCGTGCCCTGGCCGCCGGCGGCCACGCCGCGACCCTCGCCGCGCCCGCCCCGAGCGAGCTCGCGGATTCGCGCGTGACGCTGCTCGAGGCCGGCTTCGCCGACTTCGACGCCCTGCTCGGCGCCGCGCGCCAGCACGACGTCCTCGTCGCCCAGGAGCTCCCGGCCCAGCTCCTGCGGCACGTTCGCCGCCTGCCCGTGCGCCTCGTGGCCGACCTCTACAACCCGCGCCCCATGGAGGTGCTCGAAGCCGTCCGTGACCGCTCGCGGCCCGCGCAGCGCCGCGCGCAGAAGCTCGCGCGGCTGACCACGCTGGCGATGTGCGCGGCGGCGGACTTCATCGTGTGCGCGTCCGAGAAACAGCGCGACCTCTGGCTCGGCGGCTTGGCGCTGCACGGGCTCATCGACCTCGACCGCTATCGCGGCGACCCGAGCCTGCGCTCGCTGATCGACGTGGTGCCGTTCGGCCTGCCCGCCGAGGCGCCGCGACCCGCCGCGGGACCGGTGCTCAAGGGGGCATGGCCGGGGATCGGGCCCGACGACCGGGTGCTGCTGTGGGGCGGCGGGATCTGGAACTGGCTCGACGCGGTCACGTGCATCGACGCGGTCGGCCGGCTGGGCGACCTCGATCCGCCCGTCCATCTCGTCTTCCAGGGCATCGACCGGCCGGGGCTTGAGCCCGTGGACGCCATCTCGGGCACGCCCGGCGCCCTCGCGCACGCCGAAGCGCTCGGCCTGCTCGGCTCGCGCGTCCACGTCAACCGCGAGTGGGTGCCCTACGAGCAGCGGGCGGCGTGGCTGCTGGAGGCGGATTTGGGCGTCTCCGCGCATCACGACCACCTCGAGGCCCGGTTCTCCTTCCGGACGCGCGTGCTCGACTACCTGTGGGCAGGACGGCCGGTGGTGGGGACCACCGGGGACGCACTGGCGGACCTCGTCGAGCGGCGCGGGCTCGGGCGCACGGCGCCGCCGGAGGACCCCGACGCGTTCGCGGGGGCATGCCGGGCGCTGCTCGAAGACGGCGACGCGTGGGAGGCGGCGGCCAGCCGCATCGCCGAGCTGCGGCCGTCCCTGACCTGGACCAAGGCGGTCGAGCCGCTCGAGCGCTTCTGCGCCGAGCCGCGAGCCCGGCGCGAGCCCCGCCGCGCTCGCATCGCCGCGCTGACGGCCGCGCAGTACCCGCCGATGATCCCCGAGGTCGTCGAGCGGTACGGACCTGCCGAGGTGGTCCGGAAGGCGGGCCGCCTGGTGATGCGGGCGGCCCGCCGGTCCTGACCGACCTAGGCGTCCGCGGGCGGCCGCGGCGGCAGCACGATCGGGCCGTGTTGCGGTTGATCCGGCCGGTCGCGGCCGCACCCGTCGTCCAGCGCTTGAGCGACAGGTACTCGGGCAGCCGGTGCCCCGACGGCGTCAGCAGTCCGGTGGTGAACGCGGTCGTCGTTGGGACGAACGGTTGTACTGGAGCATCTCGCGCACCCGCGGCTGGCGCTGGGCGACATCGACGGCGTGGCTAGAGTCAGCGCCGGCATGAGCGCCGCGACGCAAACGGCCCCGCGCGCGCCCTTGGGCGGGCGGCGAGTCGAGGCGCTCGCAGGGAGGATCGGGCTCGACCCGTTCGAGCTGGCGTGCCTGCTCGTGCTGATCGCCCAGGCGTTCTTCGTGCTTGCGGCATTGCTCACGAAGGGGCGGCCGCTCTCGGGCGCTGACGGCCTGCTCGCCTCCGACCAGCTGCAGTACTTCGCCTGGATCCGCGAAGCGTCAAACCATGTCCTGATCGGCAACCCGTTCGACTTGGCGCGCGGCGACCGCGTGTTCCTGCACCCCGGGTTCCTGATCAGCGGCGTCGTTCACGAGGTCACCGGCCTCTCGATCCCGGCGTCGTTCATCGGGCTGTGGAAGCCGGTGGCGATCGCGGTGACCTTCATCGGATCCCTCAAGTACGTTCGGCGCCTTCTCCCTCCCGGCGGACAGCGCCATGCCGGCCTGGTGCTGGCGCTGTTCGCGGTCATGCCCGCGTCGGCGCTCGTGGCGTGGTCGGGCTGGGGCGGAAAGCCGCGCGAGTACAGCTTCGACTTCATCTCCGGCGAGATGTGGAGCGGCCAGTACCTGTGGGGCTACCTGATGACGGCCATCGCGGTGTTCCTGATGCCGCTCGTGCTCCTGGGGGTGGAGCGCTGGCGC
>Ga0136846_1208585_pt1 | contig 12384 bp, 9 predicted proteins | sample HopSoiMetagenom2_FD_96841 | JGI IMG/M metagenome (GOLD analysis project Ga0136846, IMG submission 96841) | Grasslands soil microbial communities from Hopland, California, USA - 2 Assembly 2016 (version 4) | ecosystem: Environmental > Terrestrial > Soil > Grasslands | place: USA: Hopland...
AACCGTCAGCACTTTCGACGGAATCAACCGAAAAACGGCGGATATACCGTACTTCTGCTGAAAGAAATTGGCCCGATAACGAGCGATCCCTGGAACTTCGTAACCAAAATCGACGTCGAGGCTTTCTTCGAACAGTTTAATCTTTGCTTCCGGCGCGATCTCATAAACCATGATTTTGAGTTCCTCATCCTTAAGCGCCGGGTAATCCACGCGCACGAGGTCGCCATTGATGCGCAACATCGGAGGACTGTTGGTCGAGAGGTGGAGATCGGAGGCCTTTTGTTCCGCCATCAATTTAAAAAAAGCGTCGATGCGAGCCATGCGGTTCCATGGCTTAAACAGCTAAATTGATGCCATTACTGCTCGTTTCCCCGAGGAGGCACGAGCGAGTACAGTTGGGACCTCAGCCGCTACCTTGCTGAGGCGCCCGTGGGCCGCATTTGTGGAGAGCAGGCTACGCGTGCCGGCACTTACAGCTTAGCGAATCGGACGACGCGATGCGTCCAGGGCCGAACGCACCTGTTCGAGCAGTTTTTCGCGGGTATACGGCTTCGGGATAAAGCCGCGAAGACCCTGCGCTAGCATAGCGCCACTCTTATTTTGCTCTGCGAAGCCACTTCTGAGCACAACGTTGACCCTCGGATTGAGCGTCTTCAATTCGTCAAAAACGGCGTCGCCATCCATGACTGGCAGGAAGAAATCGAGGATTACGAGGCCGATTTGTCGGTAGATTTGCTGGAAAATCTTCAGTGCCTCGAACCCATCCCGCGCAATGATCACCTTGTAACCTTCTTCTGCCAGCATAGTCGAAGCAAACTCCGCCACTTCAGGTTCGTCATCGACAATCAGAATCAGTTCGTGTTCGCCATCGGGATTTAGGACGGTGATTTCTGATGGAATTCCGGCGGTCTTGCTTGCCTCTTCACGGATTTCAGGCACCGCGTCTGACGGCACGACCGCCGTCTTTGCGGTGGCGGTGTCGCTCACCCATTTTCCGGACGTGTTCTCCTGAATCCTCGCGGTGACGCGATTAAACAGTGCCTGGGCCGATTGCGTGGCGATCTCAACCTGTTGGTTAAGCTGCTCAATATAATCGTGATCCCCCTTGTGCCGCTGCGCCAAGTCGGCGTAGCGCGCAATTTGCTGCAACACCGTATTCAGCTCAGTGGACGTTTTCGCGATCCACTTCAGGTCGTCCTGATGCAGCATAACCGTCTAATGTCTGACCTGTGTCTTTGGCACATGCCCACAAAACGCACCCGATAATGGTAATGCAAGCGAAAGCAAATGAACCAAGAGTCAGCATAGAGCGGGTTATTTCCAAAGTCAGCCCGCTTCGTGCGCATACCCTGGGGGGTCATCGCGATTTCCTCGAACTTTCGAGATCGCGTGCCGAACCGAGCCTTGGTTATAATTACTAGCAATTTATTTGCCCAGAGCCCGCCGGAGTTCAGTTTTGGCGGAATCAATCTGCTTCGCTGTCCCCGATGAAAGCAAAATGCCTCGTAATCTATCGCCCTGATAGTAGCGGGCGGTGAATTTTTTCTTCCCATGCGTTCCGGAAAGATCGACTCGGGTCGGTTGAACGGTGAAATCGCCGACAAAATCGAGTCGCAAATCGAACATCTCCGTCCAGAAATATGGCAGCGCCTCGTAACGGATCCGTTTCTTGCCAGTCATGTTTGCGCCGGCAACCGCCCCCTGTTCGCGGGCATTCTCCCAATGGGTTTGCCGGCGCATTCCACCCATCAGACGGTCGGGATAAAACGCCAGGTCGCCAATCGCGTAAATGCCCTTCTCTTCGGTTTCGAGATAGTCGTTGACCGGCGAACCGTGCGGTCCGGCCAGGGGAGTGTTACGAACTAGATCCAGATTTGCTTCGGCCCCGCATGCCACGACTGCCAGTCCGGCGGCAACTCGATTCCCGCTCTTGGTTTGGATATTTCGTAAAACTGTTTTGCCTTCAAACCCATTCAAACTTTCGCCGAGAAGTAAGGTCACCCCATTCTTGGAGAAATAGCTGGTTATCCACGCAGCTGTGTCAGGGTCGAGGTAGCGGTTCAGAAGGATATTGTGCCGGTGCATCACAGTTACCTTCAATTTGACTTGGCGCAGGCTGGCTGCCACTTCGCAGGCGAGCAATCCGCCGCCGACGACCATGACATTTTTTTCGTGTTCGGCCATCTCCCGAAGGGCAAAAGCGTCACGCATCGTTCGCAAATAAATGACGTTGCCCAAACCGACACCGGCTACTGGTGGCCGGCCCGGTCGGCTGCCCATAGCAAGGCAGGCTTTATTGAACTCGATGCTCTCACCGTTGCCCAGGACTGCCACGCGACGATCGATATTGAGCTGGGTCACAGCGGTGTTGAAACGCGCATCGATCTTATGCGCGGAATACCAACGTTCATCCACTTCGCCGATTTTCCGCGGGACGATCGTCTTTTCACGTAGGAAGCTTTTCGAGAGTACCCACCTCTTGTAAGGCGGGTAGGCTTCCGAGCCGACTAACGTCACGCTTCCACGCTTATCGTGTTTTCGGATCGCTTCACACGCTGATGCTCCGCCAATGCCCGCCCCAATTATGAGATAGTCCCGCTGAATCATTTTGAAAACTGACGATAGAGAAACCGGAGTGCGCCTGGCTAGGGAAAAATAAGCGGCATCGCCATTGCCATCGTTTTACCAAGCCAAAAAGTTGATATTGTGGGAACAGGAAACTGGCAGACCGTCGGCGAGACGCTCTCAAAGTAACGTCGGAAAGCCTCAGCCCCCGATATTATGATAGCACAGCACGACAGATTCCGACCGAGGCAATGACGCCCACGAGATCGGCCAGCAACCCGGCAGGAATTGCGTGCCGCGTTTGTTTTACGCCAACCGATCCGAAGTAAACCGCAGCAACGTAAAACGTGGTCTCGGTGCTTCCATAAATTGTCGCCGCTGTAAGACTGATTGTGTTGTCAGGACCGAGGCGGTGCACGATTTCAGTCAACAACGCCAAGGTTGCGCTCCCACTCAGCGGTCGCATCAGCGCCAGCGGCAGGAGGTCGGGCGGGAAGTGCACAGGCGCGAGAACGGGCGTTAACCATTTCGTCAGCAACTCGATCCCACCTGCCCCTTTAAACATTCCAATGGCAACGAGAATGGTTACCAAAAAAGGAATGATGCGTAGGATGACGCTGAAGCCTTCTTTCGCGCCTTCAACAAACTCCTCATAAACCTTCACCTGACGCGCCGCGGCATAGACGGGAAAGAAACTGAGTAAGAACGGAATCGCCAGCAGCGAAAGTGCGTTCACCGATCGAACAAAGCCATTCGCGCCGTCAGTAATTGGCTTACCAAAAAGTGATGGCCACGCAATTCGCAGAAAAATGACGGCGAAGAAAATGAGAAGAGCGATCGTCGCGACGCGTCCAAACCATGTTGGACGCGGCGGTGATTCCGGGAGGATCGGCGAAGCCTCCGCGGGTTCAGTCGAGGTTCGTCCCATTCGTTTGTCGTTACTGGCAACACACAAGTTTCCCGCTGCGAACCAAGGCAAGCGCTCGAGAGTTTTCACGGCGATAATTGCAGTCGTCGCGGCGCACAACGTTGCCATCAACGCGGTGCCTACGATGGCTGTTGGCCGAGTTGATCCTGCCGCAACTAGAATCGCAATCGCGGTAGCGGGAATAAGTTGGACCGAGGCGGTGTTGATTGCGAGAAATGTGCACATCGCATTAGTGGCGATTCCAGGATGCGAATTGAGCGATTCGAGATCGCGCATCGCGCGTAAGCCGAGCGGCGTTGCCGCGTTGCCGAGGCCCAGCATATTCGCAGCCATGTTCATAAGCATCGCGCCCATGGCCGGATGTTCCGCCGGCACTTCTGGAAACAAGCGCCGCATAACCGGCCTGAGCGCCCGCGCAATTTTTTGCACGAGTCCGGCCTTTTCCGCCAGGCGCATTACGCCCAGCCACAGCGCCATGATGCCGATCAAACCGAGGGCAATTGTTACGGCGGTCCTGGCCCCATCGAAGGCGCCATCCGTCAGTTCCTTCCAACGGTCGGTCCAGGCACTGAGAGCGACGGCCAGCAATACCAGTGCGAGCCAGATGTAATTCAGCACCTCAAACCTGTAGCCGCGGTCGTCGCCCGCGGCCAGCTCGATCAACCTAGTGTTGGTCGAGCATGGTCGCGGCTAGTTTCAACGCTTCATCACTTTTTCCACCGAGCATGCGCGCGATCTCTTCGCGCCGCCCTTTGCCGGTTACCTCACGTAATTGCGTAAAGGTGCGACCGCCTCTGACTTCTTTCGTCACCACAAAATGCGAGCTCGCTGCCGCGGCCACCGGAGGTAAATGCGTAATGCAAAGCACTTGATGCCGCTTGGCCAACTCCCGCATGCGTGCACCAACGGCATGCGCGATTTCGCCGCCGACATTGGCGTCAATCTCATCGAAGACGAGCACTGGCACTGCATCTTGTGCGACCAAGGCCGATTTGATCGCTAGCATTAACCGGGAAATCTCGCCGCTCGATGCGATGGCGCGCATCGGCTTGAGCGGTTCGCCTGGATTCGGTGAAAACAGAAGCTCAACGGCATCAAAGCCGGAGGCCCGCGCTCTGTCCATTTCACTCATTCTTACTTCGAACTGCGACTGTTTGAATCCGAGATCGCGCAAATTTCGACAAACCCTCTCGGAAAGTTTCGGGGCTGCTTTCGCCCGCAATTTCCGCAGGGTTTCGCCGGCTTTTCGCGACTCTGCCCGATGTGTCGCAATCTCGCTGGCCAGACGCTGCAGCTCTTCATCGCGCCCCTCGATTTTCCGCATTCGCTGAGCTGCCCGTTCCCCGAAAGCGATTACGTCAGGAATCGTTGCTCCATATTTTCGCTTGAGCGATTCGAAGAGCGACACGCGTTGATCGAGAGCAGCGAGTTGTGCCGGATCGAGGTCAAGATTTTCGGTGTAGCGCCCAAGATCGCGCGCAATGTCTGATAACTCGATGACGGCCGTTTCATGGATATTCACAACAGTCGCCATCGCGGGATCCAACTTTTCTAACTCGCGCAGCAGTTTTTGTGTTTCGGCCAATTGCGACAAGATGGCTTCATCGGCTTCAGAAAGCTTTGTTGCGACGGCGGAGGCAATCTCAATTAGTCGCCGACTGTTATTGGCAAGGCGATAGCGCGATTCGATCTGCATTTCTTCCTCAGCTGAGAGATTAGCTGAGGTGATTTCCTTTACCTGGTGCCGCAGCAGATCGAGCTCCTGTTCGCGTGCAGTCTCGGCCGTATTCAGTGCGGCGTGCTCCGCTTCAAGCGCGCGTGCTTGCCGAAAAATGTTCCCAAAATTTTCTCGCGCGTCGCCTGCGTTGGCGAAGGCATCAAGCAAATCAAGCTGGCGCTCGGATGAAAGCAATGATTGGTGGTCGTGCGGTCCGTGTAGGTCGACGAGGTCGTCGCCGAGCTCCTTTAGGTTGGCGAGTGTCGTGGGTGAGCCATTGATGAACTGTCGATTTGTTCCGGCAAGTGAAAGGCTTCGTTTTAAGATCAAGTCATTTTCGGACGGTTCGATGCCGGATTCATCGAACTGTGCATTGCATTTCGCGCAATAGTCGCCATGAAAAATCGCTTCCACCGTGCACATCTCCGCGCCCGTGCGCACGAGCGACTTGTCGGCGCGCTCACCGAGTAACAGTTGGAGTGCACCGATGATAATCGATTTGCCAGCGCCGGTTTCGCCTGTAATGGCAGTGAATCCCGGTGCGATTTCCCATTCGAGATCCTCAACCAGTGCCAGGTTCTTGATTCGTAAGAGTTGGAGAAGCATTGGTTGAGTGTTGAGAGCTCAGAGTTGAGAGTGCGCGCGCCGAAAATCTTGAACTCTCTACCCGTAAGTCTCAACTCCGAACTCACCCTCACTTTTCTCGGCACCGGAACCTCACAAGGTGTGCCAATGATCGGTTGCGATTGCCGTGTCTGTCGCTCCTCCGATCCCCGGGATAAGCGCCTCCGCTCTTCTGTTTATATCGAGACACCTGAGACCGCCTTTATCGTCGACACTGGAACAGATTTTCGGACACAGGCTTTACGCGAAAACATTCGCCGCGTCGATGCAGTGGTCTTCACTCATTCGCACACCGATCACATCATGGGCTTCGACGACTTACGCCGTTTTTCGTGGCAGCGCGGTTCGATGCCCGTCTATGCCTCGGCCGACACAATGGCCGATCTCGAGCGCGTTTTTCTTTTCGCTTTCAAGGGTACCAATCCCTTTCCCGGCTACCTGAAGCCCGAGCCGCATGTCGTCAACGGTCCATTCTCTTTAGGCGGCACAAAGATTACGCCCTTGCCAGTCCCGCACGGCACATCCGAGGTGAATGGCTACTTATTGTCGCGGGCCGGCCGCAATCTCATTGCTTATCTCAGCGATTGCAGCGCCGTGCCCAACGAGATTGCACAGAAAATTCGCGGCGTGGAACGCCTCGTCATCGACGCGTTGCGCGAAAAGCCGCACCCGACCCATTTAAGCGTTGACCAAGCGCTCGAAGTCGCAACGCGCGTCCAACCGAAAGAAACTTATTTCATCCACATCGCGCACGAGTTGGCGCAATCCTTCGAACAGAATCTACCGCCACATACCCACATTGCTTACGACGGATTGAAACTGAGCTTCTGATGAAATGACTCAAACATAGGCTCCTGCTCCTGATCGTAGTGCCCGCAAGGGTCCTGCAAATTGTTCCGGAGTCGCGCACATCGGAATTGCTTCAGCAAAATCGAAGAGCGATCTGACGCCCAAACCGGCGGCACTGCATTGTTAAGCTATCGGATAATACCGCGCTCGGTTTTTTCAATAAACTCGATCAGTTGCATGATCTCTTCACGCGGGTCGATTTGGTTGCGCACTGCTTCGATGGCCTGACGCGTATTTAGTTTTGATCTGTAAAACAAACGAAATGCTTCTTTGATCGCCTTGATCGCTTCCATCGCGAAGCCAGCCCGTTCCAGACCGATCAAATTCACTCCGCGGATTTCCGCCGGATTTCCGTCCGCGATCAGAAACGGCGGAACGTCTTGCACGATTTTGGAGCAACCGCCGGTGATAGCGAATCGACCGATCCGGCAAAATTGATGCACCGCCGTCAGGCCTCCCATGACCGCGTGATCACCTACTTCAACGTGGCCGGCCAGCGTGCCGTTGTTCGAAAACACGACCGAATCGCCAACTCTGCAATCGTGACCGATGTGGCTGTAGGCGAGAAAATTTCCGCGATTGCCGACACACGTTTTTCCATCAGCCTTCGTACTGCGATTAACCGTGCAGAATTCCCGGAAAGTATTTCCATTGCCAATCTCCAGATAAGTCGGTTCGCCGGAATATTTCAGATCTTGAGTCTGCTGACCGATCGAACAATAGGCGTAAAATTTATTTTCGATCCCGGTCTGCATCGGACCGCTAAGTGTGACATGATGTTGCAGCCACGATTTTTCGCCTAGCACCACGTCGGGACCGACAATGCAGTACGGACCAATCATCGATTGCGCGCCCAACTCAGCTCTTGGATCAACAATCGCGGTCGGATGAATCTGCACATTCCTCATTTATCGAGAAACGTGAACATGAGATCGCCTTCAGAAACGACAGCATCGTTCACCACACAACTGCAATGCGCTTTGGCGAGCCGGTTGCTTCGCGCTTTGGTTAATTCAGCGTGAATGAAAAGCGTGTCGCCAGGAAAGACCGGTTTGCGAAATTTCACCTGATCTGCGCTCATGAAATAACCAATCCGGCTCGCACTCTTTGCCAGCTTCATTAAAAGAATGCTCGCCACCTGTGCCATCGCTTCGACTTGAAGAACACCGGGCATGACCGGATGGCCGGGAAAATGGCCTGCGAAAAATGGTTCGTTTACTGTCACCGATTTCATACCGGTGCATTTCGTTTCTCCTTCAAAACCCAGAATGCGATCCACCATTAGAAAAGGAAAACGATGCGGGAGAATCTCCATCACCTCGTTAATATCGAGCCCGCCTTCGCCCGGCGGAAAAGTTCTGGGAACGGAAAGCGCGCTGATCTTAGCGTGTTGCTTAACGATCTCCCGCGCCAGTTCGGCATTAGCGGCGTGTCCGGGTTTCACGGCAATGATGTGACCACGAATGCGGGTGCCTATAAGTGCCAGGTCACCGATAATGTCGAGAATTTTGTGACGCGCGAATTCGTCGGCAAAGCGCAATGGTTCTTTGCTCAGAACAGCCTCGCCGCGGACGACAATGGCGTTTTCCAAACTGCCACCTTTGATTAAATTTTTTTCCATCAGCGGCGCGACTTCTTCGTAGTAAACAAACGTGCGCGCGGGCGCGATTTCGCGTTCGTAAAGTGATGGCGAAATTTCGGCCGAGAAAAACTGGGTAAATCGGTTGTTCGGTCCCGCTTGCGTACAGGAAACGCGAAACTTCTCATCGGGAAGAAGAACGAGAAGAGAGCCGGCCTTCGATTCCACATGAATAGGTTCCCTCACATCGAAAAATCGGCGCGGCGCTTCCTGCGCGGTTGTTCCTGCCTTTTTTATTACCTCGACATAAGGCGCCGCGCTGCCATCGCCAATCGGTGGCTCGTTTGCGTCCATCTCGATGATGGCGTTGTCCACTCCCATCGCACTTAGCGCCGACAGCACGTGCTCAACCGTGTGGACCCGAAGCGCCCCTTCGCCGATCGTTGTCGCCCGCTCGACCGTTTTCAGGTTTGCAATGTGTGCATCGACCGTCGGTTCATCGGCCAGATCCTTCCGCTTGAATTTGATGCCATGATCGATTGGCGCCGGCTGTAATTTGAGCGTGACCTTTTCGCCGGTGTGCAAAGAAGTGCCACTGAATCCGGCAGATTTGGCGATTGTATGCTGAAGCTCCGCGGTCATCGCGGGCTAACTAACAAAGAATTGGCGCCCTGACTAGTAGCGGTTCATTTCAACTCGAACTTGCCGCAGTCGAATGCCATCATTTTCGTAATTCCACTTACTTCATATTGACGCACACTTGTACCGTTGCTGACGCACGCCGTAACACTTTTGTTTTCCCGCCCCTGCAGTAGCCACGCAATCTGCGCATCCTGGCGCTTTGCGATTGTGATTAAGGGCAAGCCATCGACGGTTTGGATATAAACATCATCGTCATCGAGGCCTGCCGTCAGATTGAGAGTTGGACGCTCGTTATTTTCTAACGGGTTGGCGACTAACTTGACCTGGATAGAACTGATGCTCGGCTGAGTTACGCCAGTCGCAGCCATTTCTGCCCCTATCTTCATCGCCGAGACCAAAAAGCCCCGTGCGGAATATTTTCCTGCGGGCAAATCGTTGTCGTAATCATCTCTGCCATCCCATTTCGTGCTCAAAGCATCCGCTCCGATGTTGAATTCATCGAGATCCGCTTCTTGATGTAATACCCGCACCAGCTGGCCCCATTCATTATAGACGCCGAGGCTGATTTTGCCCTCGAGCGGCGGCGGAACAAAACTGATGCGCACGCTCCGGGTCGGCGTCGCGGCAGTATTTGGAGAAGGCGAGGGTTCCTGCCCTCGCAAGACGGGGCCAACCAAAAATTCGATGGCGAGTGCGAACAAAAGGCGTTTTGTCATGCGGAGCGAAGTCGAGACAGTCTAAATATATCTTCTTTTAAATATCGAGAGATTCCTCGACTGCGGTCGGAATGACAAGCTACCGGAAATGGCGCCACTCCACATTGGGAAAGAGATTATCCCGCTCTTCGCATTGCGCCAAAAACGGCCGATCAACCTTATCGTGTTCCAACTGTGCCGCGAGTTTTTGGAAGCGTAACAGGTGGTCAGTTACTCGTGCTATTGCGTAGTCTTTCGCGGTTCCGTTGCGAATCAAAAATGCCCAATCGCTGGATTGTGCGAGAAGAAGCTCACGCGCGAGCTGGCGCAAAACACGTTCCTTCTCTGCTGTCAGATCGCCGTTGCGCGATTTTGCAAGAGCGCGCATACGCGTGTTCGCGGTAAAAATATGCGGATAAATCCAACCGCATTTCTCATCCAGCCAGACGTCAAGAAAACCGCGGTCTCCCCAACTTGAAGCTGCGGGCTCTGTCACTTGCTGGATGGTATTTTGCTCCAGAAAGTTACTCGGGGTGGTAAGCGACAGATTATTTTCGATGGCTGCAAGAATCACCTGCTCAAGGAATATCGGCCCCTCAAACCACCAATGTCCGAAAAGTTCGGCATCAAACGGCACAGTCATAATCGGATTCCAATCATTCGCCGGCAAACTTTCCAATTCGGCGATGCATCGCTCGACAAAATGGTGAGCGTGGCGATGCGCCGTTTCTTCCGCGGCCGCGCGATCATAAAGTTGTTTCACACCGTCGCCGCCGGTGACGCGATAGTATTTGATCCCGGTAAAGGCATTCTTCGGCAGCGGTCTAATCTCGTCGGCTGATAAATCAAAACCGATGTCACGATAAAAATCCCGATATGCTGCATCACCCGGATAACCCCCTTGCGCACTCCAAATCTGCCGACTGGCCTGAATATCGCGCGCGAAGGCAGCCGGCCCGGCCCTGGTGAAACATGGCGCAAAGGTTCCGCGGCGCGCCGGCGGAATTGCCTGGCCGAGCGCGTGCGCATCGACAACAAACCAACGAATATTTTGCGCCTGCAACGATTTCGCGATACCCGCGGAGTAAGCGCATTCCGGCAGCCAAAAGCCGCACGGTTCGCCGCCGAAAGTCTCTCGAAACTGATCGCAACCGATCGCAATTTGTGCATTCGCGGCGCCGGGCGACTGCTGTAAGATCGGAAGGATCGCGTGCGTCGCCGCGCTTGCAATTATTTCAATTGTGCCCGTGCCACGAAGACGGCGAAAAACTCCGAGCAGATCGCTACCCCATTCTCCAGCAAATGTGCGCCGTGTCTCCGTAAAAAAGTCGCGATAGAACTGCGACAGCGCCAATAAGTTTTTGTCAGCGTGATTACGTTCACATTCCCGATCAACCAAATCGCATATGCGATCGAGATGCCTGATGTAACGCTCACGCAAAAACCGGTCGCTCAGCATCGCGCATAGGGTGGGGGAGACAGAGAGAGTGATTTTGAATTGCACGCCTCGGCGAAGCAGGCGCTGCAGCATTTGCGAGAGCGGAACATAGGCCTCGGTAATTGCTTCGAAGAGCCAGTTTTCTTCGTGAAAAAATTCGTGTTCCGGATGCCGCACGAAGGGTAGATGCGCGTGAAGAACGAGAGCGAGCGAGCCGGTCACGTTTCGACCATAGCCAATTTGCCTGTGAGCCAAGCGGACATTCTGCCCACTTTCCAAACGCAATGAGTGCGACTCCGCCGGGCGCACAGACCGCAAGTCAATCTTACCTCAAAGTGTCCGACAAAAATCCTGAAAGCGATCGAGTCCTTTTTTGATTACGTCGATGCTGGTGGCGTAGCTCAGACGAACGGTGCGATCGTCGCCAAAGGCTGCGCCCGGAACGACCGCGACATTCGCTTTGCTCAGGAGGCGATCAGCAAAGTTTTGTGACGTCAGGCCGAGCTGGCTGATATTCACCAGCACGTAAAACGCGCCCTGTGGTTTAACCGCCGTCACGTTGGGAATTTTAGATATGCGATCAAACATGTAGTTGCGACGCATATCAAATTCATCGCGCATGTCCGCAATCGGCTGTTGATCACCTTTGAGGGCGGCAAGCGCGCCGCGCTGCGCGAACGAGCAAGGATTAGCCGTGCTATGGCTTTGAATGGAATCGACTGCTTTTGCCACTGCCTCCGGAGCCGCCAAATATCCCAGCCTCCAACCCGTCATCGCGGATGATTTGCTGAAACCGTTGACGGTGAGGGTGAGATCGTAGGCTTCCTTCGATAGTGAAGCGATGCTGACATGTTTCGCGTCGTCGTAAACGAGCTTTTCGTAAATCTCGTCAGATAAGATGTAAATATCTTCACCGGCGGCGATTTCCACGAGCGCTTCCATTTCCTCACGGGTGTAAACCGAGCCGCTTGGGTTTCCCGGCGAATTCAGGATTAGCATCTTCGTGCGGGGTGTCATCGCATTCTCAAAATCTTCCGGGCGCATTTTCCAGCCGTTGCGCTCACTCGTCGGAATGATGACGGCATCCGCGCCCGACAAGCGCACCATGTCGGGATAGCTGACCCAATAAGGTGCCGGAATGATAACTTCATCCCCGGGTTGGCAGGTTGCGAGGATGGCGTTGTAACAGGCATGCTTGGCGCCATTGCTCACTATCACCTGTGTCGGCTTGTAATTTAAGCCTTTATCGGCTGCCAATTTTTCCGCGATAGCCTGCCGCAGTTCGGGAATGCCCGAACTGGGTGTGTACTTGGTGAATCCACTTTGCAGCGCCGTAATCGCCGCCTG
>Ga0136846_1235135_pt1 | contig 12383 bp, 8 predicted proteins | sample HopSoiMetagenom2_FD_96841 | JGI IMG/M metagenome (GOLD analysis project Ga0136846, IMG submission 96841) | Grasslands soil microbial communities from Hopland, California, USA - 2 Assembly 2016 (version 4) | ecosystem: Environmental > Terrestrial > Soil > Grasslands | place: USA: Hopland...
CACCAAGCCCGACGAGTTCCTCGACACCCGCAACCTCCAACTCGTCCTCACCCAGGCCTCGGTGATCGGTGTCGTCACCGTCGGCATGACCTTCGTCATCATGTCGGGGGGCATCGACCTGTCGGTGGGCGCGATCGTCGCCCTCTCCTCGGTGTGGGCGACCACCGTCGCCACCCAGGAGTACGGCTTCGCGGGCATCCTCTTCACCGCCGTGCTCGTCGGAGTGTGCTGCGGCCTGGTCAACGGGCTGCTCATCGCGTACGGCGGGATGGTCCCGTTCATCGCCACCCTCGCCATGCTCGCCTCGGCGCGCGGACTCGCCCTCCAGATCACGGACGGCGCGACGCAGATCGTCACGATCGACAGCGTCCTCGATCTCGGCGAGCGCGACGCGTACATCCTCGGCATCCCACCGCTGGTGCTGGTCTTCGCGGTAGTGACGGTCTTCGGCTGGCTGATCCTGAACCGCACCACCTTCGGCCGCCGCACGGTCGCCGTGGGCGGCAACGCGGAGGCCGCCCGCCTGGCCGGCATCGACGTGCGCCGCCAGCGCCTCTACCTCTACCTCCTGTCCGGCCTGTGCTGCGGGATCGCCGCCTTCCTGCTGATCATCCTGTCCGGCTCGGGCCAGAACACCAACGGCAACCTGTACGAGCTCGACGCCATCGCCGCCGCGATCATCGGCGGCACCCTGCTCAGCGGGGGTCGCGGCACCATCGTCGGCTCCGTCCTGGGCGTCCTGATCTTCACCACCATCACCAACATCTTCGCCCTGAACAACCTGCAGAGCGACGTGCAGCAGATCGCCAAGGGCGCGATCATCGTCGCCGCCGTGCTCGTCCAGCGCCGTACCGCCGGCACGACCTGAGGGAAGGGTTCACCGCCATGCCAGAGTCGACGCCTTTTACCAGCCGCAGAGGACTGCTCTTCGGCACCGCCGCTGTCGGGGCGGGAGTCCTGCTCACCGGTTGCACCAGCAACGAACCGGACGACGAGCCCGCCGCGAACGACGACCGGCCGGCCGCCGCCGACACCCCCGGCAAGGCCGTCACCATCGGCTTCGCCGGCCCGCAGGCCGACCACGGCTGGCTCAACGCGATCAACGACAACGCCAAGAGCCAGGCGAAGAAGTACTCCGACGTGACGCTGGAGATCACCGAGGGCTCGAACGACACAGCGGCCCAGATCGGCCAGATCGAGACGCTGATCAACAAGAAGGTCGACGTGCTGGTGATCCTGCCCGCCGACGGCAAGGCGCTCACCCAGGTCGGCCTGAAGGCGATGCGCGCCGGCATCCCGGTCGTCAACCTGGACCGGATCTTCAACACCCCGCAGGCGTACCGCTGTTGGATAGGCGGCGACAACTACGGCATGGGCCTCAACGCCGGTCACTACATCGGCGCGAAGCTCAAGGACGTGGCCGACGCCAAGGTCATCGAACTCGCGGGCCTCGACAACCTGGAACTGACCAAGCAGCGCACCAAGGGCTTCGACGACGCTCTGAAGAACTACCCGAACATCAAGAAGGTCGCCCGTCAGGCCGCCGAGTTCACGGTCGAGTCCGGCCAGGCCAAGATGGCCCAACTCCTCCAGGCGCAGTCCAAGTTCGACGCCCTGTGGAACCACGACGACGACCAGGGCGTGGGCGCGCTGCGGGCGATCGAACAGGCGGGCCGCGAGGACTTCCTGATGGTCGGCGGCGCGGGCGCCCTCTCCGCCTTCCAGGCCATCAAGCAGGACAACGGTGTCCTGAAGGCCACGGTGCTCTACCCGCCCACGATGGCGGCGTCGGCCATCGACCTGGCCCGCGCACTGGGCCAGGGCAAGGGCGTGAGCGGCCTCTCCGAGTTCGAGATCCCCTCGTCGCTCACCCTCTACTCGGCAGTGGTCGACAAGACCAATGTCGACCAGTACATGCCGACCGGCTTCAAGTAGAACGGGGCGGGGTCAGTTGCTGGGCCCCTTCAGGCGTGCGGTACATCCGCGCCCTGAACGGGCGGGGAACTGCGCGACCAGCCACGACGCACCCGCAGCCGACCACTGGATCACCCCCACCACCACGAGGAGGACCTCCGCATGGCACAGCCGCAGGCAGACGCCGCCGAGGCGGACACGCCGGCACTGGGCGTCGGCATGGTCGGATACGCGTTCATGGGCGCAGCCCACTCCCAGGGCTGGCGCACCGTGGGCCACGTCTTCGACCTGCCCCGGCGCCCGGCACTCGCCGCGATCTGCGGCCGGGACGCCGGCGCCGTCCGAGCGGCAGCGAAAAAGCACGGCTGGGCGGCGGCCGAGACCGACTGGCGTGCCCTGATCGAACGGGACGACGTCGACCTCGTCGACATCTGCACCCCCGGCGACAGCCACGCCGAGATCGCCCTCGCCGCCCTCGCCGCGGGCAAGCACGTACTGTGCGAGAAGCCCCTCGCGAACACCGTCGAGGAAGCCGTGGCGATGACGGCGGCGGCCGAAGAGGCGGAGCGGCGCGGCCAGTTGGCGATGGTCGGCTTCAACTACCGTCGGCTGCCCGCCACCGCGCTCGCCCGTTCCATGGTCGCCGAGGGCAGGCTGGGCCGTCTGCGGCACGTACGGGTGACGTACCTTCAGGACTGGCTGGTCGACCCGGGGTTCCCGCTCACCTGGCGGCTGCGAAAGGAGGCGGCCGGGTCGGGCGCGCTCGGCGACCTGGGCGCCCACATCGTCGACCTCGCCCAGTACCTCGTGGGCGAACCGCTCGCCGGAGTCTCCGCCCTCACCGAAACCTTCGTACGGGAACGCCCGTTGCCCGGCGGCCCGACCAGTGGCCTGAGCGCCGCGGCGACCTCCGGCACCGGACAGGTCACCGTGGACGACGCCGCCGTGTTCACCGGCCGTTTCACCTCGGGCGCCCTCGCCTCCTTCGAGGCCACCCGGTACGCGACCGGCCGCAAGAACGCCCTGCGCATCGAACTCAACGGCGAACAGGGCTCGTTGGCCTTCGACCTGGAACGCCTCAACGAACTCGAGTTCCACGACGGCACCGAACCCGGCACCCGTTCGGGCTTCCGCCGCATCCTCGTCACCGAACCCGACCACCCCTACCTGGACGCCTGGTGGCCCCCGGGCCACGGCCTCGGCTACGAGCACTCCTTCATCCACCAGGCCCGCGACCTCGTCCACGCGATCGCGGCGGGCACCAGGCCCCGACCCTCCTTCGCGGACGGCCTCCAGGTGCAGCGGGTCCTGGCGGCGGTCGAGGAGAGCGCGGAGAAGAACTCCGTGTACACGCCCATCGCTGTCCCGTCCACATCGGTCTGAGGAGGCTCGACGACAGTGCCACGCGACTTCACACTCTTCACCGGCCAGTGGGCCGACCTGCCTCTCGAAGAGGTCTGCCGTCTCGCCCGCGACTTCGGCTACGACGGTCTCGAACTCGCCTGCTGGGGCGACCACTTCGAGGTCGACAAGGCCCTCGCCGACCCCTCCTATCTGGCAGGCCGCCATCAACTCCTCGACAAGTACGGCCTCAAGTGCTGGGCGATCTCCAACCACCTGGTCGGCCAGGCCGTCTGCGACGCCATCATCGACGAACGGCACCAGGCGATCCTGCCCGCCCGTATCTGGGGCGACGGCGACGCGGAGGGCGTACGGCAGCGGGCGGCGGCCGAGATCGCCGACACCGCGCGGGCCGCCGCCGCCTTCGGCGTCGACACCGTCATCGGCTTCACCGGCTCCGCGATCTGGCACCTCGTCGCGATGTTCCCGCCGGCCCCCGAATCGATGATCGACCGCGGCTACCAGGACTTCGCCGACCGCTGGAACCCGATCCTCGACGTCTTCGACGCCCAGGGCGTGCGGTTCGCCCACGAGGTCCACCCGAGCGAGATCGCCTACGACTACTGGACAACCCAGCGCGCACTGGCGGCCGTTGACCACCGGCCCGCCTTCGGCCTGAACTTCGACCCCTCCCACTTCGTGTGGCAGGACCTCGACCCGGTCGGCTTCCTGTGGGACTTCCGCGACCGGATCTACCACGTCGACTGCAAGGAGGCCCGCAAGCGGCTCGACGGCCGCAACGGCCGCCTCGGTTCACATCTGCCCTGGGGCGACCCGCGCCGCGGCTGGGACTTCGTGTCGGCAGGCCACGGCGACGTCCCCTGGGAGGACGTCTTCCGCATGCTGCGTTCCATCGACTACGGGGGTCCCATCTCCGTGGAGTGGGAGGACGCCGGCATGGACCGGCTCCAGGGCGCCCCCGAGGCACTGACCCGCCTCAAGGCGTACGACTTCGACCCGCCGTCGGCCTCGTTCGACGCGGCGTTCGGCAGCAACGACTGAGCCGTTTCCGGCTGTTCCGGGGTGACGGCGCACCCCGGCGTATCGCACCCGCACCCGCATGTACCACGAGCTTTCGTTCTGGAGGCATTCGTGCACGCCAAAATCGGCACCACCCGCACCGGCAGAAACAAGAGCCGCAGACCCCACCCCGGATTCCGCAGAGCACTCGCCCTGATCACGGGCGCGCTGCTCGCGGGAGCGTCCCTCACCCTCGTCGCGCCCCCGGCCGGCGCAGCCGTCGCCGAGCCCGCCGCGGCCGAGGACTTCCAGCAGGTCACCCTGGCCAAGGGCGAACCGGAGGTCGGCGAGCCCATGTCGCTCGCCGTCCTCCCCGACCGCTCGGTCCTGCACACCTCGCGCGACGGCGAACTCCGCATCACCGACGCCGCCGGAAACACCCGGCTCGCCGGCAAGCTCGACGTCTACTCCCACGACGAAGAGGGCCTCCAAGGCATCGGAGTGGACCCGCAGTTCAGCTCCAACCGCTTCATCTACCTGTACTACGCACCCCCGTTGAACACCCCGGCGGGCGACGCCCCCGAGACGGGCACCGCGGCCGACTTCGCGCCCTTCGACGGCGTCAACCGGCTCTCCCGGTTCCTCCTCAACGCCGACGGCACCCTCGACAACGCCAGCGAGAAGAAGATCCTCGACGTGCCGGCCTCGCGCGGCCTGTGCTGCCATGTCGGCGGCGACATCGACTTCGACGCGGCGGGCAACCTGTACCTGTCGACGGGCGACGACACCAACCCCTTCCAGTCCGACGGTTTCACGCCCATCGACGAGCGCGCCAACCGCAACCCGGCCTTCGACGCCCAGCGTTCGGCCGGCAACACCAACGACCTGCGCGGCAAGATCCTGCGCGTCAAGGTCAACGCCGACGGCTCGTACTCCGTCCCGGACGGCAACCTGTTCGCCCCCGGCACGGACCGGACGCGCCCCGAGATCTACGCGATGGGCTTCCGCAACCCGTTCCGCTTCAGCGTCGACAAGGCGACCGGCATCCTCTACATCGGCGAGTACGGTCCCGACGCGGGCGCGGCCGACCCGGCCCGAGGGCCTGCGGGCCAGGTCGAGTTCGCCCGCGTCACCGGCCCGGGCAACTTCGGCTGGCCGTACTGCACCGGCGCCAACGACCCCTACGTGGACTACGACTTCGCGACCAAGGCATCGGGCGCCGCCTTCGACTGCGCCGCCCCCAAGAACACCTCGCCCCACAACACCGGCCTGACCGACCTTCCCCCGGCGCAGGCCGCCTGGATCCCGTACGACGGCGCGTCCGTACCGGAGTTCGGCGACGGCTCCGAGTCACCGATGGGCGGACCGGTCTACCACTACGACCCGTCACTCGACTCCCCGGTCAAGTTCCCGCAGGCCTACGACGGCGACTTCTTCGCCGGTGAGTTCGGCCGCCAGTGGATCAAGCGGATCAGCAGCGACGACAACGGGACCGTCCAGTCCATCAACGACATTCCGTGGACCGGCACCCAGGTGATGGACATGGCCTTCGGGCCGGACGGCGCGCTGTACGTCCTCGACTACGGCATCTCGTGGTTCGGGGGTGACGAGCACTCCGCCCTGTACCGCATCGAGAACGCCATCGACGGCCACTCCCCGGTGGCCCAGGCCGCCGCCGACGTCACCTCCGGACAGGCCCCGCTCAAGGTGAGGTTCTCCTCCAGCGGTACCACCGACCAGGACGGCGACGCCCTCACCTACAGCTGGGACTTCGGCGACGGCACAACATCCACCTCGGCGAACCCCACCCACAAGTACAAGAAGAACGGAACGTACACGGCGACCGTGACCGTGAAGGACACCACCGGTCGCACCGGCGGTGCGAGCGTCCAGGTCGTCGTCGGCAACACCGTGCCCAAGGTGCTTCTCCAACTCCCGCAGGACGGGCAGCTGTTCGCGTTCGGCGACGCGATCCCGTTCAAGGTGAGGGTCTCCGACCGCGAGGACGGCCGGACCATCGACTGCACCAAGGTTCAGGTGACCTTCATCCTCGGTCACGACAGCCACGGCCACCCGCAGACCTCGGCGAACGGCTGCTCCGGCACCATCCAGACCAGCGCCGACGGCGGCCATGACCCGAACGCCAACATCTTCGGGGTCTTCGACGCCCAGTACACCGACCTCGGGGGCGGCGGCCAGGCGCCCCTGACCACCCATGACCAGAACGTCGTCCAGCCGACCCACCGCCAGGCCGAGCACTTCAACAACTCCTCCGGTACAGCGGTGAGTTCACGCGAGTCGGCGAGCGGCGGCAAGGTGGTCGGCGACATCGACAACGGCGACTGGATCGCCTTCGAGCCGTATGTCCTGAGCAACGCCAAGTCGCTCACGGCACGCGTCGCCTCGGCCGGCGCGGGCGGCAAGCTGGAGGTCCGCGCGGGTTCCCCGACCGGCAAGGTGCTGGGCCGCGCGACCGTACCGGCGACCGGCGGCTGGGACACCTACCAGGACGTCACCGCGAGCCTGTCCCACGCCCCGCATCGCACGACGACGCTCTACCTGGTCTTCAAAGGAGCGGCGAGCGGTGATCTGTACGAGGTGGACGACTTCACCTTCACCACGGGCTGAGGGGAGCGCGCCATGCGAAAAACGGGACGAACAGGGTTGACTGTCACCGCTGTCGCGGCCACGGCTTTGCTCCTCGGCGGCATGTCGACCCCGGCCGCCTCCAAGCCCGCCCCTCGGCACGCCGACCGGGTGCTGGTCTTCTCCAAGACAGCGGCCTTCCGCCACGACTCCATCCCCGACGGCATCACGGCACTCAAGGAGCTCGGTGCGAGCGCCGGCTTCAGGGTCGACGCGACGGAGGACGCGGCGGCGTTCAACCCGAAGAACCTCCGCCGGTACGCCGCCGTCGTCTTCCTCTCGACGACCGGCGATGTACTGACGGACAGTCAACAGGAGTCGTTCGAAGGCTACATCCACCACAGTGGCGGCTATGTGGGCATCCACGCGGCGGCCGACACCGAGTACGACTGGGCGTTCTACGGCGGCCTGGTCGGCGCCTACTTCCAGGGCCACCCGGCGATCCAGCCCGCCCGGATGAAGGTGGAGGACCGCGCCCACCCGGCGACCTCCGGCCTGGACGCGGACTGGAACCGCACCGACGAGTGGTACAACTACCGCTCCAACCCCCGCAGTTCGGTGCACGTCCTGGCCTCTCTCGACGAGTCGTCCTACACCGGCGGAACGATGAACGGCGACCACCCGATCGCCTGGTGCCAGAACTACGCGGGAGGCCGCTCCTTCTACACCGGCGTCGGCCACCTGTCGTCCGCGTACGCCGAACCGGCGCTCAGACAGCACCTGTTGGGCGGCCTGCGCTGGGCCACCGGCAAATCCCAGGCGGACTGCCGCCCGGAGAACGGCTACCAGTCGCTCTTCGACGGCACCTCGCGGGACGGATGGAAACAGGCGGGCCCCGGCACCTTCACCGTCTCCGACGACGGCACGCTGACGTCGTCCGGCGGCATGGGCCTGCTCTGGTACGCCGGCCGGAGCTTCGGCGCCTACTCGCTGAAGCTGGACTGGAAGGCCCGCGGAGACGACAACTCCGGTGTGTTCGTGGGCTTCCCGCCCTCGGACGACCCGTGGTCGGCGGTCGACAAGGGCTACGAGATCCAGATCGACGCGACCGACACCTCCGACCGCACCACCGGGGCCGTGTACGGCTTCCGTTCCGCCGACCTGAACAAGCGCGACCGCGCGCTGAATCCGCCGGGGGAGTGGAACACGTACGAGATCCGCGTGGAGGGCGAACGCCTCCGCGTCTGGCTCAACGGCGTACGGATCAACGATTTCACCAACACCGATCCGGCCCGCAGCCTGCGGGACGGCCACATCGGCATCCAGAACCACGGAGCCGACGACCAGGTGTCCTTCCGGGACATCCGCATCAAGGAACTGCCCGCGAACGCGCCGGCGAGCCCGGCCGCCACGGGCCACTGAGCGGCGACGGGCGGAGGACGCCGGACCTCCGCCCGCCGCCTTCCCTTCCTCCCCACCCCTTCCGTTGCCACATCCCTGACGTCCGCTCCGCCCCCCCACCACCCCGGCCAAGCTCTCCTCCACCTCGGCCGAAGGGAGCACCCCATGACGCAGCCCCACCCCGGCGCGGGCACCCCGACGTCCGGCAGAGCCCTCTCCCGCCGCGAGGGCGACTCCGTCCCGCGCGGCGGGGAGTGAACCGATGCGCTTCCGCCACCCGGACGGCTCCCTCGTCCACCTCGCCTACTGCACCAACGTCCACCCCGCCGAAACCGTCAACGGCGTTCTCGCCCAGCTCCGCGACCACTGCGAACCCGTACGCCGACGCCTCGGCCGCGACCGCCTCGGCATCGGCCTGTGGCTGGCCAGGGACGCGGCCCACGCCCTGGTCACCGACCCCTCCGCCCTGCGCGGCCTGCGCGGCGAACTCGACCGGCGCGGCCTCGAAGTCGTCACCCTCAACGGCTTCCTCTACGAGGGCGTCGGCGCCGAAGAGATCAAGTACCGCGTCTACAAGCCGGACTGGGCCGACCCCGAGCGGCTCACCCACACCACCGACCTGGCCCGGGTACTCGCCGGTCTCCTCCCCGACGACGTCACCGAAGGCAGCATCTCCACCCTGCCGCTCGCCTGGCGCACCCCCTATGACGGTGAGCGCGCGACCACCGCCCTGACCGCCCTGGTCACCCTCGCGGAACGCCTCGACGCCCTCGCCGAACTCACCGGCCGCTCCATCCGTATCGGCCTGGAACCGGAACCCGGCTGCACCCTCGAGACCACCGCAGACGCCATCGCCCCGCTCACCGAGATCGGCCACCACCGCATCGGCGTCTGCGTCGACACCTGCCACCTCGCCACCTCCTTCGAAGATCCGCACACCGCCCTGGACGCGCTCACCCAGGCCCGCGTCCCCGTCGTCAAGTCCCAGCTCTCGGCCGCCCTGCACGCCGAACACCCCCATCTCCCCGAAGTCCGCGAGGCACTCGCCGCCTTCGACGAACCCCGCTTCCTGCACCAGACCCGCACGTTCACCGCCGCCGGCCTGCGCGGTACGGACGACCTGGGCGAGGCCCTCCACGGCGACGCCCTGCCCGACGCCTCCCCATGGCGCGCCCACTTCCACGTCCCGCTCCACGCGTCCCCCACCGCACCCCTCACCTCCACGCTCCCCGTGCTCGAGTCCGCGCTGACCCGGCTCGTCGGCGGCCCGCACCCCCTCACCCGGCACCTGGAGGTCGAGACCTACACCTGGCGCGCCCTTCCGCCCGAACTGAGGCCCCGCGCCCGCCCCCAGCTCGCCGACGGCATCGCCGCCGAACTCGCCCTCACCCGCGACCTGTTGACCGACCTGGGCCTCAAGGAACTGCCATGAGCCCCTGCCCCGCCCACGAAGACCCGACATCCAGAGGAGTTTCAGGCATGAGCCGCACCCACCACCGCACGGACCCCGAACTCACCCACCGCCTCAGCAGACGAAACATGCTCGGTGTGGCCGCCGGCGCGACCGCCGCCGCACTGCTGGGCGCCGCGGCGGCCCCCGCCGGTGCCGCCACCGCGACGGCCGCCCTTGGCCGGGGCCGTCCCGTCCTGCCGCCCGGCCGGCTCGGCATCCAGCTGTACAGCCTGCGCGACAAGGTCTCCACACTGGGCTTCGCACCCGTCTTCGCCGAACTGAGGAAGTACGGCTACGACGAGGTCGAATTCGCCGGATACACCCAGGGCTCGGCGGGCCCCATCACCCTCGCCCAGCTCAGGCGACTGGCGCGCGACAACGGTCTGAACCCGATCGGCAGCCACGTCGGCTACTACGCCGACGACCCGAACGCGTACACCTTCGCGCAGAACCTCGACAAGGTCCTCGACGACGCCCAGGCCCTCGGCCTCAAGCACATCGGCACCGCCTCCGGGCCGTTCCGCTACGGCTCCACCGTCGACGCCTGGAAGAGGGCGGCGGAGGAGTTCAACACGTACGGCGCGGCGGCCCGGGCGCGCGGCATGAAGTTCTACCAGCACAACCACTCCGACGAGTTCTCCTTCGCCACCGACAACCCGAAGGTCCGGCTCTACGACGTACTGCTCGCCGAGACCGACCCCAAGCTCGTGTACCTGGAGATGGACATCTTCTGGGCGTACTCGGGCCAGTTCCGCTTCTCCAAGCGCCCCGACGGCACACCCGCCCCGTTCGAGCCGCTCGACTACGTACTCAGGCAGCCCCACCGCTACCCGCTCTTCCACGTGAAGGACGGCGTGAGCGACCCGGACAACCAGTACGGCTACCGCATGACCGACATCGGCGACGGAGACATCGACTACCAGCGGTTCATCTCCGCCGTGACCCGCCTGCGCGGTGAGCGCCTGGCCCACCACTGGCAGGCCGAGCACGACAACCCGACCGAGTCCTTCACCTTCGCGCGCCGCTCCAGCGCGCACCTCCACTCGCTGCGCGAGAAATGCTGACCGCAGCCGCGTACAGGTGAGGGGCCCTCCCGGAATCCCGGGAGGGCCCTCACGCGGCGCGCTGAAGGAACCACGCGCGGAGGGCGAGGGTGCGGTCACTTTCGGTGATGCGGGCAGGCGCGATCGCCTGGTTGCCCGGCCGCACGCGAAGATCACCGCGAGCGGGAGAAGGAGCCGCCGACGAGCGCCGGGCACGCCGTAGCCGGGCGGTCGCTCGGGGTGAGAGATATGCAGGTGAAAGCCACTCCGAAAGCTTGGTATTGTTGGTCGTGCCGCTGCGGGGAACACCCCCGCGAAGCGGCAGACACCTTGTCCGGGTGGCGGAATGGCAGACGCGCTAGCTTGAGGTGCTAGTGCCCTTTATCGGGCGTGGGGGTTCAAGTCCCCCCTCGGACACACAGAAACAGAGGCACCCGCCTCCGGCTCACAGTCGGGAGCGGGTGCCTCTGTCGTCGCACCGCCGGGGACCCGCTTCCGCCCCGGCCGAGCCCCTCGCGCGGGCCCAGCCGGGGCGGCGTGGCTCAGTCCCGCAGCCGGTCGATCTGTCGCAGCTTGTTCGTCGCGTCCAGAGCCGCGACCTTGTAGGACTCCGCGAGCGTCGGGTAGTTGAAGACCGCGTTGACCAGATAGTCCACCGTGCCGTCGCAGCCCATCACGGACTGGCCGATGTGGATCAGCTCGGTCGCTCCCGTGCCGAAGCAGTGGACGCCGAGGAGCTTGCGGGTCTCGGGGCAGACCAGCAGTTTGAGCATGCCGTGGGAGTCGCCGATGATCTGGCCCCGGGCCAGTTCGCGGTAGCGGGAGATGCCCACCTCGAAGGGAATGCTCTCCTCGGTGAGCTGGTCCTCGGTCCGGCCGATGAAGCTGATCTCGGGGATGGTGTAGATGCCGATGGGCTGGAGGTTGTGCATCCGGTCGACCGGCTCGCCGCACGCGTGGTACGCCGCCGCCCGGCCCTGCTCCATCGACGTCGCGGCGAGGGCCGGGAAGCCGATGACGTCGCCGACGGCGTAGATGTGCGGCACCTCGGTGCGGTAGTGCTCGTCGACCGTGATCCGGCCGCGCCGGTCGGCGGACAACCCGGCCTTGTCGAGGGCGAGTCCGTCGGTGAGGCCCTGGCGGCCCGCCGAGTACATCACCGCGTCCGCCGGGATCTTCTTTCCGCTCTCCAGGACGGTGAGGGTGCCCCGGGAATGGCGTTCCACCGCCGCGACCGTCTCGCCGAAGCGGAAGGTGACGGCCAAGTCCCGCAGGTGGTACTTGAGCGACTCGATCACCTCGACGTCACACATGTCGAGCATCCCGGGGCGCCGCTCGACCACCGTGATCTTGCTGCCCAGGGCGGCGAACATCGACGCGTACTCCATGCCGATCACCCCGGCACCCACGATGACCATGGAACGCGGCACGCCCTCGAGGTTGAGCACGTTGTCGGAGTCCATGATCGTGCGCTCGTCGAACTCGACGGTGTCCGGGCGGGCCGGCCGGGTCCCGGTGGCGATGACGATGTGCTCGGCGCTCAACAGCCGTTCGTTGCCGTTGACTTCGTCGACGGCAACGGTGTGGTCGTCGACGAAGCGGCCGCTGCCGGCGAACAGGGAGAC
>Ga0136846_1213670_pt1 | contig 12382 bp, 9 predicted proteins | sample HopSoiMetagenom2_FD_96841 | JGI IMG/M metagenome (GOLD analysis project Ga0136846, IMG submission 96841) | Grasslands soil microbial communities from Hopland, California, USA - 2 Assembly 2016 (version 4) | ecosystem: Environmental > Terrestrial > Soil > Grasslands | place: USA: Hopland...
GCCGTGCCGCGGCCGGCGCGGGCGCGCAGGGCGCGCGCGACGGCGTGGGTGCCGTGCGATCGGCCGCGGGCAACGCCGGCGGCAGCGTGGAGGGCTCGGCCAACGGCGCGGCCAACGGCGCCGCGGGCACCGCCACCGGCGGCGCGGCCACGTCGCAGGGCGCGCTGGCAGGCGCGGGCAATGCCGCCGGGTCGATCTCGCACGGCACCGCCAGCACCGGCGCACCGGCGGCCGCCACGCCGTCGACGACGACCGCACCCGCCACGCCGGCCACGCACTCGATCGCCGGCAACCTCGCGGGCGGCGGCAGCGCGACGGCCTCGCACACGCACGACACCGGTTCGTCGACCACGCCGTCGTCCGGCAGCCGCTCGCTGACCGGCGACGTCGCGGGCAACGGCTCGGCCACCGCCTCGCGCACGCACGGCGCACCGGCCGCGACCACCGACAACGGCGGCACGCCGTCGTCCGCTGGCCGCTCGGTCTCCGGCAACGGGGCCGGCAACGGCAGCGGCGCCGCGACGGCGACGCGCTCGTCCAGCACGGGCAGCCGCTCGCTCACGGCCAACGGTTCGGGCCAGGGCGCGCTGCAGGGCTCGGCGTCGCGCCAGGACGGCGTGAACGTCGGCGCGAACGGCTCGGCGAACGGCTCGATGCAGGCCGGGCACCAGGCGCAGGCCGCCAACTGATCGCGAGCGGCGCGCAGCGATGCGGCCGACCGTGACGCGGCCAGTCCTCACCGGGCTGGCCGCCTTCTTTCGTCCCTTCGTCCAGGCCATGAACCGGTTCGTCGCCCATCCCCCGAAGCCCGCGCCCGGCTGGCTGTGCCTGCTCACGCCGTCCGCGGACATCGTGCCCGCAGGCGAACTCGCCGCGCGGCTCGCCGCCCGCACCGGATCGGCCAGGCTGTGCATCGAGGCGGGCAAGGACGCGCAGTGGGACGAACTCCTGCTGACCCATGCCGACTGGCGCGGCATCGCGCGCGTCGAGCGGCTCGCGGTGGAGGACGACACCCCTGGCGCCCGCGCCCTCGACGCCATGGCGGCATCGCTCGCCGGCGCACGCCCGGCCGCGGGCGCCGACTGGGTAGGGAGCTATGTGGCGAACGTGAAGGCGATCTACGTGTTCCGAGCACTGCCCGCCGCGGACGAGGGCGACGGCTGGGAGGCCGTCGCCGCCGTGCGCAACACGCTGTGGTCGCGCCTGGACGGCATCCTGCAGGCCGAAGGCGGGGGCTTCACCAACGAGAGCGGCTGCCAGGTGGTGTGGCAGCCCACCGGGCACGCCGCCGGCTCGACCTGGATGGCCGTCCTGAAGGAGGGCGCCTGGGTGCGCTTCGAGATGGCACTCGACGATGCGGTGCAGCGCGAGCACTTCCTGCGCGGCGAAGTGCCGCCGGGGGCGCGCGTCGCCAGCTGAAGGAGACGTCTCCAGCGCCGATCCCGCGTCCGGCCGACGCGTTCGGATGAGAGCTCCGGCCTCAGTGAATGAAGACGAGCCGGCCCGGCCAGGGCTGGTGGAGGGCGTGCTGCCAGGCCCGCAAGGCGGCCGGCCTGTCGACGTTGCCGGCACGATGCGACCGCTCGTCGAGCAGCGCTTGCATCAGTTGCAGGTCGGACCGGGCCACATGGTCGGCCGGCAGGATCGCGGCATAGCGGGTGGCCGCGTCGGCGAACGCCTGGCGTGCCGGGTCGGACGCCGGGGCGCGCATCGCCTGCACCCACTGTTGCTGCGCTTCGCAGCGCCGCACGAGCGCGGAATCGGCGCGGGTGGCATGGCGGTGGACGAGGCAGGCCTGGTTCAACAGGTCCTGCGCCCCGTCCCAGTCGCCGCCCAGGCGACGTGCCACGGCGAGCGACTCGAGCGTGCTGCCCTCGTCGCTCGACTGCGCGTAGCCCTTGATGTCCTTGCCGTGGTCGCGCGCCGTCTCGATCAGGGTCGTGCCGGCATCGACGTGACCGAGGCCGAGTTCGGCTTCGCCCAGCGTGCGCCGGACCGTCTCGCGTCGCCGGGGTTCGGCATCGGGCGACTCCAGGATCGCCAGCGCGCGGGCGGCCGCGGCACGTGCCTCGTCGAATCGACCGGCCTTGCGTTCGTTGACCGCCAGCGAGGCCAGTTCGTTCGCCGTGGCGAGGCCGGACTCGGGCAGGCCTTCGAGGTTGGCCCGCTGCACGGCGATGGCCTCGTCGTAGCGGCCGATGGCCGTCAGGGCCTGGCTCATCACCTGCCGCCCGACGCGCGTGATGAGGTGGTGCGGCCCCAGCACGTGTTCCATGTCCGGAACGAGCGCGCGGGTCTGGCGCAGCGCTTCCTCCTCGTTGCCGTCGTAGTGGTAGTTCCGGGCCAGTTGCAGGCGCGCCACCATCAGGTCGGGGGCGCTGAATCCGGGCGCCTTGGCGGCATCGGACAGCAGGCGGCCGAACGTCGCTTCCGCCTCGGGATAGCGCCCCATCGTCGTCAGCGTCTGGCCCATGACGCTGAGCAGGCGCAGGCGGCGCAAGGCATCCCAGGCCGGATCCTCGCCCACCGGCAGCGCGAGCCCTTCCCGTGCGATCTGCAATGCGCGATCGTAGTGTCCCAGCTCCAGCTCGAGGAAGGCGAGCTTCTCGCGCACCGCCACGGCAAAGCGGTTGCGCGGGCCGAACCGGGCGTCACCCAGCCGCAGGCAGCGCTCCAGGTCGACGCGGGCGTCGTCCATGTGCCCGCTGTCCAGCCTGACGTTGCCGCGGTGGAAGAGGGCGCTCAACCCGTCGCGGCTGTCCAGCAGGCCGAGCCGCTCGTAGGTGGCGACCGCGCGGTCCAGGTGGGGCAGCGCGTGGGGGTTGTCGTCCATCTCGTTGTAGATGTCGCCCAGCTCGTCGTCGAGCTGCGCCATGGCGAGCGGCTGGTCGCGCAGCGCGCCCTCGATGCGCTGCGAGCCGAGCGCCAACAGCTCCTTGGCGGTGACGTCGCGCCCCTTCGAGGTCGCCGGCGTGCTGGCGCGAAAGATCTGCACCAGGAAGGCCTTGACCGCGTTGGCGCGGTCGGCCTCGGCACGCGCCTGGCGCGCCTGCCAAGCGACCGCGCCGGTGCCGCCGGCGATCGACAGCAATGCAACGGCCGCAGCGGCGGCCACGCCGCGATGGCGCCGCATCGCGCGCCCGGCGGCGTAGGCCCAATTGCCGCGCCGCGCCAGCACGGGCTGGTGGCCGCGGTATCGGGCCAGGTCGGCCGCGAGCGCGTCCACCGTGGGGTAGCGCTGGTCGGGTTCCTTGCGAAGCGCCTTGGCGACGATCGCGTCCAGGTCGCCCTCCAGCTGCCGCGCGGGCACCGGCGCGTCCGCGCGCTGGCGCGCCACGCCGCTGGGCGGGCGCGGCTGGGTGTGCAGGACGGCGTGGATCGCTGCCGCCATGGGCAGGCCCGACACGCGCTGCGCGCTCGCGCCCGTGAGCAGCTCGTGCAGCAGCAGGCCGAGCGCGTAGACATCGGTGGCCGTCGACAAGGCTTGTCCGCTGAGCTGCTCGGGGGCGCAGTAGGCCGGGGTGAGGACGAGTTCGGCGGTCGTGGCCGAGCCGGCTGCATCGAGCAGACGCGCGATGCCGAAGTCCAGCAGCTTGACGCGTTCGTCGTCGGTGACCATCACGTTGGACGGCTTGATGTCGCGGTGGAGGACGAGGTGCCGGTGCGCGTAGGCCACCGCGTCGCAGACCGACTGGAACAGGGCCAGGCGTCGAGCCAGGCTGGCACCGTGGCTGTCGCACCAGGTGGTGATCTCCTGGCCGGACACCAGCTCCATCACCATGTAGGGCTGGCCGCCGTCGGCGATGCCGCCGTCGATCAGGCGGGCGATGCCGGGATGATCGAGCCGCGCCACGATCTGGCGCTCGAGCGGGAAGCGTTGCCATGCGGCGATCGAGTCGGCGCGGGCGAGCTTGATCGCGACGTCCTGCTCGAACTGCCCGTCGGCGCGCCGGCCCCGGTAGACGTGGCCCATGCCGCCGCGACCGATCGGCCCGACGACGGCCCATGGCCCCAGGCGGGTGCCGGGAGCCAGGCCGCTGTCAGGGAGCGCGGTGGTGGACAGCAGTTCGGCCGCGGGCCGATCGAGCAGGCTGTCTCCCGTCGCCATGTGGGCGAGCAAGGACCGCAGTTCCGTCGCCAGCGCCGCATCGCCGTCGGCGATGCGCTGCGTGGCGGCCTCGCGCTCGTTCGCGGGCAAGGCCAGCAGCAGGTCGAGCGCGGCTTCGACGCGTTGCCAGCTGATGGCGCTTCGGTCCTCGGGAGTGACGGTGTCGACCATGTCCCGCAGAATCTATCCCAGCGAGCCGTGGAAGCGCCAGTGAAAACGAGCACGCGCGTGCCGCGGCGCCGTTCCCGGCGTCGCAACCGCTGACGAGGCATGTCGACCCCACCGGACACCCTGGCCACCGCCGAACTGCTCGTTCCCGTGCTGTACGACGACCTGCGCCGCCTGGCGCGCAGTGCGCGCTGGCGGGTTTCCGCGGGTTCCACGCTGCAGACCACCGCGCTGGTGCACGAGGCCTACCTGCGCCTTCAGCGCAGCGAAGGGTTCGCCGACCGCCAGCACTTCATGCGCTCGGCCGCGATCGCCATGCGCCAGATCCTCGTCAACCTGGCCCGCGAGGCCCTCGCCGACAAGCGCGGCGGTGGGGCGTCCGAAGTGGCGCTGCACGACGCCCCGGAACTGCCGGCGCCGAGCGCCGAATCCCTGCTGGAAGTGGCCGACGCGCTGGAGCGCCTGGGCCGGTTCAGCGCGCGCCTGGCCCAGGTGGTCGAGTGCCGCTTCTTCGGCGGCTACAACGACGAGGAGACGGCGGCCGCGCTCGGCCTGACGGACCGCACCGTGCGGCGCGACTGGGAGAAGGCGCGCGCGTGGCTGCTGCGCGAGCTGGGCGGCCAGACCGCGGCGACCGAGGACGTCCCGGCCTGAGCCGGGTGGCCCGCTGCCGCCGCCGGCTCGCTCGCGCACGAGCGTGACGGCCGGCGCGCTCACCAGGCAACCTCCGCCCTGCGGGCTGCGGTGCGAGCGCCCTTCGGAACGGCCGGGCGTGCGCTCATGTGGAAACCTCCGCCCTGCGGGCTGCGGTGCGAGCGCCCTTCGGAACGGCCTGGCGTGCGCTCATGGCCCGAACTTCTGGATCGAGCAGCCCGAGGCCATGAACAGCGTCCCGCTGGCGTCGGCGGCGATGCCCACGGTCGATTGGCTGGGCATCGTGAACGAGGTCGGCGAGATCGGGCCCGTCTGCAAGCCCGGCTGCGTCGCCAGCGTCGTGACCACGCCGTCGGCCGTCACGAGACGGACCGCGGAGTAGGCCTGGTCCAGCACGTACAGGCTGCCGGCCGGCCCCAGCGCCAGGGACGTCGTGCCGCCGAAGCGCGCGGCGCTGCCCGTGCCGTCGGCCAGGCCCCCGTGCGTCGGGCCGCCGCCGGCGAGCGTGCTGACGACGCCGGCCGGCGTGATCTTGCGGATGGCCCAGTTGAGGTAGTCCGCCACGTAGAGGTTGCCCGCGGCATCGATGACGACCGCCACCGGCCCCGAGAAGAGCGCCGCCGTGCCCGTGCCATCGGCGAAACCCGAGGCGCTGCCGCCGGCGCTCCCGCCCCCCGCGAAGGTCGTGACGACGCCGGCAGGCGTCATCCTGCGGATCACGTTGTTGTTCGAATCGGCGATGTAGGCGTTGCCGGCCGTGTCCGTCGCGACGCCCTTCATGAAGTTGAAGCGCGCGGCCGACCCCGTGCCATCGACCAGCCCCGGCGAATTCGCGGCGCCGGCCAGGGTCGTCACGACACCGGCCGGCGTGACGCGGCGCATCAAGTACTGGTCTGTGATATCGAGATTGCCGGCGTCGTCCAGCGCGATCCCCAGCGGGTAGCCGAACGATGCGCCCGCGCCGGTGCCATCGACCGGGCCCGCGTTGGACCTGTTGCCCGCCAGGACGCTCACGTCGCCCCCGGGCGTGATCCTCTGCAGCACCTTGGCCTGCGTTCCGATCGCGAGCAGGTTGCCGTTGCGGTCGAACGCGAGGCCCTCGGCCTGCGGCACGCTGGCGCCGGCGCCGTGGCCGGCGAGCGGGCCGTCCGGGATCGGGCAGACCGCCTGCCCGGCGACGAGCGACAGCGCGCCGACGGCGGTGCAGGTCACGGACAGGTCCGTGACGTCGCCCGGCCCCATCGTGGCGGGGAAGTTGCCCGCGACGGCGCACGCCTGCCCGGCGGGCTGCTGCTGCACCGTGACGCTGTAGCTGCCGTCGAACGCCACCGCGCGGGCGAACGCGAAGGTGGTGGCGCCGGACGCCGGGCTCACCGTGTCCGCGCCGTTGGCCAGCACGAGGCCGCCGGTGGCCAGGCCGGTGATCGAGCCGCTCAGGTGGTAGGCGTTCGCGGAGCAGGTCACCGCGACCGCGTTCACGTCGGCGCTGCCCATCGTTCCCGAGCCGCTGCCCACGCTGCAGGTCGCGCCCGAGGGCTGCGCCTGCACGGCGACCGAATAGCTGGCGCCTTCGGCCACCGGGGAGGCGAACGTGAACGACAGCGCGCCGGCCGCCGGGGCGACCGTGTCGGTGCCATTGCTCAGCACGAGGCCCGTGGACGGCAGGCCGGAGATGCTGCCCCCCAGGCTGTGCGCGAGCACGGCGCAGGTCACCGCCACGTTCGTCACGCTGGCGCCCGCCATCGTGCCCGTGGCGTTGCCCACGCTGCATTGCTCGCCCTGCGGCTGCGTCCTGACGGCGACGGCGTAGCTCGCGCCCGGGGCGACGGCGGTGGGCAGCGTGAAGGCCGTGGCACCGGCGGCCACGGCGAGCGTGTCCTCGCCGTTGGCCAGCACCAGTCCGGAGGCACCCAGCCCGCTGACGGCGCCGCCCACGGTGTAGGACTGAGGCGCCGGGGTCGGCGCGGGCGGCGGCGTGGCGGCGGGCGGCGCGTCGGGCGAACCGTCGTCCCAGCACCCGTGCAGGCTGCCACCGGCAAGGCAGGCGAAAAGAAGATGGACGGCGCGCAGGCGCGTGCCGGGCAAGAGCGTGGATCGCATGATGTCCTCCTGGTCTGATGCCGGCAACGTGCGCGGCCTCAGGGGTAAGAACACCATCGAACGGAAAAGCCGGACATCCGGCGCTGCGCGCCTCAACCCGCCGACAGCGCCGGCTTCTTCTGCACGATCGCGACCGCGTTCTTGACCGCGACGATCTCGGCCAGGATCGAGACCGCGATCTCGGCCGGCGTGCGGCCGCCGAGGTCGAGCCCGACCGGGCCGTGCAGGCGGCCGATCTCCTCGGGCGAGAGGTCGAACAGGGCGAGGCGCTCCTTGCGGCGGGCCGTGTTCGCGCGCGAGCCGAGCGCGCCGACGTAGAAGGCGGCGGACTTCAACGCCTCCATCAGCGCCAGGTCGTCGAGTTTCGGGTCGTGCGTGAGCGCCACCAGCGCGCTGTGGGCGTCGAGCTGCACGCGCTGCACCAGGTCGTCGGGCATCTCGCGGCTGAAGGCGGTGCCGGGGACGTCCCAGGTCACGTTGTATTCCTCGCGCGGGTCGCAGCACAGCACCTCGAAATCGAGCGCGAGCGCGATTGGCGCGACCACCCGCGAGAGCTGGCCGGCCCCGATGATGACCAGCCGCCAGCGCGGCCCGAACAGGGTGCGCATGCGCCGGCCGTCGAAGGCGAAGCGCTCGCCGCGGGCCGCCGGCTCGACCGCGACCGCGCCGGACGCGAGATCCAGCGTGCGGGCGACGAGCTCGTGGCGCGCGCAGCGCTCGAGGATCTCGGTGATCCAGCCGGCGTTGCGCAGCGGCTCCTGCACCAGGCGCAGCGTGCCGCCGCAGGGCAGCCCGAAGCGCGCGGCCTCCTCGCGCGTGACGCCGTACGAGACGAGCGCCGGCGCCGCGACGCGCTCGCCGTGGCGCACGCGATCGATCAGGTCGTCCTCGACGCAACCGCCGGAGACCGAGCCGACGACCGGGCCGTCGTCGCGCAGCGCGAGCAGCGCGCCGGGCGGCCGCGGCGCGGAACCCCAGGTCTCGAGCACCGTCACCAGCCAGACGGCGTGGCCCTGCGCGAGCCAGTCGCGCGCCTGGGAGAGCACCTGCAGGTCGAGGCTGTCCATCGCGTCACCTCGTCGCGAGCCAGGCGGCGATCGCCAGCAGCGCCGCTGCAAGGACGACCACCGCCAGCAGGCCGTTGCGAGCCGGGCTCGCGGCCGCAGGCGATGGCGTCGACGTGGCGTCGGCGCTCAACGAGCCCGCCGCGCCGGCCGGTGGCGCCGCGGCGGCCGGTGGCGCGAGCCGCGCCTCGAAGGCCGTGAAGAAGTCCTCCGCGAGCTTGGCGGCGGCGGCATCGACGAGCCGCGAGCCGATCTGCGCCATCTTGCCGCCCACCGTGGCCCGGGACGCATAGCGCAGCGTCGTGCGCCCGGGCCCGGCCTCGGACAGGTCGACGTCGGCCGACCCCTTGCCGAAGCCCGCGGCGCCGCCCTGTGCGTCGAACTGCAGCGTGCAGTGCTCGGGCGGCCGGACGTCGAGCAGGCGCAGCGTGCCCCGGAACTTCGCGCTGACGGGACCGACGCGCACGGCGACGACGGCCGCGAAGCCGTCGTCGCCCGTGCGCTCGAGCGACTCGCAGCCGGCGATGCAGTCCTTGAGGATCGCGGGATCGTTGATGGCGGCCCAGGTCGTGGCGCGATCCGCGGGGATGAGTCGCTCGCCGGTCAGTTCCATGGTCGGCTCGAAGGTCGGGGCGACGCGGTGGCGGCCTGCAGCGCACGCCGCAGGTCGGCCAGGCTCGCGAGGTTGTGCACCGGAAGAAAGCGGTCGACGTGCGGCAACAGCGCCCGCACGCCCGCGGCGCGGGGTTCGAAGCCTTCGAAGCGCAGCAAGGGGTTGAGCCACACGAGCTCGTGCGCCTGGCGCCGCAGCCGCGCCGCCTCCTCGGCGAGGCCGCCGTGCTCGTCGCGGTCCAGGCCGTCGGTCACCAGCAGGACGGCCGCGTTGGCGCCCAGCACGCGGCGCGCGCAGCGGCGGTTGAATTCGGCCAGGCAGCTCGCGATGCGCGTGCCGCCATGCCAGTCGCCCACGCGCTCGGCGACCGCCGCCAGCGCGACGTCGGGATCGCGGTCGCGCAGGCAGCGCGTGATGTCGGTCAGCCGGGTGCCGAACGCGAAGGCGTGGACGCGGACGTGGCGCCGCGCGAGGCCATGGACGTAGTGCAGCATGACCCGCGCATAGCGGTCCATCGAACCCGAGACGTCGAGCAGCACGACCACCGGCGGCAGCTCGCGCCGCGGCCGGGTCGTGGCGGGCACGAGCGTGTCCGGCGCGCGGGCCATGCGGCGCAGCGTGGCGCGCAAGTCGGGCCGGCCGCGCGGCGCGCGCTCGTGGCGTCGCCGCCGCACGGGGGCGACCGGCGGCGGCAGTTCCTCGGCCAGGCGGCTGGCGAGCGCGAATTCGTCGGAGGTCATGGTCTCGAAGTCCGCCCGCTGCAGTCGTTCGCGATCGGAGAACGTGAAGCTTGCATCGAAACGGATGTCCTCGCTCGCACCCGGGTTCGCGGGCGCCGGCGAGCGCTCGCGCCCGGGCGCCAGCGCCTGCGCGAGGCGATTGGAGCGCGCCTCGCGCGGCCGCGTGCCGCGCCCGCTGATCCTGGGCAGCAGTTCCATCAGCAGCTTCTCGAGCAGCTTGGGGTCGCGCCAGAAGGCGTCGAAGGCGGCGTCGAACAGGGGCTGCTGGTCGTGGCGATCGGTCATCACGGCCGACAGCGCGGCGCGCACGTCCTCGCGCCGGTCGAATCCGACGCACTCCAGCGCGGTGACCGCGACGACGACGCGGTCGGGCCCCACGGCCAGGCCCGCCGCGCGCAGCACGCGCGCGAAGTGCGCGACGTTCTCGGCGATCACGCGAGCGCTCCCGCGGCGCGCAGCTCGTCGAGCAGGCGGTTCGAGTCGCCGGCGCGCAGGCGTTCGATGTCCTCCTGGTACTTCAGCAGCACGCCCAGCGTGTCGTGCACGGTGCGCGGGTCGAGGCTGATCGCGTCGAGCGCGACGAGCGCGTTCGTCCAGTCGATCGTCTCGGCGACGCCGGGCGCCTTGAACAGGTCGAGCCCGCGCATGCGCTGCACGAATTCGACGACCTGGCGCGACAGCCGCTGCGGGGCGCCGGGCACGCGCAGGCGCAGGATCTCGAGCTCGCGCTCCACGTCCGGGAAGCCGACCCAGTGGTACAGGCAGCGGCGCTTGAGCGCGTCATGCACCTCGCGCGTGCGGTTGCTCGTGATGATCGTGATCGGCGGCGCGACGGCGCGCACGGTGCCGAACTCGGGAATGGTGAGCTGGTTCTCGGCCAGCACCTCGAGCAGGAAGGCGTCGAAGGGCTCGTCGGCGCGATCGAGCTCGTCGATGAGCAGCACCGGCGACGCCGCCTGCGTCAGGGCCTGCAGCAGCGGGCGCTCGATGAGCATGTCGCGCGCGTACAGCGACTGCGCGAGCCGGGCGCGGTCGACGTCGTGCGCGGCCTCCGCGAGGCGGATCTCGATCATCTGCCGCGCGACGTTCCACTCGTAGGCCGTCTGCGCGATGTCCAGTCCCTCGAAGCACTGCACGCGCAGCAGCCGTGCGTCGAGCGCGCGCGCGAGGGACTTCGCGAGCTCGGTCTTGCCGACGCCGGGCTCGCCCTCGAGGAACAGCGGCCGGCCCAGCTTCAGCGCGAGGAACAGCGCGGTGGCCAGCGATCGGTCGCAGACGTAGTCCTGCGCGGCCAGGCGCGCCGCGAGCTCGTCGACGGACGCGGGCGGCGGGGGCCGCGCCGCATCGCGCTCGCCCTCGCTCACAAGGCGGGCTCCGCCCTGCGGGCTGCCGTGCGAGCGCCCTTCGCAGCGGCGCGGTGGGCGCTCATCGCGCCAGCGCCGCCGCCACCGCCCGCGACGCCATCACGCTGACCATCGCCGCGCGGTACTCGCTCGAGGCATGCAGGTCGGCGTTCATGCCGCCGGGCGACAGGCGCACCGCCTTGGCGGCGTCGGGCGCGAAGTTCGCCGAGAGCGCGGCCTCGAGCTCGGGACTGCGGAAGACGTGGCTCTTCGCGCCCGTGACGGCCACGCGCACGCCGGCCGCCGTCTTCGCGACGAACACGCCCACCAGCGCGAAGCGCGAGGCCGGGTTGCGGTACTTCTCGTAGCCGGCGGCCTGCGGCACGGGAAAGCGCACCGCCGCGACCAGCTCGCCGGGCTGCAGGCCCGTCTCGTACAGGCCGGTGAAGAACTGCTCCGCGGGGATCGTGCGCCGGTCGGTCTGCACCGTGGCGCCGAGGGCCAGCAGCGCCGCGGGGTAGTCGGCGGCGGGGTCGGCGTTGGCGATGGAGCCGCCGAGGGTGCCCATGTTGCGCACGCTCGGGTCGCCGATCCAGCCTGCGAGGTCCGCCAGCGCGGGGATCGCCTGGCGCACTTCGGGCGAGCGCGCGACCGTGGCGTGGGTGGTCATCGCGCCGATGGTCACCGTGCCGCCGTCCACGCGGATGCCCTTCAGCGCCGGGATGGCGCCGAGGTCGACGAGGCGTTCGCTGCTCGACAGCCGCAGCCGCATCGCCTGCACGAGGCTCTGGCCGCCCGCGAGATAGCGCGCGTCGCCCTGGAACGCGGCCGCGGCCGCCTTCGCGTCGGCGGGGCGCTGGTAGTCGAAGTCGTACATGGCGGGACCTCCTCGGCGTTCAGCGGTTGACGGCGCGCCAGACGCGCTCGGGCGTGGCGGGCATGGCGATGTCGCGCACGCCGAGCGCGTCGGTGAGCGCGTTGATGTAGGCCGGCGGCGAGCCGATGGCGCCGGCCTCGCCGCAGCCCTTGACGCCCAGCGGGTTGTGCGTGCACGGGGTCACCGTGTGGTCGACCTGGTAGCTGGGCAGGTCGTCGGCCCGCGGCATGCAGTAGTCCATGTACGAGCCGGTGAGCAGCTGGCCCGACTCCGGGTCGTAGCGGCAGCCTTCGAGCATCGCCTGGCCCAGCCCCTGCGCGATGCCGCCGTGCACCTGGCCCTGCACGATCATCGGGTTGACGATGTTGCCGAAGTCGTCCACCGCGGTGAAGCGCTCGACGCGCACGCGGCCCGTCTCGGGGTCGACCTCGACCTCGCAGACGTAGCTGCCCGCCGGGTAGGTGAAGTTGGTCGGGTCGTAGAACGCGTTCTCGTTCAGGCCGGGCTCGAGCTTGTCGAGGGGGTAGTTGTGCGGCACGTAGGCTGTCAGCGCCACCTGGCCGAACGGGATCTTGCGGTCGGTGCCGGCCACCTTGAACTCGCCGTTCTCGAACTCGATGTCGGAGTCCGCGGCCTCGAGCAGGTGCGCGGCGATCTTCCTGCCCTTGGCGATCACCTTGTCGACCGCCTTGACGATGGCCGTGCCGCCCACCGC
>Ga0136846_1236685_pt1 | contig 12382 bp, 11 predicted proteins | sample HopSoiMetagenom2_FD_96841 | JGI IMG/M metagenome (GOLD analysis project Ga0136846, IMG submission 96841) | Grasslands soil microbial communities from Hopland, California, USA - 2 Assembly 2016 (version 4) | ecosystem: Environmental > Terrestrial > Soil > Grasslands | place: USA: Hopland...
CATCGATCAACGCAGCGATCGTCGCGCGCATGTCGTCGGCTTTGACCCCGACCAGTTCGACCGATCCGCCGGTGATCGCGGCGGCGCAGGCATAGCTGCCCGCTTCGATCCGGTCCGGCATCACGCGATAGGTCGCGCCGTGCAGGCGCTCGACCCCTTCGATCTCCAGCCGTTCGGTGCCGACGCCCGAAATCGACGCGCCCATCGCCAGCAGCAGATTGCACAGATCGACGATCTCGGGCTCGCGCGCCGCATTCTCGATCACCGTGCCGCCCTTGGCGAGCACCGCCGCCATCACCGCATTCTCGGTCGCGCCGACCGACACGATCGGGAACGCGACCCGTCCGCCGGGCAAGCGCCCGCCCGGCGCGATCGCCTTTACGTAGCCGGCGGCCAGCTCGATCCGCGCTCCCATCGCCTCCAGCGCCTTGAGGTGGAGGTCGATCGGGCGGTTGCCGATCGAGCAGCCGCCGGGCAGCGACACCGTCGCCTCCCCCGCGCGGGCAACCAGCGGTCCCAGCACCAGGATCGACGCGCGCATCTTGCGCACGATGTCGTACGGCGCCTCGGTCGAGGTCAGCCGCCCGGCGCGCATCGTCATCACTCGGCCGAAATCACTCGGCCGCGCGCCCTCGATCTCGGTCGATACGCCGAGCTGGTTGAGCAAGTGACCGAAACTGTCGACGTCGGCCAGTCGCGGCAGGTTGCGCAGAGTCACCGGCTCCTCGGTCAACAGCGCGCATGGCATCAGCGTCAGCGCCGAATTCTTGGCGCCCGAGATCGGCAGCTTGCCCGTCAGGCGATTGCCGCCGCGAATGAGGATACGGTCCATCCAAAGGCTTCTATCGCGCGCCGCGCCGCAAGCAAGCGTAACGCGTCTCTTGTGTTTCAGCGGAGCTGAAACGGTTGCGGTGCCGGCCAAGCTCCAAACAGCACCATTGATCGACTTTAATGCACAGGTCCGCGCACACTGCTCTGTACGCCTCCGAGTTCCGGGGGAGTTTGCGTCAACGTGTCAGGCAGTTGTCTCGCCGAAAAATTAGGCGATCTGGTTACCCTTACCCCGGCGGAACATGCGGCGCTCGAACGGCTCGAGGAACGCGAGCGGCCGGTCAAGCGGGGCGCGACGATCCAGCGAGAGAATGATCGCGCCGGCGACATGTTCGTCGTGCGCAAGGGCGTGCTGATGTCGTCGATGCTGCTCGACGATGGCAGCCGCCAGATCCTGCGCTTCCTTTTTCCAGGCGACGTGATCGCCTTGTCGAGCCTGGTCTATCGCGAGACGCCCGAGACGCTCACCGCCCTCAGCGACGCGGTCGTCTCGCCGTTCGAACGCTCGGCGCTGAGCGATCTGATCGCGGCACACCCGCGGCTGGCGGCATTGCTGCTGGTCTATAGCCAGATCGAGCGCGCGGCGCTGACCGACCGGCTCGCCGCGCTCGGCCGCACTTCGGCCAAGGCGCGCGTCGCCGCGGTGTTGATCGACATGCGCAACCGCCTGCGCGCGGGCGACAAGTCGATCACCGACACGTTCACGATCGGCCTGACCCAGGAAGAAATCGGCGACGCGACCGGCCTGACCGCGGTCCATGTCAACCGCATGCTGCGCCAGATCGAGGAAGAAGGGCTGATCGCGCGCGAGAATGGGCGCGTACGATTCACCAACGAACGCGGGCTGCTGCGCGCGGCCAATTATGTCGACCGGTATGAGGGGCTCGACCTGAGCTGGCTGCCGGCACCGCGTTAGAGCTCGGAGGGGGGCGTCGGGGGAATGGGCAACCGTTCCCCCGACGTTAATTTCATACCTCGGCGCATCTCAATCCCGCCGTCACCCCGGCCTTGTGCCGGGGTCTGCCGTGCCACAGACCGAGGCTGTGGTGATGGTGGGAGGGCCGTGCGGCTCGCCTCCCCCTTCATCATTCGCGGTATGTCTCGTTGCGCGGCAGACCCCGGCACAAGGCCGGGGTGACGATCAGTTTGTAACTCTCGATCCGCTCTCTACTGCAACGACACGCTATCCAGATTGACCTTGTCCGCCGGGATTACCTCGACGTCTGGATATTTCTTCCTGAGGTCATCGAGGAACAGCTTGGCATCGCCGACGATGATGACGCTGGCATTGGTCGGATCGAGCAGCCGCTGTGCGACCCGCTGTACCGCCGCCGCGTCGACGCCTTCGATCTTGGGCGTGAATGCCTTGAGCTCGGACAGCGGAACGTTCTCGACGACATAGTCGCCCAGCACGCCGGCAATGCCGCCGGTCGTCTCCGTTTCGCGGCCGAAATCGCCGATCAGCACCGCCTTGCGCGAGGCGAGTTCGTCATTCGGTACCGGCGCGGTTCCCATCCCCTTCATCGTATCGATGATCAGCCCCACCACTTCGGGTGCCGAGGGGTTCTTGGTCTGGGTATTGGCGGCGACATAGCCGGGCTGGCGCCGTGCCGCGATACCGCTGCCCGCGCCATAAGCGAGACCGCGCTTGATGCGGATCTCCTGGTTGAGCCGCGACGAGAAGCCGACGCCCAGCGTCGCGTTGGCGACACTGGCCGCGTAGAAATCGGGATCGCTGCGCGCGATCCCCGGCCGCGCAACGACGACGCCCGCCTGGCCGGCATTGGGCATGTCGACGACGATGATCTTTGGTCCGGGGATCACGGGAGCTCGTGGAAATTCGTTCCAGGGCACGGTTGGCGTTCGGGGCTGCCAGCTCCCGAAATTGGCTTCAACAAGCTTCTTTGCGGCGGCGGGCGTGATGTCGCCGACCATCACCAGCGTCGCGCGGCCCGGCGCCCAGGTTTGCGCATAGGCGCCCTGAACATCTGCCCGCGTGATCGCCTTGAGCGAGGTCGGCGTGCCGGTGATCGGATGACCGTACGGCTGGTCGCCCATCACCGTGCGTGCAGCGACCAGCGACGCGAGCCTGGCGGGATTCTTGAGCTGTACCTGCACACCATCGATGGTCTGCGCACGATCGCGCTCGAGCTCCTCAGCCGCGAACACCGGATTGCGCGCGACGTCGGCGAGCACCGCCATCGCCGGCGCGATCTGGTCGGACTTGACCTCCAGCGTGACCGCCGCGGCGTCCCAAGCCACGGCCGAGCTGATCGAGCCGCCGAGCTTTTCGACCTCGTTGGCGATCTGCGTCGCCGACCGCGTCTTCGTCCCCTTGGTCATCAGATCGGCAGTCAGGCTGTTGAGCCCGGCGCGGTTCGCCGGATCGGCTGCGCCGCCGCCATTGGCGAGCACTTGCGTCGTGATCAGCGGCAGATCATGCTTCTCGACCACGATCAGCTTCATGCCGTTGGCCAGCGTCGCCGTCACCGGCGCCGGCAACGCCGCGACGACCGGTTTGGCCGGCGCCGGGATGGCGACACGGTCGGCGTCGCTCGCCGGCTTGACCACCGCCACATTGGCCGGCGCCTCGAGCGCGGCGACCTCGACCGTATCGGCGACGGCGATCTTGTCGCCTTTCGGTCCGTCCTTGGGGGCCATTTCGGCGGGCATGTAGTTGATCGTCGCCGAGCCACTGTCGGCCAGATATTTGCGCGCGACACGCTGGATGTCGGCGGCAGTCACCTTGCCGATCGCGGCAAGCTGCTTGTCGGCGGCGGCGGGATCGCCGTCGATGATCACCGATCGCGCGATCGTCGAGGCCTTGCCGTCGGCGGTCTCACGGCTCTCGATCGTCGCGGTGATCAACTGGTTCTTGGCGCGGGTCAGCTCGGCCGGGGTGACCAATGTGTCGCGGGCGCGGGCGACTTCGGCGCGCAATGCCTTTTCGCCATCGGCCACATTCTTGCCGTCCGCCATCGTCGCCGTGACGACGAACGAGCCGGTGCCCTGCTTGGTGTCGAGGAAGGTATTGGCCGACTGGGCGAGCTGATCGCGATAGACCAGATCCTGGTACAGCCGCGAACTGTCGCCGCGCGACAGGATCGCGTCGAGCAGGGTCAGCGCCGGAATATCGGCATTGTTGTCCGCCGGCACCTGATAGCTGATCAGCACGGCCGGGAGCGGCGTGTTGGGCTCGTAGACCGTATAGCGGGTCGGCGTTGTCCGCGCAGGCTCGGCGACGGTCACGCGCGGGATCGGGCGGTCGGGTCGCTTGATGCCGGCAAAATATTTGTCGACCCAGCGATCGAGCTCGGCGGGATCGAAATTGCCGGCGACCACCAGCACCGCATTGTCGGGCCGGTAATAGGTCGCGTGGAACGCGCGGACGTCGTCGATCGTCGCGGCTTCGAGGTTTTCGAGGCTGCCGATCCCCGGCCGCGCATAGGGATGCACGCGATAGCTGATCTCGGGATAATAGATCGAATAGAGCTTGCCGTAAGGCGTCGCCAGGGTGCGCAGGCGCAGCTCTTCCTTCACCACATCGCGCTCGGACGCATAGCTGATCGGCTCGACCACCAGGCTGGCCATGCGATCGGCCTCGGCGAACAGCAGGCGTTGGAGGTGGTTGGCGGGGACGACCTCGTAATAATTGGTGTAATCGTCGTTGGTCGAGGCGTTGTTGTATCCGCCGACATCCTCGGTCAGGCGGTCGAAATTCTCCGACTTCAAATTCTTCGTCGCCTTGAACATCAGATGTTCGAACATGTGCGCGAAGCCGGACTTGCCCTTGGGATCGTCCTTCGACCCGACATCGTACCAGACCTGGACCGAAACGTTGGCGGTCTTGGTGTCGCGGATCGCATAGACGCGCAGGCCGTTGGCGAGCGTACGCGTCGTATAGGTGATCGGCCTGACCGACGTCGCACTGGCGGCCGCGGCCTTCGCAGGCTTCCTGGCCGGCGTCGCCGCGCTGGCCGCGACCGGAAGAAGAGCAACGCCCATCAGCAGGGCGGCACGAGTCAGACGCATTCAAGTCTCCGGAAAGGAGGGAGGATGAGTCTGATGTGTCGCGCTTAAACGCCGCGAGTCAATCGCGTGAAGAGACGTTCTTCACCCAACATCGCGTCAGCATGACCGGGCGGAAGCCGAGGGCATGATAGAGCGACTTTGCCTTCTCCTCGGCCACCGCGCCGAGAAAGACGCTTTTCGCCCCGATCGCGCGCAACTCACGATCGAGATGCTCGATAAGGGTAGAGGCAATTCCCCGCCGCCGTGCCGATTGCAAGGTAAACAGATCCTCGATCATGCCCATCCCGTTGGGCGCCAAAGCCATTGCGCCATAACCGACCGCGCGACCATCGTGCAGCGCGAGGTGGAAGTGATAATCGGGGGTCTTCAGCCGATAATTGCTCACCATGTCATCGACGAAACCGGAATCGAGGTCGAGATGCCCGGTTCTTTTGCCTTCCGCGACGTCGGCCAAGACCAAGTCGGCAAGCATGTTCCAATCGCGTTGCTTGCCTATTGCGACGATTTCGATCTCGACCGGCGCAATTGGCTCAAGTTGGTCGCATGCCATCTGAACGACCACGGGTCGCTCGTCGAATCCAAGATAAGCGAGCCGCGCCAGGAAACGTTCGGGGGTGAAACAGTCGGTGTGGACGACACGCCAGTCGGAGTGCGCGAGATGCGTATCCATCGCCGCTAGCACGGCATCGATCGCCGCATCGTCATCGGCTGTCACCGCATCGGCGTGATTGGCGTCCCACAGATGCGGTCGCGCAAGATCAGCAACGATCCCGCAATAGCGCGTTTCGATCACCTTGTGTCCCAGCCGCCGTTGCCAGCGATAGGCATCGGCGATCAGGCGAGTGTCATTCAACGCTTCTTGTTGCGATTGGCGTAGAGGATTGCCGCCGCGACTGCCGCCGATCCGACGCCCGCGCCGAGTGCCGCCATTCCCCATTTGCTCAGCTTCGCCGGCTCCGGCGTGCCCTCGGCGCCTTTCTGGCGCTCCTTGGCAATCCGCGCCGCGGCCATGATCTCATTCTCTTCTTCGGGCTTATCGCTCACGCTCACTCTCCTCGACCCTGTCCGTAGCGCGCCCGGAATCCGCTCGCAAATGCGTTGAGCGTTCCCCGGGCGATTGCTGCGCGCAAGTCCGCCATCAACGCCTGATAAAACCAAATGTTGTGCTCGGTCATCAACATCGCGCCAAGAATTTCGCCGGCACGGACGAGATGGTGAAGATAGGCGCGTTCCCAGGTCGCGCAGACCGGGCAACCGCATTCGGGATCGAGCGGCCCCTGATCCTCCCCGAACTTCGCGTTGCGGATATTGATCGGGCCAGTGCGGGTGAACGCCTGGCCCGTCCGCCCCGAGCGCGTCGGCAGCACGCAATCGAACATGTCGACGCCGCGCTCGACCGCGCCGACGATGTCGTCCGGCTTGCCCACCCCCATCAGGTAACGCGGCTTGTCGGCGGGAAGCTGTCCGGGCGCGAAGTCGAGGCAGCCGAACATCGCCGCCTGCCCTTCTCCCACCGCAAGCCCGCCGATCGCATAGCCGTCGAACCCGATCTCGGTCAGCGCCGCCGCGCTCTCGCCGCGCAATTGCTCGTTCAGCGCGCCCTGCTGGATACCGAATTGCGCGGCATTGTCGGCATGGTCCCCACCACCCAGGAACGCCTCGCGCGAGCGCCGCGCCCAGCGCATCGATCGTGCCATCGCCGCTGCCTGCACCTCGGCCGTCGAGGTGGTCGGGACCAGTTCGTCGAAGGCCATGACGATGTCCGATCCGAGCAGCCGCTGGATCTCCATCGAACGTTCGGGGCTCATCAAATGCCGCGTGCCGTCGAGATGGCTCTTGAACTCTACCCCGTTCTCGTCGCGCTTGGTCAGCTCGGACAGGCTCATCACCTGATAGCCACCGCTGTCGGTCAGGATCGGCCGGTCCCAGCCCATGAAGTGATGCAGCCCGCCCAGCCGCGCGACGCGCTCGGCGGTTGGGCGCAGCATCAGATGATAGGTGTTGCCCAGGATGATGTCGGCGCCGGCCGCACGGACGTCGCCCGGCTTCATCGCCTTGACGGTAGCGGCGGTGCCGACCGGCATGAACGCCGGCGTGCGGATCGTGCCGCGCCGCATGGCGATCTCGCCGGTGCGCGCCTTGCCGTCGGTGGCATGGATGGTGAAGTCGAAACGGGGGTTCATGGCGCGCGGCTCTAACCGCAGTCGACGCGCGGGTCACGCCCCGCCTGTCGCCCCCGCTTTCACATAGTCGATGAACGCCCGCAGCGGCGGCGGCACGAGCCGATGTCCGGGATAATATAGGAACGGCCCCGAAAAGCTGTCCCACCATTCCTCCAGCACCGGCTCCAGCGCGCCATTGTCGAAATGGGGGCGCAGCCAGTCCTCGAACGAACTGACCACCCCGCCGCCGGCGATCGCGACATCGATCATCAGCTCGATGCCGCCGCCGATCGAGATGATCAGCGGCCCCTTGGGATCGATCCGCACGACCTCGTCGCCGCGCACGAATTCCCAGGGCGCGGCCAGCCGCCCGCTCGCGAACCGGCCAAGCAGGCAGGCATGGCCGAGCAGATCGCGTGGATGCTCCGGCCGTCCGTGCCGATCCCAATAAGCGGGTGCCGCGGCGGTGGCGAAGCGCTGGACGCGGGGGCCGATCGGCACCGCGATCATGTCCTGGGCCAGCCGCTCTTCGTAGCGGATGCCGGCATCGCACCCCGCGGCGGGCACGTCGACGAACGATTCGTCGGCGACCAGTTCGAGCTTGATCTCGGGATAGGCGGCGAGGAAACCGGGGACGATCGCCGGCAACACGGTCCTGAGCGCGCTGCCGGGCACGTTGATCTTCAGCGTCCCTGCCGGGCGGTCGCGGAAATCGTCGACCAACGCCAAGGCGGCCGCGACCTCGCCCAGCGCCGGCCCCAGCCGTTCGAGCAGCCGCGCGCCCGCCTCGGTCGGTGCCACGCTGCGCGTGGTGCGATTGAACAACCGCACGCCGAGCCGCGTCTCCAGCCGCCGCACTGCCTCGCTGAGCCCCGACGGGCTGGCCCCGGTCGCCCGCGCCGCCTCGCGAAAGCCGCCCGCGCGCGCCACGGCGACAAAGGCATCGAGATCACCAAGATCAGCCGTCATTGTTCGTTTATCCGCACAGGTCTGTGCACATTATGCCGGATTATAGTTGAAACGCACAACGCCTAGATTGGCGACGTTCCCAGGAAGGAGTTCCCCCCATGACCAATATTTCCAGGGCCGGCACGTTCAGGCTCGGCGACCGCGACGTCCATCGCGTCGGCTATGGCGCGATGCAGCTTGCTGGCCCCGGCGTGTTCGGCCCGCCCCGCGACCGCGATCAGGCCATCGCCGTGCTGCGCGAGGCAGTGGCGGCGGGCGTCGACCATATCGACACCAGCGATTTCTATGGCCCCCACATCACCAACCAGATCATCCGGGAGGCGCTGTCGCCCTATCCCGCCGCGCTGACGATCGTCACCAAGCTCGGCGCGGTCCGCAGCGACGACGGTTCATGGCTTCCCGCTCAGTCGCCCGACGACCTCAAGCGCGGCGTGGAGGACAATCTCCGCAATCTTGGGCTCGAAGCGATCGACGTGGCGAATTTGCGCGTGATGGGCGATGTCCACGCGCCGAGCGAAGGCTCGATCGCTCCGCAATTCGGCGCACTGGCCGATCTCCAGCGCCAGGGGCTGATCCGCCATCTCGGTATCAGCAATGCGACCGCGAGCCAGGTCCGCGAGGCGCAGGATATCGCCCCGGTGGTGTGCGTGCAAAACCTGTACAATGTCGCGCATCGCGAGGACGATGCGCTGATCGACACGCTGGCCGAGCAGGGCATAGCCTTTGTCCCGTTCTTTCCGCTTGGCGGCTTCGGTCCCCTGCAGTCCACGACGCTGTCCGAGGTTGCCGCATCGATCGGCGCGACAGTGATGCAGACCGCGCTCGCCTGGCTATTGCGGCGCTCGCCCAACATCCTGCTGATCCCCGGCACCTCGTCGGTCGCGCATCTGCAGCAGAACCTGGCGGTTGCCGCGATCGACCTGCCCGAGGGCGCCATGGCCAAGCTGAACAGCATCGCCACCGCCGCCGCCTGAGATACGGACGTTCAGGCCGTCAGGTACCCCACGATCTCCTCAGGCGTGGCGAACGCCTTGTCCGGCTTCATTGCCGTCAGCATGTCAGGATTGGCATAGCCCCACAATACCGCGCCGGCGCCGATCCCGACCGCGCGCGCGGCGTCGATGTCGCGGGTCTCGTCGCCGATCGACAGGATCGCGGTCGGTGGGAGGCCGCTCGCCTTGATCGCCTGACGGAATTTTCGCACCTTGCCGAACAGGCCCGAGCCGCAGAAGAAACGCTCGATCCGCGCCGAATCCTCCGGCCCCAGGATCGCACGGACATTGGCTTCGGAGTTGGACGAGCAGACGAACATCCTGACCTTCGCCTGGTCGATCGTCCGCAACATCTCGCGGACACCGTCGAACAACTGGATCTGATCGGTATTGCGGCCGAACCGAGCGCGGACGTGGCGCGCGATCAGCGGCAGTTTCCAGCGCGAGATGCCGAGATGATCGATCACTTCGCGGGTCGTGCGCTTGCGCAATCCCTCCACTTCGTCGGGATGGACGCTGCGGAACCGGAAGCGCTCGGCAAGGTCGTCGACGATCGACAGGAACCAATGGCCGCTGTCGCTGAGCGTCCCGTCGAAATCGAAGATGACCAATTGATAGGGATGCCGAGCGGCCACCACGATTATCCGCCTCGTTTCCCGCGTTTGCCGCCATCGCCCATCGGAAAGGCGCGGATCGTCAGCAATTCGGTGCGCGTCAGCACGCCGTCCTTGTCCTTGTCGAGCCGGGTGAAGATCTGGTCGAACTTCGCCTGGAGTTCGGCCAGCGTGATCTGGTTGTCGCTGTCGGCGTCGGTCTCATACGCGCCGGGCAGCGCGTTGGGATCGCCCAGCCATTTCTGCGCCCAGTCGGAAAAGGCGATATAGCCGAGCTTGCCGGTATTGGCGGTGTCGATCGCGGCGAAGCTCTTCGCCACGCCCTTGCGCATCTCGTCGGGTGTCACGCGGCCGTCGCCATCGGCGTCGAACGCCGCGATCATCATCGCCACCGGCTCGACCACCAGGATCGGCGGCGCGGCAATCGACACCGGTCCGCCCTTCTTGCTGCCGAGCGGAACGGGCACGCGATTGTCGTTCTGCGCGGCGGCAGGCCCGGACAGGCCGATAGCCACCAGGGCAGAGGCAAGCACGAATATCCAGGGAGCCAGGGCGAAGCCGCGGCGGATGGCTGGCAAAAAGCGATTCGGCGGCATGGTGACAGGCTGTGCCCCAGCCGGCCGGGCTCGGCAACAGCCACTGATCGGCGACGCATGCTACCGTATCGGAACCGATGCCCCAGCATAAGGATCATAGGGTGCCGGCGTTCCGGTCGGCGGGACGGCCGGAGGCGCGGGCGGAGGTGCGGCGACGATTACCGGCGGCGGGTCATAACCCCCGACACCACTGGCCGCATAGCGCAGTCCGTTGACGATGGTCGACGCGCCGAACAGGATGAAGCAGCCCAGGATGACGGTCGCGCCGTGGCGAATATTGACTCGCCCGGTGAGCATCCCGAACCCGATCGCCGCCACGGCGATGACCGCGATCGACGTCGCGACCGTGCCGAGGAGAACGTCCTGAAGCCAGGAGATCGCCGCGGCGAGCACGCTGGCGCCCGCGGGGGAATCGGCGAGCGAAATCGGGGCGTAGGAGAGGATCATCGGACAATCCTATGCCGAGCCGGCGCCTGGCGATAGAGTCGGTTCACGGCGCCGGATCGGGATAATCCGGGTCCAGTTCCACCGCGCGATTCGCGTCGGCGGCGGCACCGCGCCGGTTGCCCAGCTCGCGCCGCAGGACGCCGCGATTGTAATAGCCGCGCGCCGCATAGGGCGCATATTTGATCGCGAGATCGAACTCGGCGGCGGCACGCGCCGCCTCTCCCTGGCGTTGATATGCCAGCCCCCGGTTGAGATAAGCAAAGGCGAATTTGGGCTTGAGCGCGATGGCCCGGTCGAACGCGGCGATCGCGCCGTCCAAATCTCCGCGCCAGGCGAGCGTCAGGCCATCGGAAAGCCGCGCCGCCGCCTCTCCCGCCGGTCCCTTCGCGCCGATGCCGATCAACGCCTTGCAGCCGCGCAGGCTTTGTCCGGGATCGATCACCGTGCAGGCATTCCAGTCGCCGCGCGCGGCATAGGGGTTGGCGCGCCCCCTGCGGGCGCCAGTTACCACGACGTCGCCACCACCGCTGTCCTCGTCGGCCTTCCCGCTCACCACGCTGACCGGGCTCGCGGATTCAACTATCCTCGATCTCACCCGATTGCCGGTGACCACGATCGCCCCTTGGTCCGCTGCCGCGGACGGCGGCTCGCTCGGTGCGGTCCGCGCCATTGGAGGGGCCATGGGCGCTGGAGGGGGCGGTGGCGGCGGCGGCGCGGACGGTGCCTGGTCCTCGGAGGCGCGGCGATCGGCCCCGTTGACCAAAGTAACCGGAGCAGCCGGCGCGACCGGCTTTTGGATCGGCGGCACCGGCTTGGCGACAAGCGTCGGCGCTTCGGCCGCAGGGGTCGCCTCCGGCTTCGGGGTCCCGGGCCGATTGGGCGCGGGCACCGAGCGCGACGCGGTATCGGCCGGGGGTTCGACCTTGCCCGGTTGCAGACCACCGGGCCGGTTGAGCGCGATTGACAGACTGATCCCGGCAACCAGCACGATCGTCGCGAAGGCTCCGATCTGCTTACCGGATACCCGCCGCGTCGTCGGCCGGCCGGGCGCAGCGGCAGGGGCCGGATCGCGAACGCCATCGAACCGCCGCATCGCCGCCGCGATCGCCGCATCGCGCGCGGCCGGGCGCGGCGGCGGCAGGTCGGGGAGCAAGCGGGCGAGATCGCCGTCGTCGGCCATTCAACGCCCTCCAAGCCCAAGCCGGCGATGGCCGGTACCGTGGCGGCAAGGATGGCGGGGAACGGACATCGATCGATCTATAACGGCAATCTCTGTCCGGTCTAAGGCATGATCGCGCGGGGCGATACGGGGCGCCGCGGACGCAGCGCCCCGTCCCACTTCACTGCCCGGTCGCGGCGATGGCGTTGGCAGTCCTGGCGGCGCGGACGAGCTGGATGAATTCGGCGCGATAACCGAATTCGTCATTGCCCTTGGCGTCGTTCGCCATGCGCAGCACGTCGTCATAGCTGAGCGCGCCGTTATAGCGCCCGCCGCGCAGCAATTCGGCGAAACCGGCGACGGCGGTGGCGAAGCGCGCATCCTGCGGCGCATCCTCGAACCGCGCGAATTGCACGCGCCGGTCGATCGGCGTCGACAGCAACAGGCTGGTGTCCGCCTTGGGCAGTTTGTAGCGGATCTTCACGAAGCCCAGTTCGCCGCTCAATCCGCCCGCGGCGATCGGCGCCGGCGGCGCATAGCGCAGATCGCCGTTCGCGCGCGGCCCGCCGACCGGCACCAC
>Ga0136846_1223093_pt1 | contig 12381 bp, 12 predicted proteins | sample HopSoiMetagenom2_FD_96841 | JGI IMG/M metagenome (GOLD analysis project Ga0136846, IMG submission 96841) | Grasslands soil microbial communities from Hopland, California, USA - 2 Assembly 2016 (version 4) | ecosystem: Environmental > Terrestrial > Soil > Grasslands | place: USA: Hopland...
CTGTTCGGCGCCACCTACCGCATCCGGCCCAACGGGCGCGAGTGGGTAGGCGACATTGAGGACCGTGAGCGTCATGGCTGATCGAGCCGCAATGCTTGTTGGGCGAAGGCGGTTGCACGCAACCAAGTGCGGGGGTCGAAGCCCAGCGACAGCGATTCATAGTAGAGCCTGCCGTTGTTGGGCAACGCCAGGAAATCATAATCCGGCGCCAGCCGGAACCGCTCTGTGCGGCTCGAAAACGGCGCCAACGTTCGCTGCTGCGACAGATGGCTGGCAAGCATACGCTGCTTCTGCCGAAAGCTCGCTTGGGTCAGGCGGACCTCGATGGATTCGCTGCCGGTTCCGCGAACGAAATCCTGGAATACCGGACCATCCGGACCAGCCGAATAGAATGCCATTTCGATGATTGTTGGGGCAGGCCGCCGGTCGCGGCGCAGCAGATGGCAGGCCGCGTGAACGGCGAAGGCGGTCGCATCGTGGTCGGGATGGCCGCCTTCGAAAGGATGTGTGCAGACGAACCGAATGTTAGGGTCGGAAAGAAGGCAGGCAAGCTCCTGCGCCAGCATAACGAGATTTGTCGTGGCTTCCTTGTCGGGGTAGCCGAGGGCAGTCAGACATAATGGTGAAATGCCGGCAGTGGCCAAGGCATCCATGAGTTCTCCACGACGAGCATCGGCATAGACCTGGCGAGACTCAAAGCCATGGGCGTGTGCGTCGGCGAGGTCGCGTGGCGCACCGTCGGTGACATGGACGATCCGGCATGCCCGCAGCCCGGCAAGATGTCCGCCGATGCCGATCGTCTCGTCATCGGGATGCGCAACCACGGTCATGATGGCGGATCCATCCGCTCCCTCTCTTCCCGCCAACAGCGCCGAGAATTCGGCAAGCGTTTCCGGCGTCTGATGCCTCGGCCGCATGACAGCCTCACGCAGCCGAGGCCCGCTGCGTCGGGTGCGAGGTGGACATTTTACCGGGCGCGTAGCGGGCAACCATGGTGGCACAGAATTCGGCGAATTCCTCGGGCACCAGTGGCGGGCTCGTGTGGTGAGGCATTATCCCGCGGTGCTGTGGCGTGAAGCAGAAGGTGACGGTCACGTCGAAATCGGCGAGTGCTTCCATCTGCCGGTCGAACCAGTCCAGCGCGTTCGGCCTGAAGCTGTCGGCCCAGGAAAGCCCCGTCCGCATATTGGTGACGCCGAGCCGCTTCATCCAGGCGACGGCATCGTCCAGCCGTGGGTCCTCGAAATGGAACCACTGCACCAGTCCCATTGCCGGCGTGTAGCGCAGGAATTCTTCGAGCGCCGGCTTGGGCGTTCCATCCTGGCGCAGCAGTCCCATATGGAAATGGCGGTAATACGAGGAGCCCTCCGCTTCGCGGTGGCGCGTCGTTGCTTCCCATTCACGCGGCAGATCATAGAGGCTGTACCACTGGATGCGTGGTGCATTGCCGATCAGCAGTTCGGCGGTGCGTTTGAGGCCCCAGACCTGGATTTCCTCGGCCCCGAAGGTCGAAACGCCCACTTCGCTGACCCAGATGGGGAGATCGGTAACGGCAGCGATCTCGCCGATCTTCTGCGGCCATTCGTGGATTTGCCAGAGGTTCCAATCGAGAGGAAAGCCGTGCACCGCGACCGCGTCGAGATGGTCCAGAACGCCCAATTCCTTCATGCGCGTGATAAAGCCGGAGTCTATCGGCGAGATGCCGCCGAGTACTTTTGTCAAATCTGGGTTCTGGGAAGCAATCGCATCCGCCGACAGTATCGCCATGGCGCCAAAACGGCTCCAATCAGGATCGAGCTCGGGATCCCAATGTGATTTGTTGTTGGGCTCATTCCAGATCATCGCGGCTTCAATCACGGGGCTGTCCTTTCGATGCATAGACTGCGCCGCCGCCGGCCGGATCGCCGGCAGCTCGGCAGAAATAAACTTCATGCTCCGGGTGCAGAAAGATCTCGAAGCCAGCACTGCGCAGCATCGCTTCGGTGCAGGCGCGGTTGGGAATCCACCAGTTGGTCGGGTCGTCCGCATAACGGTGTTCGATGAAGTGCAGCTTCGGAAATTCGGGCTGGTCGAACAGCTCATGCGTCCAGAAATGATAATTTTGTTCCAGCGCAGGCAATTCGGCGCTGCCGCGTTGCATCGACTGGAAGATCATCAGGTCGCCGGCGACATGCTCACGGATCAGGTCGAGCGCGAGCAAGGGATGGCGCAGGTGATAGAGCACACCCATGAACAGCACGATGTCGAATGTCTCGCGCAGGGAGCCGACATCGTAGACCGAAAGTTTCTGGAATTCGATGTCGCAATCCGCGATTTCGGCGGCAAAGCGGGCCTGCGCCAGATAGGCGTCATCGAAATCAATGCCGAGCACACGGTCGGCGCCTCGTCGTTTCATCTCGATGGAATAGAACCCGGCATTGCAACCGATGTCGAGCACGGCCTTGCCGGACAGGTCGGGGGGAATGGCATCAGCGAATTTGCGCCATTTGACCAGTGGATAATTGCCGAGGAAATGATCGGGAGCGGTTTCGACACCGCCTAGCTCCATATTGTGAAACCATGGCCCAAGAGCATCAATGCGTTGGCGGATTTCAGCGTGGGAATGCAACATGGTCAGGCTCCTTCCCCCGGCGCTACGGGCACATGCGAGCGTGTTGCGGACAGGGTCATTGCAGGCTGGGGCTGGCCGGCTGCGGCGCCGTCTTCGAGCAGGCGAAGGGCTGTACGGTAGCCGTTGAAAGTGCCCACATCGACATAGGCGGACCCGGCTTTGACTCCATACGCCTCGCCACCCGCCGCGAGGTAGGCGTTGATCAGCGTGCCGATATATTCGTCGCGGCGATCCCGCTCCCGCCAGAGTGCCGCAAGTCGGTGCAGGACATGGCCGGGCATCTTGAAAGCGCCCCAGATCCAGTTCGTGGCGGCGTCCTGCCGCTTGACCTGAATCTCCTTTACCCGATCGTCATGATCGAGAACGACGGCGTCGAAGAATTCCGGGCGCTCTACAGGGAACAGCAGAAAGGACAACCGGTCATCCGGCAGGCCGCAGAAACCGTCCTCGGGAAACCAGATCGTGTCGGGGAGACCGATCAAAACCGTCTCGTCGCGGGCGACGAGGGGGGCTGCCCGGAAAATCGCGTCACAAAGCCCAACAGGGTTGGGTTGCACCACGAAGAGAGCCGCGGCATCACCATAGCCTGCGGCATAATATTCGAGGATGTCGGATTTGCCCGATCCGATGATGAAACAGATCTTGTCGACGCCGGCGAGTACCATCCGCCGCACCAGATACTCGCTGACCGCGCAGGGACGCTCGGTCTGTCCATCGATCCGGCTGCCGACCGGCAGCAGCTCTTTGGAGAAGCCGAGCGGTTGAATGCGGCTGCCACGCCCGGCTGCGGGCACAATGCCCAACATCAGACGGCTTCCTTCATCACTTCGCCGGCCGACCCTTGCCAGGTTTCATCCAGGATATGATCCAGTTCCGCCGCGCGCCGGGCGGAGGTGTGTTCGTCCAGGACCCGTTCACGCGCACGGTCTTTGATGGCATCGAGTTCTCGTGCCGGTAAGGCGAGCGCCGCGACCACGTCGTCGGTGTCGTGCGCCAGCAGGATCTCTCTGTCGGGTTCGAAGAAACTGCTGAGACCCGGCCAAGTGTCGGTTATGATCGGCACCCCACATGCCGCCGCTTCAAACAAACGACCTGAAGGGCACCAGCCCTTTTGCGCCATTGCCTCGCGTGTGACATTCAGTGTCAGACGTGAGGATGAGAAAAACGCCGGATGATCGGCCGGCGGAAGGTGCCTGACGAAGAGGATGTTGTCGCCCCACGGGAATTCCTGCGGATATTGCGCACCACCGATGATGAAGCGTTGGCCTGGTAAGCGCGCGGCCGCGCGGACCAGCAGTTTTTCGAGGGCTGCCTGCCGATCTGGCGCATAGGTTCCGAGATAGGACAGATCGCCCGCGAATTCGGCTCTCGGTTCTGCCGGCCGGTGTTGATCGGGATCGACATGCCCATAGAGCGGCACCACATGACGCGCCCCCAGAACCGTCTTCAGCGCGTCGATCGCCGAGCCGCCTGTGTAGCTCAGGACGAGATCGAAATCGGCAAGTCCCTCTGGCCCAAAATAGGGGGGACGTTCGCCCTGCTCGATACGGGCAAGCGTGACCGGCGTGTCGAGGTCGTAGAAAACACGCAGTCCTAGGCATGCCTGCTGTGCCAGACGCGAGGCATCCACGGCATCCGGGCAATAAGAGGTGACGATCACGACATCCGATTGCTTGATCGTCCGCTCCGCCGCCCGCCGAATTTCCTCCCAGTCCGGGTAAAGCACGACCTTGCCGCCTTCCAGCTGATCGAGATCGCGCGCGCCGGCATAATAGGGTGTGTCGCGTTCGAAGAAGGTGATGGACCAACCGCGCCGGGCGAGGGCTCGGATCAGCCCGCGCCATAGAGTGGCATGGCCGTTGCCCCATGAAGACGTAACCGTGAGACCGAAAATGACCATCTGCATCGCGCAAGTCCTCGTCAGGCAATTTCGTTCAATCGGATCAGCTTCGCCCCCCAGTCCCCGGACACGATTGTCGTGATCGAAGCCGGATCGATATCAAAGCGGAAGCAGTCGCCGGCCGGCAGACCCAGGACGCTGCAGACGGCGGCCTTGATCACATCGGCGTGGCTGACCAAGGCGACACACTGGTTCTGATGCCGCTCGCGGACCGCGGTCATGAGCGAGACGATGCGCTGTTGAACATCCAGCATGGTCTCGCCGCTCGGCGTCCTGGCGTCCTGCCGCTGGTCGTTCCACGCTCGCCAGTTGGCGTCGCTGCTCAACTCGTCGAACGTCTTTCCCGACCAGTCGCCGAAGTCGATCTCATCGAGTTCGGCGCAGATCGCAATTTCACCGACACCGCAGGCGAGCGCGATCGGCACGGCCGTTTCTCGCGTACGCTCACGCGGGCTGCACAAGATCGCTGCGACCGGCTCGCGGGCCATGCGGCCGCCAAGCTGTGCTGCCTGCGCCTTACCAGCATCGCCGAGGCAAACGCCGTCCATCCGTCCTGCAAGGTAGGAGCCGACATTGTCGTGTGCCGCATGGCGGATCAAGAAAAAGGTTGTGGTCATTCGGCGGCATCGAGCATGGGCTCGTCCTTGCCGGCGATGAAAGCGAGCGTGCGCTCCCGCGCTTCAGCGTCGGTGAATTGTTCGGGCGGCGACTTCATGAAATAGCTGCAGGGGCCGGTCAGTGCCCCCGCTATACCGCGATCGAGCGCCAGCTTGGCGCAGCGCACCGCATCGATCACCACGCCGGCCGAATTGGGCGAATCCCACACCTCCAGCTTGAGCTCGGCGTTGAGCGGCACACCGCCGAAGGTCGTGCCTTCGACACGGATGTACGCCCATTTGCGGTCGGTGAGCCAAGGCACATGGTCGCTCGGCCCGACATGGATGTTGCCGGGTTCCAACGGCACATCGAGCTGGCTGGTCACCGATTGCGTCTTGGAAATTTTCTTCGATTCCAGCCGCTCGCGTTCCAGCATGTTGAGAAAATCGGTGTTGCCGCCGAAATTCAGCTGATAGGTGCGATCGATGCGCACCCCGCGCTCGCGAAAGAGATTGGCCAGCAAACGGTGCACGATGGTCGCGCCGACCTGGCTCTTGATGTCGTCGCCGACCAGCGGCAGCCCGCGCTGCTCAAAGCGCCGGCGCCATTCCTGACGGGAGGCGATGAAAACGGGTATGCAATTGACGAAGGCGCAGCCAGCCTCGAGTGCGCATTCTGCGTAGAATCGCGTCGCCTCCTCAGAACCCACCGGCAGATAGGAGACCAGCACGTCAGCGCCGCTGTTGCGCAGGATCTCACTGACGTTGGCAACCGGCTCCGGCGCTTCTTCGATTTCGTCGCGCAAATACTTGCCGATACCATCAAGCGTCGGTCCGCGCTCGACATGAACGCCGGTTGTCGCCGCGTCGGCAAAGCGGAACGTGTTGTTCGGGGCGGCATAGATCGCTTCAGCGACGTCGCGACCAACCTTGCTCTTGGCGACATCGAATGCACAGGCGATCTCGATGTCGTCGACATGGTAGCCGCCGAGGTCGGCATGCATCAGCCCTGGGATCGGTTCGTTGCTCTTTGCATGACGATAATAGGAGAGACCCTGCACCAGCGAGGACGCACAATTGCCGATTCCAACGATACCAATTCGAACCTTTTTCGATCCCACGAAACTGCCGCCCTGTGCTGTTAAAAGGTAAGTTCCTCGCGCCGAACCTCCGGCGTGCCGGAATGTTCCTTTGCCTATGGAAAAATTGCGCGAGGCGGGATGGATCAAAGCCGGGCACGCCGCGTTGGCGCATGGCAGGCCTTGGAAATTCGGTTGATGATTGTTTACGGCGACCACAAACAGACTAGGGACGCACAACAGCTTCGCGAGGCGGCCTACGCAATGGGAGAAACTCTCGATAGCGTGCCCTGCGGCATCCAACGCCATGCTGCGTTGGTCAACCTATTCGTCAGCGTGTCGGAGCTGGTTCAAGGGCTCGCAGATGTCGAGTTCGATATCCACAATATGGACAAGAACTCGCCGCGGCAGCAGCAAGGCGCCAAGCTGCTGGTCGGGCTTGCAGCCGAGGTGGCGAAGTCATGGCAAAGCGGTTTCGCCGCAAAGGGCGCCCTCGATCGGGAACTCCTGCGCATACTGGGTGGACTCGACTGCCGGACAGAGATTGTTGTCGGCACGGCCGAGGGCTATGCGCACTATGCGCTCTACCCGGAGAGCTATCTCAGCGCGGCGCTGGCATCGGGCCTCGACGCGAACACATGTGTCATCGGCATCCGCAGCATCGGCCTTGGGCTTGCAGCTGTAGTTGCCGCGGCGATTGAAGCGCCGGCGCCAATCAGCGTGCGTCCTATCGGCCATCCTTTCCGCAGGCACGTCAGCGCGGATCGGCAACTGATCGAGGCCTGGAAGGATGAACCGTCGTGTTGCTTCGCGGTCGTCGACGAGGGGCCAGGCTTGTCGGGAAGTTCGATGCACGCTGTCGTCGCATGGCTGCGGGATCTGGGCGTGGATATCGCCCGGATTCACCTGTTCCCCAGCCATTCAGCCGGACCGGGCGCCGAAGCGTCGCAGGACATTCGCGAGACTTGGTCGCACTGCCACAAGCATGTGGCGACGACGTTTGAAACGACATTCTCCGAGAACTCGCAAATTCCGGCGTTGCGCAATTGGGTTGCCGAGGCGGTCGGCAGTTCGGAATTGCATCTGACCGAGATATCCGGCGGGGAGTGGCGAAGCCTTCACTACGCCCACGAGGAGCGCTGGCCGCCCAGTCAACGCGGCGTCGAACGGCGAAAGTTTCTGGCGTTTGCGGACCGGGATCGCTGGCTCGTCAAGTTTGCTGGCCTCGGTGAAACGGGGCAGCGCAAGGCGAGGACCGCGGCGATGCTTTACGAGGCCGGATTTGGGCCGGAAGTCGTCGGACTCTGTCACGGCTTTCTTGTCGAACGCTGGGTCGACGGCACCACAATGGATCAGGCAACGCTGCCGAGAGAAAGGCTTGTCTCCGAACTCGCACGCTATCTGGCCTGGCGTGCGCTCGATTTGCGAAGCTGTGAACCGGGGGCTTCATTGCTGGCGCTTGCGGAGATGGCGGTTCACAATACCTGTGAAATTCTGGGTGAGAACCGCGCGGCGAAGCTGCGCGACTTGCTCTCGGAGCAGGTCTCCGTGCAAGCGCTGCAGCGGGTCGAAACCGACGGAAGACTTCATCCATGGGAATTCCTCGTTTGCGGCGACGGGACGCTCGTCAAGGCGGATGGCGTGGACCATTGCCGCGGACACGATTTGATTGGTTGCCAGCCGATAGAGTGGGACATCGCCGGCGCCCGGGTTGAGCACGGATTATCGGACAGCGAGGTGGCAATGTTAATCGATCGCGTGGATGCCGCTCTAAAGCGCCACATCGAAGCCGGCCTCGTTGGCCACTTCGAACCTTGCTACCTCGCGTTTCAGTTAGGGCTCTGGCGCATGGCTGCCCGTGCAGAGAATGGCCAGGAAAAGGCAAGATTGGCCGCGGCCGCCAAGCGATATGAAACGGGGTTGATACGGTTTTTGGACAAATCCAGGCCGTGACAGATCCGATCAGTCCAAGTTTCGAAGCATGTCTGCTTCCTGCTCGAGAATGGCGGCCACTTCCTCGCGCTGCAGATGCGTCATCATCAGGCTGACACAGCACTCGAGATACGTGACCGAGGCCCGCCGCAGATAGGCAGCCGTCTCGCGCTCGGCAATCTGTTCGATATCCTTCGCGGATCGCTTGGGTTGCATGAGGATAGTCCTCCATATCGGGTCCTTTCGCCAAACCCCAAGCTTGGACGGATGTTCCGCACGATCTCGATGAAACGGTTTGCCTTCGACCCCGCATCAGGCAGGAAGGTTGTGCAGCCCCCCGGATGTCGGTGTCGCGCTTTTGGCAAGGCCCGTCATCCGATCGCCGATCTGGCTGCCCTCGAGAGCCGCGAAATAGTCGATCGTCCTTGTCAGTCCTTCGTTGAGGGGCACTCTCGGCGTCCAGCCGAGCAGCGCTTTTGCACGCGAGATATCGGGTTGCCTGCGGCGAGGATCGTCTTGCGGCAGCGGCAGGAATTTTAGATCCGATCTGGTGCCGGTCATCGCCTTCACCAATGCCGCCAGCCGCACGATGGTGAATTCGCCGGGGTTGCCCAGATTGATCGGTTTGCCTGGGTTGGCATCGATATCCATAAGGCGCATCAATCCGTCGACCAGATCGGAGACGTAGCAGAAGGACCGCGTCTGCAGGCCATCACCGAATATCGTCAGCGGACGCTTCTCAAGCGCCTGCATGATCAGGTTCGAGATGATGCGGCCGTCGGCGGGGTCCATCCTGGGGCCGTAGGTATTGAAGATACGCGCCACGCGAATGTCGGCTTTCGCGGCTCTCAGGAAATCGAAGCAAAGCGTTTCGGCGGTGCGCTTGCCTTCATCATAGCAGGCTCGTGGCCCCGTGCAGTTGACATGGCCGACATAGTCTTCGCTCTGCGGATGCTGTTCCGGATCGCCATACACTTCACTGGTCGAAGCCTGCACAAACCTTGCGTCGTTGCGGGCGGCGAGTTCAAGCAGGTTGAGCGTGCCGATGACGCAGGTTCGGGTGGTGTGTATCGGATCGGCCTGGTAACGCGGCGGCGATGCAGCGCATGCGAGATTGAAAATTCGCTTCACCGGTTCACCGAGATCGAGTGGCCGGCAGACATCCTGCTCGATTAGCCGGAACCCCGGCTGGTCGATCATCGAGATGATGTTTTCCATGCGACCGGTGAGAAAATTGTCGGCGCAGATCACGCGCCAGCCTTTGCGGAGCAATGTTTCGCAGAGATGCGAGCCGAGGAAACCCGCACCGCCGGCGACAAGCACTGTCTTGGCACTTTGCGCTTTTCTTGTCTGTCGCATTGCAATCTTCTCCTGTCTGTCAGTCATGCTGCACTTCCAATGTCGAGGTCGAGTACCGCGGCTTTTGGTTGCGTCAGCCGCGAGACGAATTCGCGGGCCCTGGCTGAACCGGTATGAGCTTCGAGTACGAGACCGCGCGCCCGGCCAGCCATGGCAAGCCGGGTGCGATCGGATTCCCTCGATAGGATTTCGACGACATCGCCTGCGTCCGCGGCGGTGTGGATCGCCGATGCCGGAAAGAAGCTGTCGAGACCTGGCCAGCGATCGCTGATGATGGGCGTGCCGCAGGCTGCCGCTTCGAACAGACGCACGCTTGGAGACCATCCCGCGGCGATCATGGAACTGCGTGTGACATTCAGCGTGTAGCGTTGGCAGCTGTAGAATGCCGCGTGATCGGCCGGGGGCAAGTGTTCGATGCGTTCGACATTTGCGGGCCACACGACGTCGGACGGATACTGCGAGCCAGCCACGACGAAACGACGGTCCGGCATGCGCCTTGCTGGCTCGATCAAGAGCGCGTTGAGGCTTGTCTGCCGATCTGTGCTGTAGGTGCCGAGATAGCCGAGATCCCAACGGATAGGATCGCCGGTGCGGTGATGCCGTTCGGGATCGACAGAACAGTAAAGCGGTTCGGCGCGGCGTGCACCGAAGTCCTTCGCCAGATGCCGGAGTGTCGGCCCACCGGTGAAAGAGAAATAAACATCGAAATAGGGAATCTGGCGCCAACTCAGATAGTCGCAGTCGTCAGCCGAAAGCTTCGCCAGGGTTACCGGCGTATCGATATCGTAAAAGCAGAGCTGGCCCTTGCAAAGCGAAGCGACGATGTCGATGACCGCACGCCCCTCAGGCACGAAGGACCCGATGACCACGACATCGGCCTGCTGCAGGCATGGCGCGTGATCGATTTGCAATTCCTGGGTGGTTTCGTAGTAGCGCAAGGCGCAGAAATCGGGATCGTCCAAGTCGCGGTGCTTGGCGTACCACGACACGTTCCGCTCCAGAAAAGTCACACGATGACCGAGTCCATGCAGGCCCTTCAGCAGGCCCCGAAAGGTCGTGGCATGGCCGTTGCCCCAGGACGAGGAGAGCGACAGGCCGAGAAACACGATGTCGAGCCGCTTGGTCATTCCGCTGCCTCCACGGTGCCATGATCGAAATGCCGCTTGAAGACAGCGTCAGCCACGGCCGCCCGCAAGGCGTAAGTATGATCCTCGGTCACACGGCGGTGCGCGGCCGCGCCGATCATCCTTGCCCGTTCGGGCGTCAGGGTTCGCATGATTTCAGTGACATCATCGCCGTCGCGCGCCACAAGGATCTCCTCGCCGGGTTTCAGAAACAATTCGACCCCCAGCCACGCATCGGTGATGAGGCAGGCGCCGGCGCCCGCCGCCTCGAACACGCGCGTGGCGGGTGAAAACCCGTTCGCGGCCATGCTGTCGCGGCTGATGTTCAACACCGCCTTGGGCGTGGCATTAAAGGCATTGTGATCGCGGGTGCCGACATGGCCGAGCCAGCCGACATTCGCCGGAAGTGGCTTGTCGCCCCAGCCCGATCCACCGAGCAGAAAACTCTGCTCCGGCAATCGGCTGGCCGGATCGAGGAAGAACGCCTCGACACGTGCTTCGCGATCCGGCAGCCGGTTCCCGAGGAAGCCCAGATCGCAGGCAAAACGCTTTTGGCCGGCCACGGGATGATGGGTTTCGGGGTCGAGGGCATTGTATATCGGCACGCATTCGTTGGCCCCCATGGCACGATAGGCCCAGACCACCGGGTCGCCGCCACCATATGTCAATACGAGATCGATTTCCCGCAGCGCGCGATGCAGCGGATGGTCCGGTTCGTCGCGCAATTGGCTAAGCGTGGCCGGCGCGTCCACATCCCAGAACACGACGAGCGCATCACTGCGTGCGTGATCGAGCACGGCACGCAGCAGCGCCTCGTCCTCGAAGCCAACACCGCTCGCCTTGACGACGATGTCCGCTTCGGCCGCACGTGCCGCAACCTGCATCAATGCATGCTGGGTCGCCTCGTAGACGACGACGGCGCACCAATCCGGCGCCTCGATATCGCGATTATTTTGCCGATCATAGACGTCGGGCTCATAGAAGGTGATTTCGTAGCCCAGCTGGGAAAGCGCCTTGAGCAGCCCGCGGTAGTAGGTAGCAGCACCGTTCCAATAGGATGACAACAGGCTCGATCCGTAGAATGCGATCTTCATGCGGCAGCTTCCTTTGCGGCGGTCCTATCGGTGGCGAGTTGGTTTGTGCATTGCGCGAGGACGTCGAAGAGCTCGTCGACGCGGTGCCGACAGGTGTGCCGCGAGCGGATGGTCTCGAGACCCGAGGTCACCAGGAAGGCCGCGAAATCCGCATCGGCAAGCACAGCCCGAAGACGTTGCCGCATCTGCGCGCCATTCTGCGCAAACAGGAAATCGGTGCCTGGCCTGAACAGTTGCTCGACATCGGACCAGGGTGCTGAAATCAGCGGAATGCCGCAGGCAAGTGCCTCGAACATGCGTATCGTCGGAATACCAGGCAGCCCTTCCCGGTATGGACGCCGGGGGATGTGCATTGTGACACGATGGGCGGCGAACGTCTTCGGCACGTCGGCATTGGCAATCCACCCTTCATATCGAAGGCCCGCAGTGGCGAGCTCAGCCAGAGCCGACTCGGGATAGCGTACGCCGTGAACCGTGGCTTCGACGCCGAGTTCGTGCACGGGCTCGATCAGGAATTCCTTGAGCTCGGCGGTTCGTTCATCGTCGCCCCAGTTTCCGATCCAGATCAGATCGGATGTGGGGTGAATCTCCGGATGTGGGGTGAACAGGCGATCGTCGGCCGCTTCGTGCCAGGTGAAGACACGCTTGCCCCAGCCGGCGCGCAGATAGCTCTCGCGCAACGCTTC